>Ga0210073_1000197_pt1 | contig 11997 bp, 7 predicted proteins | sample Browns_ThreeSqC__2_FD_184853 | JGI IMG/M metagenome (GOLD analysis project Ga0210073, IMG submission 184853) | Wetland microbial communities from San Francisco Bay, California, USA, that impact long-term carbon sequestration - Browns_ThreeSqC_D2... | ecosystem: Environmental > Aquatic > Marine >...
CCGCGCACTACCGCGAGCGGTGTGGGCCCGAGCGACAGCTCGAGCCGCGAGCGGCCGGGATCGACGTCCGCCGGCAGCGCGATCTCGACCGTGGCCGAGTCCCGCAGGATCCCGGCCACCGTGTAGCTGCGCGGATGGAACGACGGCCGCACCACGACGCCGGTCTCGACCCCATCCGCCTCGCTGCCGCTCGTCACGCGGAACTGGAACACGGCGCTGTCGCCCGTCACGCCGCGGAACGGGAAGCGCACCTCGCTCCCCCGGCCCGCCGCGAGCGTGACGCTCTGACGCGCGGGACCCGCCAGCGCGATGCCGCGCGCCTGTGCCTCGACCTGTACCGTCGGTGTGCCGCCCAGACGCTGGTTCACCACCACCCCCGCCCGGAACTCGTCCTCGTGCCGCAGGAACCGGGGCAGGGCCGGCCGCGCGAGCAGGGGACGGGTGACGAGCAGCGGCGACTGCCCGCTGCCATAGCGGTCCCCGGCGGTGACCGCGACCGCCATCACGCGGAACGTCGTGAGGTTGTCGGGGAGCTTTGCCACCGCGACCGCCGCGCCCTGCGCGTCGGTGACCACCGACCCGAGGAAGAACGCGGTGGACGAGAAGCGCGACCGCAGCACGTCCGCCGCCTCGGCGCCGCCGCCTCCGCCCGGCGCCTGGTCCTTGCGGCTCACGCCCTCCTGCTCGATCACCTGCGGGGCCACGCTGGTGAGGTCGCTCGCCAGCCGCACCCCCAGCCCGCGGCGCCGGTAGATCAGATCGAGCGGGTCGGGCGTCCGATACCCGGTGAGCGCCAGCACGCCCTCGTCCACCGCCCACAGCGTGACCTCCGCGCGGCGGCCCGTGCCGCCGGCGTCGCGCACGGCGAGCCGCACCCGGGCGCTGTCGCCCGGACGGTACTCGTCCTGGAGCGGGGTCACCGCGACGGTGAGGCGCTTGACCTCGGGCGTGACGCGCAGCTCGGCGTACCCCACGCGGATCGTCGGCCGGCCGGGGTCGGCGAGCGTGCCGGGCGGGCCGCTGCGGCCGCGCGCCAGCAGCACCGAAACGAACGCATTGGGCGCGTGCCGCTCGGTGATCGGCAGCTTGAGGGTCGTCGTTCCCGACGTGACGCGCATCCGGCGCTGCTCCAGGATGCCCTCGCGCTCCACCGTCACCCACGCCTCGACGTCGGTGAACGGGGCCGCGAGGAGCAGGGTCGCCGTGTCGCCGACGCTGTAGCGCGTCCGGTCCGGGATCACGTCCATCTTGAACTGGGACTCGTCGTTCCACGGCACCCAGTCGCGGCCCACGGCCCACCGATAGAACGTCGTCACCGCCTCGCGGCCGGCGGGGTCGCTGGCCGTGAGATTGACGATGTAGGTCCCGCCCTGCGCCGGCGTGAAGGCGCACGGTGCGGGCTCGCCACCGGTCGTGACGGTGCAGTGCGCCACCGTGTCGTTGACCCACTCGCCCACCAGCTCGTCGTATCCAGCGCGCTCGCGCTGCACGCGGTGCCACTCGCGCCGCACGATCGCCGCGCGGACGCGGACGCCCGCGACCCGCTCGCCCGTGGGGCGGACCGCCAGCACGCCGATGCGTTGCTCCTGCCCGGCGGTCCAGAAGTAGCTCGCGCCCAGGGGCTTCGCGGCCACGTAGAACGCGGCGGGGTGGACCGTGACCGATCGCGCGGCGGACACCGTCTGCCGGTTCACGTCGGTGACCGTCGCGCCGATGGTGGTGAGCGCGGGGCGGCCGCGCTGGGGCGGCGGCAGGGCGACGCGGATGGCGAGGCGCCCGCGGTCGTCGAGCGTGTCGGTGCCCGATTCGAGCACCCCGGGGGACGGGGTCTCGCCGGGCGCGTCCTCCCACCACCACCCCGTCTCGCCCACGTACCAGCCGTCGGTGCCGGGGATGTCGAGCTCCCACGGGCCGAGCGGGCGCTGGCGCACGTCCCACACCACGGCGGCGCGGGCCATCGGCGCGCCGAAGAGGTACCGCGCCTCGACGGTGGCGCGCACCGAGTCGCGGCCGAAGAAGGGGCCGCTGTCGGCGAAGACCTCGATCAGGAATTCCGGCGGCCGGTATTCGGCCGCCCGGTACGAGGTGCTGGCCAGCTGCACCCACTCGCCGCCACGCCGCAGCGCGAGCTGGACGCCGTAACGGCCGAGGGGCAGCTCCGCGGGGAGCGCCAGGGCCTGTTGGGCGGTTCCGAACGCCGACGGCGCGACGGTGGTGTCGCGCATCGTGCCGCCGTCGCGGTCGAGGAAGGTCCAGCGCAATGAGTCGCCGGCGCCGGGCGGAGTCAGGGCGCCGAGTGGGCCGGTGCGCACGATCGCCTTCGCGTACACCGTCTCGCCCGGCCGATAGATACCCCGCTCGGTGAACACCGCCGCCGCGGCCGGCAGGCGCTCGCTGCCGTACGCCCCCCACACGTTGAACTGCCAGGGCGAGAGGTCGTTGCCCCAGCGGTCCACGGCCACGAGGGCGCGGTCGGTGCCGAGCACCGCGGCGACGTAGCCCTCGGCGCCCGATTCCATCTCTTCCTCTTCGCCGGCCGCCGCCGCCCGGGCCGCGGAGTCCGCCGCCGCGAGGCCGGCGAGCCGCGCCAGGCCGGTGGCGTCGGTGGTGGCGCGGGCGCGCGCCCGGCCGCGCATGTCGAAAAACGTCACCGCCGCCCCGGCGCGGGGCTTCCCGTCGCCCGCGCCGGTGACCCACACGGCGCCGTCGTCGGCGCCGAGGCGGGCGTGGACGGCGAGGTCGGTCACCTGGAAGACGGCGACGGGCGCGCGCCGCGCGGTCGTGTCGGTGGGCGGGCGGTAGGACACGCGCATCAGCGTGAGCGTGGGCGCCCCGGCACGCGCCGCGTTGTAGGTCGGCACCTGGACGGCGGAGATGAGCGGCGCGTCCCGTGTGCCCGCCACCGGCAGACGCCGCACCGTCACCTGACTCTCCACGTGGGTCCAGACTTCGTCCGCGCGCCAGTAGGGCGCGGCGAGGATCTGGGCCTCGAGGCTCTCGGGGACGGCGGCCTGCGTCACGTACAGCGTGTCGACGTTGACGTGCTGCACGGCGATCGTGCGGTAGCCGTTCCGCTCGACCAGCACCTTGCCCACCGGGTAGCTGGCCGATGGCTCGTAGCCGGTCGTCACCGCGGTCGCGACCGGGTTGCCCGTGAGCGGCTGACCGAACATGTCGCGCAGGGCCGTGTCCACGACGATGGCGTAGCCGGTGCGCGGCTTGAGGATCGCCTCGAGCACCCACGCGGGGCTGGCGTCCGCCGTGTCGCGCACGGTGAACGGCGTCGCCGGCAGCAGCGTCACGTGGCGCAGCACCTCGGCGCCCCGCACAGGCGTCGAGAAGGTGATACGCACCGGGCCCGTGGGACACCACGGGCCGCCGCACGCCGCGCCCGCCACGCGCAGGGGACCGTAGGTGGCGAACCACCACCGTTCATAGTCGGTGGCGCCCGGCTCGAGGTGGAGTGGCGCGATCATCCAGCCAGTGCAGGCGAGCGGCAGCGGCTGCGCGGGACGCAGCGTCACGACCCGCCGCAGCGAGTCGCGCGAACGATCGCGATCCCAGCCCCCGGCTTCCTTGTACTCCCACGAGTCCGTGTCCCGCACCGGGCGCTGCGCCACCGCGCGCAGAGGGATGGTGGGGGGCTGTCGGCATCCCGGCATCTCGAGCGAGACGGCGCGCGCCACGCGCGGCAGTTCCACGGGCGTCGCCACCACCAGTTCGAACGTCGGCTGCGCGCCGAGGAACTGGGGATTGCGCTGCTGGAAGACGGGTGACCCGGCGAGGACGCGCGGGCCGCGGACCACGAACGAGAACTGGTACGGCCGCGCCAGCCGGCTGCCGTCCATCGCCGCGAAGCTGTTGGTCACCGTGACGGTGTGGGCGGCCCCTGGCTCGAGCAGGGCCGTTGGGCGGAAGCGGATCGTGATCGGGTCGCGCCACTCGACGGTGCCCGCGATGGCCGGCTCGATGCGAAGGATGGTGCTCGGGTCCACGGTGCGGTCGAGGGAGCCCGCCACGGGGCGGTCGAACGTCACCGTGATCACCGACGTGGCGGTCGCCTCGTCCGACGACGGCGAAGTGCGCAGGACCCGCAGCTCGGGCTGCTGCGACGCCGTGACGGTGAGCGCGAGCAGGGCCGGGATGGTGAAGCGCATCGGGGTGGACTCCGTCAGAAGAGGGGCGCGAACTTCTTGGCGCGGTACCGCACGCGCCACTCCGGGTCGGTGACGTCGAGGACGAGCGCGAGACCGGCGCCGAGCGCGTAGAACGACCCGCGCCGGCGGCCCGCCAGGTCGGGCTGCGTGAGCTCGCGGACGATCGCCACCCGCAGGCGCCAGGCGAGATCCGTGTATGCGGCCCCCGCGGCCTCGGCCACCCGCAGCTCCACGTAGCGGCTCACGCCCTCCTGCCACACCTGCAGCCAGAAGTAGCGCTGCGCGGCCGGCGACAGCGTGCCGATCAGATTCGCCAGTGCGAGGGGGACGGGGGCGACCCGGGGGGAGAACGCCTCGGTGCCGATCGCCGATACGGCCCCGGCGAGTACCAGCGACAGCGTGTCGTACGCGGTCCGCACCGCGGCGCTGTCGTAGGGGAACGGCCAGTTGAGCATCCACATCCCGGACTGGTCGTCGCCGGCGAGATCGAGGCGCGCGGCGGCCGACGCGTAGTCGGAGTCGCCCATCTGGAGCTGGTGGAAGTGCTCGTGCAGCACCGAGATCACCCACTCCGCAGGAGACTTGCCCGTCGCTTCGGGCTGGCCGACGATCACTGTCGGGGGCATCCCGAAGGCGGGGAAGGTCGCGAGCAGGTCGGGCGCGAAGGTCCGCGCCCGCATCCAGACGTCGCCGCCGAGCAGGGAGTCGAAGCCGAGCGGCTCGAAGTCGCGCGGCGTCCGGGCCGGGCGGACGAGGAACTCGTGGTCGGCCGTCACCAGCACGACCTCGAACGGCACCACGCCCCAGCCGGGCCAGACCGAATCCCCGACCGCGGCCGCGATCCGGAAGCTCTCCGCGAGATGCGCGCGGTCGGCGTCGGGCAGTGCGGGGCGCTGGGCGGCCAGCAGCGCAGGCAGGCCGAGGGCCAGAAGGACGGCGCGGATCACGGCCCGGGCGCGAGCCGCTCCACCGGCAGGTCCCAGTGCGCCAGCAGGATCTCGAAGCGGCGCTGCTCCTCGCGGACGAACGTCGCCTGGTCGGGGAACAGGCGGCGCCGGTCGTCGGCCGTGACCGGTGACGGCTTCGCGTGCTCGGCGGCGCTCGGATAGGTGATCCGCACGCGGAAATCCCAGCGTCCGTCCTCGGTCGCGTGGAACCGGGGACGCTCGATCACGAGGTCCTTGATGTGCCCGCGCTGCTGCTCGAGCCGCATCACCGGGAGATGGTTCTTCAGGTACAGCTGCCAGAACTCGTCGGCGTATCCCCAGCGCGCCGTGTAGTAGTACTCCACGACGTAGACGGTATCCGACGCAGGGACGGGCGCCTGGGCAGCGAGCGACGGTGCCACGCACAACGCGGCGACGATCACGAGATGGCGGTTCATTGGTGGGCTCCATCTGCGATTCTCAGTCATCGGTTGCTCGGCTTGAGCAGGAGATCGTGGAAGTCGAAGCTGAAATCCGTCGCCGGCGACACGGCACGCATCTTTGCCTGCTCGACCGTGCCGTCCGGCGTGAGCTGGAACGTGATGAAGGCGTCGGCCCGCATCTCGCGGCTCATGTTCTCGCGGCCGTCCCAGCGCGCCACGAAGGTGTCGTACTGCCAGTGCTCGAGCCGCCCGGCCAGCTCGGGCGTGTGCCCCATCGCGATGCGCAGGGTCCCGTCCTGTTCCGTGATGGTCACGCCGCCGTACCACGGGTCGGTGTACGTGCCGGCGTACCGGGCGAGGGGCAGGGATGGGCGCGAGGCGGTGTCCCGGGCGGCGGTCGCCGCCGCTTCCTGCGCGGTGATCTGGGAGTCGGCGCGCTGCCGCAGCGTGAGATACGCCGCGATCCAGTCGTACCGCGGCGCGCCGAGGTAGTGGTCCAGCACCCGGTTCGTGATCGCGTCGAACATCTCACCCGACTCGGCGTTGGTGAGCACGGCGATCCCGAGCCGGAGCGACGGCACGAGCGTCACGCGCGACACGTACCCGGGGAGGCCGCCCGTGTGGGTGACGATCTTGCGTCCGCGGTAGTCCTGGATCACGAGACCCAGCCCGTAGCCCAGGAACTGCGGTTGGGCGGGGGCGAGCTCGGGCGGGTAGGTGCCGAAGCGCATCGGGGTCACGATCGACCACAGCGCCCGCGTCGTCCGGGGGGTGAAGAGGCGCGTGCTGTCGGCCAGGCGACCCGAGTCGAGCTGGACGATCAGCCACCTGGCGATGTCTTCGGCGCCGGTGTTGATCCCGCCCGCGGGGTTGGTGTTGTCCGACAGCATCGGCGGCGTCACCCGCGGCGCGCCGTCGACCAGTCCGTGCGTCGCGGCGACGTTGCCCTCCTGACCCGCATCCGAATGCAGCAGCGTGGTGTGGGTCATGCCGAGGCGGTCGATGAGGCGGGACTGGACGAACCGTTCCCACGATTGCCCGCTCACCGCTTCGATCACCTCGCCCGCCACCGTGTACAGCACGTTGTCGTACGCGTAGGCGCTGCGGAACGACGTCGCCAGCGGGATGAAGCGCAGGCGCCGGGCGATGTCCTTGCGGTCGTAGGTGGACGTCGGCCACCACAGCAGGTCGCCGGCGCCGAGGCCCAGCCCCGAACGGTGGACCAGCAGGTCCCGCACGGTGAGCTGGCTCGTGACCCACGGGTCCGAGAGCGCGAACCACGGCAGGTATCGCACGACGGGCGCATCCCACTCGAGCTTGCCTTCCTCGACCAGGAGGCCGAGGGCGGTCGCGGTGAAGGCCTTGGTATTGGAGGCGATGCCGAACCGCGTGCGGGCGTCGACCGTCGCCGTGTCCCCGACGCGGCGGATGCCGTAGCCCCGCGCCAGCACGACCTTTCCGTCCTTGACGATCGCCACCGCCACGCCGGGCACCTGGAAGGTGCGGAGCGCGCGGGCGACGTCGGCGTCGAGATCGGGGGGGAGGGACGGCGGGCGCTGCGCGGGGGCGGAAACGCGCGTGGCGGCGAGGAGCGCCGCCACGAGTGCGAGACTGCGGGTCATGGGGCGGATCCTCTCAGGCGAGGCCGAGGCGCTTCTCGAGATGGGACTTCACGCCGGGCGTGATCACCCCGCGCGTGAGCGCGTCGGCGATGGCCGCGGTGATCCCGGCCCGGTCGGAATCGAGCCCCGAGTCGCGGGTTTCCTGGATGACCCGCGCGAGGCGCTGATCGTATTCGCCGTGCTTCAGGTTGCCCGCGGCCATCTCGACCTTGAGCTTCTCGAGCTCCTGCACGAACCGTTCGATGGAGACCGACATGGAGTGATTTCCAGTAGTGGAAGGTCCCGTTAAGGATACCCGGGTGGGCGGTGTGTTGCCAGTACGGCGTAACGTTGTGCGTAGTGCGTTGTGCGTCGGCGTGCGACGGAGCGGGGCGCCTTGCAACGCACAACGTACCACGCACAACGCACACGATATCCGCTCATCTCGTCAACCGGGCTCTCTGCACCGAATCGTTCGCCGCGAGCGCCCGGCCCGAGTCCCACTTGTAGTAAAGCATCAGGCAGTCGGCGATGTTGCCGCCGGCGCTGCCCTGCACGCAGCGCTCGACCTGGCGCTGGTGTTCCTCCGCCCGCGTGTTCCACAGGGAGTCGGCCACTGCCGTCGCCCGCTCGGCGGGCCAGCCGGCGAGCCGCAGGCACTGGGCGAGGTCGCCCCGCCGCGTGGCGCAGCGCTCGATGTCGGTGGCGTGGGTCGTCTGATCGGCCTGCCACGTCGAGTCGGCCTGCCAGCGGAACATGCTGTCCAACTCGATCGCGCGCACCGCCCCCGCCGAGTCCGCCGGGATGGAGTCCCAGCCGCGCGCCCGCAGGCAGCCCGCGATCCAGACGGAGTCGGCCGTGCCCGAGCAGAGGGCCACGTCCTGGCTGCGATCCTCCACGGACTTGCTGCAGGCGAGCGCCGCGAGCGCGATGGTGGCGGCGAGGGTGGCGAGTCGCATCGTTCCTCCGGGACGGGTTGCTGCGGCAATATACGTCCTGGGACGGGAGGCGACCCCACCCTTGTGTCCGGGCGCGCCGCGCAACTATGGTGCCGGGTGCCCGTGATCCCCCGTGTCCATCTGCTCGAGATCCACGATCAGCCGTGGTGCCCCGTCGCCGTGCGCGACGGCATCACCGACCTGATCCAGACCGGACTGGGCTGGTTCCGCGCGTACGACGCGGTGGCACCGCTCCTGGCGCGTGCGCTGCGCCGGACTGGCGCGCGGCGCGTAGTGGACCTGGCCTCGGGCGGCGGCGGCCCCTGGCCGCGGTTCCTGGGGCTGCTCGCCCGCGAGGGCGCGGCGCCGCCGGTCCTGCTGACGGACCGGTTCCCCAACCGCCGTGCGCTGGAGCGGCTGCGCACCGTTACCCGTGGCGCGCTCGATTTCCACCCGGAGCCCGTGGACGCCACGGCGGTGCCCGCGGAGCTCGCGGGGTTCCGCACGCTGTTCACGTCCTTCCATCATTTCCGCCCCGACGCCGCGCGCGCCATCCTGGCCGACGCCGTCCGCCGGGGCGAAGGGGTCGCGGCCTTCGAGATCACGCGGCGCGATCCCCTCTCGCTCGTGCTCAATCTGCTCGGTGTTTTGGCCGTGCTCGTGGCGGTGCCGCTCGTCCGGCCGTTCCGCTGGGACCGCGTGCTGTTCACGTACATCATCCCGCTGCTGCCGCTGGCCGGCGCGTTCGACGGCTTCGTGTCCTGCCTGCGCACCTACTCGCCCGTGGAGCTGCGGGCGCTCGTGGCGGGGTTGCCCGAGTATGACTGGGAGATCGGCCTCGAGCGGCACCGCTTCCTCCCCATGTGGATCACCTATGTGATCGGGAGCCCACGGTTGTCGCACGGGTCCGCCCGCGGATTAGATTGACGGCATGCGAACGCGCTCCCTCATCGGTCTCCTGGCCATGCTCGCGGGTCCCGCGGCCGGCCAGCGCGCGGCGCCCTGTGCGGCCGACAACGCGGGGCTCACCCTCCCGGCGGGCTTCTGCGCCGCCGTCGTGGCCGACAGCCTCGGCGCGATCCGGCACATCACGGTCGCCGCGAACGGCGACGTGATCGGCGCCGTGCGCGCGCGCCGCGACGAGCCGAACTCGGGCGGCGTCGTGGTGCTGCGGGACGTGGACGGTGACGGCCGGCTCGAAGTGCAGCGGCGGTTCGGGCCGGGGGGCGGCTCGGGGATCGCGCTGCACGGCGGGTTCCTCTATTTCTCGACCGACGACGCCGTGGTGCGGTGGCCGTGGCGTACGGGCCAGGTCGAGCCCGCGGGGCGCCCCGACACGGTGGCGCGTGGCCTGACGAACCGCGGCCAGCACTCGGCCAAGGGTCTGGCCCTGGCGGGCAACGCGCTGTACGTGTCGATCGGCGCGCCGTCCAATTCCTGTCAGGTCCAGGACCGCGCCACCGGCTCTCCGGGGCAGGACCCCTGTGCGCTGCTCGAGATCTCGGGCGGCATCTGGCGATTCGCCGCGGACGGCGAGGGGCAGAGTCAGCAGCAGGGCGAGCGCTACGCGACCGGGATGCGCAACCCGTTCGCGATCGCCATCGAGCCGTCGGCGGGCATGCTGTTCGCGATGCAGCACGGCCGGGACGACCTGCACCGCATCTGGCCGGCGCTGTACGCCGAGCAGCAGAGCTCCGAGCTGCCCGCCGAGGAGCTGTTCCGCGTCGAGCGGGGCGGTGACTACGGGTGGCCGTACTGCTACTACGATCCGGCACAGAAGAAGAAGCTGCAGAGCCCCGAGTACGGTGGCGACGGGAAGGCGGTAGGCCGCTGCGCCAGCGCCCGCGGCCCCGAGCTCGCGTTCCCGGCTCACTGGGCGCCGAACGGCCTCGTGTTCTACTCGGGGACCCGGTTTCCGGCGGCGTATCGGGGCGGGGCGTTCATCGCGTTCCACGGATCGTGGAATCGCTCCCCGGTGCAGGCCGGGTACAACGTGGTGTTCGCGCCGTTTGCGGGTGGCCGGGCGGTCGGGACCTGGGACGTGTTCGCGCAGGGGTTCCCGGGTGGTGAGGTGCGGGCGTCGGGGGACGCGGCGCACCGGCCGACCGGCCTGGCCGTGGGGCCCGACGGGTCGCTGTACGTGTCGGACGATCGGGGCGGGCGGATCTACCGGATCACGTACACACACTAGGTCCGGGACCGACTACGGGCCACCGGGGGCGAAGTCGGTCGCCACCAGGAGATCGCTGACGTCGCGACCCACCGCGCAAGCGATGCGCCGGCCGTCCGCGGAAATGGATGCGCTGATACAGCCCTCGGGCAGCGGCGAAACGAACCGGGGCGGCCCGCCGTCCGCTCGAACGGCCCAGACATCGCTGACAATACGGCCGGTCTCGCTGAACAGGGCGCGATCGCTCTGGACGAAGATGGATCCATCCGTCGACCAGGACAGCGGAATGTTGTTGCCGAACGGCTCCGCCGCCCGATGCCACTGCCGACTGCCGACGTCGACCAGCCAGAGCTGCATCCAGTCGGTGAGCCGGCGAATGGTGCTGACCGCTATCTGGTCGCCGTGGGGTGAGAGTGCCAGGGCTCCGGCGGCGGACGTCCCGATCGAATCGGGGATGGTGATCGCGGTTTCGGTCAGGCGCTCCACATCCACGACCACGAGCTCCCGTCGCGAGGCGGCATAGGCCACGCGCGAGCCGTCGGCGGACCAGAGGGCATCGCTTCGTGCGGGCCGGGTGCCCAGGCGGCGTGCGGTGCCGTCCACCAGCGAGACGAGCGTCACGAATCGGCCGTTCGAATCGGGCCGAAGCACGGTGAGGCGCTGGCCGTCCGGGGCCCATCGGGGGTTGCTCTGCGAGACGGACGGTCCGGGTAGGGCGCGCGTGGGGCCGCCGCCGAACGGCATCAGGTGCAGCGCGCTCTGTTGTGAGGAACGCCCCTGCCACTTACTGAGCGCACTGCCCGACATTTCCAGCGCAACGGCAACCCGTTCCCCGTCCGGGGAGATGGCTGCTTGCAGGACGCCTGCCGAGCCCGTGGGCAGCACACGCTCACCGGTCAGGCGGGCTGGATGTCCCGAGGTCACGATCCCGACGGACGCCATCGTGCTCGAGGTCACATCCTGTATGGCAACCCGGCCGTTCGATCCGACGTCGAACAGCCTGGCCCGGGGAACGCTCAGCACGCGCCGCGGTTCGCCGAGTGGCCTGCCGCTGTCCCGATCGATCCGCACCCGCCAGAGCTCGACCGCCCCGGTCTGGCCGGCCAGGTAGTAGAGCTGGCGCCCCGCCGAGTCCCAGCGTGGGGACACACCCTCGGCGGCGACGCGGTGGACGGTGGAGTCGGATAGGCGCATCATCCACACCCCACTGCCAGCCACCGCGGCCAGCTTTCCATCAGGCGACCAGGCCAATCCGTCAAACCCGACGGCGACGGAATCAGGCAGCGGGTAGCGTGCCCTGGTGCGGCCCGTGACCAGATCGACCACTTCGAGCTCGTTGTGGGGGCGTTGATAGCGGACGGCCACGGTGGAATCGGGCCCGGCGTCGAAGGCCTCCTGGTCGTCGAGCACCTGCCGTGCGGCACCACCGGCGCTCGGGACCATCCAGGTCCCGGCGAGGACCAGGCTGTCCCGGAACATCTGGAACAGGATCGCCTTGCCGTCGCGAGTCCAGCGCGGCACCCCGATGAACCGCGACGAGGGTACCAGGACGACAGGGTCGCCGCCGTCCACCGCCTGGACCACGAGCGTGCGCTCGGCGATGACGTAGGCCAGGCGCTGGCCGTCGGGGGAGAATACCGGCGTGCCGGCGAGGCCGGACGAGGTGAATCGACGCAGCGTGACTGGCGCCAGCGCTGGGGCCGCGTCGCGGCGCGCGAGCACCGCGGTGGCGCCGCCGAGGATGCCGAGGGCGACGGCGCCG
>Ga0210073_1000198_pt1 | contig 11984 bp, 13 predicted proteins | sample Browns_ThreeSqC__2_FD_184853 | JGI IMG/M metagenome (GOLD analysis project Ga0210073, IMG submission 184853) | Wetland microbial communities from San Francisco Bay, California, USA, that impact long-term carbon sequestration - Browns_ThreeSqC_D2... | ecosystem: Environmental > Aquatic > Marine >...
AGCTGAACGACCAGCCGGCGGGAGACCCGAAAAGCCCGCACCGCACCACGGCGGTGGCCGACATCGACGCCGGCATGTACTTCGACCGCGACTTTCAGTGGGGCGATTCAGCCTATATGCAGACGCTGGAACCCCGCCTCTACTATCTGTATGTCCCGTACAAGAAGCAGGACGATATACCGGTATTCGATACCGGCAACTACGACTTTAACTTCTGGCAGCTGTTCCAGGAGAATCGCTTCAGCGGACCGGACCGGATGGGCGATGCGAACCAGCTGGCCGTGGCGCTAACCACCCGTGTGCTCGACCCGGAGAGCGGCGTCCAGCGACTGAGCGCCAGCCTGGGGCAGCTGGTGTATTTCCGCAACCTGAAGGTGACCCTGCCCAACGACCCTGTCGTTACCGACAACACCTCAGACCTGATCGGTGAATTCGGCGTGGCGATTTCCCGCGAGTGGAATGCAACGACCGAACTCCAATGGGATCCGAGTGCATCCCAGACCGACCGGGGCGATGTTCTGCTCCAGTACCGTGCCGACCAGCGCCAGCTGGTGAATCTCTCCTACCGTTACCGTCGCGCCACGCTGAACCAGACGGACGTTTCGTTCCTGTGGCCGCTGGGTAATGCCTGGCATCTGATCGGACGCTGGAATTATTCGCTTGACGACAGCACAACCCTGGATACGCTGGCAGGCTTCGGCTATGAAAGCTGCTGCTGGGCGCTGCAACTGGTCGGACGCAGCTATGTCAATAACGTGAGCGGTGACCGCACCAATGGCGTCTACGCGCAGGTAGAGTTCAAGGGCCTGACCAGTACCGGCAGTCAGGTCGATAGCCTGCTTGAACGTGATATCCTTGGCTATGAATCAAATGACTAACGGAAAGCAGGAATGAAGTACCTAATCTACCTGACCGGACTGCTGCTGGCATTCTCCGCCCCGCTCCTGCAGGCGCAGACAACCGAGAACCCGCCGGCAGAACGGCAAGTACTCAACCGGATCGTGGCGGTCGTCAACGACGACGTCATTCTCAAAAGCGAACTTGATGCAGCCGTCAAGGAGGTCTCCGCACAACTGAAAGCAAAGGATACTCCGCTGCCACCCCTGCCCGTGCTCGAGAAACAGGTGCTGGAAAAACTCATCCTTGAACATCTGCAGCTCCAGCTCGCCGAAGCCAACGGCATCAAGATCGATGACATCACGCTGAACAACAAACTGCAGGAAATCGCCAAGGAAAACGGTGTATCGCTCACCGATTTCCGCGCCGTCCTCGAGCGTGAAGGCTTCGACTACAGCAATTTCCGTGAAGACATTCGACACCAGCTGACCATCGCCAAATTACGCCAGCAGATGGTGGGAAGCCGCATCAGCGTCAGCGACCAGGAAGTGGATAATCTGCTGGCGAGTCTGGAGGCCAGCCAGACGAGCAACACCGAGTACCATCTCGCCCATATCCTGATCGCCACACCGGATGCGGCCAGCGAAGAACAGATCCAGGCCGCCCGTCAACGCGCCGAGAAGATAGTAGCGAAGCTGCGCGCCGGAGCGGACTTCACCCAGACGGCCATTGCGGAATCCGACGCCCCCACGGCACTCGAGGGCGGCGACATCGGATGGCGCAGTGCCGGCCAGCTGCCAAGCCTGTTCGTCGACCCCGTCAAGGACATGCATCCGGGTGATATCCATGACCCGATCCGCAGTCCCAGCGGTTTTCATATCATCAAGCTGGTCGAACAGCGCGGAGACGAGCGCCACATCGTCAACCAGACCCACGTACGGCATATTCTGCTCAAGACGGACGCCGTACACACCAACGAAACCATCAAGGTGCGCATGGATCAGCTTGAGTCCCGCCTGCGGAGCGGGGAAGACTTCGCCACTCTGGCAAAGTCCAATTCACAGGACACGCTATCCGCCGCCAAGGGCGGCGATCTCGGCTGGGTCAACCCGGGTGACCTGGTTCCGAAATTCGAGGAAGTCATGGACAATACCGCGCCAGGACAGATCAGCCAGCCGTTCGAAACGGAATTCGGATGGCATATCCTGCAGGTACTGGGGCGACGCGAGCACGACAGCACCGAGGAGTACAAGCATTCCAAGGCGCGGCAGCTGATCCGCAAGCGCAAGGGTGACGAAGAACTGTTCCTGTGGCTGCGCCGGCTGCGTGATGAGGCCTATGTCGAGTACCGGCTGGATACGCAGGCGGAATAACGCCCGGCATCGGCGGAGATCCGGCACCGGAACGCACGACTTCGCAGTTTGCCCCGCGTACTCCACGATGATGCTGTTGCAACTTGTATGATACGGCCTTGCGAATCGCCCTGACACCCGGTGAACCGGCCGGTATCGGGCCGGACCTGTGCCTGCAGCTGGCCTCGCAGGACCGCGATGTCGAGCTGGTGGCAATCTGTGATCCGTCACTGCTGCAGACGCGTGCCGGGATCCTGCATTTGCCCTTCACCGTACGGGTTTTGCAGGGCAGAACGGATCCGGTAACGACCCGGGCGGGCGAGCTCAGTGTCCTGCCGGTCCCTATGAAATCACCCGTTGCTTGCGGCCGGCCCGATCCCGCCAATGCCCGCTATATACTCGACACCCTGGATCTGGCCGTCAGCGGCTGTCTCGATGGCGCCTTTGCCGCGATGGTCACCGGACCGGTCAACAAGGCGGTTATCAATGAGGCCGGTATACCGTTCAGCGGGCACACCGAATACCTTGCTGCAGCAACACGGACCGGGGATGTCGTCATGCTGCTCGCGACTCCCGGACTGCGGGTTGCGCTCGCCACCACCCATGTTCCCCTGTCAGCGGTCAGCACCTTGATCACAGCGCAGCGACTGACCGTGGTGCTGCGCATCCTGCACGCGGGACTACGGAAGAATTTCGGCATTGAACACCCGATCATCAGTGTCTGCGGCCTCAACCCCCACGCCGGGGAAGGCGGCCATATGGGGCGGGAGGAAATCGACAGCATTATTCCGGCGATGCAGGTGTTGCGTACCGAAGGCTTGCGCCTTATCGGACCGCTACCGGCCGATACCGCGTTTACACCGGAACGCCTCCGTGAGACCGATGCCGTGCTGGCCATGTATCATGATCAGGGACTGCCCGTGCTCAAGCACCTGGGCTTCGGCCGTGCTGTGAATATCACCCTGGGGCTGCCGATTATCCGCACCTCGGTCGATCACGGCACCGCGCTGGAACTGGCAGGCACCGGCAAGGCCGACAACGGCAGCCTGCAGGCGGCGCTGCAATCCGCCATCGAGATCGCTCGCGTGCGATCCTGTGGCTAAACGATAATTTCACCGCAGAGACGCAAAGTACGCAGAGAAATCAAAAGCAAACTAATCATGGATAACCCATACAACATAAGAATGCAGGCAATCGGCTGTTATCGTTGAGGAATCCCTGTACAAGTCACCCCACCGAAAGATGGAATGACCGGTGAAATAAGATGTTTTTGAGCTTTATAGATCTTTTCTCTGTGTGCTTTGCGTCTCTGCGGTGAATTCACATACGCCGGCCAGAACCTATGTCACATACACCGCGCAAGCGATTCGGACAGCACTTTCTGCACGATCCGACGGTCATCGCCCGTATCATGGCGGCAATCCAGCCACGGGAATCCGATGAGATTGTCGAAATAGGGCCGGGTCAGGGTGCGATCACCGTGCCGCTGCTGCAGGCGGCCGGGCATCTGCAGGTTGTCGAACTCGACCGGGATCTTATCGATCCCTTGCGAGAACAATGCCGGGAGGTGGGGGAACTGATCCTTCACAACGCGGATGCCCTGCGATTTGATTTCTGCCGCCTGAGCGGCGATGCAGCACCTCTGCGTATCGTCGGCAACCTGCCCTATAACATTTCCACGCCGCTACTGTTTCATCTCCTGTCGCAGACGCGCTGCATCAGCGACATGCACTTCATGCTGCAGAAGGAAGTGGTGGACCGGCTGGCCGCCTCACCTGGCAGCCGCCAGTACGGCCGCCTCTCCGTCATGGTCCAGTACCGGTGCAGGGTGTCCCGCCTGTTCACCATCGGCCCCGGGGCCTTCCAGCCGCCGCCGCGGGTGGAATCAGCGTTCGTCAGACTGGAGCCCTACCGGGAGTTGCCGGTTGTAATACATGACGAAGCCGTACTGAAAACACTGGTGCGGCAAGCCTTCGCACAACGGCGCAAGACTCTGCGAAATGCCTTGCGGGGAATACTCGAGGAAGAAGCCATCAGGAGCCTGGGTATCGACCCGTCCGTGCGCGCCGAAATGCTCGGACTCAGTGAGTTCGCCGCCCTCGCCAACCACGCCGCATCCCGACTACCAGGGGTAACGAACGAAGAGAAAGACGTTTGACAGCATTTCCTGATTCTGCGCCGCTCCCCGGCCGTCCAGGAAATCCTGTGGAAGCTTGAGCGGGGGCGTCAACGAAACGTTCAATCCCCCACCGCTGTTGCCCATACGGGTAACGGTAACACCGCCATCCTGGGGCTTTAGCTGATAAACCAATGCGGGCTTAGCAAAAAAGTTGACCAATTCACCCGCAGTTGCAGCGGTTGTCATCACCGCGCACAGCACCACGACAGCGATGAACAACAGAAACGGGTCGGGCCTGCGGTGATGGCTTTTTCCCCTGATCATTTCCGCCCCTCCTCGATTCAGCACCCCTGTTAAGGGAGATGACATCAGAATGGCGGAATGCTCCCCGGGTTTCCGCTAACCGGTTCACACTTCCGGCAACCACTGATCACAACGCGCCAATCCACTCCATCAGTTAGTGAACTTCTTGTATTTCAGGACTTTGATTCCATGTATTTCGGGTCCACCCAGCACCGTGGCAGCGCCTCGCCCGAAGGGAAAACCAGCGTGGTCTTGCTGAAACTGGTCGGTTCCTGGAGTTCTTCTCCCGCATGATAGCGACCCGGTAACTCGCCGCGACATGGATCCAGCATGACCGTTATATCCAGCACCTCGACCAGATCGCCATTTTGTTTATTCCTTAAGTACATATTCTTCTCCTTATATGATTTATTCAGGAAATCTATATTAATACTATAGACCTTGAAAGCGTTTACCTTGATCTGAATCAGCCATTGATCCCGCATGACAAAGGACCCCCGGTAAGTGAAAATACCAGGCAGCGAGTATTCCGGAGCCTGGCAGTCAGGTTTTTGTCACCGCAACCCTGAAAGCGTATCCTTGGCCATCACTGCGTAAATCACCCACTGAATGAAGAGCGAAACCTTGCATAACATCACTGTTGAAGTCGAGACCCGGTATATTGAAGGGCAGTCGGAGCCTGACAACGACCGCTATGTCTTTTCCTATACCATCACCATACGCAACGAGGGTGTTGTTGCCGCCCAGCTGCTGTCACGGCACTGGGTCATCACCGATGCCAATGGCAACGTACAGGAAGTCAAAGGCGAAGGCGTGGTCGGCGAACAGCCCCATCTCAATCCAGGGGAAGGCTTCCAGTACACCAGCGGCGCCATGATCGCCACGCCCGTCGGCAGCATGCGCGGCACCTATCAGATGGTTGCGGATAACGGTGACCAGTTCGACGCCGAGATACCGGCTTTTACCCTGGCCATTCCCCGCACGCTCCACTAGCCGTACCGGAAGATGGCCGTCTACGCCATTGGCGACATCCAGGGCTGCTATGACGAGTTGCTGGAACTGCTCGCGACCTTGCGTTTCGACCGTGAACACGACCGACTCTGGTTCGTCGGCGATCTGGTCAATCGCGGACCGAAATCACTGGAAACGCTGCGTTTCGTCCGGGAGCTCGGCCCAGCCGCCGTCACGGTGCTCGGCAATCACGACCTGCATCTGCTGGCGGCAGCCCACGGCATACACCCGGAAAGCATCGATGACGACACCCTGGAACCGATACTCGCTGCGCCTGACCGGGAGGTTCTGATCGACTGGCTGCGGCATCAGCCGCTGCTGCATTACGACGGGGAACTGGGTTACCTCATGGTCCATGCCGGCTTGCCGCCGCAATGGGATCTGAAGCTGGCGCAACGCTGCGCTGGCGAGGTCGAAACGGTGCTGCGTGGTGACCGGCTGGAGCCGTTCCTCTCCCGCATGTACGGTAACAAGCCCAAACAATGGTCCGCGGAACTCGACGGCTGGGACAGACTGCGGTTCATCGTCAACTGTTTCACCCGCATGCGCTTCTGCGACCGTAACGGCCGGCTGGAACTGAAATGCTCGGGGCCGCCTGGAAGCCAGCCGGAGGGCTATTACCCCTGGTTCGGGATTCCCGCGCGCGCGAGCGCTGATATCAATATCATCTTCGGCCACTGGTCCACCCTGCGACCGTCAAATATCCCCGGCGTCTACCCGATCGATCAAGGATGCCTGTGGGGCGGGCAACTGACCGCGCTGCGCATCGACACCCGCCCCGAGCGCATCGAACTGCCCTGCCGTGGCTGGCTGAAGCCGAAGAGCGGTTAACCCCTGGCAGTCGGAGTAATACGCTCCAGCCGAATGAAACTGTAGGGCCAGGGGTTCTTCTCATCCGGGGCACAGTCCATTCGATCGATCTCCCGCCATTCATGTTCATCGAGTTCCGGGAACAGCGCATCGCCCTCGAATTTCGCATGCACCAGCGTCAGGTAGATACGATCGGCTTTCGGGAGCAACTGCCAGTAGAAATCCGTGCCGCCGATCACCATGACTTCCTCGTGACCGCCTGCTGCCTCGAGCGCACTGTTGATGGAATGCACCACGACGCACCCCGGTGCTTCATAAGACCGGTCGCGGGTAACCACAATATTGGTGCGTTCCGGCAGAGGACGTCCGATCGACTCATAGGTCTTGCGACCCATAAGGACCGGCTTTCCGACCGTCACCTGTTTGAAGTGCCGCAGGTCCGCCGGCAAATGCCAGGGCAGGCGGTTATCGCGCCCGATAACCCGGTTCTCCGCCATGGCCACGACAATGGCGATTATCACATCACCGCTCACACGGCCACCGGCGCCTTGATGTGCGGGTGCGGGTCGTAACGCTGCAGTTCGAAATCCTCGAAGGTGAAAGCGAACAGGTCGTCGATCTCGGGATTGATGCGCATGACGGGCAGTGGTCTCGGCGTACGCGTAAGCTGCAGCCCGGTCTGTTCCAGATGGTTCAGATAGAGGTGCGCATCGCCCAGGGTATGTACGAAATCGCCTGCCTGCAGGCCCGTCACCTGCGCCATCATCTGCGTCAGCAGCGCATAGGAAGCGATATTGAACGGGACGCCCAGGAAAATGTCGGCGCTGCGCTGGTATAACTGGCAGGAGAGTTTCCCTTCAGCTACGTAGAACTGGAAAAAGGCATGACAGGGCGGCAGTGCCATGTGTTCGATCTCGCCGACATTCCAGGCGCTGACGATGATGCGCCGCGAATCGGGGTTGCTCCTGATCTGCTCGATGACCTGGCGAATCTGGTCGATGTGACGACCGTCGGCCGTCGCCCAGGAACGCCACTGTGAACCGTAGACCGGCCCCAGTTCGCCGTTCTCGTCTGCCCACTCATCCCAGATAGTGACGTTATGGTCGTGCAGGTAGGCGACGTTGGTATCGCCTCTCAGGAACCACAGCAGTTCATGGATGATGGAGCGCAAATGCAGTTTCTTGGTGGTGACCAGCGGGAACCCTTCCGACAAATCGAAGCGCATCTGGTAGCCAAATACGCTAAGTGTACCGGTCCCGGTCCGGTCCTCTTTGCGTACGCCGTGATCGCGCACGTAACGCATCAGTTCAAGATATTGCTTCATGATTTGCCTTTATCCTGTGTGTACATATAATTCAACGCAAAGAGGCAAAGGACGCAAAGTTTTTTTCTTTTAAAATGAACCAGTAATACGTTGCCCTGATGGTGCAGTTCTTCGATGCATACGTCATCAAGGAATTAATAAATTTCATTCTTTGCGTTCTTTGCGCCTTTGCGTTGAAGGCTTTTATTCCCGCAATACAACTACCAGCTGACGGCGCCATCGGTACGCCGGTAGGCGTAAACAAGAAATGCGGCACCGATGACGATCATGGGCAGGGACAGCACGTGCCCCATCGTCAGCCAGTCGAAGGCGAGATACCCGATCTGTGCATCGGGCTGGCGCACGAACTCGACCAGGAAGCGAAATACCCCGTAACACAGAAGAAACAGGCCGGAGACGGCCATGGTGGGTCGCGGCCTGCGCGAATAAAGCCAGAGGATGACAAACAGCACCAGACCTTCGAGCAGCGCCTCGTAAAGCATCGAGGGATGACGCGGCTGTGCATCCACGAAAGGAAACACCATACCCCAGGGCAGATCGGTGGGCCGTCCCCAGAGTTCGCCGTTGATGAAATTGCCGATGCGCCCGGCGCCAAGCCCGACCGGTACCATCGGTGCGATATAGTCCGTTACCTGAAAGAAGGTGCGGCCGGTGCGGCGGCCATAAAGCCACATCGCGATCAGGACGCCCACCAGACCGCCGTGAAAGGACATGCCGCCCTGCCAGATGCGAAACAGGACGAGGGGATCGGCGATAAACCCGGGGAAGTTATACACCAGGGTATACCCGATGCGCCCGCCGAGCACCACGCCAAGTGCGCCGTAGAACAGCACGTCGCCGATTTCCACCGCCTGCCAGCTGCTGCCGGGGCGACGGGTGCGTAGCTGCCCGAGCCACCAGAATCCCAGGAAACCGATCAGATACATGAGCCCGTACCAGTGCACCTGGAACGGGCCCGCACTGACGGCGACAGGGTTGATATCGGGGTAAACAAGCATAATCAATCCCGAGCCGGTAATACCCGGCAGAATAGTGTCTTCAGATAAGCCGTTTCCGCTATGGCAGGGTGGACCGGATGATCCATGCCCTGGAAGCCCCGTTCCAGGATCTGCAGGCGCCGTCCCGAATCACGCGCGGCCTGCAACAGGAGCTGCTGCAAACGTTCGGCGGCCAGATGCATGGAGCAGGAAGATGATATCAGGAACCCGCCCGGCTCCAACAGTTGCAGCGCCTGATAATTGAGGCGATGGTACGCGTTCTCGCCGCTCCGTATGTCCTTGCGCCGTTTGATAAACGCCGGAGGATCGACCATGACGACATCGAAACGCCGCTTCGTGGCCTGCAGTGCACCGATAACCTCGAAGGCATCCCCGCCTTCCACCTGCATGCACGCCTCCAGGCCGTTGGCCGCCGTATTGCGTTGCAGGAGTTCCCTGGCCGACGCCGAGGAATCCACGCAACAGACCTCCGTGGCCCCGGCGCGTGCCGCCTGCAGGCCCCAGGCGCCGATATAGCTGAACACATCGAGCACGCGCCGACCGGCGACGTACTTGTGCATAGCCAGGCGGTTGCCACGCTGGTCGAAGAACCAGCCGGTCTTCTGACCCTCGCCCAGCGGCACCTCGAACCGTACCCCGCCCTCTTCGAGCTGCACGCTGGCGGGCACATCACCGAGGGTCTCGACCGTGGAATCAAGCTTTTCCAGTTCGCGCACCGGGGTATCGTTGCGCAGCAATACGCCCTTGATGTCCAGCACGCGGTGCAGCGCGCCCAGGATTTCCGCCTTGCAGCGCTCCATGCCAGCCGTGGTGATCTGCATCACCAGCACCTCGCCATAGCGGTCGACGATCAGGCCGGGCAGGCCGTCGCCCTCGCTATACACCAGACGGTAGTACGGCTGCCGGTACAGCGCCTCGCGCAACGCCAGCGCCGTCTGCAGCCGTTGCACGAAGAAATCCTCGTCGAATACCGCGCCGTGGCGGCGAGTCATGAGTCGTGCGCAGATAAGTGAATGGGGATTGATGTAGCCGGTTCCGAGGCTCCGGCCGGTAGAGGACTGTATATCGACCGCGCCGCCCGGCTCAAATGCGGGCAGCGGTGTTTTGCGGGTGTCGACCTCGTTGCTGTACACCCACAGGTGACCGGCAAGCAGGCGGCGCTCCTCGTTTTTCTTCAGCGTCAGGACCGGAAGCGAGACTGCAGACATGCGGATGTACGATCGGATGGGCCAGCCGGCATTCTACGGCAAAAGCGCGGGATCGGCCGCAAGCACGCGCCCTTCCCAGATCACCAGATGACCGCCGCGATAGGGTTGCTCAAGGATGGCGGGGGAATGTCCCCGCACCGGGCCCGGATAATAGGCGATCAGGTAACCCCGCGGGTATTCCCTGAACCAGGCTTGCGCCTGCTCCGGGCTCAGGTGCTCGATGGGGCGCGCCAACCGGCCGTAAAATTCGAACTGCCCGTGATAGTCCGACAGGCTCGCGACCGGCCGGCCGGCCGCTTCGGCTGCGGCAATCACCCGGCTGGCCTCGCGCACGTCATAGGCCGGCGCGGCGAGCCGGAAAACGCCGAGGTACACGCTTGCCAGCACCCCGGCGGACAGGAGCGCCACCGCAAGCGGGTACTGTGCCATGCGCAGCGGCGAGCTCACGAACAGCGCCACGGCGCCGGCTATGAGCACGCCACCCCAGAGCGGGTTCACCGATCCCGCCCAGGGCGGCGCAGAGATCAGCATGGGTGTTACCGCCAGGAAGAGACCGCTCAGCAAGAGCAGGCCGGCCAGCGCCTGCGGCCGCCGTGCCATGCCCCGTTGCTCCGCCTGCGACAGCGCGCGCGCCACCAGCAAGGCAAAGGCCGGCAGCAAAGGCAGCAGGTACTTCAGCTGCTTACCGCTCATAAGGCTCATAACCAGCAGCGTGGACAGCAGCCAGACCCCGCAGAAACGCGCGCCCGCATCCTCCGGGTCGCGCAGCGCCCTCATCAGGGGTCGCCATAGCCAGGGCAGCAGCAGCCAGGGTGCGAACAGCACCGGTAGCCAGGGAAGATACCACCACCAGGAATGGGCATGGGCGAAGGCGCTCACCACCCGGCCGGCCGTCTGTCCCCACAGGATCGCCTGCCGGTAGTCCTCGCCGCCCGACTGCGCCGCCGGCAACGCCCAGGCAAGCGCGATCACAGACCCGAGCAGCATGCTGACGCCGATACTCGCATACCAGCTCCACCACGCGTGCGGCCGGTAACGAACCCACAGCGGCGCCAGCAGGGCCGCCGGCAGGACGTGCAACAGGATGACCGGTCCCTTGGCAAGGACGCCGAGCCCGATACCCAGCCCGACGAGCATCCAGCCGCCGCGTCTGCCCCCGGCGGCCATCACCAGACCGGTCATGGCAAGCACAACAAACAGCACCAGCAAGAGGTCGAACTGCACCCAGGGATAGAATGCCGTCCAGACGATGCAACCGAACAGCACCCACGGTACGAGTTGCCGCACCATGACATCCTGCGGCCAGAGTCTGTTCGCCAGGTGCGCTGTCATCCCCAGCGTCGCCAGCGAGAGCAGCGCGGCCAGGCTGCGCGGCCACCATTCAGTGACGCCGAACAACCACCAGCCGGTATGGATCAGCCAGAAAAACAGCGGCGGCTTGTCACTGTAGGGTGCGCCGTTGAGATACGGCACGAGAAAATCCCCGCGCCGCCACATCTCCCAGGCGACGGCGAGGTAGCGCGTTTCATCGACGGGTAGCAGCGGGCGCGTCAGCAGGGACAGCAACAACAGCGTCAGCCACAGCGCCAGCAGCACAGGTAGCGAAGTGGAACGCGGCGTCATTGTCCGCTGTTCATCCCTCGCTTGTCCCTGTGCTCACGATAGATGAAATACAGGTTGCGTGAATACACAAACAGGCCGCCAGCCTGACCGGCGATGAACACCGGATCCTGGCGATAAATAGCGTACCCCAGCAGGGTCACTCCCCCGGCGAGGCTGAAATACCAGAAGGCCACCGGGATGACGCTGCGCTTTTTCCGTTCGCTGCACCACCACTGTACGATAAAGCGCATCGAGAACAATGCCTGTCCCGTGAAACCGACCGCCAGCCAGACAATACCCTGCATCCGCTACTCTCCCCTCTCGACCATCTGCCGCAACGTGCGACGCGTGAGCCACCATACCCCCAGCAAGTCCACGATCCCGACCCAGAGGCGGTTGTGGATTCCGTATTTCGAGCGC
>Ga0210073_1000203_pt1 | contig 11745 bp, 11 predicted proteins | sample Browns_ThreeSqC__2_FD_184853 | JGI IMG/M metagenome (GOLD analysis project Ga0210073, IMG submission 184853) | Wetland microbial communities from San Francisco Bay, California, USA, that impact long-term carbon sequestration - Browns_ThreeSqC_D2... | ecosystem: Environmental > Aquatic > Marine >...
GAAGCCGCGGCGATGCGCGTTCCGGAGGTTACGCAGAAAATCGTCGACACGCTCGCGCGCTACGCGAAGACGATCTATCTCACCCAGACGGTGCAGAAGAAGGACGGAAAGCTCACACGGTTCCTCAACCTCGAAGACGCCTTCGAGGCTTGGCGCAAGGATCCAGGCCCGCGCGAATGGCGCACCCACTTTCACGTTCCAGTATTTCTCGACAGCCTGGGGGAGTTCGGAACGACACGTTTTGCCATCGAGGATGCACTCAGGTTTCACAAGGCCAACCCGCTCTCGCGCCAACTGGAAATCGAAACCTACACCTGGGACGTGCTGCCCGATCATCTCAAGACGGGCGACATCGTCGATTACGTCACCCGCGAGATCGAATGGGTCCGCGGCCAGCTCGCTTCCTGAAGGAAATATCATGAAAGTCGGATTCATCGGCGCCGGCCGAATGGGCCAGGCGATGGCTCGGCGCCTCATCGAGGCGAAGCACGACCTCGGAGTCTTCAATCGCACGCCCGACAAGATCAAGGGCCTGGTGGACGCGGGCGCCAAGGCGATGGCCTTGATCGCGGAAGCTGCACGCCACGGCGATGCCGTTTTCACCATGCTCGCCGACGACGCGGCGCTCGACGATGTCGCCGGGCAAAAAGGCGGATTGCTCGAATCGCTCCCGCAGGGTGGGGTGCATATCTGCTCGGGCACCCACGGCATCGGCGTCATTCGCAGGCTCAAGGCGGCGCATACCGCGCGCGGCCAGATTCTCGTCGCCGCGCCCATGCTCGGCCGGCCCGAGATGGTGGCCTCCGGCCAGGCCGGCATGGTGGTCGCGGGACCGGCCGAGGCGCTCGCGCGCTGCGCGCCGCTGTTCGCGGCGATCGCGCGTCGCAGCTTCGAGGCCGGCGCCGAGCCGGAGGCGGCGACCGCGATCAAGATCGCCAACAACTTCGTGCTCGGTTGCGCGATCGAGGCGATGGGGGAGGGCTTCTCCCTGGTTCGGAAGTACGGCGTCGTCCCCCAGGTATTCAACGACGTGATGACTGACGGCTTGTTCGCATGCGCCGCGTACAAGGCCTACGGCAAGATCATCGTGGAGGAGACTTACGATCGTGTCGGGCAGATGGCAACGCTTGGCCTTAAGGATGCAAACCTCGCACTCGCCGCCGGCGAAGCGGTCGGCGTGCCGCTGCCGAGCGGCAACGTCTGGCGCGACCGCCTGGTCGGAGCCGTCGCGCACGGCGACGGGGGCAAGGATTGGGCCGTGATGGCGCTCGAACAGGCGCGGGCAGCAGCGGGAGAGAAGGACGTGTCTCTCGGGGGCGGGGCATCAGTCGCGCAGCAATACCTTGCGGCCGGTCTGCTCGATGAGCTCGTCGTCTCGGTCGTCCCGATCCTGCTCGGAGGCGGCGCTCGGCTGTTCGAAAACGTGGGCGATGTGAAACTCGAGCAGGTCGAGTCGGTCGAGGCGCCGGGGGTTGAACAGCGAATCAGCGTGGATGCCATCCAGAGCATCTCTATTCTCGGGACCGGCGCCGGCAGCGTGCTGAACCAGGGGATCACCAGATTTTTCCGCGAGTATCCATACAGCAGGATCGGCTTGCGGTGCGTGCTGACCAACGACCAGTTTTCGGTCAATGGCACCATCCACGACGGCGGCAAGGAGTACCTGGTGCGGCGCGGCTTCCTGCGCGGAGTTGATGTCGTGAACCAGAATCCGGAGAATGTCATAAGCTTCCGAGATATGGAGGAGCGCATCAAGCGGATATCCCGGCGGCCCCAGGCACCGTCCGCAGGGAGCCAGCTGAATTGAAACGAGCCCACGTCACGGCAAAAACTCGGAGACGTATCATGCCGTGTTCCTGCACTGGGGGCTTTTGAAGCCTCTTCTGGGAGGTTGCAATGCTATGGAAGCCGCGCTGGTTCGTCTGTGGATTGACACTCTTCCTGGTGTCCTGTGTCACGGTGAACATCTATTTCCCGGCGGCCGCCATCCAGAAGGCCGCCGACGAGATCGTCGACGATGTCCGCAAGACGCCGGAGGAGAAACCCGACGATAAGAAGAAGGACAAGACAAGCCTGCTGAGCCGATTCCGCTTCGCGTACCTTGGCCCGACCGAGGCGTATGCTGCTGGAGTTGACGTCAATGTCTCGACCCCGGCCATCCGGGCCCTCAAGGCCTCGATGACCAGCCGCTTTCCGCAACTCCAGCCGATGTATGGCAAGGGCGCGATCGGCGAGACGAACACCGGACTCCTCGCGATTCGCGATACCGGGGCGCTCTCTCTCAAAGAAAAGGCTGACGTGAATCGTCTGGTTAGCGAAGAAAACTCGGACCGCCAGGCCCTTTACAGCGAGATCATCAAGGCCAACAATCTCGACAGCGGCAGGCTCGCCGAAGTGCAGCGGCTGTTTGCCAACAGCTGGCGCGACAAGTCGTCGGCCGGCTGGTGGATCCAGTCTGACAGCGGAGAGTGGGGCAAAAAGTAGAGCGCACTTCGAGTGGTGCCTAAATCTGAACCATCACTTTGAAGGGAAAGTGTGTCCCTGCGGGTATACCGCCCGCGTGGAAGGCCGTTCAAGGCTGGGCGAGCAGCCAGGCGCGGGCGAGCCGGCAGGCCTGCGCGCGGTGGCTCACGCGATTCTTCTCGGCGGGCGGCAGCTCGGCGAAGCTCCTGCCGAGCGGTGGATAGAAAAAGAGCGGATCGTAGCCGAATCCACCCTCGCCGCGCGGCGCCTCGAGGAGGACGCCTTCCGCCACGCCTTCCATCGTGGTCTCGAGGCCGCGACGAGGGCAGACAATAGCGATCACGCAGCGAAAGCGCGCCCCGCGGCGCGCGGCCGGCACACCCGCCATCTCCTGCAGCATGACGTGGCAGCGCTCCGGATCGCTCAGGCCTTCGCCACCGTAGCGGGCCGAGAGCACGCCCGGGCGGCCGCCAAGGGCATCCACTTCGATTCCGGAATCGTCCGCGAGGGCGATCTCGCCGGTGGCCATCGCCACCGCGCGCGCCTTGCCGAGAGCGTTGTCGGCATAGGACGATTCGCCTTCGGGAGGCAGGGTGATGCCCGCGAGGTCAGAGAGATTCAGGATGCGGAATGGAATACCCTCGAGAAGCTCGGCCATCTCCCGCGCCTTGGCGCGATTGGCCGTGGCCAGCACGAGCGGTCGATCAGAGGACGAAGGACGTCTCGCCGCGCGCGTCGACCGCGCGCCGCTGCAGCGCGATCAGGCGCCCGATGCCCTGCTCCGCGAGGGCCAGCATGGTGGCCAGGCTGTCGCGACCGAAGGGCGTCTGCTCCGCGGTCCCCTGCACCTCCACGAAGGCGCCGGCGCCGGTCATGACCACGTTCATGTCCACCTCGGCGCTCGAATCCTCGAGGTAGTCCAGGTCGAGCGCGGGCGCGCCCCGGACGATGCCGACGCTGATCGCCGCGACACAGTCACGCACGGGCGTGCTCGGCAATGCCCCCGCCTTGACGACGGTGCCGATCGCATCCGCCATGGCGATGAAGCTGCCCGTGATGGCGGCGGTGCGCGTGCCGCCGTCGGCCTGAATGACGTCGCAGTCCACCCACACCGTCCGCTCGCCGAGCTTCGCCATCTCGACCACGGCCCGGAGCGAGCGCCCCACCAGCCGCTGGATCTCCTGCGACCGGCCGCTCGGTCCGCCACGCTCGCGATTCATGCGCGTATTGGTCGAGCGCGGCAGCATGCCGTATTCCGCGGTGACCCAGCCCTTGCCCTGCCCCTTGAGAAAGGGCGGCACTTTGTCCTCGATGGAGGCCGTGCAGATCACCTTGGTGTCGCCGAACTCGACGAGCACGGAACCTTCGGGATGGCGCAGGTAGTCGCGGGTGATCCTGACGGCTCGCAGCTGGTCGGCGGCCCGCCCGTCGTGGCGCGCGATCATCGAGGCATCTCGAATTTGACCGGCTGAGTCTGGGCGGTGTGCACCCGCTGGTCATAGCGTCGCTTGTACTCCGCCAGGCTCGCGTAGATGGCCCGGGCGATGGCTTCTCGGTGCTCGGTGGAGGCCAGCTTCTTCTCCTCTTTGGGATTGGTCAGGAAGCCGATCTCGATGAGCACGGCCGGCATGGCGGCGCCACCGAGCACGTAGAAGCCCGCCTGCTTGACCCCACGGTTCACCAAACGGAGCGATCGCGTCATCGAGTCCAGCACGGTCTCGGCGAGGAAGCTCGATTCCTGCTGGAACTCGGACTGCGCCATATCCCACAAGATGCTCTTGAGCATGTCCGTCTTCTGGCGCGATTGAGGGCTCTCGAGCTGGACCACGTCGTTTTCGATGGCGGCGATCTGCCGGGATTCGTTGTCCGACGCTTCCGAGGACAGGAAGTAGGTCTCGACGCCCTCGGAAACCGCCTGCGGATGGGCGTTGGCGTGAATGGACACGAAGAGATCCGCGCGCTGCCGGTTGGCGAAATTGGTCCGCTCGCGCAGCGGCACGAAGACGTCGGTGCTGCGCGTGAGCACGACCTTGATGCCGAGCCCGTCCTCGATCAGGCGCGCCGCCCGCCGCGTCACGTCGAGGACCACGTCCTTCTCGAGCACGCCGCCCGGCCCCCTGGCGCCCTGATCGTGGCCACCGTGGCCCGCGTCGAGCACGATGAGCTTGAGCGGAGACACGCTGGCCTGCTGACTGGTGCGGGGGCCCTGGGCCGGTGCGCTCTCCTTGGGGCGATACACGTCCACAACCACCCGGAAGGGATCCTGGAGCGTCGCCGTCTTCACCTCGCCGGCCGCGCTCTCGAGAACGATCTTGAGCACGCCGTCGGGCCCCGCCGACTCGAGCCGCGCTTCCTTCACGAGCCCGTCGCCGATCTCTTCCACCTGGAGCTCGGGAATCGAGAGCCCGCTCAACCTCACGCGGATCTCGGTCTTGCCGGGCACCGTCAGATAGGACAACCCCGAGCCCGCCTCGACCACGATGCGTGTGAAGGACGGGTACGAGCGATAGCGCAACTCCTCGAACTGCACGCTCATGTCCACGCGCTTGATGGCATGCTTGGCCGCCGCGGTGACAGGCCGAACGACCGTCACGCCGGGCGCCAGCCGCCCCAGGCCTTTGTCGAGGAAGTCCGTCGGAAGGAGCCAGCCTTTCGCGGTGGCGCGGGGCGCGCTCTCCAGGAGAAGCGGCTGTCCCAGGAGCGTGAGCCGCGACCGGTCCCTGCTGAACTGGGCGCTCCGCTTGGAAACCGTGAGCGTGCCGGTCTTGCCTTTCGCCACCCAGGATCCCTTGAGGAGGCTGGCCAGTCGATCGGCGGGAATATAGGACGCGCCGTCGTCCATGACCTCGACGGACAGCTGGCCCAGGACGCCCTTGGGCCCCTTGATTTCGACGGCGCCCGGGCGAGGGACGGCCTCGGCGGGAGACAGCCCCGTCAGGGCGGCGCAGAAGATGAGGAGCGCGGCTAGGACTCGCATGATGAGCGTGGGCTCTGAAGTACCGGCCATTCTATCAACGGTGGGCCGGTGGGCGAAATAAAAGGAGTGCACAACACGGGGAGGCAATATGGACCAGGAGGCGGCAGCCGTCGGCAGCGGCAGAGATAGACTAGGGCCGTGGGCGCGGCAAGCGGCGGACCGCAGTCATGGAAGTCTCCGAACGGGATAGAGGCCTTGACACTCCCCCGTTCCGTGGAAAGGGCGAGCGCGCCGCTCCTCGGCCTCGTCCTCGTCGCCCTTTGTCTGCTCGCGCTTCCCGGCTGCACCGGGCCCCGGGAGGGTGAGGGACCAGTCACCCTCGTCCTCAAGCACGCCAAGATCCTCGGACCTGTCGATCCCATTCCCCGCCTACTTGCCGAGTTCGAGGCGGAGCATCCCGGCGTCCGCGTCAAAGCCGAGGCGCTACCGTGGTCCTCGGACGAGCAGCGTCAGTTCCTCGTGATCAATCTCGAAGGTGGCCGGCCCGGCTTCGACGTCATGATGCTCGACTGCATCTGGGTGCCTGAATTCGCGAAGGCGGGCTGGCTTCTCGACCTGACACCGAGCGTGTCCGCCGGCGAACTGTCCGCCCACTTTCCATCGGCCGTCGAAGCGGGAACCTATCGCGGGCGGACATGGGCGCTGCCGTGGTTCATGAACGTGGGGCTCCTCTACTACCGTTCCGATCTGCTGGCCCGCCACGGCTTCGCGCCGCCCGCCACCTACGCCGAGATGCTGGAGCAGATTCGAGTGATCCGCGCGGCCGAGGGCAATCCACGGCTCTTGGGTTATCTCTGGCAAGGCAAGCAGTACGAGGGGCTGGTGGTGAATGTTCTCGAGGGACTCTGGGCCGACGGCACAAGTCTCCTCGACCCCGATGGACGGATCTTCCCCGATCCCGAGCGGGCGGAGCAGGTGTTGGGGTTTCTTCGCACGCTCATCGACACGGGCGTGAGTCCCGCCTGGGTGACCGCGGCGGACGAGGAGAGCACACGGCGCCCCTTCGGCAACGGCGAGGCCATCTTCCTCAGGAGCTGGCCGTATGCGGTGGACCTCTTCGAACGGCCCGACTCGCCGGTGCGAGGCAAGGTCGGCCTCGCCTCCCTGCCGCGCCATGACGCCGGGCGCGCTGCCCCCGGCTCCACGGGTGGCGCCCATCTCGCGGTCACCAGGCAGACCCGGCACCCGGTCGAGGCCGTCGCGCTCGCGCGCTTCCTGACCGGCCCGAGCGCGCAGCGGGCGATGACGGCCAGCGGCGCCACCAAGCCCACCCGCATGGCGCTCTACCACGACCCCGAACTGCTGCGGGCTTCTCCGAGCCTCCCGCGCATCCATGACCTGATCCTGGCCGGACGCTCTCGTCCGGTCACGCCCTACTACGTGATGATCTCGACGACGCTCCAGCCCGAATTCTCGGCGGCCCTCGTGAAGGTCAAGACGCCGGCCCGGAGCGTGGCCGATGCGCGGCGGCGGGTGGAGTTCTTTCTCCGGGACCTGCGCGAGTGACATCGGGCGGCCAGGCCTCGGGCGTCACGGGTCGGCAGCGGCGCGCGCGGACCCAGGGTCTCCTTCTGCTCGGCCCCGCCCTCGTGACGCTCGGAGCTCTTACCCTCTATCCCACTCTCTGGGTCGGCTGGCTCTCGCTGCAGCGTCGGATCCCGATCTTCGGCGTGAACCGCTTCGAGGGCCTCGGCAACTACGCGTTCCTGGCGACGGACCCGAGGTTCTGGAAGGCGGCGGAAGTCACCGTGCTCTTCACGGCGGTGTCGGTGGCGCTCGAGCTGGTGGGTGGAGTTCTGGCCGCCCTCGCGCTCCGCGGGCAGCAGGCAGGCACGCGGATCGCGCTGTCGCTTCTGCTGCTGGCGTGGGCGCTGCCCTCCGTGGTGACGGCGAAGCTTTTCGAGTGGCTCTACAATCCGGCCGCGGGCCTGGTGAACTTCGCCCTCGGAGGGGTCGCGCTGAACTGGCTCGGCGACCCGCGCCTCGCCCTGCCCGGACTGATCTTCGCCGACGTCTGGCGGACCCTGCCCTTCGTCACCGTCCTCTGCTACGCGCGACTCCTCACGATCCCCGTCGAGATCTACGAGGCGGCCCAGGTGGACGGGGCAGGCGCCTTCGCGACCTTGACCCGGATCACTCTCCCGCTCCTCCGGCGGATACTGTTGATCGTCCTCCTCTTCCGTACCCTCGACGCGCTCCGCTCTTTCGACCTGATGTTCGTCCTCACCGGCGGCGGCCCCGCGGGCACCACGGAGACGCTGACCGTGTACGCGTACCGGAGCCTCTTCCAGGCGGTCCAGATCGGCCTGGGCTCCGCCGTCGGCGTGGTCGTCTTCGCTCTCGTGATGCTCGTCGCCTGGGCCTACCTGCGCGCGCTCCGCCACGAAGGACTCACGGCGTGACCGCACGGGGGGCCGTCGGCCCACGCGTGCGCGATGTGGCCGTCTTGGCCGTGTTCCTCGCCTATGCCACCCCGTTCTTCTGGCAGCTCCTCACGTCGCTCAAGCCCGAGGCCGAGCTCATGGTCCTGCCGCCGCTCCTGCCGACGCGGCTCACCTGGGAGCACTACCGGGTTGTGCTCGATCAGAGCCTGATGCTCCGAGCCCTCGGTAACAGCCTGGGGATCGGCGTTATCACGACGGGGCTGGCGCTGATCCTCGGCCTCTTCGGCGCCTACGCGATCGCGCGCCATCCCATCCCCGGCAAGGGTGTGCTCCTCCTCGCCATCGTGGGCGGCACCGCCTTTCCACAGATCGCGACCGTGAGCCCGCTCTATCTCCTGCTACGCGCCCTCGATCTGCGCGACACGTGGCTGGCCCTCATCCTGGCCAACACGTCCTTTGCCCTGCCGCTGGTCATCTGGCTCCTCCTGGGATTCCTTCAGGAGATCCCCCCGCAGCTCGAGGAGGCGGCCTCCGTGGACGGCGCGAGTCGCCCTCGGGCCTTTCGCTGGGTCGTGTTGCCGCTCCTCGCTCCCGGGCTCACGTCCGCCGCTCTCCTCACCTTTCTCTTCTCCTGGAACGAGTTCCTCTTCGCGTACACGTTCACCGCCACCGAGGCGAGCCGCACGGCGCCCGTCGCGCTGGCCCTCTTTCCGGGGGTGTTCGAGGTGCCGTGGGGGGACATGGCCGCCGCCTCCATGCTCGCGAGCGTGCCGCCGGTCCTCCTCGTGGTCGGGCTACAGCGCTACCTCGTCCGCGGGCTTCTCACCGGCGCGCTGCGAGAGTGAAGCGTGACGAGGAGGGAGGAGCCGGGACCGCGGGACGCCCGGATGGGAGATGTTATACTGTCGAGGCTCCAGCGGGCAGTCTGAGGCACACTTCACGTGCCTACACCGGGAGGCGTGAATGAGAAGAGCTGCTTCCGCACGCGTGCATGCTCGCCGCCGGACCGTTGACGTCGGCCGCAGACGCCGGCTCTCCACGACCACCCCTACGCAACTCTCCGTACTCAAGCGCAGCCTCGACCAGCTGCACGGCGATCTCCGTCTCGTCAAGGATCCGATCGACGATCTGTGCCGTCTGGTCAGCGCGGTCAAGAAACCGCTCACGCTGCCGAAAACCATCGCGACCCACCTCAAGGACCTCCGCACGCTGCTCCAGGTGGTCGACACCGTCGCCTCCGCCGCGTCGTGGTTGCCCCCTCCCGCCGGGCCCGCTGCGAAATCGGTGACCACTGGGTTGAAGATTTTCCTCGGCCCCCCCAAGCCCGGCCCTCTGGCGGAGATGATCGACGCCGCCGACGCCGTCGACCGGGCGCTGGCGCCCGCGCGCAAGACGATCGAGAGGGTCGAGAAGCCGGTCAACAAGCTGGCCGCCGGACTTGGCAAGGTCGAGCGGCCGCTCGTGGTCCTGGCAGAGATCACCGATCGGCTGATCGCACGGCACGGAGCAAATCCTCCCGCCGAGATCGAGGCCTGCGCGGCGCAGCTCAACGGCGTGCTGGCGCCCATGGCCCGCGCGCTCGAGGCCCTGAAACGCGAGGCCGCGACCAGCGTCAAGGCCCTCGCCAGCACGCTCGGCGCTCTGCTACCCGCGCTGGAGGCGTTCTCCGGCGCCGTCCAGATCCTGCAGACGGCGCTCGCAAAACTGACGCCGCTCAGGGACGCGCTCCTGAAGTTGAAAGCCGTGCTCAGCGTGGTCGAGCGGGTCAGATACTTGGGCGAGCGAGCCGTGAAGGCGCTCCTGAGCAGGCTCGGCTTCGACGTGGACAAGATCGAGGGCTGGATGAACGGCATCCTGCAGCAGATCAACCCCTTCAAGCCGCTGAAGAAGACCCTTGCCAACCTGGTGGCGAACCTGCAGCGCGCGATCGCGAAACTGCCGGGGGTCGACGCTCTGCTGAGGATGGTCGGCTCGGTCCAGGCGTTGTCCGACAAGCTGGAAGCTGCTCTGGAGGACTTTCTCGCCGGCCAGTGCGGCAAGGTCTTCGGCAGCGCCGCCGCCGCCCGCTAGCTCACTCGCCCGCCGCGGCGGGAGCGGAATACTGGGGCCCCGGTGGGGCCTCTTTGCTGGCCCCGGGGCGCTATTTCTGGCCTCTGGAGACGAGATCCTCGTAGCGGTGGCGAAGGTCGCGCTCGGCCCTCAGCTGTTCGGTGAGGCGCTCGACCTCTTCCTTCAGCCGCTTCATCTCATCGCCGGTGGCCGCGAGCTGCGATTCCGCCTTGCCGGCCCGCACACGCTCGGACTCGGCGCTGGTCTGGACCTGCTTGAGCTGGTCGTCGACCGCTCTCGTATGCTGGCGCCACCAGACGTCAGCGGCGATGCCGCCGCCGATGAGGCCTAGCACCAGCCACACGACCGCGCGTGTCGTGAAGAAGCGTCGCAGGTCCATGGTCTCACCCTCCACGCCAGCGCCGGGAAGTGCCGAGGCCTCGTGAACGCGCTCTAGTCCACCCCGCGGTGAGCTCACAGCATATCGCAGCACCTGGGCCTTCCGGACCGCCTCCGCGACCAGCGCCGGCGATCGTGTAGCAGCGCGATCTCGACGTTCACGCCGGCTGTAGCACCTCCTCGAGCCACGGGGGGGACATCCCCTGGCTCGCAAGCGTCTTCACCACCCGCGCCGGCGTGCCCAGATCGCACCACGTGAGGCCGGCCACCTTCGTGACGGCGAGCGGGCCCGGGCAGAACTGCAGCACGGAGCTGGAGAAGTTCGCGCTGGGAGCCAGTGCGTACGCCTGGCGAATAGCCCACGCCTCATGCTCGGTGCCGGCGAAGGCGGCGATGCGCGACAGGCGTTCATGCAGGTCCGGCACGCACGCGCGCCCGGCCGCGATGAGGGCCGAGACGCCCGCGACCATGACGAAGGTGTTCCAGAGGCACCCGGCCGCGAGCAGCTTGCGCGCTATCGCGGCGGACGGCTTTTCCTGGAAGCGGCGGATCCGGTACAGAGGCCCGCGGTCGGTCCATCCCACGCGCTCGCCCGGCTCGATCCACCCATACTCGGTCTCTGGCTCGGTGGGCTCGGCGCCCACCAGGACCATCCACTGCGGATGGTTCTGGACATAGGCGGCCACCGCGCCCACGTGCGACATGAAAGCCGCTTCTTCCCCGATGAAGTGGTCGGAGGGGAACACCACCACCGTGGCGTCCGGGTCCTTCGACGCAATCCAGTGAGCGGGAAGCAGCACACCGGCGGCGGTACCCCGATCCTCAGGCTGGGCAAGCAGATGCGGAGCCGGGCCCCCACCGAGCGCCGACGTGAGATAGCGAGTATGACTTGCAAGCGTCACGGCGACCGTGCGTTCCGGCGGAATCGCCATGGCCACCCGGTCGAGGGTCTGGCGGAGCAGGGATCGGGCGCCCGTGAGGACCGCATACTGCTTCGGTCGGTCCTCGCCGTGGAGGCGACGGGTGAGCGAGCGCAGCCGCGTTCCCTCGCCACCGGCGAGGACGATGGCCCAGAGGCTCGATGTCTTCTTGCCGCGTGACTCGATGCGACCTGACAACCTTTCCGAGGTGATGGTCATTGGCATCGTACGACCCTCCCAAAGGACAGCGTGGAAACTCCCACATTGTCACTGCGCCCAACTCGATCGTTTCGAAACCGGCGCGGATCGAGTCCATTGGGTCCCGGCATCTCTTTGCGATTCCGATTCTCTTCGCGCCTCCACTTCACGTGTGACATCAGATGCTAGTCGTGCAATCGACGGGCCAGATCCTCGCGAGCGGATCGGATGGGCACACAGGCACGGAAAGGAGCGTCCTTGCAAGACCTGCGATGAAAATTACGTGAACCATGGAGAAGCCGGTGGCACGACAGCATGTCGCCGGCGCGACATGCTGTCAGTCACGCCCACGAGC
>Ga0210073_1000207_pt1 | contig 11693 bp, 10 predicted proteins | sample Browns_ThreeSqC__2_FD_184853 | JGI IMG/M metagenome (GOLD analysis project Ga0210073, IMG submission 184853) | Wetland microbial communities from San Francisco Bay, California, USA, that impact long-term carbon sequestration - Browns_ThreeSqC_D2... | ecosystem: Environmental > Aquatic > Marine >...
AATGCCCAGTGCCATCTGCAGCAACAGGTATACAGCCAATGCTGACAAAGTATCCCAGTACATTTCGCACCTCCCTGGATAACTATTGCATTAGCAAGTAAATATGTTAGAAGATACGCACTCGCTAATATGTCGGCAATGATACTGCATTTATTGAGGATTGTTTGCTCAAAAGCCGGGCAGGCGGGAGGTAAATTGCTGAATTGTGACCTAATACCCATTTGGAGTCCCCGATAGGGGATCAGTAAACCCCTCGCCTTTAGGCGATGGATGAGTACGTATGCAAACTGAGGGGGAGGGGGTTAATCGGCTGAATGGCCGATCGATCCGGCTTTCAGCCGTAATCCGAAGCCACCGGCTTTAGACGGTGGAGTATTCACGCAGCTAACAGTAAGACCAGAGCGAAACGGGTACCAAGGGATTACTATTCGATTCCTGTGTGCCCGTTATAGATGAGTGCATGGATTCAGGTTGGTGGAATACGAACGAACAAGGAAATCATACAAATGGAAAGTGAACGTTTAATCATCAGTCAGGTTGATAGTACATCCAACCCTGCGCCACTGGGTTTGATGGGTTTCGGAATGACCACGGTGCTTCTGAATTTACATAATGCCGGTTTTTTCGGACTGGGTTCGATGATTCTGGGCATGGGAATATTTTACGGCGGGTTGGCCCAGGTCATTGCCGGAATCATGGAATGGAAAAAGGGCAACACCTTTGGAACAACGGCATTTACTTCCTACGGGGTTTTCTGGCTCACGCTGGTGGCTCTGATCGTACTGCCTAAAATGGGGTTGATCGCCGCGCCGGATAATTCGGCCATGGTCGCGTATTTACTGATATGGGGACTCTTTACCGCAATACTGTTCATTGGCACCTTGAGACTGAATCGGGCCCTGCAATTCGTATTCGCCTCCCTGACGGTGCTCTTCGCGTTACTGGCCCTCGGGGATTTCACCAGCAGCGCCACGATTAAGCATATTGCCGGTTATGAAGGCATTGTTTGCGGGCTGTCGGCAATATATGCCGGTGCCGCCCAAGTGCTCAACGAAGTCTACGGAAAAGTCGTCCTTCCCATTGGGCCGGTAAAGAAATAGGCGAGATTAATCACGCCAGAACAGGGATATTCACAGAAGGAGCTCGGATCCAGCAGAACCATACATGAATTCCGGCGTCAAACGTGACAGGAAGACAGCGTTCGATTTTCTGCAGAAGTCTCGCGACTTCCAGGCATTCCCGGATTCTGACCTTCACGGAGGCGACATGATGATAGCGACCCGACTGCTGCACGACCTTGGCCAGAGCCTCTGGCTCGACAACATCACGCGCGACCTGCTGGACAGCGGCACGCTCAAGCGCTACATCGACGAGTTGTCGGTGACCGGACTCACCTCCAATCCCACGATCTTTGACCACGCCATCAAGAACAGTGCCGCCTACGATGATGCCATTCGCCGGCAGGCAGGGGAGGGCGTCGCGAACGAGGCGCTGTTCTTCGACCTGGCGCTGGAGGACATTACCCGGGCCGCCGATCTGTTCCTGCCTGTCCACGAGAAGACCAACGGGGTGGACGGCTGGGTGTCGCTGGAGGTATCACCTGTGCTGGCCTACGACACCGCCAGGACGATCACCGCTGCGCGGGAACTGCACGCGCGCGCGGCGCGCCCCAATGTCCTGATCAAGATACCTGGCACCCGGGAAGGGCTGCCCGCCATCGAGGAGGCGATCTTTGCGGGGGTGCCGGTCAATGTGACGCTGCTGTTCTCCCGCGAGCACTATGTTGCGGCAGCCGAAGCGTATCTGCGTGGCATTGAGCGGCGCATCGAGGCCGGTTTCAATCCCGATGTTAGCTCTGTCGCCTCGCTGTTTATCAGCCGCTGGGACGTCGCGGTGATGGGGAAGACGCCCGAGGCGCTGCGCGCGAAGCTCGGCATCGCCATCGCCGGACGCACCTACAAGGCCTTCCGTGAACTGCTCGGCTCGGCGCGCTGGCTGCGCGCCATTAACGCCGGCGCCCGCCCGCAACGCCTGCTGTGGGGAAGCACCGGGACCAAGGACCCCGATGCCTCGGATATCCTGTACGTCAAGGCGCTGGCCGCGCCATTTACCGTGAATACCATGCCAGAGGGCACCCTGAACGCGCTCGCCGATCACGGAGAACTCGGCGATATCCTGCCCCCGGATGGCGGCGACTCTGAGGAAATTCTGGCGCAGTTCGACAAAGCCGGCATCGACGTCGATGTTCTGGCGACCCGGCTCCAGGAGGAAGGGGCCGCCTCGTTCGTCAAATCCTGGGACGAGCTGCTGGAGGTGATCGCCTCTCGCCGCGCGGCTCTGACGAAGGCGGGTTAGGACGGAATGGCACTAATCTTATGGTGCGATATGCCTATTGACGTATCCATTGGCCACGGAATCCACAGAATCCACGGAAACTTTCAGTAATTCTTCCGTGTTTTTCCGTGATTCCGTGGCCATTTTCCAGGCGTAGGGAGCCGTCTGCGGTTGCTACATTACGGGGCGGACCTCTATCAAGTCGCCAGTGACCTGTTTATCATCCTTACACCGACGAATATGTACGACTACCCCTGTAGCACCTGACAAGGAGACAGGCATGACAGCAGACAGTCAGGCGGCCACCACGTGCCCGGCCTGGAAGGCCCTCGAAACCCACTACCAGCAGATCAGGGACGTACACCTGCGCACGCTGTTCGCGCAGGATCCGGAGCGCGGCGAGCGCATGACGCTGGAAGTGGCGGGGATCTATCTCGATTACTCGAAACACCGGATTACCGACGAGACCCTGCATCATCTGGTGCAGCTGGCAGGGGAGGCCGGGCTGCGCGCGCGTATCGACGCCATGTTCCGTGGGGAGAAGATCAATATCACAGAGGGCCGAGCGGTCCTGCACGTCGCCCTGCGTGCCCCGAAAGGCGCGTCCATTATCGTGGACGGCGTGAATGTCGTCCCCGAGGTCCATGCCGTGCTCGATCGCATGGCGGACTTTTGCGACCGCGTGCGCGGCGGGGAGTGGAAGGGTCACACCGGAAAACGCATCCGCAATATCATCAACATCGGCATAGGCGGCTCCGACCTTGGGCCGGTGATGGCCTACGAGGCCCTCAGGTCCTGCAGCGACCGCGGCATAAACTTCCGCTTTGTCTCCAACGTCGACGACACTGATTTCGTGGAAGCTGTCCAGGGTCTCGATCCGGAGGAAACGCTTTTCATCGTCTCCTCGAAAACCTTCACGACGCTGGAAACCATGACCAATGCGAATTCCGCGCGCGCCTGGTCACTCGCGGGACTCGGCGGCGACGAGCGCTCGATAGCCCGGCACTTCGTCGCCGTCTCGACCAATGCGCAAGAGGTGGCGAAATTCGGCATCGACACCGCCAACATGTTCGGGTTCTGGGACTGGGTCGGCGGGCGCTATTCCATGGATTCGGCCATCGGGCTCTCTACCATGCTCGCCATCGGTCCGGAGCATTACCACGACCTGCTCGCGGGCTTCCACGAGATGGACGAGCATTTCCGCAACGCACCTTTCGAGCGCAACCTTCCGGTGCTGATGGCTCTGCTCACCGTCTGGTACACCAACTTCTTCGGTGCGGCTACGGTCGCGGTGCTGCCCTACGAGCAATACCTGAAGCGCTTTCCCGCCTACCTGCAGCAGTTGATCATGGAAAGCAACGGCAAGCAGGTGACACTCGCGGGCGAGCCGGTCGGCTGTGACACCAGCCCGATCTACTGGGGCGAGCCCGGCACCAACGGCCAGCATTCCTTCTACCAGTTGATCCACCAGGGGACGCGGCTCATTCCCTGCGATTTCATCGCGTTTGGCCAGTCGCTCAACCCGCTCGGGCGACACCATGACCTGCTGCTTGCGAACGTGTTTGCCCAGGGCGAGGCGCTTGCCTTCGGCAAGACCGCGGAGGAGGTCCGGGCCGAGGGCACGCCCGAGTGGCTGGTCCCGCACCGCAGTTTCCCTGGCAACCGGCCCTCCAGCACCCTGCTGCTCGACCGGCTGACCCCGGCGGCGCTCGGCAAGCTGGTCGCGCTATACGAGCACAGCGTGTTCACCCAGGGCGCGCTCTGGAACATCAATCCCTTTGACCAGTGGGGCGTCGAGTTGGGCAAGGTGCTGGCACAGCGCATCATCCCCGAACTCGAGAACGCTGAGGTGCCCGCACTCAACCACGACAGTTCGACCAATGCACTCATCCGTCGCTACCGGCAGCTCAGTCGGATATCCGCGAATTAGCGCACGTCCATAGTCCAAATAACTCACCGCAAAGGCGCAAAGAACGCAAAGTCTTTGTGTGTTTTCATACAAGAATTTCTCTGCGTCCTTTGCGTCTTTGCGGTGAACAGGGGGCCTGGATGATCAGAACACGAGGCAATTAACCCGCCATTAAAGGAGATAAACCACATGCAACTCGGAATGATCGGACTCGGCCGGATGGGGGCCAATATGGTGCGGCGGCTCATCGGAGACGAGCACACCTGCACGGTCTACGACCGGTCGGCTGAAGCGGTGCAGGCGCTGGTGCAGGAGAGGGTGGTCGGAGCCGATTCGCTCGCCGACTTCACGAGCAAACTCGGCAAGCCCCGGGCCATCTGGCTGATGGTGCCGGCGGCGGTGGTGGATGCGACCATCGTCGAGCTGCTGCCGCATCTCGAGGCAGGGGATATCCTCATCGACGGCGGCAATTCCTGTTACGTGGACGACATCCGGCGGGCGCAGGAACTCACGCCGCGGGGCATTCATTACGTGGACGTGGGAACGAGCGGTGGCGTCTGGGGTCTGGAACGCGGCTACTGCATGATGATTGGTGGAGAACCGGTTGTCGTCGCCCATCTCGATCCGCTGTTCGCCACGCTCGCGCCCGGCGCGGGCAATATCGCGCGCACCCCGGGGCGTGCGCAGGCCGGCGGTACCGCCGAGCAGGGTTACCTGCACTGCGGGCCGAGCGGTGCCGGGCACTTCGTCAAGATGGTGCACAACGGCATCGAGTACGGCATCATGGCGGCCTATGCCGAAGGCTTCGGCATTCTCGGCGCCGCCAACATCGGCAAGCAGGAGCATGCGCTCGATGCCGAGACCACGCCGCTGCGCGATCCCGAACACTACCAGTACGACCTTCAGTTGGCCGACATTGCCGAGGTGTGGCGGCGCGGCAGCGTGATAGCCTCCTGGCTGCTCGATCTGACGGCGACCGCCCTGATGGATGACCCGGCGCTTTCAAAGTTCGCGGGGCGGGTGTCCGACTCCGGCGAGGGTCGCTGGACCATCAAGGCCGCCATCGACGAAGCGGTGCCGGCGCCAGTGCTCACCACGGCGTTATATTCGCGCTTCAGTTCTCGCGGCGAGGCGGATTTTCAGAACCGGCTGCTCTCGGCGATGCGCTTTCAGTTCGGCGGCCACGTGGAGAAATCCGGACACTGAGGGCAATGGCTTTTACTTGGTGTCCGTCCGTAAACACCCTATTTACCGCAGAGACGCAAAGGACGCAGAGAAATTATTTAATGAAAATACACAATGACTGTGCGTCTTTGCGGTGAGTTACTTTCTTTTATGTGTGGAGATTACCCAAGACTTACTCTTGAATAGCCACAGAAACACACGGAAGCCATGGTTGTGTCTGTGTTTGGTCCGTGTATTTCCGTGTGCTTCCGTGGCCAATTATCCGTATAAATAGACGATGTCCCTTAAGTGTGTGCCATTCGGGAATGAGGGCAATGGTACTTGCTTAAACCGAAGCATGGGTTAGCATTTTTTGCGTAGCCCGCCAGCTGTTCGACGACCGGTTTGACAGGCGGATTCCCGACAGGCAGACTGCGACGCAGTTGATATCCACCCACTGATCGTCGTCTGAAATCAAGCCATGGTCAACGCGATAGTCAAGGAGGCATGGACCAGCCGTCTCGGGGTCATCCTCGCAGTTGCCGGCAGCGCCGTTGGGCTGGGCAACTTCCTGCGCTTTCCCGGCCTGGCCGCCAAGTATGGCAGTGGCGCCTTCATGATCGCCTACTTCACCTCGCTGCTGGTGCTTGGCATCTCCATCTGCTGGGCCGAATGGACACTGGGTCGTTACGCCGGTCAGAAGGGCTTTCATTCCAGCCCGGGTATCTTCCACACGCTGATCCGGCATCCCATGGGCAAATTCATCGGCGTCCTGGGAGTGATCATCCCGGTGGTCATCTACATGTATTACGTCTACATCGAGGCCTGGGTGGCCGGGTATGCGTATTACTTCCTGTTTACCGACAAGCTGAGCCTCGGTGGCGATGTAGCGGCTTACAAGGAATTCTGGATCAAATACATCGGGGCGAATGAAAACGGCTTCCTGCTTTCCGACGGCGGTCAGGTGATCTGGTTCCTGCTGGCGGTGTTCGTGGTGAACTTCATTGTCATTTTCCGCGGCCTGGCCAGGGGCATCGAGTTTTTCTGCCGCTGGGCAATGCCCGCCCTGATCCTGCTGGCGCTGGTGGTGCTGGTGCGCGTGCTGACACTCGGCACGCCCAACCCCGACCTTCCGGAGCAGAGTCTGATCAACGGTCTCGGCTTCATGTGGAATCCGGGGCACGTGGGTGACCAGCTGCTGAATCCGGAACTCTGGCTGGCGGCCGCCGGGCAGATCTTCTTCTCGCTGTCTGTGGGTTTTGGCGTGATCATCACCTACGCCAGCTATCTGACGGACAAGGACGACGTAGTGCTGAGTGGACTGACGGCCTCCTCGGCCAATGAGTTCTGCGAAGTGGCGCTGGGCGGAATGATTACCGTGCCGGCGGCGTTCGTTTTCCTGGGCGCGGCGGGGCTCGCAGGGCAGGGCACTTTCGGACTGGGTTTCCAGGTGCTGCCGCTGGTGTTTTCCCAGATGCCGGTTGGCTGGCTGTTCGGTGGCATGTTCTTCTTCCTGCTGTTCCTGGCGGCGATAACCAGTTCCCTGTCGATGCTGCAGCCCGGCATCGCTTTCATGGAGGAGGGGCTGGGCCTGACCCGCAAGCAGTCCGTCGCCCTGCTCGGCCTGCTGACATCGATCGGCTGCCTGTTCGTGGTGTATTTCAGCAAGGACATCAAGGCGCTCGATACCCTCGATTTCTGGGTGGGCACCGTCTGCATCTTTATCATGGCCACCGTCATCATCGTGTATTTCGGCTGGGTCATGGGTATCGAACGCGGCTGGCGCGAAGCGCACAAGGGCGCCGATATCCGCATTCCTGGATTTTTCAAAATCATCATGCGTTATCTTTCCCCGTTGTACCTGATTACCATCTTCGCGCTGTTCGTGCTCTTCAACGTGTTCGGCTGGAATCCCCAGACGGGCGCATTCACGCCCACGAGCTACGTCAGTGATCTGGTGGGCGAACATCCCAACGATGTAGCCCGAATGAGCGTAGCCCTGATCGTCGTGATTATTGTGTTCTTCCTGATGCTCATCGCACAGGCGGGTAAACGCTGGGACGGGCAAGCAGCAGACCGGAAAAAAGGGGGCGGATCATGAGCACGGGCGGCTGGATCACCATGATTCTTTCCGTGGGTTTTGTCGTTACGATGTTCGGCTGGAGTATGGGTAAGGTGCTCTTCGGCAAGGAACCCTCTGAAAAGCTGCACAGCCTGGACAGCATCGACACCCGGGACACCAACGGGGAGTGAGTTCTCACCGTAGGATCCTCTTGCTGGTGTCCATCCATAAAAGAAATTACCTGAACGCAAAGACGCAAAGGACGCAAAGTCATATTTTTTCGCAATCTTTGCGTCTATGCGGTGAACATGGGGTTTCTGGGAAGACCCTATCTGACGAGAGTTAATCAATGCAGCATAAACTCGAAACCTCTCGCAGACACCGCAGCGACTTTTGGTTCGCTGTCGCAATGTCCCTGCTGCTGGCGGCCTGCACGCAGCCCGCGGTGGAACCCGAGAAACCATTTATCCGTCCGGTTTCGCCGACGCAGACTTACTCCTATCGCCGCGATATCAAACCCATTCTGGAAGACAAATGCATCGCCTGCCATGCATGCTATGACGCGCCCTGCCAATTGAAACTGACCTCCAGTGAGGGTCTGCTTCGTGGCGCGAACAAAAAAGCGGTATATGACGCCGCACGGTCGACCCCGGTGGAACCGACGCGGCTGTTCATCGATGCCGCGACCCCGGCACAATGGCGCGAAAAAGGATTTACCTCGGTATTCAACGAACAGGGAAGCCGGCTCGAGGACAATCTTGAGTATTCATTACTCTACAAGATGATCACCCTGGGAAAAGAACATCCGATCACGTCTAACGCACCGGTCCCGGAGAGCATCGAGCTCGGTCTGAAGCGCAAGAACGAGTGCCCGCTTCCCGGCGATTTCCAGGATTACGCACGCAGAAAGCCGGAGCAGGGGATGCCGCTCGCTATCACCGGGTTGAGCGATCACGAGTACGCGACGCTGCGGGAATGGATTCGGGAGGGGGCTATCATCGACGAGCGGCCCGTCGTTCCCACGGCGAAGGAGCAGCCACAGATCGATGAGTGGGAACGCTTCTTCAACCGCACCCCGTTGAGGAACCAACTGGTATCCCGCTACCTGTATGAACATTATTTCCTCGCGCATTTCTATTTCGAGGGACTGAAGGGCGGCAATTTCTTCGAACTGGTACGCTCCGGCACCCCGCCGGGCGAGCCCGTGCGTGTCATTCCGACGCGGCGACCCAACGACGATCCCGGCCAACCGTTCTACTACCGGCTGCGCCCGATACAGGGCACAATCGTCCACAAGACCCATATCACCTATGCCCTGAGTCCGGCGAGAATGCGCCGACTCGAGACGCTGTTTCTCACGCCGCAATGGGATATCGCGAAACTGCCGGGGTATTCCCCCACGGACGCTATCAACCCCTTCAGGACCTTCGCCGCCATACCGGCGCGTGGGCGCTACCAGTTCCTGCTCGACACGGCCCAATACACCGTCATGACCTTCATTCGCGGTCCGGTATGCCGCGGGCAGGTCGCCACCAACGTTATCGACGATCAGTTCTATGTTTTGTTCCAGGATCCGGATGCCGATCTGTCCATCACCAACCCGGACTACCTGGCCAGGGTTACGCCGTACCTCGCGTTGACCGGCGAATCGAGTGGAGTGATTGGCACGCTCACGGATCTGCTGAGACATAAAGATGACCGGAACAAATATATTCGCCTCCGGGGTGAGTATTACCGGCAGTGGCAACCCGGGGGCCCCACGTTGGAAGACATCTGGGATGGCGACGGCACCAATGACAATGCGGCGCTGACCGTGTTCCGGAATTTCGACAATGCTATGGTGACAAAAGGATTCGTCGGCGCTGTATCGAAAACCATCTGGGTGATGGACTACCCGATGCTCGAGCGGACCTACTATGAACTGGCGGTGAATTACGATGTCTTCGGCAGCGCCGGCCATCAGGCCGAAACCCGCCTGTATTTCGACCTGATCCGCAGCGGTGCGGAAAACAATTTCCTGCATTTCATGCCGCCAGGTGTCAGGACGGCTATGCGCAAGTCCTGGTACCAGGGAACCCTGGCGCAACTGAAGGTCACCACCGTCTATGAAATCGTCAACGAGGATCTGCCGGTTCAGATTACCTACCACACCCATAATCCCAAAGCCGAGTTCACCGATCTCGTCAGCGCCCGCCTCAAGGCGCTGGCCGGACCGGTGGACGTACTGAACCGCTGCAACAGGCTGCCCTGTTACCGGGAAGGCGCGGGCCCAGCGGAACGACGAGTGGACGCGGCGCTGGAAACCCTGACTTCGAGGCGCGCATCGCACGAGGCGATGCAGTTCATCGATTTCATGCCGGATACTGCTTTCCTGCGCATATCAACCGGCCGGCCGACCGGGGATCTTGCCTACACCCTGATACGCAACAAGTCGCATACCAGTGTTGCTTTCATGCTGGATGAGGAAAGGCGGCGTGAACCAGACAAGGACACGCTCACCGCCTATCACGGTCTGTTGGGCAGTTACCCCAACTTCATGTTCAACGTACCGCTTGAAGAAATCGATGCCTTTGCCGGCGCCCTGCATGCGGCGCGCACGCGAGAACAGTTTCTGGATGTGGTCAACACCTATGGCGTATCGCGCAGCCATCCGCAGATCTGGGAAAACTTCCACTGGTTCGTCGACTACATGCGTCGTCATGCACCGTTCCAGGCGGGGGTGTACGATCTCAACCGATTCAAAAAGGTGAGTGATCTGCCGTCCGATGAAAACGGGTAGGACGTTCCTTCACAATACGAATACCATTAACTCTTCTATAATAATTAAGTGTGCTAACCGACCTGCAGAAGGAGATTGCGCGACATGAAGAACATAATTTACGGAGTAATCCTGGCGGCCGGTTTCGGCGCCGCGCAGGCGGATTTCGTTCCCGATAAATTCAAAATGGAGCAGGCCTCGGACCTGCTGGACATCTGTACCGTCGACACATCTAATCCCGTCAATGCGGAGGCCTATGGCTTTTGCGTCGGCTACTTCACGGGCGCCATGCACTATCACCGCGCGCTGGCGAAAGGGCCTGATCACAAGGCGATTGCCTGTCCTGAACATACGGTCACGCGTGCCGAGGCCATTTCGGTATTCGTCGCATGGGCGCACGAGAACCCGCAATACCTTACCGAGGAGCCCATCGAGGCCCTCATGAGAGCTGCCGTGGCCAAGTGGCCGTGCAAACCCGGCAATCAGGCGGCAACCGGGGGTATGCGGAACTAAACCATCGCAGTATTTGAGGAGATGAGGACATGAAGAAGTGGATACTAGCGGGTGTGAGTGCCTTGATGCTCGCGACAAGCGGATGCGCCGACATGAGTACCACCCAGCAGCGCACTCTGAGCGGGGCCGCAATCGGCACGGCGGCCGGTTATGCCCTGGGCGCCATGACGGGAATGTCGAAGGGAACCGGTTTGGCGGTAGGTGCGGCGGCCGGTGCAGCCAGTGGTTACATCTATGACAAGTACAAGGAGAATCAGTAGTCACAGGCGGCCGCAAGCACCACGACTCTGATATCCATGACAAATAAATATCAATAGGTTAGCTACTAAACCTGATACTGCTTGTCAGAAATTAGCCGGATATCGCTGCGTATCCCCAGGTTGCGTTAGCGTTCCGACGTTGAGGGTTTACTCCAGGCTAAGGCTGATTCTCAAACGGCGTATTCTGAAAACCGGGAAAATTACCGTCTGCTATGGTCAAAACCACACCACCTCCGAAGGTGACGATTTTGGACAGTGAATCATCGAGCTGATAAGTCCATTGATCGCCGTTGCGGGAAGTTGGCTCGCCGCAGTTTTCCAATACTGTCGCCTGGGAATCGCCAGAGGAAACCAGATTGCCATTGCATTCCATGGAGTCGGCAATTGCGGCTGTTGTTGCAGTCAGCAATAGCGTGGCGGTGATGAGCGCCCGGAACTGTGTGTGTTTCATGCGACTTCTCCCTTTGAATCTCATGAAAGCAAGTTTAGCCGAAGCTTCACGTGGAAATGTAATAAACCAGAGCGATTTATCTGCGCATCTATCAGGCAGTGAGGCAAAGGGGCCGCTAAAGCTGGAGGTATCCTTCAGTTATTCTGAGCCAATCCATTAGTGCGTATAATGTATATTATGTTAAATAATGGGACCGTCCATATCTTTAAATCTGACCACCGTAGTGATAGCCCTTGATCCGA
>Ga0210073_1000208_pt1 | contig 11686 bp, 10 predicted proteins | sample Browns_ThreeSqC__2_FD_184853 | JGI IMG/M metagenome (GOLD analysis project Ga0210073, IMG submission 184853) | Wetland microbial communities from San Francisco Bay, California, USA, that impact long-term carbon sequestration - Browns_ThreeSqC_D2... | ecosystem: Environmental > Aquatic > Marine >...
GGCGGGTGAACAGTCCGGTCACCTGGACCGGGTGCTCGAGCGTCTGGCCGATTACACGGAAAGTCGCCAGCAGTTGCGCCAGAAAATCCAGCTGGCCGTATTTTACCCGGCCCTGCTGACCGTGGTTGCCATCCTGGTTGTGGGTGGTCTGATGACCTACGTGGTTCCCCAGGTTGTGCAGGTATTCGAAAATATCGGCCAGGAACTGCCCCCCCTGACACGCGGGCTGATCGCCGTCAGCGATTTTCTGCGCAGCAATGGCCTGGTGATGCTGATACTGCTGGTGCTGGCGATAGCCGGTTTTTCCTACCTGCTGCGCAACGCTGGTGTACGGCGCCGTTTCCACAAGATCCTGCTGATCATTCCCCTCGTTTCACGTCTGGAACGCGGTCTGAATACGGGACGATTCGCGCGCACCTTCAGTATTCTTACGGCGAGCGGTGTGCCGGTGCTCGAGGCGATGCGCATCTCTGCGCAGGTTATGTCGAATCTCCCCATGCGGGAGGCGGTCACCGAAGCCACCGCCCGGGTTCGTGAAGGGGCCGGCATTGCAGCGGCACTGGAAAGAAGCGGTTATTTCCCGCCCATGACGGTGCAGTTGATAGCCAGCGGTGAAGCCAGCGGCAAGCTGGAAGAAATGCTGGAGCGCGCCGCCATCAACCAGGAGCGGGAGATCGAGACCCTGATTGCCGCTCTGCTTGGGTTATTCGAGCCGCTGCTGATCCTGTTCATGGGCAGCGTCGTGCTGGTCATCGTGCTGGCGATCCTGCTGCCCATTTTCGACCTGAATCAGCTGATCCAGTAAAGTCCGTCAGGGCTTGTTGGCGACTGCCTGGTGTTTATCCATAAACACTGTTTCACCGCAAAGACGCAAAGAACGCAAAGAACGCAAAGTCGTTAAACATACTTTAAGAAATTCGAAACGAGTCGACATGCAGGAGCGGAAAACCTCAATACTTCGAAATACCCTTAATTGTTTTTCATTAAATAACTACTTTGCGTTCTTTGCGTCTTTGCGGTGAATTTCTTTCTGAATGAGTACTAAGCAAGTACTGTACCTGCATCAGTAACCCGCGGAGGCAAGATCAATGGCGCCGGGAATCTCGGCCAGACGATCAACCCCGGTTTCGATGCTTCCATCATCGAACAGCGACAACCAGCGGTAACCGGGTGCCGCTTCATCGACGGTGAACGCAGTACTTTTCGGCAGGAACTGGACACAGGTGGATGGCGTAGCCATCAGCTTCACATTCTTGCGGGTGCGATCGAATTGCTGATGAACATGCCCCCAGAGTATTCCGCGCACCTGGGGATGCCGGTCGATAATGGCGAAAAAATCATCGGCATTGTCGACCGCCATGCTATCCAGCCAGCGGCTTCCCATCATGACCGGCTGGTGATGCAGGCAGACCAGCGTGTGTGTTTCCGGCATCGACTGCAGATGCGTTTCCAGCGCCTGCAAGGCGGCCGAGCCCAGATGTCCGCCTTCATCCCCCGGGATGGTGGAATTCAGGAAGATGAAATGCCAGTTTTCGTGGCAGGCATGCTCTACGTAGTGAAGCAGGCCGTTTTCCATGCTGTTTTGCAGGGTATTGGCTTCATCGTGATTGCCCGGCAGACAGTAGACGGGAATGCCAAAACCCTTCAGGTGGGTAAATATCCGCTGGTAAGCGGCCGGTGTGCCATCATGCACCAGGTCCCCCGTGGCCAGGATGAGGTCGGCCGGCAGATGACGCGCCCGGACGCTGGCAATGACTGATTCCAGGGACTGTTCCGTGTTAAGCCCCAGCAAACAGCCGCTGCTGTCTGCATAGAGGTGGGTGTCGGTAATCTGTATTACCTTAATCGCCCGCCTGGACCTGGGATGAGCGGTAACCTTTGCCATTCCTGAGTGATCCCTCAATCGCTCTCTGTACGGTATGCAGCATATAGACGGGAATCGTGATCTTATAGACGGATTTCACGATAGTGTGTATCTATATTACCGGCAATGCCATCCCGGTAATGGGCTGATTCCACAAAAAAACTGTCTACCCTGTCAAACAATACGCTGCCCCTTGATGCTGCGCTCTTTGAGTACTTACTATCGGGTTTCTTTCGTGAATCTGAAGTTCTGGCGCCGCTCTGCGGGATAAACCCGAACGGATCCGGACCCATCGCGCTTTGTGGGTGTTACCGGCTGTTTCTTGTGTCTTCGAGCCTTTTTATGTACACGCGGGACTTTCGCTGGTAGTTGTAGAGGCTTTGTTTGCGCGCCGGCAACTGAGAGATGTCACCCGGCAGGAAGCCGCGTTCACGGAACCAGTGTGCGGTGCGGGTCGTCAACACAAACAGTATTTCAATCCCGCTGCGCACCGCCTTGTCCTCGATAGCTTTCAGCAGGGCGTCCCCCCGACCGTGATTGCGGTAGTCATCGTGCACCGCGAGGCAGGCGAGTTCCGCAAACTTCCCATCCTCGGCCGGATAGAGCGCTGCGCAGGCGATGATGGTCCCATCCCGTTCTATGACGTGAAAATGATTGATTTCGATCTCCAGCAATTCCCGGGAACGCTTTACCAGAATACCCTCGTTCTCCAGCGGCATGATCAGGCCAAGTATGCCGCCGACATCATCGATGGTCGCCGCACGCAATCCTTCATAGGTTTGGGCCGTGATCAGTGTTCCGTTGCCGTCGCGTGTGAACAGCTCAAGCAGCAGGGCGCCCTCCCTGCGGCGACTGACGAGATGCACGCGGTTGACGCCGTGGCGACAGGCGTGCAATGCGTGTTCCAGATGCCTTAGCGTATCCCCGGCAAGCTGTCTTCCGGAGTTCAGTAATGCTGTTGCCTCGATCAGGGACAACTGCGATATCTGGTGGCGCCGGCCGTCCCTCAGTTCGGGACCTTCGGCCATCAGGATCAGCTTATCGGCTTGCAATTCGCTTGCCGCTGCGGTGGCGACCTCCTCCGCGCTGAGGTTGAAGACCTCACCGGTAGGTGAGTAACCGATTGGCGAGAGCAGTACTATCCTCTGGTCATCGAGATGCTGCCGTATGGCGGCGCCGTCGACACGACGGACCTCGCCGGTATGGCAATAGTCGACCCCATCGCGAATGCCCAGCGGTCGTGCCGTGACAAAATTACCCGAGCTGGTGCGCAGGTGCACACCCGACATGGGGGTATTGGCAAGACCCATGGACAATAGCGCCTCTATCTCAACACGAACGGTGCCCACCGCCTCCTTGACGCAGGCCAGGGCGGCATCATCGGTTATCCGCAGGCCGTTTGCATATTCCAGTTTCGCACCGCGCGACTTGAGTCTGGATTCGATCTGGGGACGTGCGCCGTGTACCAGAACCAGACGAATACCCAGAGTGTGCAGCAGAGCGATATCGTGCACCAGGCCGGAGAACCGTACATCGGCGATCGCCTCACCTCCGAAGGCAAGCACAAAGGTCCGCCCGCGGTGCGCATGAATATACGGCGCCGATTGTCGGAAGTCCTCGATGAAGCGTTTCTGCCGGTCTTTTACAGTCATGGCCTGTTGTTCCGTTGCCAGTGTTTATAGCAAGCCGGGGCGTCCGGCACAAATGTTTTGAATGTCTTGAGCACCGGGCCTTCCCGCAGAGAATTTCCTTAACGCAAACAATTAATCGACTTTGCGTTACTGGCGTCTTTGCGGTGAGTTTATTTATCTCTGGATGGGCCGCAAAATCTCGCGGTGTGGCGAGGCGGCAAGGGCCACCGGGAGGTCGTATCTGGCGGCGTCAGACAATGCCCTGACGCCCGCCGGACGGGACAACAACCAGACGCGGGCCCATGACCTGCGCAAAGTCATCGAGTGACTGCGGCTGGGAGTAGACGTAGCCCTGAACGTGATCGATGCCCATCTTTCTGAGTTCATCGACGACCTCCAGGGATTCCACGTATTTGGCAATCGTCTGCTTGCCCAGCAGATGCCCCAGTTCGTTGATCGCCCTGACCATGGTGCGGTCTATGGGATCGAACATGAAGTCACGTACAAATGCGCCATCGATTTTGAGGTAATCAACCGGCATTTTTTTCAGGTAAGTGAAGGAAGAGAGGCCGTTGCCGAAATCATCGAGCGAGAACCTGAAGCCGCAGGCGCGCAGGGTCAACATGAAGCTCGTGGCCGCTGTGAGATTGGCAGCCACCGCCGTTTCCGTGATTTCGAAGCACACCTGAGCCGGATCGATTCCGTTCAAACCGGCCTGTTCGATGATGTAGTTCACCATGGCCTGGTTGCCTACCGACTGGGCGGACAGGTTAATGGCTATTCTGATCGGCCAGTGGCTGCAACCACATTCCACAGCCAGCCAGGCCATGGCATGTTCGATGACCCAGCGGTCAAGCTCCTGGGTCAGGTTGTACATTTCGGCCGTCGGGAGAAACACCCCAGGGGTGATGATAGAGCCATCATCGTCGATCATGCGCAGCAGGATCTCGACGTACTTGTCATGACGTGTGGTGCTGGCGCAGGGGACGATCGGCTGGAAGTAGAGCGCGAATCGATTGTCTTTCAGTGCGGCGTTCAGACGGGAGAGCCATTGCATCTTGCCATGGCGTATTTGCAGGCGACGGTTGCCGAGGTGGGCAATCTGGACCTGGTTGCGACCGGATTCCTTGGCCAGGTAACAGGCGGAGTCAGCCGCGCTCATTGCGGCTGCGCTGTCTGCACTGTCCCGGTCTATCGGCACCGCGCCGATACTGATCCCCAGTTTGAAGGTGTTGTCGAATCGGGTGAAGTGGAACGACCCGACGGATTCGATCAGGTTTCCCGCGATCTGCACGGCTTTGTCCAGCGGACAGTTCTCGAGCAGCATGCCGAACTCATCTCCACCGAGACGGCTGAGCGTGTCACGCTTGCGCACCGAACTGAGCAGAAGCTGGGCGAGTTCCTGCAGCAGTTCGTCCCCTGCGCTGCGACCGCACGTATCGTTGACCGAGCTGAATCGGTCGATGTCGATATGCAACAGTGCATGGGTGACCGACTGTGTCTGGGCATGTCTTATGGCCCGTTCGACCCTGGTCTGGAATTCGCAGCGATTGATCAGGCCGGTAAGTTTGTCATGGACTGACCGGTAGACGGACTGCTTGTTTAATGCGGACAGGTGCTGCAGGGTTCTGGCCAGCTGCAGGCAGAATAAAATGGCGATGCAGATGAGGGTAATCAGCAGCAGGGTCGCCTGATTATCATTCCAATTCGAGTTTAGTACCTGCTGCGTGTTGTCCTGCATCGTCACGTCATGCCCCGTCTGCGGGATTCCAGGGTCGACGAGGCGCGTTAGCGAGGTTTTGTGGCCACCGTTATCGATTGCCGCAATGTGATTTGTTGTTCCCGTATGCGAGGCAACACCTGCGACGATTGATTGCGTCCGGGGCAGTGATGAATACACCAGAACGAACATCACGGCGAAGACCGACAGCAATCCCAGGTTGATGCACAAACGGAGCTTGTCCTGCATGGTGGGTGTCGGTCCTGGTGGTTACCGGGGTCCGCAATGGCCTGGCCCCCTTATCGTCCGGCGTTGACGTAGTGACAACAAAAAGAAGATCGGCATTCCGGGGATAATCTTGATGGAATGCATGTAGCGCGAGTCATGACAGTTGCCGATATCGGCAAATCCGGGACGCAGCGACCTATCGTGCGGGCTACCCGGGGGACTGTTCGTCCATAAAGCAATTAATTCACTGCGGAGATGCGAAGAACGCAAAGTATTTAATTGTTTTCGCTAATGAATTTCTCTGCGTTCTTTGCGTCTCTGCGGTGAAAATGGTGTTTATGGAAATACACTAGCCTAGAATCCGCACCGCACGTTGGAGGGCAGGGCCTCATGGATACGCAGCGGCGGTTCAGGGTGAATATTCCGGCTGATCGAGATGAACCGGTCCCGTGATATGCCGCTACCCACGCGCGGGTTATAGGCTTTCTCATCGCCGACGGTCGAATAGGAGCGTCTTTCATTGTCATAGCCGGGGTAGATAATGGTGTCATCCGGCAAGCTGAAAAGCCGTTCCGTAATGGAATCGTACAGCGTTCCCGCGTCGCTCGAACGATAGTCGGTACGACCGCAGCCACGTATCAGCAGCGCATTCCCGGTGAATGCCATGCCTGCAATGAGGTAGCTGACATCGCTGTCGGTATGACCGGGAGTGTGAAGTACGCGTATTTTCCCGGAGCCGATCGGGATCTGGTCACCGTCCTTCAGCAGGATATCGGCGCATTTGGAACGGCTGTTTTCATGCACCAGGACAAGGGAATTCAGGGCTCTTCTCAGCAGTCCTGACCCGGTGATATGGTCTGCATGTACATGTGTTTCAAGCGTATAGCGCAACCGCAGATCGAATTTCCTGATCAGCTGCAGATCGCGTGTAATCTGGTCCTGGACAGGATCGATCAGCACCGCTTCGCGGGAAGCCGGGTCCCACAACAGATAGCTGTAAGTAGAACTCGCCGGATCGAATAACTGGCGGATTTCCATGATGGCACCTTTGTATTTGCTAGGCTGCGGGTTCACATTCGTACAGGCGGTTATAGGAACCCATGTTGTGCACCAGCTGAAACCCGTAGGCTTCAAGCAGGCGTTTTGCCATACCGCTGCGCTGTCCGTTGTTGCAATACAACAGGACCGGTGTTTTTTTATCCAGCTGCTTGATGGCACGCTGCATGTCCATCAACGGGATGTTGACCGACCCCGGCAGGGCGCCGTGCCGGTATTCATGCGGGTTGCGCACATCTACCAGTTGAGCCCCTTGTTTGAGCATCATGCGGGCGTCGCTACAGGAAATTGTCGGTAAAAACATCGATGTACCTCATGCTGCAATAACGTTGCGGGCCGCCTTCTGTCGTACGCCAGCCGGATTCCGCGCACGTTTCTGTATAAACGGGTGTACGACCCCTGAAACCCTCATTACTACAGAAATGGTATTGCGGGTGACCGTAGTGGTTTTGTTATTAAGAAAATAATGAAACGCTTATATTGTATCTGTATGCCGTAAAAAATCAATTTGATTTACTCAATTTGCGGGGCCAATGGCCCATAAAAATCTGATCGACATATCAAATTATTTAATTATTTCTGCGGATATCCCGCTGGTGCCGGGACATCCGCGCTATCCCGCGCACTGGTGATTTGCTGATCAACGCTGGTGTTCATCGACTGCACGGTTCGAACCACGGCATGTGTTTGCAGACCGGCAGTGATCTGTACAATTAGCCCCTGACTTGACAGTCGTCAGAAAATTGCGGGACTTACTTTGCAGGTCCCGGCGATGTTCACTGGAGAGAAAACATGGCACACAGGCTTAATCGCTACAGTTCCCGGATCACCCAGCCCAAATCACAGGGCGCCTCTCAGGCCATGCTGCATGGCACGGGGCTGACGAACGAGGATATGGACAAGGGGCAGGTCGGGATCTCCAGCGTCTGGTACGAGGGCAACACCTGCAATATGCACCTGAATGACCTTGCGGAGCGGGTGCGGGAAGGCGTGCAGGCTGCCGGTCTGGTCGGTATGCGTTTCAATACCATCGGAGTCAGTGACGGGATATCGATGGGTACCGAAGGGATGAGCTACTCACTCCAGTCACGCGATCTGATTGCCGACTCCATCGAAACCGTGATGAGTGCCCAGTGGTATGACGCCAATATCTCCATACCGGGTTGCGACAAGAACATGCCCGGATGCCTGATTGCCATGGGAAGGCTGAACCGTCCTTCACTCATGGTCTATGGCGGCACCATCAAGCCGGGTCATTACCGGGATATGACGCTGGATATCGTATCGGCTTTCCAGAGTTACGGAGAATATATCGCAGGCAAGATCAATGAAGATACACGTCAGGAGATCGTGCATCATGCCTGCCCCGGGGCAGGCGCCTGTGGCGGAATGTATACCGCAAACACCATGGCGTCGGCCATCGAGGCCATGGGCATGTCGCTGCCCTACAGTTCCTCGACCCCTGCGGTTGACCCGCAGAAGCTCGATGAATGCTTCCGGGCGGGAGCCGCCATTCGCAACCTCCTGGAAAACGACATCAAGCCGCGCGACATCATGACGCGCGATGCCTTCGAGAATGCCATGGCGGTGGTCATCGCGCTGGGTGGGTCAACCAACGCCGTGCTTCACCTGCTGGCCATGGCGCGTGCTGTGGATGTTCCCTTGACCATTGATGATTTCCAGCATGTCAGCGACCGGGTGCCGTTTCTGGCCGATCTCAAGCCAAGTGGCCGCTACGTCATGGAGGATTTGCATCAGGTGGGTGGCACCCCGGCAGTTATGAAGTACCTGCTGGAACACCGCCTGATCAAGGGTGACTGCCTTACGGTGACCGGGCGTACGGTAAGCGAAAATATCAGGGACATGCCCGGATTGACCGAGGGGCAGAAAGTTTTCCATGCGATGGATAACCCGATCAAGAAGACCGGCCACATCCAGATCCTGAGGGGAAACCTGGCCCCCGGTGGTTCGGTGGCCAAGATCACCGGCAAGGAAGGTTTGCAGTTCAGTGGCCCTGCCCGGGTATTCGATGGCGAGGAGGATATGCTGCATGCACTGGAGGATCAGCGCATTCAGAAAGGGGATGTGGTGGTCATTCGTTACGAGGGACCGAAGGGCGGTCCGGGCATGCCGGAGATGCTGACCCCGACCTCGGCGATCATGGGCGCCGGGCTTGGCAATGATGTGGCGCTGCTGACGGATGGCCGTTTTTCCGGAGGGTCGCACGGTTTCATTATCGGTCACATTGTCCCCGAGGCCCAGGAAGGCGGACCCATTGCCCTGATCCGGGACGGTGACATGATCACCATCGATGCGGAAACCCGCACTCTCTCGGTCGACGTCAGTGATGCGGATATGACGCAGCGTCGCAATCAGTGGACCATGCCGCCCTACAAAGCCACGCGCGGCACGCTGTATAAGTACATTCGCCTGGTGAAGGATGCTTCTGAGGGGTGTGTTACGGACGAATGACCTGTAGGTGTGGACAGGAACTCACCGCAGAGACGCAGAGAAAATAATCAGTGCCCATCAATAAAGAATCAAACTCAACGCAGGGACGAATGGCGCTTACTTAAGGGATATCGTTCTTGTATTAAAGAACCAATGGCCACGGAAGCACACGGAAAACACGGAATATTCACAGGCAATTTCTGTGTCTTCCGTGGCTATTTATCACGATTTCGCCTTGAGTAAGTGCCATTCAACACAAAGACGTAAAGACGATTGATTTTTTATTAAAAAATTTCTTTGCGTTCTTTGCGTTCTTTGCGTTCTTTGCGTCTCTGCGGTGAATACATTCGGTGAACAATCCGGTCTAGAACGTGTCCCAGCTGGATTTCTTGCGCCAGCGGATGCGCGGGATGATGAGTCCCACAAGGATGCCAATCAGGACGACGCCGGCGCCTACCATGAACCAGTCACGGGCGGTGCGGTCCTTGAGGTTTTCATTTTCCTGCTGCAATGTCTGCAGGTTACGTTCCAGCGCCACGAGCCGACTCTTGAGGTCCTTGTTCTCGCTGTCGATGGCCAGGGCGCTGGAGGCGGTGCGCTTGATCTCGGCCAGTTCCTGACTGACTTTCCGGTAGTCGGAATCCATCGAACTGTTTGCCTGTTCGATGGTGCCTTTTTCCGCCTTGATCGCCGACATGGCTGTCATCATCTTGCGGTTCTCGAGCTCGAGTTCCGCGAGTTTTTTCTCGGCATCGGCCAATTGATCCCGGGGAACCGGTCCTTTCATCAGATAGCGGGAAAGCACCCAGCCTTCCTTGCCCAGGGCGCGTACCATGCTGTAACCGGAGTCCTTATCCTCCTCCAGCACCTCAACCGGAGTACCGCTGCGCAGCATACGAATGATGCTGTGGCTGGTACTCTTGCCGCTGCGCAGGGTGACCTCAAGCTGGTCACTGACGTAATTCGTCTCGGCCAGGGCAATACCCGTGAACAGGCAGGTCGAACAGACAAGGGTCAGCAGTTTTGTCGCACGCATCGCTTTTCCATATACCGGTGTATTGTCGAGAGTAGGCTATTGTAGCCGAACATCCCGGATCGGGGATAATATCATCCCGGCAGCCTGATTTCCGGCAGCCGCCCTGCAACCAGCCAAGGTCGACTCTGCGTTATACTCCCTCAGCAATGAATGCCATCGCGACACTGGACCAGTTCGATTTCCATCACCGCATCGGTGATACTCGTGGCCCGGCATTGGTGCTGTTCCACACGCCGGGATGCGCATCGTGCCAGCACTGGAAGCGATTGCTGGTCGATTATGCGGGATTGCATGGCAATGTTGCCCTCTACCAGGTCGACGTCCAGCGGGACATGGCACTGGCGCATGAGTTCGGACTTTTCCATCTGCCGGCGCTGTTCCTTTTTATGAACGGGCAGTTTCATTGCGAGTTCCAGTCAGAGGCTCGCATGGAGCCTCTGCACACGGCGCTTAATGCCGCGATCGGGGCGCCACAAGAGGAAGCGCCGTGAGGATCGACGCGACCGGAAACCGGCTGCTTGACGCGCGGCAGGTGCCTTCACCGAATTGTGATGAGCGACCGGACAGCGACGACATTTCCCTGATTGTCATCCACGGCATCAGCTTGCCGCCGGGCGAGTATGGCGGTGCCTGGATCGATGACCTGTTTACCAATCGGCTCGATCCGGATGCCCACCCGTATTTCCCCGGAATTGCGCACCTGCGGGTTTCCAGTCATGTACTGATCCGACGAGATGGCGAAGTGGTCCAATACGTCCCTTTCAAAATGCGTGCCTGGCATGCGGGTGAATCCTGTTATCAGGGACGCAGCTGCTGTAATGACTATTCCATCGGGATAGAGCTGGAAGGACAGGATGCCGAGCCCTATTCACTGCAGCAGTATGACCGGCTGGCGGCAGTCATCCGGGTGCTGTCACGGACATTCCCCGGTATCTCGAGCGATCGTATTCGCGGCCACAGCGATATCGCGCCCGGGCGCAAGACGGATCCGGGCGAGGCATTCGACTGGCTGGCGCTTAATGAGCGCCTCGCGACCCTGTCAACCTGATGAATGGATGAGTTGAACACAGTGACGACTGGAGAAACACAGATCGACCTGTTGCGCCATGGTGAGCCAGTTGGCGGAACGCGTTACCGCGGCCAGCTCGATGATGCGCTGAGCGAGAAGGGCTGGCAGCAGATGTGGCGGACGGTGGAAGGCATGTCGGACTGGCAGCAGATCGTGACATCGCCGTTGCTGCGCTGCAGCAGCTTCGCCGTAGCGCTTGGCGAACGACTGCAAGTGCCTGTGCACGAGGAGCCGCGGTTCAGGGAAGTCGGTTTTGGGGAATGGGAAGGGTATACCCGCCTCGAGCTGGAAAAGTTCAATCCCGGGCAGGTTGCCCGGTTCCTGCAGGATCCGGTGAACAGCCGCCCTCCGGGAGCGGAACCTCTGGAGGAATTCATCAGCCGCGTCCAGGCCGGTTTTGACGATCTGCTGGAGCGGTTTGCCGGACAATCCGTGCTGGTCGTGGCCCATGCGGGCGTCATCCGCGCCATCATGGCGTACATCCTGGAGGTGCCGCCGTCCAGGATGTATCGCATCCATGTCGCCAATGCTGCCCTCAGTCGCATTCGTACCGACAAGGAGCGCCAGTATTACCTGGTCAGGCATGGTCTGATCTGAGGGGTATGCGCATTGGTATCGACCTCGGCGGGAC
>Ga0210073_1000209_pt1 | contig 11679 bp, 11 predicted proteins | sample Browns_ThreeSqC__2_FD_184853 | JGI IMG/M metagenome (GOLD analysis project Ga0210073, IMG submission 184853) | Wetland microbial communities from San Francisco Bay, California, USA, that impact long-term carbon sequestration - Browns_ThreeSqC_D2... | ecosystem: Environmental > Aquatic > Marine >...
AAAAAGACAAAAAGAGGATGTTAAAATGAATTATTCGATTACTATGGTTCCTGCATTATTGTTAAATGTTTTGTGGGATAAAATTGAGCCACATGTTGCAAGAGTTGTTGATGCTTCCGCTGGGGAGATAACAGTTGAGTCTGTTAAAGAAAAGGCTTTATCTGGCAAAAGTTGTTTTATTGCTATTGTAAAAGGTTCTGAGATTATTGCAGTCAATACTGTGGAAGTATGTACATATGATAGTGGCATGAAAGCATTGCTAATACCAGTTGTTGGTGGCAATGAAGCATTTGAATGGGGGCCATCATTTCTTGCATATTGTGACCAATTAGCAAAAGAATTAGGATGCCAAGAAATGCGAGGTTTTAGCACAAGAGAATCATGGAAAAGAGTTTTGAAAGACTTTGGCTGGGCTGAGTCCCATTTTGTTATTAAAAAGATTGTGGAGTAAATAAAATGAGTGGGCAAAGTTCAAGCGGTAATTCAAGCAATTTGTATAATTTTAATCAAAACTATGGTAATGCCAATAATTTTAATCAACAGATTGCAAATTTTCAAAAAAAATACCTAAGTAATTTATATGGTCAAGCTGGCAATTTATTTGGCAACACTATGGGCAATATGAATAGCCAAATTCCAGGTGTTCAAGAATATATGAACATGATTAGAGATCAAGGTGGAAAGGCATTGCAAGATCAGCTGAAAGGTGGAGCTTATGCTGGAGTTGATTCTGCCGCTGTTCAAAATCAATTACAGCAGTCTATGAATGATCCTAGCAAAACTAGTCAGATATATGCTCAAATGATGGGAGGGCAGGGCAATAACTACGCGGATGCAATGAAAGGGACATATATGCAGGATGCACAGAAAGCACAGGAACAAATGCTATCGAACCTAGATGCTAGGGCAGCAGGCGCTGGGATGAGCGGTAGCTCACGACACGGTGTCGCAGAAGGCTTAGGTATGCGTGACATAAATCAAAACCTGCAACAGAACCTTGCCAAGACAGGGTATGAGACGTTTGACAAGGATCTGAGCAATAAGTTAGGTATCGCACAGCAAGCGGATACAAACACGCTACAACGGCAACAAATGATGCAAGGAATGTTATCTGGAAAACAAAATGCTATGACTGGTGGTTTATCTAATGCTGGTGGCATTCAAAACTTAGGTATGGGCTCATTTGCCCCAGGCATGATGCCATGGCAAGCTCTGGGTCAATATGCAAATATATTAGGCAATCCAATTGTTACCAATACTGGACAAGGATCAGGGTGGGGGTCAGGAACTGGATCAGGTAGTGGATCATCAAGTTCAAAATCTGGTGGAGGTGGAATATGATTGATTTTAATAGTGATGTTCCATTTTGTGAGCTTACAGCATTTTTGCATTTTTGGTTAACTTTACGACCTATCAATACTCCTAAAGATGGATGTATGGATTTTGCTGATAAGATAAGTGGTATTGTTTTATATCGTTCTGGTCAATATCAAGTTCAATTATTTAATTTGGCACCAAATGCCATTATTGAATCACATTGTCATCCCAATGTTGATAGTTATGAAGTTCATATTGGTGGTGAATTAGCATTTGAAGTTGATGGATGCAGACACGAAAATAGAGCATTGTTAGACCACATTAGAATATTCCCTTCATCAATGCACAAGGCATTTTCTGGTGATCAAGGTGGATGCTTTATATCAGTTCAGAAGTGGTTAAATGGTGTTCCTCCTTCAACAGTTGGTCATGATTGGTTTGATATAGAAGGCCATCAAAAAGGAACTGCAAGTTTGGCAATTGATGAAACAATTAAAACACCATCAAAAGCTAAGTTGATTCCTAGCGATTATTATGAGGTGAAATGATGGCCTTAATATCTGGTATATTGAATAAAGTAGGTCTTGGAACTTCAGCTTCAAAAGGGTATGAACAGGCACAAAAGACTGGTGATGCTTCAGGTTATGGAGGTTCTGGCATAGTAGGAACATTGTTAAAAGCATATCTAGGAGGCGCTGTTGGAGGAGCGATGGGTGGTTCAGCTGGAGCAGGTGCGTCAGGATTAGAAGGTGCATCTAATGGTATGAGTGGTGTAACAGATTCTATGTTTGGCTCAGGTGCCGGTACTCAAGGTGCTGCTCAAGGACAAGGTGGAATAATGGGTGGGATAGGCGATATGTTACAGCAAGGAATAGGACAAAGCGGAGGCCAGCAACAGCAACAACAAAATCCTATGCAAATGCAAGATATGTCTCAACCACAACAAGGTGGTCAAATGCCTGGAATGATGCAATTGCCAGGATTTGGTGGGCAGCAGCAAAATGATCCATATGCCGGTATCCCAGATTTTATGAAACAAATTATGTTTAGGGGCCAATAAAATGATTAGCATTGAGGATATTTTAAATCAAAAAATGCAACAAAGAACTCCAGTAAATAATAATGTTCCTGGTGAATTATTGGCATTTATTTCTGGTGGCCAAAGAGGTGCGCCACAAATGCCTAATATCCCAATGCAGCAACAACAGCCTGTTAATTTACCACAAATGGGTCAAATGGGGTCAGGAATAGGGAAGCAAATTGTAGGTGGTTTGCTCAAACAATATGTAGAAGATAAGGCAGAGCAAGATAATGCCAAAAAAGTTTCTTCTGCCTATGGTGGTTTATTAGATAACTTGATTGACACTGAAAAGAACGACACTCGAAAAGAGCAATATAAGGGTTTAAGTGGTTTGATTAAATCAAAAAATCCAGAGTTGCAAAAATTAGGTATAAGTGGATTAGGGTATCTTTTCAAAGGCTCTCAACCAGATTTGAATAGAACAGAGATGCAAAAGAACTTGCAAGATCCAAATGCTGGCCCACTTGTAAGAGCTGCAAAAGAAAGAGTTGGTGTTCCAGTAGGTTGGAATCGTGATCCAGAAACAGGTGTTATATCAGGAATGCCAACATCTTCTGGACTTCCTTATGACCAAGTATTGCTTCAACGTATGCAAACATTAAAAGGCACTGAGCCTTATGGTGGAGAACAACGCTTAAACTTTGAATCATCTAGCCAAGATTTAGCCAGACGCAATTATGAATTAAGATTGCAAGAAGCGGAAGATCGTAAAAAGGCTAGAGAATTGGCTTTACAACAGCAAAAAGATTTAAAATTGCCTTTAGTACCAACAAAACATGTTGATGAATATATTTCAAACCAAGCAAGTATAAATGAAATAAATGATGCCATAAAAACTGTAGAAAAAAACAAAAAGCATTTTGGTCCTACTACTTGGTTAGGAGAAATAGCTGGTCAATATATTGATCCAGAAGGTGTTGAAGCTAGAGCAAAAGTTGCAAGAATTGGTGGTATTCAATTTCACAGTTTAGCTGGTGCAACAGGAACAGCTGGTGAGCAAAAGCTATATAAACCATTTATTCCAGACATTAGAACTGATACGCCAGATGCAATAATAACAAGATTAAATGGATTGAAAAAACATATGGAAGAATTAAACAAGCAATATAAAAATGCTTATTCTAAAGGATATAGAAATACACTTCCAGAACCATTTATTGAAGATCAAAATAAAACTGGCAACATTGTTAAAAAAGAATTTGTGTCAGAAGGTAGTCTTCCAACTAATTTAAGAATTGGTGAAACTACACAACTACCTGATGGCACAACTGTTATTTTCAAAGGCAACCAAGGTGGTCAACCTATATTTGAACCAATTCAACAGCAACAAGAACAGCAAAAGAAAGTTGCTAGAACTGGAACAACTAAAGATGGAAGACGAGTTATTGAATATACAGATGGTACTAGGGAGTATAAATAATGGCTTCTAATGACGATATTGTTTGGGATGATGAAATAGCATGGGATCCACAACCTGAAACTAAGAAAAAAGCCAATAAAAGTTTTATTCCTGGAATGATGGAAGGAATTGGAAATAGGATGTTTCAAAATTTATCTGGAATTGCAGGATTATTTGGAAGCGAAGTCAATCCTATTGCAAAACTTGCCAAAGAACATGGTATTCCAGTTCCCGCTGATATTGTGTCGCAAGCAATGCAACAAGCGGGAGGTGGTAAAAATGAAGCACAATGGGCAGAAGGCCAACCAGGTGCATATACTGGTCATTTTATAGGTGATTTAGTATCATCTTTACCACTTGAAGCAGTTGCGCCATATATAGGATTAGGGAATAAGGCAAATTTGCTCCAAAAAGCTTCACATCTTGGATATGATGCTTTATTAAATGCTATTAAAGGTAGTGCATTTGGAGCTGCAACATCAAATGATAACCGAAAAGAATCTGCAAAAGGTGGATTTATTGGAGGTGCAGCAGGAACATTTGTTGGTAGAGGGGCAATGTTTGGTGCAGGTGGTGCGCAAAAAATTGCCAACACACTTATTGATTCATTTACTGAAACTGGTGCAAAGAGATCAGTTCAATCTACTGTTAAAAAAGTTCTTGGTGAAAATTCAGATGATATTGTTAAAACTGTAATAAGAAATGATTTAATCAAATCTAGGCCAAAAGGTGTAAATCCTATGACTGCCGAATTAGGTGGTAATAGTGGTGGATTAAATGCAATGCAAAATAAAGCAGAAGTTCTTGATCCACAAAATTTTCAACTTCGTGAAATAGCTAATGTAAATGCTAGAAAAGCAGCTATAGATGCTATGGGTGCTACTCCAGAAAACATAGCGCAATCAAAAGTTATTATGGAAAATATAGGGAATAAAATTTATAAACCATTAATGACTAATAAAGTTCCTATCAATCAAACATTAAGAAAATTATCTGAAAGGCCAATAGTAAGAAGTGCTTTTGAAAATTACAAATTAAAAATGGAAAATATGGGAACTCCATTAAAACAAGATGTAATAGATTCATTTTATGGCAATGCCACAAAACAATCAAATATTGTTGGTCCAAATGGAAAACCTTATCCAGCTACAATACCAAATGAAGATGTTTCTGGAGAATCAATTCATCATATGAAGCTTGCTTTGGACAATTTATTAGAAGATGCAAAAAATCCATTATCTGGAATAAATCAAGAGCAGGTGCGAAAAAATATTAAAGACTTTAAATCATGGAGGACTAGTAATTTTCCAGAATATAATAAGGCTCAAAATGCTTATGCAAATGCGTCTCGTCCATATAATAGGGCAGTTGCATTGCAGGAAATTAAAAAGCAAGCATATCCAGCACAATCTGAATATGACAATGCAACAACAGAAAGTTTAACAGGTTTTGCTAATGCTATTCATCCTGATAGCAATATCGTAAATAAAATTCCAGGATATGCTAAAAAAATAACACAAGTATTGGATAAAAAGGACATTAGGAAGCTTAAAACCTTGGCAGAAAGTATGGCTGCATCTTCTCATGCACGATCAGGTTCTGGTGGAGATATTGTTGGAAGTAGTATGCAAGATTTAAGCGGAAGGTTAGCTAGATCACCCGCTGAAATAGCGGCTGCATCAACAGGTATTCCAGGAGCTTATGGTCTTACTAATGCGCTATCATTTGGCATTCTCGAAAAACTTACTGGCAAACATAAAAAAGCATTGTCAGAAGCAATGAGAAATCCAAAGACTTTTAAAGAAATAATGCAAATGCAACAGCATCAAAATATTATTGATAAATTTAATCCAAGCAACCCAGCAACTAGAGTGCCAGGAATACTTGGATATATTTTAGGAAAGGAAGCAAATAATTAAATTGTTGTTGTCCAATGTGTTGCCACAGGATGAAATGGTTTTCCTTTTATAGTTAAATCAAAATATTCCACATGAACAAACTGTCCAATATAACTTTCTGGGTCATCTGCCACTGCGTACTTGTCTGCCATAGTACCAGGAGCAGTTACCTTGAAAGTTTCACCATTATATAATTCACAAACCAATATGCCCCACCCATCGACGCTTTCTTCAACATCTACAACAAGATATTCGTCATCCAGACATTGCTTTAATTTTACTAAAGAGTTGCTTCTTTTTCCATCTTCATATCCATACAAACCTTGTCTGATAATCAATCCTTCGTAACCTTCCATCAATGATGCCTTTAGCTCGTCTCTTATGGATGGTACTAAGTTAGCATATTTAGTTGGAGCAATCATAAAAGCTTCATTTTTTGTTTGTATTTCAAGCAATCTATCTAATCGCTCTTTATAGCTATTGTCCATTATTGCATCATACATGACATAATTTAATAGTTTGCTTTCAGGTTGTTCTCTTTTTATCCAGCTAGATATAGTTTGAAGTTTTATTCCATGGCTATAAAGTTCTCCATCAATAGATTCTCCCTCGCTAATTTGATGCGATAAAGGCGCTACAATATGCTCAATAGAGCGGATTAATTTACCTTGCCTACTGTATGCAATCATCTTGTTATTTCGCTTTGTTATGATGCACCTATGCCCGTTATATTTGCGTTGTATGAATGAGTTGTCAAGATCAACATTCGATAGTTGATCAAATCGCTTTGCTAACATAGGCTTTTCTAATCCTAGAGTGTTCACTGGCTTTGTTTTCTCAGCTTGTGTTAATGACAAAACATAGCCTTTGTCCATCTGTTTAGATATGCGCGAAGCTACTCTTGATATAATTTGGTCATCACGACTACGTCCACCTTTACCAAATGGAACATCCTCTGTCTTAACCTGAATGATTCCACCTAGTTGCCCATGAGTTATTATGATCTGGTTATTTTCGACTTCAATACCCCAAATTCGAATATTGCCAGTATTGTCTTTTATGTAAAGTGTTGTTTTTTCTTTATTCTTTATGATCACCATAAAATGGAATAGGAGTTCCATATTTTCTAATGTAAATATCAAGCAAGTAATAAGATGCTAACCATTCCGCTGATATTGGTCTTACTTCATTTTTTATTTGACTCAAAGTTGATCGATGGGTTCCAATCTCATCAGCTAATTTTTGCAAACTGCCCCCATCATCAACTAATTTTTGAATCATAAATGGGAAATCAGGAATTTTAGGCTTTCTGTTCATGCCTTTCTACCATGATTTTTATTAAATCCATATTTTAATTCTGCTTCTTTTCTTACCTTTGCAGCTTCATTTTTTGTTGGATAACAGCCTAAGCGTATTATTTTTCCATTTACAGTTATCGTTGAAGAATATTGTAATGTATCTTTTCTTAAATGCACACCTATTATACCAGTAGAATTATATGAGCTAATTTTTCTATTTTTCATATTTTCACTACGAGTACAATCTTTAAGATTTTCCCATTTATTATTAAATCTAACGCCATCATCATGGTCAACTTCTTTTGGCATATATCCTAACATATATAAAAATGCTAAATGGTGTAAGCGATATTGTTTTCCAAAAATTGAAACTCCTAAGTACCCTTCACCAACTTTACTTTTTATAACGTCACCTTTATTTCTTTTATAACCATTTTCTGAAATATAATCTTTTGCATATGAAAATATTCCAGTTTCTGGATCATAATGTATTATTTCTTTCAATTCATTTTGACTAATCATTTTCCAGCACTCCGATTCTCTCGACATCTATAGTTCTCCAGTCACTTTTTATAGAACCTTGAATTATAACGTAAGATTTATTTGGAATAAGAGCATTAGCATAATGCTCACCATTAAGATCAAACCATTTTTTATGACTAATTATACATATTACAGAATCTGTATCATCTTCTATTATAAGTCGTAAATATAAAGCATTGCCTTCGATTAATTTTCCATCTCTACGAACAACAGACTGATAATCATTACGCGAACGTGGATCTCGCTCAATTACTTTGCCAATAATTAGATATTTCCCCTTTCCTGTTACTTCACGAATGAAGTTCACTCTTGCATCTAATCCACAACTAACTGGATCATTATAGAAATCTTTGAATTTTTCTCTACAAGGATATAACAAGTCAAAATCTGTAACTGGATTCATTAACTTTTTAAATATTGCAGGTGTTGGCTTTTTACCAACTTTTCTATCTGCAACTATCTTTTTAGCTTTTGCAACACCTATACCATCAAGATTTGTTAAACTTCCTACAATAATACCATTTTGCACTGTCCACTTTTCAGTTGACGTATCAGGATCAATTGGGATATATGTTATTCCTTCGTTTTCGTGCATATCCCTTAATAATTTAATTGACGCCGAATTATCAGACTGATGGTTAAGATTAGCAACAGTAAACTCAAGTGGATAATTCGCTTTAAAGAACGCTGTCCAATAGCTAATAACCCCATATGATACAGCATGAGATTTATTGAAAAGCCACGAGCCAGCAGTTCTAATATTTTCCCAATACCAATTCGCATCTGTTTCATTTTCGCCACCTTCTATCGCCCCCTTGATAAATGAATCTTTAAATTGACCAAAATATTCATCACCTAATGATTTGGATGATGCCCTCCTTAATTTTTGAACATCTTCCCAACTAAGCCTGCCTATCTTTCTGGCAATCTCCATCATCTGTTCTTGATAAACAACAACACCCAAAGATTCTTGAGTTATTTCCTTGTGCATTTCTGAACGATATTCTGGCTCTCTATTACCTTTCTTATATTCAATATACCTACCTGTACCACCAGAGTTAAGTGCGCCTGGTCTACTTAGCGCAGTAATCAATGCTAAGTCGTTAAACTCATGCGCCCCTATCTGTTTTACAATGTTTCTAAGAGCTGGGCCATCGAATTGAAAAATAGAATCCAGACGCATATCTTGAAAGATTTGATAAGATGCAGCATCATCCAGCGGAAGATCATAAATTGCTTTGAATGGCATTTTAATCATTTTGCAAATATCCGCTAGTATTGTGAGCGTTCTAAGCCCTAACACATCTATCTTTAATAATCCAAGATAATCTGCCGAACGCTTATCAAGCATTACAATACCATCTTTGGAGTTTGTAGCAGCATAATTAGAAAGTGCATTATTGGACACAATGATTCCAGCAGCATGTTTTCCTGCATGGCTAGCATGTCCTTCAACGTGCTGAACTAATTTCATTACTGGATATTTCTCGATAAACTTTTGACCAGCATCAGTATCAGAGAATGTATCTTCCATCTTATTTGACGCCCGAGCATCACCACCAGATCGGACAACTATTGCATCCTTAACTGCATCAGTTTCATATTTTGGAATACCTAGGCACATAGCAAATTCATTGATTGATGTTTTTGCCTGAAACCTATTAATATTGGCAAGTGACGCTACATTATTAATGCCATATTTTGTTACAAGATATTTGATTATAGATTCCCTTTTATCATCTGGAAAATCTATATCTATATCTGGTAAGTCGTTTCTGTTAATATCAATAAAACGCTCAAACAATAAGTTGTGTTTTATTGGATCAATTTCAGTTATATCTAACAAATAACAAACTAAACTACCTGCTGATGATCCTCTTGATGGTCCAACGAATACACCAGACTTTTTAGCAAATTGAATCATATCTGATACGATTAAAAAATAATCCTCGTATCCTTTATTTTTGATTAAATCCAACTCATATTCAAATCTTTTCCAATATATGGGGTCATCTAATAAAGAATATTTTGATGTTTTAACACATTGTTTTATAATAGATGTTTTGCCCTCAAATTTAACCATTGAAGCGTGTTCAAGCGTTGCATTGCACGAGTTGGCAATTTCAATAGTGTTATTTATTGCTTCTTGACCAAAGTATGCTCTTACTTCATTTTCACTTAAAACATATTGAGGATTGTGGTCATTTTCAAAACTATAGTTCCTTTCATCTCCACGTTTAGATGAGCCAGCCATTAATTGATAAACACCTTTATCCTTTCGATCAATAAAATTATTGTCGTCTATGTAAACACCCCCTTTTATTTGCCCAGTAGGATTTGTCACAAAGTTATTTGCAAAATAATCTATATTAGAATCATCTTGAATTGTTCCATTTACAATTACTATGTTTTCTGATATTCCAAGTAAATTGTCTAAACTTAATCTTGGAAAATAATAAAATTGATCCCATGCTTTTGAAACTAGGCGATAAATTTCTTTTAGTCCATCATTATTTTTAGCAAGCAAAATAACTTGGAATCCTTTGTAATCAAACCTTTCTTTTATGTTATCTGTTACAGTAAGTCTTACACCAAATATTGGCTTCTTACCTACTGACCTCATAGCTTTATCAAAGAAGGCATGGCAAAAAGTATTGTTGTCGTCAGCTATACCAATTACATCTTGTGGAAGCTGAACAATTTTACTTATTGGTGCGAATGCCTTCTTAAAGCTGTATTCTGATCTTACAGCTAAATGGATCATAATTTTATATCTCCTCTTTTAACTAATTCAAAGAAGCATCTTGACTGAGCTTTTACATCGCCCAATGCTGAGTGAGCATCTACAAAATCACATCCAAATAAATAGTTGTGAAGCTTTGTAAGATTCAATCTATATCCTTGGAGTTGCAATGTACTTTTGACAGTGCAAATTTGCATAGGGGCAAACGGGAAGTTAAACACTCTGTCGATCCTTAATAATTCGTTAGCTAGAAGGTCTCTATCGAACGCTAAATTGTGAGCCGTTAGAATATCAGCCCCTACAAAAAAAGACGCTATGTCGCTAAATACTTCAACGAATGAAGGCTTGTCTTGCAAGTCTCTATCTGTTTTCCCTGTAATCTTTGTTATGACAGGTGGCAATTGGATCCCTGGGTTAATAAGCAATTCTATTTGATCCAGCAGGTTTCCGCTTTGATCGAATTTCATTGCTGCAAACTCTATAATCCTTGGCTGTTCTGATACAGGATTTTCTTCAGGTTTCAAAAGCCCAGTCGTCTCTGTATCAAAACTAATTATGGTTTTAAGTTTTTTGCTCATCGCTATAATCCATTTCAAGTATCATTTGTAAGCAGTGGATTGCCTTCTTTATATCCTCTGCACCATTTTTATCTTTGTGCCTAGTGACGTAACGAACAACGCTGGATTCAAGCCCCAGCATTTTATTAGCACGACAATAAACAGCGGGTTGTATGGCTAATTTTTTATAGTGATCGCCACCCACTTGTACATATAACGCTTTTTTATCCATACCATCTCTCCACAAAATCAATACCTGTTAATTTAGAAAATTGTTCAGCATCTTTTATCCAAATTTGTTCAGCTTGGTTAATAATGCTGATTTTATTATTTTCTACTCCATGGTTAGACCATGGAATATTATACCAACCTAGTTTTATTTCTAAAAAATTCGCAAGCTCTACTATCATTTCTGGATTAGAATTTTTTATATCATCAAAGTCAATGAAGAAAATATTTTCTAATCCAAATAATTTTACATAAGGTTGAATGTTTCGATAATACAGCCCATGTTCAATAAATGTTGGTCTATACGACTCATTGCGTCCATCGAATGATGCCATTCTTTCACTTTCTAATGAGAAAACATCTGGATCAAATATTTCAAGATTCTTTTTTATAGCAACAGAATACTTATCATAAGTATATCCAGGACGATAATTTTTCTGCATTTTCCAATGAGAAAAAGCTCTTGTATTTGGATCACGAACGCAAACAATAAATTTTGCATTTGGATTAAACATTTTTATTCGTTCTGCAACATACTTACAAATTAAATTTTGCCCACTTCCTTCCAACAACACTTTCTCTTCCATATAGTTAACACGATATTGATTGCCATAG
>Ga0210073_1000210_pt1 | contig 11646 bp, 10 predicted proteins | sample Browns_ThreeSqC__2_FD_184853 | JGI IMG/M metagenome (GOLD analysis project Ga0210073, IMG submission 184853) | Wetland microbial communities from San Francisco Bay, California, USA, that impact long-term carbon sequestration - Browns_ThreeSqC_D2... | ecosystem: Environmental > Aquatic > Marine >...
GCAGGAAGGCGACCCCCACGCCCGCCATCTCCTTCCCGGGGAACGCGCAATCGGGCTGCATCGGGTTCACGATGGCAAACGCCTCCGGGACGGTCTCGCCCGGGAGGTGATGGTCCGTCACGATCACCTCGACCCCCTCCCGTGCCGCCTCGCGCACGGCCGCGACATCGGAGATCCCGCAGTCGACGGTCACGACGAGGCGAAACCCTTTCCGGGCGGCGGGGGCGAGCACGTGCGTCTGCAGTCCGTAGCCGTCCTTCCGGCGATCGTTCTGGTGGATCCGCACGGGGAGAGCGGGGAAGATTCGCTTCAGGAAGAGGTAGAGGCAGGCGGCACCGGTGGCGCCGTCGGCGTCGTAGTCGGCGTAGATGAGCAACGGTTCCCCGCGCGACCCGGCGGCCGCGAGGCGGCGCGCCGCCTTGTCGACATCCTTGAGAAGGGAAGGGTCGGGGAGATCGGAGAGCGTCCCGCCGAGGAACCGTTCGACGTCACGCGGTTCGACGATCCCGCGGTTGACGAGCACCTTCGACGCCGCGGGAGCCAGGCCGTGGCGGGTCGACAGCTCCCGGACGGCGGCCGGATCGGGGGAGAGGAGGATCCATTCCCGCGGAGCCGTTCCCTTCAAGCCGCCGCCCCGCTCACCTCTTCACTTCGATCATCTTCTCGCCGCGCCAGAGGGCGATGATCGGGCTCGCCACGAAGATCGAGGAGTACGTCCCGACCACGATCCCCATCGCGAGGGCCAGCGCGAAGTTATGCAGGACGATCCCCCCGAAGATCAGCAGCGATACGGTTGCGATGAAGACGGTCATCGAGGTGACGATGGTCCGGCTGAGAACCTCGTTGACGCTCAGGTTGATCGTCTCGGAGAAGGTTCCCTTCTTCCGGAGCCGGATGTTCTCCCGGATCCGGTCGAAGACGACGACCGTGTCCGTGAGCGAGTATCCCCCGATCGTGAGCAAAGCGGTGATGAAAAGGAGGTCCTTCTCTATCCCGAGGATCCAGAAGATGCCGACGATGGAGAAGATGTCGTGAAAGGTGGCGATCGCCGCGGCGACGCCGAACTTGAACTCGAACCGCCACGCAAGGTAGATGATGATCGCCAGCGCCGAAATCAGCAGCGCCAGCTCGGCGTCCCGGCGCAGCTTCTGGCCGATGGCCGGCCCGATCTCCGAAACGCTCTCGACGATGAACGGGTTGCCCGGGAGGGATTGCCGGAGGAGATTCACCATCGGCTCGGCGACCATCTTTTCGTCCTGCTTGCCGAGGGCGCGCAGCTTGACCAGGAGGATGTTCTCCCCCGAAACCTCCTGCAAGGTCGCCTCCCCATGTCCCGCCTTCGCCAGAAGAGACCGGATCTCGTCCATGGAGAACGGCTTCTCGAATTTCAGCTGGATCGATGTCCCGCCGGCGAGATCGATCCCAAGATTGGCCTTCCCCCGGTAGATCTGGACGGTCCCGACGAATCCGATGAGTACCAGGATCGCGGAAAAAGCGAAGGCGTATTTCTTCAGTCCCATGAAGTCGATCTTGGTGTTTTTTACCAGTTCGATCATCGCCGTCTTCCGTCCCCGTTTCCGTTATATGCTCAGCGCCTGCATCGGCTTCTTGGCGTTGAGGTAGTCGAACACGACCCTGGTGCAAACGAGCGCCGTGAAGAGGTTGATCGACACGCCCATGGAGAGCGCCACGGCAAACCCCTTGATCGGCCCGGTGCCGAACTGGAAGAGGATCACCGCCGTGATCAGCGTGGTCACGTGGGAATCGACCACGGTCCAGAACGCCTTGTCGTACCCCGCGTCGATCGCGGCCCGAACGGATTTTTTCGCTCGGATCTCCTCCCGAATGCGCTCGAAGATCAGGACATTCGAGTCGACCGCCATGCCGATCGCCAGGATGATCCCCGCAATCCCTGGCAGGGTGAGGGTCGCCGAGAAGGCGGCCATCCCCGAAAGAAGGAAGAGGATGTTGAAGACAAGGGCGAAATCCGCCACCAATCCGGCGAACCGGTAGTAGAACGCCATGAAGGCGACCACGAGCAGGGCGCCGATCAGCGCCGCCCGCACCCCCTTTTTGATCGAGTCGAGACCGAGGGAGGGCCCGATGGAGACGTTCTGGATCACCTTGACCGGCGCCGGCAGCGACCCGGCCCGAAGGACGATCGCGAGGTCGGACGCCTCCTCCGGGGTGAAGTTCCCGGTGATCTGCGCCTCGCCGCCCGAGATCCGCTCCTGGATGACGGGCGCGGAGTAGATCGTGTCGTCGAGGACGATCGCCAGGCGGCGCTTCACGTTCTCGGCGGTCACCCGGTCGAAGACCTTCGCGCCCCGTGTGTCGAAGGAGATGGAGACGTGCGCGCCCCCTCCCTGGTTGCCGAAGTTCACCTTCGCCGTCTTTATCGTATCGCCGGTGAGCAGCGCCCGCTTCTTCACGAGCAACGGGGTCTTCGTCACCCGGCCACTCTGCGGGTCGACCGACTTCTGGTAGAGCACCTGATCGTCCTCCGGGATGTTCCCCTTGAGGGCCTCTTCCACGCTCGCGCCATCGTCGACGAGCTTGAACTCGAGGAGGGCCGTCTTGCCGACGAGTTCGATCGCGCGCTGCTGGTCCTTTACGCCAGGAAGCTGCACGACGATCCGTTCATCCCCCTCCGCGATGATCTGGGGTTCCCGGACGCCGAACTGGTCGATCCGGTTCCGGATCGTCTCCACTCCCTGCACCACCGCGTTCGTCCGGATCGCCTGGATCTCGGCGGGCTTCATCCGGGCGATGACGGTCGCCCCATCGGCCTTCACCTCGCCCAGGCTCACGTCGAGGGAGGGGAACTCATCCTTGAGAGTGGCCTGCGCGCGGGTGGCGAAGTCGCCCGGCGGAAACCGGAGGGAGAACCCGCCGTCAGCGACCTTCTGGAAGGCGAGGACCGGCAGCGCCTTCTCACGGCAGACGGCGCGCGCATCGTCCGCGTATCGCATGGAGGTGTTCTCGATCGCCTTGTCGATCTCGACAGCCAGGCGCAGGAACACGCCCCCCTGGAGGTCGAGCCCGAGGTTGATCTTCGGCATCCTGTCCTTCCATCCCGAGGGGAGCCGGTCGGTCAGCGAGGGCAAGAGAACGATGACGGAGATCGCCGTGAGGACGGCGATCAGCGTGATCCTACCGGTGATGCTCTTCCACATGATCCGCAGGTGCTCCTTTCCGAATCCTTATCCTTCTCAGGCCGACTTCTGCGCCTCGGGGGCGGCCGCATCCTGGCTCGAGCCGGAGACGGCGCTGCGGGTCACCTTCACGCGGACCTTGTCGGCGATTTCCAGGGTGATGGTCGTCTCGGTCAGTCCCTTCACCTCGCCGTGAATCCCCCCCGCGGCCACCACCCGGTCGCCCACCTTGAGGTTCTTGATGAATTCGCGCTGCCTGCTCGCCTGTTTCTGCTGCGGACGGATCAGCAGGAAGTAGAAGATGACGAACATGAGAAGGATCGGGAGAAGCCCCATGAGGCCGCCGCCCCCTCCGGTTCCGCCGCCCAGGGATCCGCCCATCGCGTACGCCACGCCGGTCGTGAACATAAGGATTTCGCCTCCTTGGCCGTTACTCGTTTTCCGAAACGCCTGATTCTTTCACAAGTTCCCCGAAATTTCCACGGGAAATCGCCTCTCGCGCCCGCCACATCAGCCGCGCGTAGAAATAAAGGTTGTGCACGGTCATCGCCATCGACCCCAGCATCTCCCGCTGGAGATAGAGGTGGCGAATGTACGCGCGGGAGAAGCCGCGGCACGTGGGGCAGTCGCACCGCTCGTCCGGCGGAAGGGAGTCGTCGGCGTACCGGGCCTGCTTGATCGAGACCGTCCCCGCGGAGGTGAACATCATCCCGTTTCGCGCGTTGCGCGTCGGCAGAACGCAGTCGAACAGGTCCACCCCCCGCGCGATCGCGAAGAGGATGTCCGCGGGCGTTCCAACCCCCATCAGGTAGCGCGGCATGGAAGCGGGAAGCATCGGCGCCGTCCCGTCCACGGTCTCACGCTGGAGCTCCTTCCCCTCCCCGACGCTCACCCCCCCGATGGCGAATCCCTGAAACGGGAGGGCGCAGATCTCCTCGACGCTGCGCCGCCGAAGATCGGGGAACATCCCCCCCTGGACGATCCCGAACATTCCGCCGTCACCGGAGGCACGCGCCGTGAGGGAGCGGGTCGCCCACAACGTCGTCCGCCGCACCGCCTCTTCGACCTCTCCCCGGCCAGCGGGGTATTCCACGCACTCGTCCAGCGCCATCCGCACGTCCGAACCGAGCGCCTCCTGCACCGCCACCGCGAGCTCCGGGGTGAGGGTGTGCTCCGACCCGTCGAGGTGGGAGCGGAACGTCACTGCCTCGTCGGACACCTTCCGCAGGGCGCCGAGGGAGAAGACCTGGAACCCGCCGCTGTCGGTGAGGATCAGACGGTCCCACCCCATGAACCGGTGGAGCCCCCCCTGGCCGCGGATCCGCTCGTGGCCGGGGCGCAGGTACAAGTGGTAGGTATTGCCGAGGATGCAGCCGTACCCCATCTCCCGCAGTTGGTCCGGCCAGACTCCCTTGACCGTCGCCGCCGTCCCCACGGGCATGAACGCCGGGGTGCGCAGGATTCCCCGATCGGTCGAGATCGTTCCCGCCCGCGCGGCGGTGCCGCCGTCCCGCGCCTCGACCGTGAACCGGAGCGTCAAAGGGCCCTCCTCAAGAGATGAACATCGCGTCACCGTAGCTGTAGAAGCGGTATTCGCGGGCGACCGCTTCCCGGTAGGCCTTCCGCACCGCGTCGACGCCGGCGAATGCCATCACCAGGGCGAGGAGGCTGGAGCGCGGAAGGTGGAAGTTCGTCACAAGGGCGTCGACCGCCCGGAACCGGTAGCCGGGGATGATGAACTTCCACGTCATCCCCTCCGACGGCGCCACCACGCCGTCCTCCGCCGCGCACGTCTCCAGGGTCCGCACGCTGGTGGTGCCCACCGCGACCACGCGCCCGCCGCGACCACGCGCGGCGTTGATTTCCGCCGCCGTCTCCGGCGGCAACCGGTACCGTTCCGGGTGGATCCCGTGCGCCTCGACCTCCTCGGTGCGGATCCGGGAGAAGGTGCCGTACCCGACCGACAGGGTTACGCGCGCGACGCCGACTCCCGCCGTCGCGAGCTCCCCCAGGAGATCCTCGTCGAAATGAAGACCCGCAGTCGGGGCCGCCACCGAGCCGGGGTTCCTCGCGTACACCGTCTGGTACCGGACCGCGTCCTCCTTCGCCGCGGGATCGCCGGCGCGGCGCCGGATATACGGCGGCAGCGGCACCTCCCCCGCACGCTCCAGCGCCTTCGGGACGGGGACGCTCCCCCCGGACAGGAGCACCTCCCAGCGTCCCTCGTCCAGTCCGCGGGCGAGGCGGACCCGCAGGACGCCTCCGACCATGAACTCCTCCCCCTCCTTCAGGCGCTTCGAGGGGCGGGCGAGCGCCTCCCAACGTTCCTCCCCCGCGGCTCCGGCCTCCGGCAGGGGGGACAGGAGAAAGACTTCGACGGCGCCGCCCGTCGCACGCGCCGCGCGAAGCCGCCCGTGGAGGACCTTCGTATCGTTGACGACCAGCAAGTCGCCGCGGCGAAGAAGGAACGGCAACTCCGAAAATGTCCGGTGACCGGTCTCCCCGGTCGCGCGGGACAGGGTCATCAGGCGGGCGTCGCGTCGACGGGGAGCCGGATGCTGCGCGACGAGACGCTCCGGCAGGTCGTACTCCAGCAGATCGGTCCTCAGGGCGTCTCCCCCGCAATTTCGGTCCCGGGGTAGTAGCGTTCAAGAATTTCGCGATATCCGGCGCCGCGCCGGGCCATCCCGTTCGCCCCGTACTGGCACATCCCCACCCCGTGTCCCCACCCTTCCCCCGTGATCCTCCACTCCCCGGCGACGGGGACGATCTCCATCTTCAGGCTGCGGACTTTCGCGTACCCCGCCGTCTTCCGGAACTCCGCGGCCTGCAGTTCCCGGGAAACGCCGCCGGAGGAGACCCGGACGCGACTCGCGCGGCCCGTCGGCGTACGACCCGTTACGGCGATCCGGAGATCCTTCCCGTGCGGGACGCCGAGCGCCTTCGCCACGCGGCGCCCCTCCTCTTCGGACATCCGGTACTCCCACCGATAGACCGGGCTGTCGGCGCAATCGTTGCAATACTGCGCCCTCAGGTACGGGATGTCCTTCCCCCAGGCGGAAGCGGCGTCTTCGGTCCGTCCCCCGCACGTGGAGTGGTACACCGTCCGCGCGAGCTCGCCCCGGTATCGCACCACCATCCCCCGCGTCCGGTCGGCGGCTTCCCGGAACACCGGAGCGACCCCGTCCGTCCCGTCGAACACCTGGTCTTCCACGCCGCCTACGACGTCGTACGCGGGGTCGCGGGGCTTCACGACCGCCCCTGCGGCGTACGTCCGCACCGCCACCGCCAACGCCGCCAGCGCCTCCGGATGGAACCGCGGCGGCGCCTCCCTGCTGAGCACGGCGGCGACGTACGCCTCCAGCGGCACCACGGCGACGGCGAGCAGTTCCCCTTTCCGCGCGAGGATGCGGACCCGGCCGGTCCTTTCCCGGTTCCCGACGCGCAGGTCCGGCGCCCCCGCCACGTCGAGAGTGTCCCCGAGGAACCTCGAACCGTTCCACCGGATCCGTTCCCCGACCGCGGCCAGGGTGACACGGCCGGACGCTTCGGCGGCCAGCCTCCCGTCGCCGCCCCACGCCCGGATCGTCTCCCCTTCGAGGACGATTTCCGTCGCCCCCCCCGACAAGAGCACGCGGACGAACCGGCTCCCCCTCGCTTCGAAGGGAGAAGGGACGACGGCACCCGGCCGGGTGGCGATCCCCGGCTGCGCCGGCGCCGGGACGGTCGAAGGCCGCGGCGCGGAAGGAACCTCCCGAGGCGGGGGCTCCCGCGAAGGCGCCCCCGCGCAGCCGAAGAGAAGGAGGAGCACTGCAACGGCAGCGCTCCAACATCGGGTTTGTGGGTTGTGGGCGGGGGACACACCTACCCCCAGTGGGAGGACACTCCTTCCCTCCACCCGGAGTTGAACCAGGAATGCCCCCCCCTGGCCAGGTATGCCCCCTGAAAGCGTCCGCATCTCTTACCCGGCGGGCGGCGGCGGCGTTCCACCCGGAGGAGGCGCCGGGGTCACCATTTTCGCCATCTGCATGAACGGCGTGAGCAGGTCGATCGGCACGGGGAAGATGGTGGTCGAGTTGTTCTCGGCCGCCACTTCCCGCAGCGTCTGGAGGTAGCGCAGCTGCAGGGCGATCGGGTTCTCGCCGATGATCTTCGCCGCGTCGGACAGTTTCTGGGCCGCCTGGAACTCTCCCTCGGCGCCGATGACCTTGGCGCGCCGCTCCCGCTCGGCCTCGGCCTGCTTGGCGATCGCCCTCTGCATCTCCTGCGGCAGGTCGATGTTCTTGATCTCGACCTTCGCGACCTTGACGCCCCACGGCTCCGTGTCCTTGTCGAGGATCTCCTGGATGTGTGTGTTGATCTTCTCCCGGGACGCGAGGAGGTCGTCGAGCTCCGCCTGGCCGCAGACCGACCGCAGGGTCGTCTGGGAGAGCTGGGACGTCGCGTACAGGTAGTTCTCCACTCCGATGATCGCCCGGTTCGGGTCGATGACGCGGAAATAGAGGACGGCGCTCACCTTGATGGTGACGTTGTCCCGCGTGATGACGTCCTGCGCGGGGACGTCCATCGCCACGACGCGCAGGTCCACCCGGATCATCTTGTCGATGACGGGGATGAGAAGGATGAGACCGGGGCCCTTCGAGCCGATCACGCGCCCGAGCCGGAACACGACCCCCCGCTCGTACTCGTTCAGGATCTTGACGGCGCTGGACAGGAAGAGCAGGACCAGTACCAGTGCGGCTGCGTAACTGACCATTCGACGATCCTCCTTGTACCTTGGTAAGGACTCAGACTCCGGGCTCGCGGGGGGCTTCCACTCCGCTACGCTCGCGATCTTCGCCCGCTCACTGCGATTCCGCTCGACGCAAGCTCCGCCTCGCTCCATGCGCCGCCCCACTCCCGGAATAGGGTCGCTCCCTGGGGTACTCCCGATGAATCAGGACCGGGGAGCACTGCGTGGAACCCCCCGCTGTGCCCCCCGTTTTTCCTACTCCGGGGGTACCCCAGCAGCGCGAAGCTCGTAGTGGGGCGAGTCCGGGACTCCCCCTTCAGCTGCGCCACCTCGGAGGGGGGACTCCGTTCGTGGCTCGCCGTGCGGTGAGCCTGCACGGCTGCGCTTTACCTCACTGCGCCCCTCTCCTGCGGCGACTCCGCCGGACCCCAGCGTCGTGTTTTCAGGATCAGCGGTCTTTCTTCGGTTCCACGACGAGCGTCATCCCCTCGAGGCCTTTCACGATCACCCGCTCCCCCTTGTGGACGGGCCGGTCGCACCGCGCGTCCCACAGTTCTCCGACGACGCGCACTTTTCCCTTCGGGTCGATGTCGGTGATTGCCTCCCCGATCTCTCCGACCATCCCCTCCGAGCCGGTGGAGGGCTTGCGGAGCTGGCTGCGCACGGCCAGCGAGATGACCGCTGCGAAGAAGACCGCCGACAGCGCGACCATGGTGCCCAGCACGGTCCAGGAGACGCGCAGATAGGGGTCGGCGCGCTCCCGGAAGAGCATCAAGCTCCCCAGGACCATCGCGACGATCCCGCCGACGGCCAACGCACCGTGCGACTGGATCTTCAGCTCGAGGAAGAAGAGGAGGAGGGAGAGGAGGATCAGCAGAAAACCGGCGTAATTTGCCGAGAGCGTCTGCAAGGCGTAGAAGCCAAGGAGGAGCGAGATCCCTCCCACCACTCCGGGGAACACCGCGCCGGGGGAGGCCAGCTCGAAGTAGATCCCGTAGACGCCGATCATCATCAGGATGTAGGCGATGTTCGGGTTCGCCAGGGCGGACAGGACGCGATGGCGAAGGCCCATGGGCACGCGGGTGACCGTCGCGTCCTTCGTCCGGAGGGTCACCGTCCCGTCGCCCTTCCGGATCTCCCTCCCGTCGATCCGGGCGAGCAGGTCGGGAAGGGACGCGGCGACCAGGTCGACGACATTCCTGTCGAGGGCGTCTTTTTCCGATAGGGAGGCGCTCTCCCGCACAGCGCTCTCCGCCCAGTCGACGTTTCGCCCACGGCCCGCGGCCAGCGAGCGCGCGTAGGCCGCTGCGTCGTTTTCCACCTTCCGCGACATCGTGTTGTCCATCGTGCCTCCCCCCATGTTGACCGGGTGGGCCGCGCCGATGTTGGTCCCGGGGGCCATGGCCGCAACGTCGGCCGCCAGCGTGATCAGCACCCCCGCGGACGCCGACCGCGCCCCCTGCGGAGAGACATATACCGCAACGGGGACCCGGCTCTTGAGGATCGCCTGCACCATCTGCCGCATCGCCGAATCGAGCCCGCCCGGCGTGTCCAGCTCGACCACGAGGAGCGCCGCGTCCTCTTCCTCGGCACGCGCGATGACCGCGGCGAGGTAGTCCGCCGTGACGGGGCCGATCGGGGCGGCGATGGTGGCCACGAGCACCCCCTTCCCCGCCGGCCCGGCGGGAAGGGCGACCCCCGGAACGGAGAGGAGAAGCGCGATCGCTGCGATCAGGATGCGGCGAACGACGGAAAGGGTCATGGCAGTCGCTTCCTGTAGACGGCGAATTTGAGGTAGTCGGTCTCGGGAACGGACAGGAGCACCGGGTGATCGGGCGGCTGCCCCCCCCACGCGATCCTCTCGAGGTCGGCGCCGGCGTCGGCCGCCGCGTCCCGGAGGGCCTCGACCCATTGCGTCCCGTCGATCAGCTGCGAGCAGGACGATGTGGCGAGAAAACCCCCGGGAGAGAGGACCGAAAGCCCCATCCGGTTGATGTCCCGGTATCCGCGCAGCGCCCCCTCCCTCCCCTCTCGGGACTTGGCGAACGAGGGCGGGTCGAGGATCACCAGGTCGAACCGCCGCCCGACGTCCCTCAAGTTCCGAAGCGCCTGGAAGAGATCCTCCGCCTCCCCCTCCCAACGTCCGGAAACGCCGTTCAACGCGGCGTTCGCGCGCGCGGTCTCGACGGCCGCACGCGAGGCGTCGATGGCAAGAACGCTCTTCGCCCCCCCGGCGAGGGCGTACAGGCCGAACCCTCCCGCGGCGCAAAAGCCGTCGAGCACCGCCTTCCCCTCCGCCAGGCCATGAACGATGCCGCGATTCCTTCGCTGGTCGAGGAAGAAGCCCGTCTTGGGGCCCGCCTCCACGTCCACGGAAAACCGGACCCCGTCCGTCTCGATCTCTTCCCGGGTCGACCCCCCCCCGCGGGCCGGCCCCTTCCGCTCCGGCAGGCCTTCGTGTCGGCGTCCCCCGCCCTCGGATCGCTCGTAGATCAGCCGCGGCCGGAAATGACGCTCGAGGACGTCGAGGAGAAGATCCCGGACCATCTCCATCCCCGCCGTCAGGATCTGCACCGAGAGGACATCGCCGTACCGGTCCGCGATCACCCCCGGAAGGAAATCGCCCTCGGAGTAAAGGATCCGCAGGGCGCGTTCCCCGCCCATCCCCGCCTCGGCGCGCCGCCCGGACGCCTGGCGCAGCCGGTCCCCGAAGAACGCCTCCGTCGGCAGGACATCCGCCCGGGACACCCGCCGAAGTGCGATCCGGGACCCGAGGTTGATCGTTGCCGTCCCGAGAGGTTCCCCCGACCTCGAGCGCACCCAGACCCACTGCCCCGGCGAGAGGCCCGGCGGCACCTCGCGGAGGTCGTCCCCGAACACCCACGGGTGGCCGGAGCGCAGCCGTTCCTCGCCTTTCCGGCTGACGCGGACCTCGCTGAGGGAATCCGTCATTTCGCGGGAGGAAGGCGGAGACGCGAGGCGAGTGCATCGAAGTCCCCGATCACTTCCGTCTCCCGGGCGGGGTCGCGCAGGATGAAGGCGGGGTGATACGTCGGGAGCACGGGAACGCCGTCCCGTTCCCTCCACTTCCCCCGCACCCGGGTGATCTTCTCCTCCACTCCCAACAGGAAATTCAGGGCGGTGGCGCCGAGGGTGCAGATGATTTCGGGGCGGATCGCCCGGATCTGGCGCAACAGGTACGGAAGGCATACCTTCGCCTCATCGGGGAGAGGGGCGCGGTTCCCCGGCGGGCGGCACTTCACGATGTTGGCGATGTAGACGTCCTCCCGACGAAGGCCGATCCGCTCGATCCACCGGTCGAGCCGCTTCCCGGCGGCCCCGACGAACGGCTCCCCCAGGCGGTCCTCCTCGGACCCGGGTCCCTCGCCGACGAACATCAACCGCGCGCGGGGGTTCCCGACCCCGAAGACGACCGTGGCGCGGCCCGCGCAAAGCGGGCACCGGCGGCAGTCGGTCAACTCCTCGCGGATGCCGTCGAGGGTCTCCCCGCCCGGCGACGGCCGGAGCACGTAGTCCACCCCGACTTCCCGGAGCCACGCCGCCATCACCCGGCGGGAGTCGGTCCGGCTCATCCGGGGAGGAACTTCCGGCAGACCGCCCGCCAGACGGCGGAGGCGATCGCGTCCTTGCCCGCCATGGCGAGATCGAGCGCGGTCCCGTCGGAAAAGTAGACGCGGACCTCGTTGCTGTCGGCCTCGAAACCGATGTCGGGCCGGGAGACGTCGTTCGCCACGATCG
>Ga0210073_1000211_pt1 | contig 11639 bp, 10 predicted proteins | sample Browns_ThreeSqC__2_FD_184853 | JGI IMG/M metagenome (GOLD analysis project Ga0210073, IMG submission 184853) | Wetland microbial communities from San Francisco Bay, California, USA, that impact long-term carbon sequestration - Browns_ThreeSqC_D2... | ecosystem: Environmental > Aquatic > Marine >...
GGGGGAGGCGGTTATCAGCGCTACGAGAGTGTGCTGGCCTGGTGGATACCGATCCCGATCACCGAGGGCACCGGCATCGCCGGCTGGGTGGGCGGGTCCAACCTGAACGGTACGCCACCGTTGAATGCGCGGTTCGAGGTCCCGATCTGGGAGGCCGAGATCCCGGTGTTGGGTGGCGCGCAATCCAACCGCGGGCTCCCCTCCCAGCGCTATGTGGGTCGCGGGGTGCTGGCCGCCCGCCTGGAGGTCCGGCAGGACATCATCAACGCCGGAGACTTCGGCGCTTTGATCGTTTTCATCTTCGCCGACGCGGGCCGAGTGTTCGAGAACGAAGCATTCAAGATTACCACCGAAGACATGAAGCTGGGCGGTGGCGGCGGTGTGGCCCTTCGGCTGCTCCGAAGCACGATCCTCACCTTCAACTTCGCCGGCGGTCCCGAAGGATTTCAATTCAGCGCCGGGGCGAACTGGCCCTTCTGAGTCTTTCCATTCGTTCAGTTCCCTGCCAAGTGAGTGCTCAACGACGAGACGGTATCTAATTCTCGTACAGCGGAGTGCTCACCCTCGACTTCGTCCGGAAACAAGGCCGAAAGTGTGATCTACGTCTCAGCGCTGACCCGCTAGAGGCCCTAGTGTGGTGCCCTGGTGATGGACGGGCCGCTGCCCCCCCTCGGCAGCACCGTGACTGAAAACTCGTCGCGTTACTCGTGGAACCAGACCGGGGTGGAGCAGGGCCTTCCACTCACTGAGTCCATCGAGCTTCACCTCCACCGTTCTGCCAATTGGAGAACGCAAGCCCGAGGAACCCGGGCCCGAGTGAGCACTTGCTCTCGGGCGCGAACTCGGCCGTGACCCTTCCTCCACGGCGGACCCCGATCCCCTGGACCACGGTCGAGCCTTCCCTCGAGGAGGCCACCATGAATCGATCCTTACCCGCCGTACTCACGCTGTCCGCAATCGCCGCAGGCTGCACCCCAGACCAGAGGAACCCGACCGAGACCCAGGTCCCGACCATCCAGGACGACCAGACCTCCGAGCTGTTCCAGCGCGTCATCGCGGGAAAACCGGGTGACCCGGTGCCCAACCTGGCGCCCGACGAGCTACGCCTCTTCAGCCAGGGCATCGCGGTCTTCAGCACGGTCTTCACTCCGGCCACCGGCCTGGGCCCACTCTTCAACTCCACCTCCTGCGCGCAATGTCACAACGATCCGACGCTGGGCGGCTACGGTGACTCGGTGGAGATCCATACGACGGCGTATCACCCCGGCGCGCGCTGCCAGACGCTGGACGGCAATGGCGGCCCCGTGGTCCAAGAGCACGCCACCCCGGCGCTCGAGGCTGCGCTCCACATCACCTCCGAGCCGATGCCGGCCGGGGGCACCGGGATCGGACGCCGGACGACGCCCCTGATCTTTGGACTGGGCCTCCTCGACGCGGTAAGCGACTACACCATCAAGGGATTGGCCCAGGTCCGTCAGCCCTATGGCGTTCGCGGCCGCCCGGCGCTGCTGAATGATGGAAGCGTGGGACGGTTCGGCCGGAAGGCCTCGGTGTCCTCGCTCGACGCCTTCAACGCGGGCGCCTTCTTCAATGAGATGGGAATCACCAACAAGCTCAATCCGGTCGAAGGTACGGTGGCCGGGAGCCCCCTGCCGAAGGGCGTCGATCCGGCCCCCGACCCGGAGCTGAGCGCGACATCCCTCGTCGCGGCGAATGCTTTCGTGAGGTTCCTGGCCCCGGTGGCTCCACTGTCGCTGACAGAGGCAGGCAAGTACGGACGGATGTTGTTCAGTCAGATCGGCTGCGCCACCTGTCACACGCCGACCCTCGAGACGGGGCCCAGCCGGTACGCAGCCCTCAAGTTCAAACGGATTAACGCCTACACCGATCTGCTGTTGCACGACATGGGCGATCAGGAAGCCGATATCTGCAACGGCGTTGCCACGCCGCGGGAATTCCGGACGCAGCCCCTCATGGGGATGCAGTTCCTCGACATGTTCATGCACGACGGGGAGTCCGCTACCATCGAGGAGGCGGTACAGCGCCACGGGGGCGAAGGCTCCACGGTGCGCGACCGGTTCATGCGGCTCAGTCCGCGCCAGCGGGCGGCCATCGTGTCGTTCGTGAGCGCGTTGTAGGACCCGGTGTCTCGACCGATGGTGACCAAGTCCCAACGAGACCCGGCGATTCACACTCAACCAGGAGGAGGACCGCCTGCGGGTTGTGAGCAGGGGCCCTGAATTAGATTGACTACAGCGACCATGCCAGTTACGCCAGCTTCTCCCGCGCGTCGCCGCGACGGCGAGGCCACCCGTCAGCGTTTGATCCGGGCGGCGCTCGAGCTCTACACCACGTCCGGCTTTCTCGGTACCACCACGCCCGCCATCGCGCAGCGAGCCGGCGTGGCGGAGGGAACGATCTACCGCCACTTCAGCAGCAAGGAACACCTGTTGAACGAGGTGTACCGGGGCGCGCAACGCTGGGCCCTTCGACTGGTCAAGGACTCGGAGGCCGAGCGCCTCCGGACTCCCGACCGGTTGCAGCATATCGCCCGTCAGCTTTGCGAAGTGGCCGACCGGGACCCCGCGTTGATCCGGATGCTGATGCTCAGCCGGGACGAGCGCTTCCTCGACGATAAGAGTCGGGAGGCGGGTAAGGAATTTCGCGCCGGCCTGCAGCAGGTCCTGGCCACCGGCAAGTCCGACGGAATGGTGCGCTCCGGTCCGGTCGAGCTCTGGGCCGCGGTCTGGCTTGTGCTCGTGGGGCTGGCCGTCGAGCGGATCTGCCAGAAGGAATGGACGGTCGATCAACCCCAGGTAGGGCAGACCATCGAGGCCGCCTGGGACGCGATCGTGAATCGCCCGCCAGCGCCCGGAACCACCTAGGGCGCCGGAAACGGCGAGGCATTGCCGTACTCTGGAAGGGACTCCTCAGGGCGTTGGTGGTGGGCTGAAGTAGGTGGGCTCTCGGGGCCGTACGGGCGGTGGCGACCAGGTCAATCGGCGCTGCGCCCCCGGTCCCAGGGGCCGCACGTAGAGATCGGCTCCCACGAAGTAGCCTAGAGAATCCCGGCCCCATCGCACCGGATCGTGGCTGCCGGGTGCGATCGCCTGTGGTGGGCCTGCACCGGGAAAGACGCAGAGCGCATCCTCCGACGGGCACGGTCTCACTCCCGCGAACACCGGCTCTCCCACCCAGACGCTCAGGGCAGAATCCGCGGCCGCCGTATCTCCCCTGAGCGCCCTGGGCTCCGGCGCGCTGGGCGGCGCATGCGCCGCGTCGATTCCCTGATCGGTCCGAACGTAGATCGTCTTCCCGTCTTTCGACCAGCCGATTCGCATGGGGCGTGAACCCGGTTCAGCCGGCGGAAGCGCGCGCTCCTCGCCGCTCAGCAGGTTCATGACCCAGACCGCGTGCGTGAGACTGTCGGCGGTCGATCGGGATCGGATAAAGGCGAGGGACACCCCGTCGGGCGAGAGCGCCGGCCCCGATTCGTCGACCCGGGTGTAGGAGACGGGGTAAACGGGTCCGCCGCCGGCTGAGCTGGCGAAGAGATCGCCGCCCCCGCCTTCTCCAGCCGCCACGAAGACGACGTAGGCTTCCTGTCCGACCGCGAGACGATTGGAGAGCGGAGAGAGCGACCCGCGGCAGCCGAACGCCGCGGCCAGAAGTACCAGGCAGGGGAGTCGCGGGGACGCAAGCGTCCCCCACCACCTACTTCCCACCGGTGACCGTGGACTCCATCAACCACCAGCCCTCGGGGTCTACCACGACCCGTTGCGGCACCTGCTTCACTCCATCGAACACCGCCGTAGTCGATTTCCCGTTGAGCGGCACGCTGACCGGAACACCGTCTACCGAGATGGTCAGATTGGGAATCCGGTAATCGCCGTCGGTTTGGGTCTGCGCCACGGCGAAGGTGAGGCGTTTCTTCTTCCACTGCCAACGCACGTCCAGCCTGGGATAGCCCGGCTGGGTCAGCTCCTGGACGAAGAACCAGTTCAGGTCCGTTTCGGCGGCCTTGCTCATGACCGCGGCGAAGTCGGAGGACAGCGCCGTCGAATCCCGGTAGGTGGCGTACCAGTTGCGGATCCCGGCGACAAACGCCGAGTCCCCGATCAGGCCCCTGAGCGAATGCAGAACCCAGGCCCCTCTGGAGTAGTTGTTGGTGTTGAGCAGCCCCATCAGGTCCTTGGCATCGGGATCCAGGATGGGGCGCCGGGTGGCTTCGGACTCGATCACCTTGGCCCGGTGCTCCCGCATCAGGTCGCGAAAGGCGCTGTCCCCCTCGGCGTGACGGACCCACAGGGCGGCGAAGTAGTCGGCGAATCCCTCCGACAACCAGAGATGGTGCCAGTCGTCTTCAGTCACCGCATCCCCGAACCACTGGTGGGCGGTCTCGTGGGCCACGGTCCCTTCTTCGAGACGCCGTTCCCGGTAGGCTTTCATGTCGTAGAAAATGGCCGTCGGGTTCTCCATGCCGCCGAAGATGGTGGTCGACTCCACGTGGGACAGCCGATCATAGGGGAAGGGGCCCACCAGCCGGCTGAAGAAGTCCACCATGTCTCCGGCGCGACGGAACGGGCCGTTTACTGCCCAGGCTGAATCCTCGGGATAGGTCACGACGGCGAGCGGGACGCACTTGACCGCGCAGGCTGCGTCGGAGAGCGGAGTCGTGACCAGCGTCCCCGCGCCGAGGACGATCCCATAGGGCGGGATGCGTTGGCGCTGCTCGAACCGCCAGACGGTTCGTCCGTAGGCCAGTGTGTCCACCCGCTCCAGGGTGCCGTTGGCGATGACATGCATACCGGGAGGCGCCTCGATCCGGAACGTCACCGTGGCCTTGTCGCTGGGATGATCCTCCAGTGGCAGCCACTTGTGGGCTCGGTCGGGCCAGTCGTCCGCGAAGATGGTCCGCCGACCCGTGGCCGAGTCGATCCGGATCACCAGCCCGTCGTGGACTTCGCCGAGATACCGGATGCTCGTAACGAGGGTGTCGCCCGAGTTGCGCTTATGCGGGATGTACACCCCGCCGGACTTGTCGACGGCGAAGGTGATCCGCTGCATCCGGTGCTCGCCCTCTCCATCGGTCAGCACGCGAACCACACGAAAGGCGGTATCCAGCGGGACGTCCACCGGCTCCGAGGAGCGAAGCAACCAGGTGGTCTGCACCTGGCCCAGGATGCGTTGCCCGGAATCGGGCAGCACGATGGTGATATCGTGATGGAGAGCGTCGTTATGCGGTCGAGCGGTATCCGCCCGCAGCTCGAGCGGCGGCCCCTGGAGAGCCAGCAAGAGAGCGGGCAGCATCAGATCTCGATGTCGATCGCCAGCCGGGCTTCCCGAACCGGGGTGACGTATTGAGCGATGGTTTCGACGTGAACCGGATGGTCGAGGTAGCGCTGCACCGCGGCCATGTCGTCCGCCGTGATGGTCAGCACATAGGGATAGTCGGAGGCGCCGGGGGCGAGGTTGGGTCCCCAGGTCACCCGGCGCACCTCGGGAATCTTGCCCTGCATGGCCAATAGCGCCTCGCCGGTGCGCTGGATCGTGGCAGCGTCGGTGCCGGGCTTGAAGCGGAAGAGGACGAGGTGGAGAATCATGCCGTCACTTCCCCAGCCGATCGTGGTAGAACCCCAGGATCCTGGTCCAGGCCTTTTCCGGCTGATCGGTGTCGGAGCCCTGGCGGCCCGGCTTGAGGAACCCGTGGCCGGTGCCGGGATAGAAATCGTACTCGTATCTCTTGCCCAGCCGCTTCATGGCGGAGTCGACGCCGGGCACGCTCTCGTCGATCCGCGCATCGTTCTCGCCGTACACCCCCAGAATCGAAGCCTTGATGCGCGGGAGATCGGCGGAGTCCGGAGCCACGCCATAGCAGACCACGGAGGCCTTGAGCTTGGAGTTGTTGGTGGCGTAGCGGAAACTCTGTCCCCCGCCCCAGCAGAATCCGATGGTTCCGATGTCGCTGGAGCGCACGGCCGGCAGAGAAGTCAGATAGCGATAGGTCGCGTCGAGATCGGCAGTGACCTGGTCCGGGACCAGCAGCGCGGTGAGCTTCCGTCCCGAATCGGGATTGGCCGGGCTGGCGCCCCAACGGGACGAGAGGAGATCCGGGAGCACGGCGACGTAGCCGGCGCCGGCCAGACGGTCGGCGACCGTGGGCTCCCAATCGGTGAGTCCGAAGATCTCGTGGATCACGATGATCCCCGGCGCCTTGTCTTTCCGCTCCGGATAGGCCACGTAGGCCCGAATGGAATCACCACTGGCATTCTTGAAGCGGACCCATTCGCCGTGCGTGGTCACCATCGCCCGCCTCGGCGCTTCTCCCCGCAGCAACCAGGCGCCCGTGGCGCCGGCCAGAATCCCGAGCATCACGGCCACGGTGTACCGGGTGGCCGAACCCTGTGCTTTCATTTCCGGTCTCCTCCGGCGCGGCGCGCCGCTTACGAGGGAGGGTTTCCCCCTGGTTCCCTGGCGTAGACGCCGACCACGGCCGACTCCGGGGCCGGCAGCCGTTCCCGGTCTTCCAGCGCTTCGGTGGCGGCCTGTTCGACTTCCTCAGTCATGGCGTCTTCTACCGCTTCGAGGGCGGCGGCGGGAATCCCTCGCTCCTTGAGAAACTCCTCGTAGAGGCCGATCGGGTCCCGCTGGCCCCAGCGCTCGAACAGGCTGGCGGGGAAGGTCTGGCGGGCCTCCCGCTCATCGTGGGTCGCGTGCCCGCCCATCCGGAAGGTCTCCGCGACCAGCATCACCGGGCCCTCGCCGCGGCGGCAACGGTCCGCCGCGAGGCGAGTCGCGGCGTAGGCGTCGAGTACATGGTTGCCGTCGAACGACCACCCCGCCATACCGTAGGCGGCGGGCCACTCCTCGAAGCCGGGGGCGACGTGATGCTGCGCGAGCCGGGTTCCCAGGGCGACCTGGTTGTTCTGAATGATGAAAATGGCGGGTACCCGCTGCACGGCGGCGAAGTTCAGGGCCTCGTGAGAGACGCCCGCCTTGGTGGTGCCATCCCCGATCCAGGTCAGGGCGACCAGCTTCTCGCGCCGGTGACGACCGGCCATCGCGATGCCCAGGCAGACCGGGACCATGAGGCCCACGGGGGAGACCGGTGGAACCACGTGGTGCGCCATGGATCCGACATGAATGTCGCGGCCGTGCGAGGGCCCGGTGGCGGTCGCCAGGTAGGCGCGCAGCATGTCGCTCACCGGCATGCCCATGTCGCAGCAGGCGGCCTGATTCCGGATCATGGGTGCCACGTAATCCAGCGCCGGCTCCAGGGCGAAGACCGGTCCGACCGTGGTGGCTTCTTCACCGGTGCCGAGCCAGGCCTTGGAGATCACTCCCTGGCGTACCCACCGCTTGAGCGTGATGTCGTGGAGCCGGGCCCGGATCAGGCGGGCATAGAGCAGCATCAGCTGGTCCCGCGACAGGCCCTCGATCAGCGCCCGGCGCGCCTGGTCGCGCTTCACCGTCTCCGCGTACTCCCGGACCAGCCGGGGGTCGGGGCTCCAGTGGACGTACTCCGGGGGATCGAAGGCGGGGAACCGTTTCACGAAGAGGCGGGCGAGCGGAAGGTCAGTTGGTGGCGGAGTCGATCACTTCCGGAACAGCTTGGCGAACACGCCGCTTTCTTCCGCGCCTTCGAGCGCCGCGCCGAAGTCGCCGACGGTGGCGTAGCGATCGGCGGGATCCAGCGAGAGGGCCTTGAGCAGCACCGCATCGAGCCGGACCGGCATCTCGGGCCTCACTTCGCGCAGACCCTTCGGCTTCCCCCGGAGTCGCGCGATCATCATCTCCTGGGCGTTCTTCCCCTGGAAGGGGAGCTGGCCGGTGAACATCTCGAAGCCCAGGATGGCGAGGGCATAGACGTCGCTCCGGCCGTCCAGCGGTTTCCCGCGAATCTGCTCGGGACTCATGAACTCGGGGGTGCCCAGCACGATGCCGGTGGCGGTCAGCTTGGCCACGTCGGGTTCCTGTCGCCGCTCCTTGGCCAACCCGAAGTCCATGACCACCGCCTTGACCCCGGCCGGAGCCTTGGAGTCGGGTACCAGCATCACATTCTCGGGCTTCAGGTCGCGATGGATGATCTGGAGATCGTGGGCGTGCTGCAGGCCTCTGCAGATCTGGATCAGGATCGGGATCCCGATGTCGAGCGGGAAGGGGCCCTGGCGGACCTCACGGTCGCTCAGCAGCTCTCCCTCGAGATAGGGCATGACCAGGTAGATCATGCCGTCCTCGGTCTCACCCAGGCGGAGGATGCGACAGACGTTGGGGTGATCCAGTCGCATGGCCAGCCCGGCTTCGCGGCGCAAGCGCTCCACCGAATTCTGGTCCGAGCTCAGCTTGGGAGTCAGGACCTTGATCGCGACCGTTTCCCCGGTGCCCACCTCCCTCGCGAGGTAGACATAGGACATCCCGCCCTCGCCTAACCGCTTGGTGATCTGGTACCGCTGGTCCAGCATGGTGTTGGCCAGGCTGCCGGCACGATCGCCGGAACGCGCCCCGGCCGCCCGGCGCACCTGGGTGCGGGTCTCGACGGACGAATGGGTCGGCCCTTCGGCTGGAGGCGCCTTGACGCCGCCGATTTCCACGAGGGGCGTACCGTCCGAAGAGCAGAAGCGCGCCGGATCGGCGTAGACCTTCCCGCACCGCGGGCAGCGTCGGCTGCTCAATCGCGGAACCGGTTACGGCCGTCCAGCTTGGCCTTGTACAGGTTGGCGTCGGCCAGCTTGAGGAGGCCCTCGCCGTCGCTGACCCGGTCGTCGGGGTAAGAGGCGATCCCGATGCTGATGGTCGCGCGCACCGGCCGGTTGGCGTCACCGAAGTCGTGGGTCGCGACCCGGCGCAGGATCCGCTCGGCGAAGATCCGGGCGCCGCTGCCGGCGGTCTCCGGCAGCAGAATCACGAATTCCTCGCCGCCGTAGCGGGCCACGATGTCCACGGCGCGCTGCTCGCGCCGGAAGATCCCGGCCAGCTGTCGCAGCACGTTGTCTCCCACCAGGTGACCGTAGGTGTCGTTGATCAACTTGAAGTTGTCGATGTCGATCATCAGGCAGGTCAGGAAGGTGGCGTAGCGGTTGGCCCGCTCGATCTCCTGCTGCAGCTTCTCGGTCAGGGCCCGGCGGTTGAAGGTCTCGGTGAGAGGATCGGTCTCCGCCAGCTGCCGCATCTGCTCCTGCCCCAGCACCGCGTTCTCGAGATCGTAGGCCTTCTCCAGCGCGGCCACCGCGGCGTGAATCACCTGCTCCGCGAATTCCACGTCCTGCCGGTTGAGAGGCGGGTCCTCCGCGGTGGTCCGGATGAAGAAGATGCCGGCCGGCTGATCCCGGAGGGTGAAGGGCAGCGCGATGACCGAGCGGGTCGGGACCATGCGCCCCTCGGCTTCCCACTCGGCCCGGGCATCCTGGAAGAGCGGATCGGTCAGCACGTCCTGCACCAGGACCACCTGCCGGGTTTCCAGCGCGCGCACCACTTCGGGATAGCGGCGCATGTCGACCCGCAGGTTCCGGAGCATCGGATTCTCGTAGGCGGCTACCACGACGCCATGCTCGTCACCCGGGTTGGCGATGATCAGCGAGCACTTGGAGATCCGGAGCCCGCGCGCCACCCGCCGGACCAGGATGTGATAGATCTCGTCTGGCTTGAGCGAAGCGGTGACTTCCTGAAGGATGTCCACCATCTCGCTCCGGGACCGGGCCTCGGCCCGGGCCTGATTCAACTCCCGGCCGACCCGGAGGTGCGCCTTGACCCGGGCCAGGAGCTCCCGCACGCGGAACGGCTTCGAGATGAAGTCGGCGGCGCCCAGTCCGAGCGAACGGACCGTCGCCTCCTCGGGGGGCATCGAGGAGATCATGAGCACCGGCAGGTCCTTGTGCCTGGGATCGGCCTTGAGCCGCTCCAGCAGCTGGAGACCGTCGATCCGGGGCATCATGATGTCGAGCAGGAGCAGGTCGAATTGGTCGGTGGCAAGGTGTTCGAAGAGATGTTCGCCGGTAGGAACGCTGACCACCTCGTACCCGTTCTCCTTGAGGATCCAGGAGAGGGTCCGGGTCAGGGCCTGGTCGTCGTCGGCGACCAGGATCTTGGGGGCGAGGCTCATTCAGCGCACCAGGCTCTCGAAGAGTCCAGAGTCTACGTTCCCCCCGCTCACCACGGCTACGGTCGGCGACGTCGGTCGCACCCGGCCAGCGAGTAAGGCCGCCGTGGTAGCCGCCCCTGAGGGCTCGACGCGAAGCCCGGCCTCCTCATGCAGGAAGCGCACGGCGCCTGCCAGCTCCTCATCGGTCACCGTCACCGCCTCGCGAACCACTCCGCGCAAATGCGCAAAGGGGAGTTGGCCCACGGAGAGCGGGAGCAGCCCGTCGGCCAGGCTGGCGGTTTCCTTCAGGCGAACCGGCTGCCCCGCTGCGAGCGCCGCGCTCAGCTTCGCGGCCCCCGTGGGCTCGACGCCGATCACCTGGACCTCCGGTCGGAGCAAGGCTACCGCCCGGGCAATCCCGCCAATCAGCCCGCCTCCGCCTACCGGTACCAGGATGGTTCCGACCTGGGGCCACGCGTCCAGGATCTCGAGGCCGCAGGTGGCCTGGCCCGCGATGACGTCGGGATTCTCGTAGGGTGGGATAGGCACCAGCCCTTCGGCTTCCGCCAGCGCCGCGGCCTTGGCTTCCCGTTCAGCCGGCACTGGAACGAAGACGACCTCCCCACCATAGCGCCGGACGCCCTCGACCTTCACTCGCGCCGCGCCGGCCGGCATCACCACGACGGCCCGCACGCCCAATTGCCGGGCCGCGTAGGCCACGGCCTGCCCATGATTGCCGCTGGAGTGGGTCACCACGCCGCGGGCCCGCTCCGCCGGCTCCAGCCGCGCGATGGCGTTATAGGCCCCGCGGATCTTGAAAGCGCCGATGGGCTGCAGATGCTCGGCCTTCAGGCGAACCGGCAGGCCGAGCCGCCGGCTCAAGCTCGGTACCTCGACCAGTGGGGTAGCCGTGGCGATGCCGCGCAGGCGCCGAGCCGCGTCCCGAATGGCCTCGAGGGGCACGGTCGCCCCGGTCACGGCACGCCGCGCGTCTCGCTAGGGATTGGGCGCGAAGCTACAGGCGCCCTCCGCCTTTGGCAAGCAGAATTCACTCCTCCGCCGCCGTGGGTGTGGGCTCCACATCGGGCTCCTCGGGGCCGCCCTCATCCTCGTTCACCACCCGCGCCACGTCGACCACCGTGTCGCCGGCGTCGAGATTCATCACCCGGACTCCCTGGGTATTGCGGCCGATGACCCGGATACCGTCGACCGGCAACCGGATGATGACCCCGTGGCGGGTAATCATCATGAGCTCGTCAGCCGGCTGCACTTCCTTAAGCGCCACCATGACGCCGGTCTTGTCGGTCTTCTTGAGCGTGATGATTCCCTTCCCGCCCCGGTGCTGCACCCGGTAGTCGGAGAGTTCCGACCGCTTGCCGTAGCCCTTCTCGCTCACCACCAGCAGCGTCGCATCCCGGCGCACGACCACCATCCCGATCACCTGGTCGCCCTTCTCCAGCTCGATCCCCTTCACGCCGGTGGCCACCCGGCCCATCTCCCGGACGTCACCCTGCTGGAACCGGATGCTCATCCCGTCAGCCGTGGCCAGGATGATGTCGCT
>Ga0210073_1000216_pt1 | contig 11519 bp, 7 predicted proteins | sample Browns_ThreeSqC__2_FD_184853 | JGI IMG/M metagenome (GOLD analysis project Ga0210073, IMG submission 184853) | Wetland microbial communities from San Francisco Bay, California, USA, that impact long-term carbon sequestration - Browns_ThreeSqC_D2... | ecosystem: Environmental > Aquatic > Marine >...
CTTCAACACAGTCCGTATATTTGCACTTGATGCAGCTTTCAACGACGACAAAGGTCATGAGGTTCTCCTAAATCCACAAATTTCCTGGTGATTCCGCCTGGGCAAAATCGTCAGGCCGGAATGTTAGCAAAGCTGGCTGCTCGGGGGCATCCCGAATTGCGCGATCCGCGCCCGTGACCGGGCGGTTGGAATGTGACGGGATTATATACCCGTGTCCTCCGGATTTTCTTCCTGTCGCTGTATTCCGGGGGTGTAATCATAGGCTTGGCCTGTGTTTATTGATAAACACTGTTTTCACCGCAGAGGCGCAAAGAGCCTGGTTGTTTTTTCCAATAGAATTTCTCTGCGTCCTCTCGGTAATTGCTCCCTGCATTACTCTATCTCCTGCCTGGCCCAGGCCAGTCTCTCGACCGGATTCCGGTCTCACCTTCTCCCTGCAGTCGTGCGTCTCTGCGGTGAATTTATTGTTTTATGGATGGTTACTAACTATCGAGTTTTTGCTGAGAGAGATCTTTCAGCACATACAGCAGATCGTGGGCCTGCCGCGGGGTCAGGTTGTCCGGATTGACCCCTTCCAGTAAATCGAGCAGCGGATGACGGAGCGCGTCGAACAGGCCCGGCTGCGCTCCGGGCGTGTGGTCCACAGCGGTTGTGCATCCAGCGGTTTCCAGCTCCTGCAGCCGCTGCCGCGCCTGCTCGATGACCGCCTGCGGCACGCCGGCCAGCGCGGCAACGTGCAGGCCGTAACTGCGATCCGCCGCACCGTCCTTGACGGCATGCAGAAACACGATCCGGTCGTCGTGTTCGACGGCATCGAGGTGTACGTTGGCGATGCCATCGTGCAGGTCCGGCAGCACCGTCAGTTCGAAATAATGGGTGGCGAACAGGGTGATGGCACGGATGCGTGTGGCGAGATCCACCGCGCAGGCCCAGGCGAGCGACAACCCGTCGTAGGTGCTGGTACCGCGCCCGATCTCGTCCATCAGCACCAGACTGTGTTCGGTCGCATTGTGCAGGATGTTCGCCGTTTCGCTCATTTCGACCATGAAGGTGGAGCGGCCGCCGGCCAGATCATCCGAGGCGCCGATACGGGTGAAGATGCGGTCCACCGGACCGATGACGGCTGACTCCGCCGGCACATAACAACCGATATGCGTCAGCAGCACGATCAACGCGGTCTGGCGCATGTAGGTGGACTTGCCGCCCATGTTGGGGCCGGTAATGATGAGCATGCGCCGCCGGGGATTGAGACGGACATCGTTCGCGATGAAGGGTTCGTCCAGCAACTGTTCCACCACCGGATGCCGACCGCCCTCGATGGCAATCCCTGAGCGCTCGTCCAGCACCGGACAGGCGAGGTTCAGCGTGAGGCTACGTTCCGCGAAGGTGGCCAGGGTATCGAGTTCAGCCAGCGCCTCGGCGCAGCGTCCCAGTGGTTCGAGGGAATCGCCGAGGGTTTCCAGCAGGTCATTGTAAAGGGCCTTTTCCAGCGACAGGGCACGTTCGCGCGCGCTCAGCACCCGGTCTTCATGGGTCTTGAGTTCCGGCGTGATGTAGCGTTCGACGCCCTTGAGCGTCTGGCGGCGCTGGTAATCGAGCGGGACTCTGTCGGCCTGCGCACGGCTCACCTCGATATAGTAGCCGTGCACGCGGTTGTAGCTGATCTTGAGATTGGCGATGCCCGTGCGTTCCCGTTCGCGGGCCTCGAGATCAAGCAGGTAGCGGTCGCCGTGCTCGCTCAGGTCGCGCAGTTCGTCCAGTGTGGCGTCGTAACCTGCGGCCAGCACACCGCCATCACGAATCAGCACCGGTGGTGTAGCAATGATCGCTGTAGACAGCAGCTCGTGGACTTCGGGATGCATGCCGATGCGCTGCGTCAGCTCGCCGAGCAGGGGATCGGTGCTGCCGGCCAGCGTATCCTGCAGGGCGGGCAGCTGCCCCAGGCTGTCGCGCAGGGCGGCGAGGTCGCGTGGCCGGGCAGATTTCAGCGCCACGCGCGCCAGTATCCGCTCGATGTCAGCGATGCCGCGCAGGATGCCATGCACGGCCTCGAACTGGCGGCTTTCGAGCAACTGCCCCAGGCACTGATGACGCCGGCGAAGCACCGCATGGTTGCGCAGGGGTCGGTGCAGCCAGCGCCGCAGCTGCCGGCTGCCCATGCTGGTTGCCGTGTGGTCAAGGACGGCCGCCAGTGTATGGCCGTTCGCCCCCGATACCGAATGTTCCAGCTCCAGGTTGCGCCGCGTGGCGGCATCCATCACCAGGGTACTGCTGCGGTCCTCGACGCGCAGACCGCGCAAATGCGGCAGGGCACTGCGTTGTGTGTTGCGCACGTACTGCAGCAGGCAGCCGGCGGCGCCGATGGCGCAGTCGAGCGCTTCACAGCCGAAGCCAGCGAGGTCCCGTGTGCCGAACTGTTCATTCAGTTGCCGGCGTGCGCTTTCCGGGTCGAACAGCCAGGGTGCCTGCTGGCGCAGGCCGGTTCTGTCTTTCAGGGGGTCGGGCAGGCGGATGGCCTCGTTGACGACGAGTTCGGCCGGCCGCAGCCGTTCCAGTTCATCCAGCAGGGCATCGTCGTCACCGCTGAATTCCTGCACACTGAAGCGCGCGCCGGCGAGGTCGAGCACGGCCAGTCCCCAGACCTTGCCCGCCTGGTTGACTGCGACCATGAGGTTGTCCTGGCGCTCGTTCAGCAGGGCCTCGTCGGTGAGCGTTCCCGGCGTTACGATCCGCACCACCCGGCGTTCCACCGGCCCCTTTGAGATGCCAACCTCCCCGACCTGTTCGCAGATGGCTACCGACTCGCCCTGGCGCACCAGTCTCCCGAGGTACTGTTCGGCGGCGTGCACCGGTACCCCGGCCATGGGGATGGGTTCCCCGGCCGACTGGCCGCGTGAGGTGAGTGTAATGTCGAGTAATCGGGCGGCGCGCCGGGCGTCGTCGTAGAACAGTTCGTAGAAATCCCCCATGCGATAGAACAGCAGGATGTCCGGGTGTTCGGACTTGATGCCGAGGTACTGCTGCATCATCGGAGTGTGGCCGGGGGTGCTTTCGCTCATGGCGTGGCAGTCTACCGCATCAATCGGCGTTTGCGCAGTTTGACGTCGGGGTCCTGTCTGGACAGAATGCGAGTTGGACATGACCGCCGTTTTAACCGCAGAGACGCACGACTGCAGGGAGAAGGTGAGACCGGAATCCGGTCGAGAGACTGGCCTGGGCCAGGCAGGAGATAGAGCACCAAAAGTAGGCGCTTTAGGCGATGCAGGGGGCAATTACCGAGAGGACGCTGAGAAATTCATTAATGAAAACAATTAAACCTTTGCGGTATGGCTGTGAGTCTATTTTTTTTATGTATGAACACTTCTCAAGGGCCATTGTTCCTGTATACAAATAAATGGCCACGGAAGCACACGGAAAATCACGGGATCTACTCTGACACAACAGTGTATTCCATGTAATTCCGTGGCTATAGCCGGGTTTACTGCTTGAGCATGTGCCATTCATATCAGGACGTCTGAACAGGATTCAGGAGCAGAAACGATGGGTACACTGGATGAGCTGGCCGGCAGGGTAGGCGGCCTGCTGCTCGAACGGAAACGCATGCTTGCCACGGCCGAATCCTGCACCGGCGGCTGGGTGGCCAAGTGCATCACCGACATCGCCGGCAGCTCCGCCTGGTTCGACCGCGGTTTCGTGACCTACAGCAACCGCGCCAAGCAGGGCATGCTGGGCGTGACGGCGGCGACGCTGGAGGTTCACGGTGCGGTGAGCGAGGCAACCGTGAGCGAGATGGTGCAGGGGGCGCTGGCGCACAGCTCGGCGGACATCGCCGTCGCCGTCAGCGGCATCGCGGGTCCCGGCGGTGGCGTCCCGGGCAAGCCGGTCGGCACGGTGTGCTTCGCCTGGCTCGTCCCGGGTAATTCGCCGCGGGTGGAAACGCGGCGGTTTGACGGTGACCGGGAAGCGGTTCGCCGCCAGGCGGTCGCCCGGGCGCTCGAGGGGTTGGTCGATGTGCTCGGTGCCGGCTGAACCGACCCGGCGGCTGTTCTTTGCGCTGTGGCCGGACGACGAGACCCGCGCGGCACTCGCCTCCCTGGCCAGGGAGCAGATTCACAAGCAGGCCAAACGGGTCGCGGCGGGTAATCTGCATATCACGCTGGCGTTTCCCGGGAACGTGACGGCCCGCGTGCAGGCGTGCCTGGAGGAAGCCGCCGACAGAATCACCGGGGCGCCGTTTGAGCTTTCCATCGACCGGCTGGGTTACTGGTCCGGTCCGCGCATCATCTGGGCGGCGCCCTCGCAAACCCCGCCCGAATTGTGGTCTCTTGCCGCCACCCTGCGCGAGGTCCTGGTGGCCTGCGGGCTGGAGCCGGAAAATCGTCCCTACCAGGCGCATATTACCCTGGCGCGCAAGGCCAGCCGGGCGATTACCGTCACCCGGATTGCGCCGATTGCCTGGTCAATCAGACAATTCTGTCTGGTGGAGTCGGTCAGTGAACCGGCCGGCGTCAGATATCAGGTGCTTCGCATCTGGCCGCTAGAGGGCTAGTACCTTCTGTGGGATAATCCCCGCCTCATCGAATACGCGGGTGGCCGACAGGGACGGCCAGGCCACGAACCACCGTTGGAGGAGCCAAATGGAAGAGAACAAACGCAAGGCCTTGAGTGCGGCACTAAGCCAGATCGAGAAGCAGTTCGGCAAGGGCGCCGTCATGCGCATGGGCGATGTCCCCGCCGTGAGTGACGTCGATGTCGTTTCGACCGGATCATTGGGACTGGATCTGGCGCTGGGCATTGGCGGGTTGCCGCGTGGCCGCGTCATCGAGATCTACGGTCCGGAATCCTCCGGCAAGACCACGCTGACCCTGCAGGTCATCGCCGAGGCACAGAAGATGGGCGGCACGGCGGCGTTCGTCGATGCCGAACACGCTCTCGACCCCCTCTATGCCCGCAAGCTCGGCGTCAACGTCGACGAACTGCTGGTTTCCCAGCCCGACACCGGTGAGCAGGCGCTCGAGATCACCGACATGCTGGTGCGCTCCGGCTCGGTGGATGTCGTGGTCGTCGACTCCGTGGCGGCGCTCACACCCAAAGCCGAGATCGAGGGCGATATGGGCGACTCCCACATGGGTCTGCAGGCGCGCCTCATGTCGCAGGCGCTGCGCAAGCTTACCGCCAACATCAAGCGCTCCAACACCATGGTGATCTTCATCAACCAGATCCGCATGAAGATTGGCGTCATGTTCGGCAACCCCGAGACCACCACCGGCGGCAACGCCCTCAAGTTTTATGCCTCGGTGCGTCTCGATATCCGCCGCACCGGCGCCATCAAGAAGGGGGATGAGATCATCGGCAACGAGACCCGGGTAAAGGTGGTCAAGAACAAGGTCGCGCCGCCCTTCAGGCAGGCGGAATTCCAGATTCTCTATGGCGAGGGGATCTCCCGCGAGGGCGAGATCATCGACATGGGTGTCAGTCACGGCTATGTCGAGAAATCAGGCGCTTGGTACAGCTACAACGGCGAGCGCATCGGGCAGGGCAAGGACAATGTGCGCGAGTTCCTGAAACAGAACCGAGACATCGCCGCTGCGATCGAGGGACGGATACGCACCGAGGTGCTGGGCAAGGCGCCTGCCGCGGTGGCCGAGGAGGAAGCCGAAGCTGAAGCCTGAACGGGATGAAGACACCGTTCAGGCAAGATCGACGGCGCTTGACCTGCTGGCGCGCCGCGAGCACAGCGAACAGGAACTGGCGCGCAAGCTGACAACCCGCGGCCACTCGGACGGGGTCGTCGAGGCGACGGTCGCCGCGCTGGTTGTACAGGGCCTGCTCAGCAATGCCCGCTATACCGAGTCGTTCATCCACTCCCGCGTCCAGCGCGGTCAGGGGCCTCAAAAAATCAGGGCGGAACTGCGCGAGCGCGGCGTCGATGATGCCCTGATCGATGCCGGTCTGGATGTCTATGCCACACACTGGCAGGAACTGCTCGAGCAGGTGCGGCTGAAAAGGTTCGGTTTGCAGCCTCCCGACGATTTCCGGGAACGCAGCCGCCAGATGCGCTTTCTCTTGCAACGCGGTTTCACTACGGAACAGATCGACACGCTGTTCCGTGCCCGCGACTGAAGCGCTCCCGTTTACCCCTGAAACTCAGCCACGGTGGAGAAGGACGGCATCCGGCCAGAGCCGCATGACAAGCCCTAAATACCTCCCTGCCGGCCCGACCGCGACTGGCGTGTAAAATAGCCCTCTGTGTGCCCCCGGCTGTGCTTTTGCACATGGTCCGCCGGCCTGGCGGGCAGTATGAGAAAAGTCGCGTCCTTTCGTGAGAGGGGTGTTCCAATCGACCCCCAAACCCTTGATAATAAAGCACGAGAATTACCATACCCTGACCGGATGACCGGGATACAAGGACACTTGCCGGATGAGCAGCAGCGCCGAACTTCGTACCGCCTTTCTCGAATATTTCAAGGCACGTGACCACGAGGTCGTGCCTTCCAGTTCACTGGTGCCCGTCAATGATCCCACGCTGCTGTTCGTCAATGCCGGCATGGTGCAGTTCAAGGACCTGTTCCTCGGCAAGGAGAAACGCAGCTACGTGCGCGCCACCAGCAGCCAGCGCTGTGTGCGTGCCGGCGGCAAGCATAACGACCTGGAAAACGTCGGCTACACCGCGCGGCATCACACCTTCTTCGAGATGCTGGGCAATTTCAGCTTCGGGGATTACTTCAAGCGCGAGGCCATCGGCTATGCCTGGGAGTTCCTGACCGATGTGCTGCGCATCCCGGCGGAGCGACTGTGGGTGACGGTGTTTGAGGAGGACGATGAGGCGGCGGATATCTGGCTGAAGGAGATCAAGGTCGACCCTGCGCGCTTCCGGCGCATCGGCGCCACGGATAACTTCTGGTCCATGGGCGATACCGGACCCTGCGGCCCGTGCTCGGAAATCTTCTATGACCACGGACCGTCGGTTCCTGGTGGCCCGCCCGGATCGCCCGATGCCGAGGGTGACCGCTACGTCGAGATCTGGAACCTGGTGTTCATGCAGTATGACCGCGACGCCGGCGGCAAGCTTACACCCTTGCCACGCCCTTCCGTGGACACCGGCATGGGCCTGGAGCGCCTCGCGGCAGTGATGCAGGGCGTGCACAACAACTACGACATCGACCTGTTTCGCAGACTGGTCGGTCGTGCCGCCGCGGTTACCACAACCGGGGATCTCAACAACAACTCACTCCGGGTGATCGCCGACCATATCCGCTCCTGCGCGTTTCTGGTGGTTGACGGGGTGTTGCCTTCCAACGAGGGGCGCGGCTACGTACTGCGGCGCATCATCCGCCGCGCCATCCGCCACGGCTACCGGCTCGGCGCCAGCCAGCCGTTCTTCTACAAACTCGTCTCCCCGCTGGTCGAGGAAATGGGCGATGCCTATCCCGAGCTCAAGGACGGCCAGGCGCATGTCGAACGGATTCTCAAGCTCGAGGAGGAGCGCTTCGCCGAGACCCTGGAGCAGGGCATGCGCATCCTGGATGAAAGCCTGGCTGCCATGAAAGAATCGGTCATTCCCGGCGAAACCGTGTTCCGGCTCTACGACACCTATGGCTTTCCAATCGACCTGACGGCCGATATCGCCCGGGAGCGCGGACTCACGCTCGATGTCGAGGGCTTCGAGCAGGCCATGGAGGCCCAGCGCAGCCGTGCGCGCGCCGCCAGCCAGTTCGCCGCGGATTATTCAGCGAACCTGGAAGTGGAAGGTCGCAGTGAATTCACTGGCTACAACCAACTGGACAACACCGCGCAGATCACCGCACTGTTCCGGGACGGCAAGCCCGTCGTGGAACTCGCGACCGGCGAGTCCGGCATCGTCGTGCTGGAGCGCACACCGTTCTATGCCGAATCCGGTGGGCAGGTCGGCGACCGCGGCTGGCTGGAAACCGCCTCCGCCCGATTTGCCGTGACCGATACGCAAAAGCAGGGCGCGGCTGTGATCGTGCATGTCGGCCGGCTGGAGCGGGGCACGCTGCATGCCGGCGAAAAGGTCGAGGCGCATGTCGATCCCGAGTGGCGGCGCGCCACGGTGCTGAATCATTCCGGCACCCACCTGCTGCACGCCGCACTGCGCCGCGTCCTCGGCGAGCACGTACAACAGAAGGGCTCGCTGGTGGAGCCGGAGCGCCTGCGTTTCGACTTCACCCATTACGAGCCGGTCACGCCGGAGCAGATCGAGACGATCGAAACCCTGGTGAACGAACAGATCCGCCACAACGCCGCCGCCGAGACCCGGCTCATGTCGATCGACGAGGCGCTCGCCTCCGGCGCCATGGCGCTGTTCGGGGAGAAGTACGGCGATGAGGTGCGCGTCCTGTCCCTCGGGGATTTCTCGGTGGAACTGTGCGGCGGCACCCATGTCAGTCATGCCGGCGATATCGGCCTGCTAAAGATCGTGTCGGAGGGTGGTGTCGCGGCCGGCGTGCGCCGCATCGAGGCGGTCACGGGTGCCGGTGCGGTGCGCTGGGTCAGTGAGAACCAGCAGCGGTTGCAGCGTATTGCGGAACTGCTGAAAAGCGGCCGCGACGATGCCGACGAGAAGGTCTCGCAGCTGCTGGAAAAGACCCGCCGCCTGGAAAAGGAACTGCAACAGCTCAAAGGCAAGCTTGCCAGCAGCCAGGGCAGCGACCTGGCGGGGCAGGCCGTCGAAATCGACGGCATCATGGTGCTGGCGGCGCGGCTCGACGGAGCAGATGCCCAGACCCTGCGCGATACACTCGACCAGTTGAAGAACAAACTGGGATCGGCCGCTGTGGTGCTCGGCGCCGTCAGCGGGGACAAGGTCAGTATCGTGGCCGGTGTAACCCGGGACCAGACGAATCGCATCAAGGCGGGCGACCTGGTCAACGCCGTCGCCGGCCAGGTGGGCGGCAAGGGTGGAGGGCGTCCCGACATGGCGCAGGCCGGCGGCAACCAGCCGGAAAACCTCGACGCGGCGCTCAGATCGGTGCCGCAGTGGGTATCCGATCGACTGTCGGTATGAACACGCTTTTATCTGCCCTCGTTCTGTAGTTTAATCCGCACTCTTTTGCACTTTATGCCCTGCGGCGTCTGATCGCCGGCAGGATTGGTACAAGTCTCTTATGGCTCTTATCGTTCAAAAATACGGCGGCACCTCGGTCGGCAGCGCAGAACGCATCGGTCATGTGGCTGACAAGGTAATCGGCTGGCGGAACCGGGGTAACGATGTGGTGGTCGTGGTATCCGCGATGAGCGGTGAGACGGACCGTCTGGTCAAGCTGGCGCGGGAGATCACCGAGCAGCCGTCGCCGCGGGAACTCGATGTGCTGCTGGCGACCGGCGAGCAGGTAACGATTGCGCTGCTCAGCATGGCGCTGGAACAACGCGGCTGCAGCGCGCGTTCCTACACCGGCACCCAGGTGCATATCCGCACCGACAGCGCCCACAACAAGGCGCGGATACGCGCTATCGAGGACAAGAATATCCGGGCGGATCTTTCTCAGGGTAAGGTTGTGGTCGTTGCGGGCTTCCAGGGCGTGGATGAGTACGGCAATATCACCACGCTTGGGCGCGGCGGTTCCGACACCACAGCCGTTGCACTGGCCGCGGCGCTCACGGCGGATGAGTGCCAGATCTATACCGATGTCGACGGCGTCTATACCACCGATCCGCGCGTCGTGCCGGAAGCACGCCGCCTAGACCGGATCACCTTCGAAGAAATGCTGGAGATGGCCAGCCTGGGTTCCAAGGTCCTGCAGATACGCTCGGTCAGTTTCGCCGGTCGTTACAACGTGCCGCTGCGGGTCCTGTCGAGCTTCGAGGAAGGTGAGGGCACACTCATAACCTATGAGGATGAAAAAATGGAACAGGCATTGATCTCAGGCATTGCCTTCAATCGTGACGAGGCCAAGCTGACCATACTCGGCGTGCCGGACAAACCGGGTGTGGCATACCAGATTCTCGGCCCGATCTCCGAGGCCAATATCGAGGTCGATATGATCGTGCAGAATATCGCACCGGACGGGGCTACCACCGACTTCACTTTCACCGTGAATCGCAGCGAATTCAGGAAGGCCCTGGCGATACTCGGGGATACGGCCAAAAAACTCGGTGCACGCGAAGTCACGGGTGACAACAAGATCGTGAAGATTTCCCTCGTCGGGGTCGGTATGCGCTCACATGCCGGCATCGCTTCTACCATGTTCGCCGCCCTGGCCAGAGAAGGGGTTAACATCCGCATGATTTCCACCTCGGAGATCAAGATCTCGGTGGTGGTGGACGAAAAATACCTCGAGCTTGGCGTGCGTACGCTCCATGACGCATTCCATCTTGAACAACCGCGAGATGCGTAAGCACAGATAAAATACCCTGAGTTAATTAGGGGCTCTTAGGTTCATTCTCGATTTATATGCTATCCTCCTTATATCATTGATAAAAATATACAAGCGACTTCAGGTTCACCAGCGGACGCCGAAACTAACACTAACATGACGGGATGGTTGGCACGTTTGTGTCATGAACAAAGCAGGGACCACGAGAAACAAGGAGATGGAAACCATGTTGATCTTAACGCGCAGGGTAGGAGAAACCCTGATGATCGGGGATGAAGTGACCGTTACCGTCCTTGGTGTCAAGGGCAACCAGGTCAGGATCGGTGTTAATGCGCCCAAGCATGTCGCCGTACACAGGGAAGAAATCTACGACCGGATAAAGCAGGAGCAGATCAAACCTGATGGCACGAATTCCGGCTGAGCATTCGTTAGTTACCGGATTACGCTTTACCTCAAATTACCACGACGGTATGCTAAGCCACCCTGGCAGTGGTGAGCGCAAGCTTTCAGCTGCAGATACATAGAAGGAGAGGTGGCCGAGAGGCTGAAGGCGCGCCCCTGCTAAGGGCGTATGGGTCAAAAGCCCATCGAGGGTTCGAATCCCTCCCTCTCCGCCATCCATTAAGAAAGGGGCCCACGGCCCCTTTCTTAATGGGCTATCGAGACTGGATCGAACACCTCGATAATCGATTGGCGGGTTGAACAGCGGCGGTGCTGTGCTGGATGCCGACTGGAGCAGTAGTACGAAGGATGAACCCTGGAAGGGATGAACAAGCTCTCCCGTTCCGCCAATCTTTCGGTATAATGCCAACCCGTTTCGCGCATGCCAGTAGGTTGGTCCGGACGAGTCATTAATGAATGTCCAGTGGGCATTCGCAACACGGTGAGGACCGGCCAATTTGCCGGCATGAACGAAACTACAGGGAAGGGTATTTAAGAGCCACCAATTACGCGCCCGTAGCTCAGTTGGATAGAGTACCTGGCTACGAACCAGGCGGTCGGGAGTTCGAATCTCTCCGGGCGCGCCATTTTTCAATGACTTACAGCTGCCTTGAGCAAGTGGCTGTCCAATAGATACCCGTTTGTCCAATAGAATCAGGTTGCCCTACCTTTCTTTAATGGCTGAATCCGGACTGGCTTGCGCCGATACACGCGCTGGGTGATGGCGGTGTCGGCATGTCC
>Ga0210073_1000217_pt1 | contig 11462 bp, 10 predicted proteins | sample Browns_ThreeSqC__2_FD_184853 | JGI IMG/M metagenome (GOLD analysis project Ga0210073, IMG submission 184853) | Wetland microbial communities from San Francisco Bay, California, USA, that impact long-term carbon sequestration - Browns_ThreeSqC_D2... | ecosystem: Environmental > Aquatic > Marine >...
GTCCCGGCCTGCTCCTTCCGGCGCAGGGCCTCTTCCACCGCGAACTCGTCGTAGGGGTTGAGGATGAACTTGACGCCCGCTTCATCGAGCGACAGGCCGTCGGCGGCGATCTTGACGCGGGTTTCCGAATCGGGGACGCGCTTGATGCAGACGGCGATCTTCATGGTGGCAAGGGTTCAGGTTGGAGAAAACAAACCTGGCCACTCATGTCTGGCAACCACTTCACCCGTGGCGTCTGGCAACTCCCCTGGACACTTGCGGCCCTCAGCTGAACGCGCTGATCCCGGTGATCTCCTGCCCCAGGATGAGCGAATGCACGTCGTGCGTCCCCTCGTAGGTGTACACCGACTCGAGGTTCGCCATGTGCCGCATCGACTGGTACTCGGCCAGGATGCCGTTCGCGCCGAGCAGCCGCCGCGCCTCGCGGGCGCACTCGGTCGCCATGTCCACGTTGTTGCGCTTGGCGAGGGAGACCTGCTGGGGCGTCGCCGTGCCGCGGTCCTTGAGCCGGCCGAGCTGGAGGCAGAGCAGCTGGGCCTTGGTGATCTCGGTCAGCATCTCCGCGAGCCGGACCTGCTGGATCTGGAATCCGCCGATCGGCCGGCCGAACATCACGCGGTTCTTCGCATAGGACACCGCCTCGTCGTAGCACGCCATCGCGGCGCCGATCGCCCCCCACGCGATGCCGTACCGGGCCTGCGTGAGGCACATCAGCGGGGACTTGAGCCCGCCCGACCTGGGGAGCAGCGCGTCCTTCGGGACGCGCACGTCTTCGAGCACGAGCTCGCTCGTGTCGCTCGCGCGGAGCGACAGCTTCCCCTTCTGGTCCTTGGCGGTGAAGCCCTTTGCGTCGGTCGGCACGATGAATCCGCGGATCGAGGCGATGTCGTCGAGGCCGGCCGTTTTGGCCCAGACGATCGCGACCTGCGCCGTCGACCCGTTGGTGATCCACATCTTGGCACCGTTCAGGACCCAGCCGTCCGCGGTCTCCTTCGCGACGGTGATCATCCCGCCGGGGTTCGAGCCGTAGTCGGGCTCCGTGAGCCCGAAGCAGCCGATCAGCTCGCCCGACGCGAGCCGGGGCAGGTAGGACTTCTTCTGGTCCTCCGAGCCGAACGCGTAGATCGGGTACATGACGAGGGCCCCCTGCACCGACGCGAACGAGCGCACCCCCGAGTCCCCGCGCTCGAGCTCCTGCATGATCAGCCCGTAGGCGACGTTGTTGAGCCCGGCGCAGCCGTATTCCTCCGGCAGGTTGGCCCCGAAAAACCCCAGCTCCGCCATGCGCGGCACCAGCGCCTTCGGGAACTTGCCCGCGAGGTAGTGCTCGGCGATCACGGGCATCAGCTCGGCATCGACCCAGTCGCGGACGGTGTCGCGGACCGCCCGCTCTTCCTCCGATAGGAGGCCGTCCATGTCGTAGAAATCGACGCCCTGAAAACGAGAAGCCATGGTCTACCCCTGGAAGTCAGTGATGCGGCTGATCCACCGAACCCTATCCACTGCGGGAGGCCACCAGTCCACCGCTGCGGACGACCTCCCCCGCCCGCGCGAACGCGAACGTATCCGACGCGCGGAACCGCCGGCGCTCGGATTCCCACCGGAAGAACGTGACCTGCACCGCGGTCGCCTCGATGGTCACGAGGTTGAAGCTCGCCGGTCGGTCGCCGCGGACGCGGGTCGACAGCGTGCTGCAGGTCGACACCACCGCGCGGCCGTTCAGCACGGCGGCGCCCTCCTGGTGGTCGTGCCCGCAGAGCACCACGTCCGCCCCGCACTCGACGATGCGGCGCTGGGCCTGACGCCAGCGCGCCAGCCCCATACGCTGCGACAGGTCCCCGCGCAGCACGTTGTGGTGCACCACGAGGACGCGCGCCAGCTCGGGCGGCGCGGCCTTGAAGATCTGGCGCACCCGCTGGACCTCGTCGTGCGGCAGATGTCCCTTGACTGCGAGGTCGCGCAGGTTCCACGTGAGCGACCCCCACGCGACCCCGTGCGCGGTGAGCGCCGACGCGATCACGGCCCCGCCGGGGATCGTCAGCGTGGGGGTGAGGTTCTCGCCGAAGTAGCGCCGGTACTTCGCGTACAGCACGTCCTTGGCGAACGGGATCAGCGGGCGCCACCACCAGCGCACGTCGTGGTTGCCGGGGATGATGAGGACGGGCGCGGTCTGGCGCGCCGTCAGCACGAACGCCCGCGCCCGCTGCAGCTCGCCGTGCCGGCAGCGCTGGGTGGTATCGCCCGCGATCACCACGGCGTCCGGCCGCAGGTCGGGCAGCATCGCCTCCAGCGCCTCGATCTGGCGCAGGTCCGCTACACCGCCGAAGTGCAGGTCGGCGACGTGCAGCAGCTGGATCGTCACGAGTCGATCTGCACCGTGTAGGTGAGCGTCGCCGTGCCGTTCGCCGGCACCGCCACGCGGAACCGCACCTCCGACGCCGAGAGCTTCTCCGCCCGGGTGCTGCTCGCCGTGACCCGCCACTCGCCGGCGTGCACCTCGCGCACGTCGATGGTGACCGCTTCGGCCTTGGCGCTCGTCAGCGTGACGCGGTAGGAGGCGGTGACCCGCTGGGTCGCGGCCATGCCGCGCCGCGCCGGCGGGACCTGCTCGACGGCGTACTCCGTCTGCACACGCTCGGCCGTGAGGTCGAAGGCGTCCCCCGACTGGAGGCGGAGATCGCGACCCGCCGGCGTATGATCGATCGCCGACTCGCCGACGAGCTGCAGCCGACCCTCGGCGTCCGCCTCGTAGAGCTGCACCGTGCCCCCGGGCAGGGGCCGGTCGCCGAACGGACTGCCCCGACCGCGCCGCAGGGTGTACCAGCTCTGCACCGGCGTCGTCCGCGCCTGGTTCTGCTCCGCCCCGGCGTAGCCCCGCCACGGCAGCGCGCCGGGCACGATGAACTCCTGCGAGACCGACGTACTGGCGCGCGGGAACAGCGAGGTGGCCACCGGCATGCCCGGCTCGATCGTGATCGGGCCCGGGAGCGTGTAGACGTGCGTCTCGCCGACCGTCTCTTCGCCCGAGTATGCGTCGGCTTCCGCAGCCATCACCCCCTGCATCCGCATCGCCACCCCGTCGAGCGCCACGGGCCCCCGGCGCGCGCGCTGAATGCTGCCCGCCACGAGCTGGACCTGGGCCGTGTCGACCCGCATCGCCTGCGACGTCACCGTCGCGGCCCCGGTCACCGCCGCGGTGCCGCCCGCCAGCACCACCTGGTACACCGCCTCCCAGCTCATCCCCTGCCCCACGAAGGCCAGCTCGGCACGCGGCCGGCCGCGGGCGGCATCGAGCACCACGTCCGCCTGGGTCGCCGTCCGCACCAGGGCCTCGGGGAAGAGCGGCGTGCCCGGCCACGCGAGCAGCATGCGCCCGTCCGCCAGCCGGACCTGCGGCGGGTTCACCCGCACCACCGTCGCGTGGACCGTGTCGCGCTCGCGGGCGAAGGCCAGCCGCTGCCCCACGGCGCGGGCGAGCGCCAGCTCCGGCGTGGTGGGATAGCGGGCCACGGCCGAGGTCACCGTGACGCTCGGATCGGGCGAGAACAGCGTCGCCGGGTCGAGGCCGTCGGCAGTGACCGTGATCGCGTTGCTCCCCTGGCGCAACGGCTCGGCGAATGACCGCCGCACCAGCACCCGCCCGTCGCGATAGATGGACAGCGATGTCTGCGCCGTCGCCGGCACGGCAACCACGCCAACCACAACGGCAAGCGACACAGCGCGCCAATCCGCAATCCGCAATCCGCAATCCGCAATGGTTCTCATGTCAGCCACTCCCAGGCGATGCGGCGCGCGATGCGCGCCGTGATGACGTACCAGGCGACCACGGCTGCCGCGCCGAGGATGCGAGCGTGGGCCGTCGCGGGCAGGGTCAAGGTGACGTACACCGCCAGCGGGGTGGTGGTGCCCATCGCCACCCAGCGCGCGATGCGGCCCGCCCGCCGGGCCACGATCTGCGCACACTCCCGGCACAGACCGCCCACCGGGATGCCGGGCGTCAGCGCGCCGCAGCGGGCGCACAGATGGCTAGAGCCGTCGAGTGACCGCGCGGGCGAAGTCGGTCGTGGAAGCATTGCCCCCAAGGTCTCTCGTGCGCACATTGTCGCGCGCGATCGTCGTCTCGATCGCCTCGCGCATGCGCCGCGCGGCGTCCCCTTCTCCTACGTGATCGAGCATCATCACCGCCGCCAGCATCAGCGCGGCGGGGTTGGCCACGCCCCGGCCGGCGATGTCCGGCGCCGAGCCGTGGACCGCTTCGAAGATCGCCGCGTGCGTCCCCACGTTCCCCCCGGGCGCGAGCCCCAGGCCGCCCACCAGCCCCGCGGCCTCGTCGGAGAGGATGTCCCCGAAGAGGTTGGTGGTGACGATGATGTCGAACTGCCACGGGTCGAGCACCAGCTGCATGGCGCAGTTGTCCACGATCTTGTCGTCGCAGGCGACCCGGTCCTTGTATTTCTCCGCCACGCGGCGCCCGGAATCGAGGAACAGGCCGGACGTCGCCTTCAGGATGTTCGCCTTGTGGACGATGGTGACCTTCCTGCGCCCGTGCCGCACCGCGTAGTCGAAGGCGTAGCGGCAGATCCGCTCGGACCCCTCGCGCGTGGTGATCGACATCGCCTGCGCCAGCGCCCGCCGGTCGCCCGCCACCTTGAACGTCGCGTCCAGCCCGATGTACAGCCCTTCGGTGTTCTCGCGCACCACCACCAGATCGACCTTCTCGTAGCGTCCGCCGGGAACGATCGACCGCGCCGGCCGGACGTTGGCGTAGAGATCGAACTCCTGGCGCAGGGCCACGTTCACCGACCGATATCCGCCGCCGACCGGCGTGGTCAGCGGCCCCTTCAGCGCGAGCCGGGTCCGCCGGATGCTCTCGAGCGTCGCGGCCGGCAGGGGGTCGCCGTGCGCGTCCACCGCCGCCATGCCCGCGACCTGCTCGTCCCACTGGACCGGCACGCCCAGGGCGCCCAGCACGTCGAGCGTCGCGGCGGTGATCTCCGGGCCGATGCCGTCGCCCCGGATGAGCGTGACCTCGTGGCTCACGGCAGCCCGGGGGTCGCGGCCTTGACCGCCCGCGCGAGCGCCGTCCAGGGGTCGTCACCGGCGCCGCGCGCCACCGTCCGATACACCACCTGGCCGAGCCGCGTGTCGAACACCACGAGCGTGAGCTCGGCGGTGCCGGCGCCCGACCCCTGCACGACCGCCCGCGCGGCGGCGGCGGTGTCGGTCGGCACCCAGACGAGCGCGGCCGGCGCGAGCCCGAACCGCGACCGTGAGACGGCCGCGAGGTTGCGCAGCTGGCCACGGAGGGGATCGGGCAGTTCGATCACCTGGTCGCTGCGCAGGACCGACAGCGGCATCTGCCCGGGATCCCCCGCCATCCCAGCCGACAGCTGCACCGCCCGGTGCAGCTCGGCCGACCGGACCCACGTGACCTCCGGCGTGCGCTCGGTGAGAAGCGCGCCGATCATGCTGTCGGTCCGCCCCAACGTGGCGCGGCGATCGCCGAACTGCCCCTGCCACTCGAGCGCCTCGTCGGCGATGACGAGGGTCGGGGGCATCAGCATCACGCGCTGGCCCGCCAACGCGGCGGCCGGGATCGGCGCGGTGGGGAGGGGAGCCGGTGGATGCGCGGTGTCGCTCTGGCCCCCGCCGCAACCACACGCCACGGCGGTCACCACGCACCACGCACCACGCACTAAGTAGTTGTCTTTTAAGGGATTAGTCACGGCGCGAAATATCGCCCGCGTCCGTGCGATTATCAAGAACCGAGGGTCAGGCCCCCGTCCACCACGATCACCTGGCCGGTGATGTGACGGGCATCCTCGCTGCACAGGAACACGATGACCCGCGCGATGTCCTCGGGCTCGGCCACCCGGCCCAGCACGGAGCCCTTCTCGGCGCGCTCCAGGATCTCGCGCGGCAGCTTCACCAGCAACTCGGTCTTCACGAACCCGGGGGCGATCGCGTTGACGTTGATGTTCGCGGACCCGAGGTCGACGGCGGCCGCCTTGGTGAGACCGATCAGGGCCGCCTTGCTGGCGGCGTAGTTGGCGATGCCGAAGCCCGGACGGAACGCCTGGTGGCTGGCGACGTTGACGATCTTGCCGTAGCGCTGGCCCCGGAGCGTCTCCGAGACGGCCTGGATGCAGTTGAACGCGCCGGTGACGTTGGTGTCGAGCACCTCGCGCCAGGCGTCCTCGGAGAGCCGCCACAGCGCGCCATCGTGCGTGACTCCGGCGTTGTTGATGAGGTAGTGGAGGCCGCCGAGCCGTTCGCGCGCTTCGTCGATGAACCGCTCGATGTGCCGGCGGTCGCGCACGTCGCAGTGGGCACAGAACACCGGCACGCCGTGGGCCTTGATGGCCGTCTCGGTGAGGAGGGCCTGGGCGGCGACGTCGCGGCCGGGCAGTTCGACGAAGTTGAAGGCGACGGCGGTCCCGCGGGAGGCGAACTCGAGGCACACGGCGCGGCCCAGGCCGGTCGCTCCGCCGGTGACGACCGCCACACGGCCCCGCACCCCGTCGCCCGCGCGGACCGGTTGGGGCCGCTCCTCGAAGGAGGGGGCGGCGGCGCGCTCGCGCGCCCGGAGGGACCACGAGGAGTGCGTCAAGGAGGTCGAACCTACGGCCCGGTTTGAAGCCCGGCAAGCCGCGGGCTAGTTTAGCGGCCATGCGCCGGATTCTGCCGATCCTCGGCTGGGGCGGCATCGCCGCCCTCGGAGCCGCGGCCTTCGGGGTGCTCGCCCTGTCCCGGGGCGAGACGGTCAACGCCGCCTGGCTGCTCACCGCGGCGGTCTGCACCTATGTCGTCGCCTACCGCTTCTACTCGCGGTTCCTCGCCACCCGGGTCTTCGGCCTCGACGACCGTCGGGCCACGCCCGCCGAGCGGGTGAACAACGGCCGGGACTTCGTCCCGACCAACAAGTACGTGCTCTACGGGCACCACTTCGCGGCGATCGCCGGCGCCGGTCCGCTCGTCGGCCCGGTGCTGGCCGCGCAGTTCGGGTACCTCCCCGGCACGCTGTGGCTGGTGATCGGCGTCGTGCTGGGCGGCGCGGTCCAGGACTTCACCATCCTGTTCGCGTCGCTGCGGCGCGACGGCAAGTCGCTCGGCCAGATGGCGAAGGAGGAGATCAACGCGGTGGCGGGTGTGACCGGGATGCTCGCCGTCCTGTTCATCATGGTCATCCTGCTCGCGGTCCTCGCGTTGATCGTGGTGAACGCGCTGCGCGACTCGCCCTGGGGCCTGTTCACCATCGCCTGCACGGTGCCGATCGCCCTGCTGATGGGCTGGTGGATGAAGGTGTGGCGGCCCGGCGCGGTCGGCGAGGCATCGGTGGTGGGCGCGGTCCTGCTCCTCGGCGCGCTGGTCGCCGGGGGGTGGGTGGCGGGCCAGCCCGGTCTCGCCGCGTGGTTCCGGCACTCCGGGACGACGCTGACCTGGATGATGATGGCGTACGGGTTCATCGCGTCCGTCCTGCCGGTGTGGGTCCTGCTCTGCCCGCGCGACTACCTCTCGACGTTCCTCAAGATCACGACGGTCGCGGCGCTCGGCCTGGCCATCTTCGTGGTATTCCCCGATCTCAGGATGCCGGCACTCACGACGTTCGCGACGGCGGGCGAGGGACCGGTGTTCGCGGGGAAGCTGTTCCCGTTCGCGTTCATCACGATCGCGTGCGGGGCGATCTCCGGATTCCATGCGCTGGTCGCGTCGGGCACGACGCCCAAGATGATCCGCCGGGAATCCGACGCGCGGATGATCGGGTACGGGGGGATGCTCACCGAATCGTTCGTGGGGATCATGGCCATGGTGGCGGCCTGCACCCTCGATCCCGGCGTCTATTTCGCGATGAACACCACCCCCGCGGCGCTGGCGCGCGCCGCGGATGCGCTCGCGGCGGCCGGGTTCGTGGTGACCCCGGAGCACATGCAGCAGCTCGCGGCGCAGATGGGCGAAGCGACGCTCGTCGCCCGCACAGGCGGCGCACCATCGCTCGCCGTGGGCATGGCGCAGATCTTCTCGGGCGTGACCCACGTGCTCGGCGGCGGCGCGCTGACGGCGCTGTGGTACCACTTCGCCATCATGTTCGAGGCGCTGTTCATCCTGACGACCATCGACACCGGCACGCGCGTGGGGCGGTTCATGCTCCAGGAGATCATCGGCCACGTGTCGCCGCGGATGGGCGAGACCTCGTGGTATCCGAGCATCGTGCTGTCGAGCGGCCTGGTCGTCGCCGGGTGGGGGTACTTCCTGTATCAGGGCGTGGTGGACCCGCTGGGCGGGATCAACTCGCTGTGGCCGCTGTTCGGCATCTCCAACCAGCTGCTCGCGGCCGTCGCGCTGTGTGTCGGCACCACGGTGCTCATCAAGATGGGGCGGCAACGCCACGCCTGGGTCACGCTGGTGCCGCTCGTGTGGCTCGTGGCGGTGACGATGACCGCGGGCTGGCAGAAGGTCTTCGCGAGCGATCCGCGGCTCGGCTTCCTCGCCCATGCCGCAACGCTCGCCGGCTCGACCGATCCTGACGCCCGGCGCCTCATCTTCAACGATCGGCTCAACGCGATCGTCGCCCTGCTCTTCATGTCCGTGGTGCTGCTCGTCGTCGTCGCGTCGCTGCGTGAGTGGTGGCTGGTGCTGTCGCGGCGCAAGCCGGCCACCGTGCGCGAAGCGGCGTACGTCGAGAGCCGGCTGGCATAGTTAGCTTCCGTCACCGTCCCAGGAGCTCCTCGATGGCCGCCCGTTGGATCGCCGCAGGCTTCCTGCTCGTCGCCTCCCCGCTCGCCGCCCAGCAGCGTCACACCGTCACCCACGAGGACATCTGGTTGATGCAGCGGGTCGGGGCGCCGGCGCTGAGCCCCGACGGCCGCTGGGCCGTGTTCAGCGTGACCGAGCCGTCGTACACGGAGGCCGAGCAGACGTCGGACCTGTGGCTCGTGCCGACGGACGGCTCGGCGCCGCCGCGGCGGCTCACCGGAACGCGGAGCGGCGAGAGCGGAGCCACGTGGAGCCCCGACGGGCGGCGGCTCGCGTTCGGCGCGCGGCGTGAGGGCGACGACGTCGGACAGGTCTACGTCCTCGACGTGGCCGACGGCGGCGAGGCGCGGCGCGTGACCACGCTCGCGACGGGGGCCCGCGCGCCGCGGTGGCGGCCGGACGGCCAGGCGCTGCTCTTCACGAGCGACGTGTACCCGGGCGCGACGACCGACTCGGCCAATCGCGCCGCGGCCGCCGAGCGCCGCGCCCGCAAGTGGAGCGCGCGCGTCTACGACGGCGCGCCGACCCGGTTCTGGGACCACTGGCTCGACGATCGCCGCCCGCACCTGTTCGTCCAGCCGCTCGAGCCGTCGGGACCCGCGCGCGACCTCCTCGCCGGCTCGCAGCTCGCCCTGGCCCCGGGCTTCGGGGGGCAGCTCGGCAATTCCTCGGAGGAGATCGAGGCCGTGTGGACGCCCGATGGCAGCGGAGTCGTCTTCGTGGCCACCGACAGCCGCAACCAGTGGGCCTACGCCAGCGTGGTGCAGTCGCTGTGGCTCGTGGCCGCGGACGGCGGCGAGCCGCGGCGCCTCACGCCGGGGCCGGACAGCTACGCGCAGCCCCGCTTCCGCCCCGATGGCCGGGCCCTCTACGCCCGGGTCGAGCCCGCCACTGAGTTCGTGTACAACCAGGACCGGCTTGCGATGTGGACCTGGCCCGGGCCCGGCGCGCGGAGGGTGTTGACCACCGGCTTCGACCATCCGGTGGACGCCTACGAGTTCACGCCCGACAGCCGGGAGGTGCTGCTCCTGGCCGGCGACCAGGCGCGCGAGAAGCTGTTCCGCGTTCCCGCGGGCGGCGGCGCGGTGACGGAGGTGGGCCGGCTCACCGCGGGGTCGCTCGGCGGGCTCGAGGTCGCCGGAACAGCCCGGGCGCCGGTCGTCGTCGGCACGTGGGAAAGCGCCATGAACCCACCCGAGGTGGTGCGCATCGATCCCGCGACCGGCCGGACCACCCCGCTCACCCGCTTCAACGCGGAGCGCGTGGCGGCGATCGACTGGCAGCCGGTCCGCGAGTTCTGGTTCACCGATTCCAAGGGAAAGCGCATCCACAACTGGATCGTCGTCCCGGCGGGATTCGACAGCACGCGCACCTATCCGCTGTTCGCGGTGATCCACGGCGGACCGCACGGCACCTGGGGCGATGCGTGGGGCGTCCGATGGAACTACCATTTCCTCGCGTCGCCGGGCTACGTGCTGCTGCTGACCAACTACACGGGATCCACGACGTTCGGCGAGCGGTTCGCGCAAGGGATCCAGGGCGATCCGCTCGAGGGACCGGGACGGGAGATCACCGAGGCGGTGGACGCCGCGATCGGCGCGTTCCGGTTCATCGATGGCAACCGGGTGGCGGCGGGCGGGGCGAGCTACGGCGGACACCTGGCCAACTGGCTCGCCGTGACCACGACCCGGTTCCGGGCGTTGATCAGCCACGCCGGGCTGTGGGACCTCGAAAGCCAGTACGCCACGAGCGACATCAACTGGGAGCGCGAGCGCAACATGGGCGGCACGCCGTGGGCGGGGGGGGCGCTGTGGCGCGAGCAGAGCCCGATGCGCCGGGCGGCCCAGCTCAAGACGCCGATCCTCGTGACGGTGGGCGAGCGCGACTTCCGCGTGCCGATGAACAACGCGCTCGAGTTCTGGACCGCGCTGCAGCGCCAGCAGGTGCCGAGCCGGCTGATCGTCTTCCCCGAGGAGAACCACTGGGTGCTGCGGGGCGAGAACAGCCGGTTCTTCTACCAGGAGGTGCACGCCTGGCTGGCGCGGTGGCTGGCCGATGGCGGAGCGGCGAGCGGGAAGTAGCACCGCCGTGCGTTTTCTGGCTATCCCCGCGAGCCGAGCGTAGCTTGTGTTCAATCAAGTGGATGCGACCTACCGGCTCGAGCTGCGTGAGCTGAACGAGCTCAACTTCGCGCGCTTCGACGCGAAGCTGGAGCAGCGCACAGCGGAGCTCAAGCAGGGAGCGGCCGTGTTGGAGGGTCGGCTCCTCGCCCGCATGAGTCTGTCGGAGGCTCGGCTGGTACGCTGGATGTTCGCCTTCTGGGCCGCCAGCGTCGCGACGTCGATCGCGTTGATCCAGCTCACGCGCTGAGGCCGGCGCTCGGGAGGCGGTTGGTGCCCTACGGGCGCACCACCACCTCCGCCCGCGCCTCGAGCGTGTCACCCACGCACGGGACGATGCCCCGGATCCGATACGTCCCGGGAGCGAGCCGGCCGGCGAAGGTCTCCTCGTAGTCGAGCTCCCAGCCCGGCGGCACGATCTGCTCTCCCAGCGCCTGCGTGAACGCGCGCGCCGCCGACCAGCGCCACACCTCGGCGCCGGCCGCCGACTCGAGCACGAAATCGTACCGCTGGCCCGTGGCGAAGCGCAGCGTGATCGGCGCGGCGGTCGGGTTCTTGACGGCGAGCGTGAACCCGATCGGCTCGCCC
>Ga0210073_1000221_pt1 | contig 11392 bp, 7 predicted proteins | sample Browns_ThreeSqC__2_FD_184853 | JGI IMG/M metagenome (GOLD analysis project Ga0210073, IMG submission 184853) | Wetland microbial communities from San Francisco Bay, California, USA, that impact long-term carbon sequestration - Browns_ThreeSqC_D2... | ecosystem: Environmental > Aquatic > Marine >...
ACCGGGCGGGTCGTCGTGATCGCGCCCACGCGCGCCGCGTGCGAGACGATCGAGCTGGCGCTCACCCTGCGGCTCGAGACCCTGCTCGAACGCGAGCACGGCGACGACATCCGGCGCCTCGCCGCGTCGCGCCAGGGCTTCGGGATCGTCGCCGGGACGGGCACCGGCAAGACGCTCGCGATCCGGCCCATCGCCGAGACGATCCTCGGCGCGCCGCTCAAGGTGGGCGTGGTGAACCGCGAGCGGGAAGCGACGCCCGAGACGCCGACCTGGAACGTGGTCATCGTCACCACCGGGATCGCGCGGCGCTGGTTCCAGGATGGCCTCATCACGGCGCAGGACACCCTGGTGGTGGACGAGATCCACCAGACCTCGGCGGAGCTCGAGCTGTGCCTCGCGCTCGGCAAGCGCGCCCACTGCCGGTTCATCTGGCTCTCGGCGACGGTCGATCCGAGCTTCTACGCCCGATACCTCGTGTCGGCGGAGGTGCTGGAAACGCGGGCGTTCGATGCCGCGCTGGCCGCCGAGGTGAAGGTGCTGCCCCAGCAGCCCCTCGACTTCTTGAACGATCGTTTCATGAAACGAGTGGTCAGGGAGCAACGCGGCGTAGCGGTCTTCGTCCCCACGCGCGCCGAGGTCGAATCGCTGGCTGCGGAGATCGGGGACCGGTGGGAGTCCTTGCACTGCGCGTTCTATCACGGTGGTGAGCCCGTCCGGGTGATCCGACCCTATCTTGACGGTTTGGTCAATCCACCGTTCCTCCTGGCGATGACGGCGGCGGGCCAGTCCGCGCTCAACGTGCGGGGGCTCGATACGGTGGTCATCTACGACGCGCGCTATGGCAACGTCGTCGACCGAGGTCGCAACGTGCTCACCCGCCTCTATCTCGGGGCGAACGAGATCCTCCAGATGGCCGGCCGGGTGCATGGCCGGGTGCCGGGTGGGGAGGTGTACATCCTCTCGGACCGGGACCTCGAATTCGCGGCGCTGGTGCCGACGCCGCCGGAGTTCCAGCTGGCGGGCGACGCGGAGCGTGTCGCGATCACCTGCGCGGCGATCGGCGTCGATGCGCGCGGGCTCGACCTTCCCGTACCGCTCGACCGCCAGGCGTATCGCGAAGCGGCGGCTCGGCTCACCGATCGCGGCCTCGTGGACCAGGGCCGGCTGACCGCCTACGGCCGCGACGTCGAGGCGATGCCGGTCGAGCGTCCGTGGGGCGAGCTGTTGTGGCACGCCGATGCCGGCCTGGTACCGTTCGTGGCGGTGGCGGCCAACATCGAATCGCTCCATCGGATGACGCGCGAGGAGCGCGACCTGCGCGGCCTCGTGGTGCGGGGGAGCGACCACCTGACGGCCTGCAACGTCTACGCCGAGGCCGTGAACGCCCACGGGTACGTCGGCGAGGTGTACGGGCTGCCGCGCCACCTGTTTCGCGAGGACGTGGAACGGTGGGCGGAGCGTCGCGGCGTGCTGCTCAAGGCAATCGAGGACGTGGCGCTGGGGGTCGCGTCGGTATACCGCCAGCTCGAGCTGCCGCTGCCCGCACAGCTGCCGCACGCGCGGGATTCCGTGCGCGCCGCGTTCGCGGACCTGGTGGGGCGCGTGATGCCGTTCGACCTGGTGATCGACGGGCACATCGCCGACGGGCGCGAAGCGCAGGTCAGCCGGACGTCGGTGTGCCCGAGCTGGGGCGCCGTGGCCGGCACGCTGCGCTACTTCGCCGACCGCTTCGGCCGCCCCCGCGCGAGCATCGAGGGGACGGAGCTCCCCGACGCGGTGATCCGCCGCTACGCCCGGCGCTCGCCGCCGCGCGTCTCGTTCGAGACCCATCGGCGCCGCGAAGGGCTGGTGGTGGTGCGGACCGTCACGTACTTCGGCTTCGAGCTGGACCGCGACATCGAGGCCCTGCCGAGCCCGTTCCCCGACGATCTGGCCGACTCGGCGCGCGACGCCCTAGCGGAAGCTCTCGTGGCCGGTGCCACGCCGCACCCGGACCAGAGCGCCGTGCGCCGCTCGCTCGAGCGCCTGGGATACTACTGGCGGCGTTCCGGCGGGACGCTCGCGGAGGCGGCGACCGACCGTTCGCTCGCCATCCTGCGCTCGCAGCTCGCGCCGGTGCGGTCCTGGCACGAGTTCGTCGAGACCCGGCTGGTCCTGGACGTCGACGGGCGCATCCCGGCCGACGTGCGCGGCCGCCTCGAGGCGCTGCCCGCGTCGGTCCACCTGTTCGGGGACCGCCTCGCGATCGACTACGAGGTGGAGCGCGGCACGGGCGTCGCCCGCCTGCGGCTGCGCGAAGGACACGCCCGCCGCCTGCGCGACGGCGACCTTCCCACACTCGACCGACCGGTGCGTTTCACCGTGATCCGGGGTAAGCGGGAGGCCGTGCGGGCCGATTCGCTCGCCGAGCTGCGCGCCAAGTTGAAGGCGCTGCCGGCGCACGAGCGCGCGCGGGCCCCCGCGCGCCGGCGCCGCTAGTCCTCCTCGTCGGGCTCCTCGAGCACCCGCAGCAACGCGAGCCACAGCGCGTCGTGCGCTTCGCGCACCGACGCCTCCGGCACGCCCGCCGCCAGGGCCACGGCGCAACCGTCGAGCACGCCTGCGCCGGCGACCGCGTCGGGATCCGGCTCGCCGGGCGCTGGGGCCGCGCCGGCGGCGAGCAGGCCGAGCCACGCGCGGGTGGTCCCGTCGGCGGTCTGCCGGCGCAGCTCCTCGAAGCAGGCGTCGATGCCCCGGATCCCTGAGTCCCGGGCCCGGGCCTGCCGCAGGCGCTCCACGCGGTCGACCTGGACGGCGGTGCCACATTCGCGGAGCAGCTCGGCGCGGGATCCGAAATGGTAGATGACGAGACCCTTGGCGACGCCCGCGCCCCGGGCCACCGCCGCGATCGAGAAGGCATCGATCCCGCGGGTCCGCAGTAGCCGCGTCGCGGCCTCGAGGATCCGGCGGCGCGTGGCACTGGCGTCTCTGGGCATCGGGTCCGCTCCGAGACTGACCGTTCGGTCAGTAGTATTGGGCATGCCGGTCGCCGGGGCAAGGCGTGTGATCCTGAAACCCCGGGGCCACTCTGGTGGTATTCGGAATATGGAGCCTCAGAGGTCCACCCCGTCATGACGGCGACCGACCGTCCCGCGACGTCGCTCGATCTGCCCCCGCTCGTCCGCGTGATCCTCGATCAGGTGGCCGACGGCGTCGTCGTGCTGGACGGCCGCGGGCGGCCGCTCCTGGTCAACGAGTCGGCGCGCCTGTTGCTCGGCGTGTCTCCCGCCGGGACGGTGGACGGGAACGATCTGCGGGACCGCGCTCTGGCGCATGGGGGACGCAGTGTACCGCTCCCACTCGAGTCGGGGATCCCGGGTGAGGCCGTCGTGGTGCCGGCTGCGGGCGAGGGCACGCTGGCGGAGCGCGAGCGCCTGGCGATCCTGAGCGCACTCGATGCCACACAGGGGCGGCTCGCCGAAACGGCGCGACGACTCGGCATCAGCCGCACCACGCTGTGGCGCCGGCTCAAGGCGTACGGCCTCGAGCGCGAGGCCGCGTATCGCTGGCATCGGTGACCGCCAGCCCCTAGCTTCACCGGGGCATGCCCGCCGCCCCGCGACCGTTCCTCATCGAAGAATACGTCCGCTGGTCGGACGTCGATCTGGCCGGCATCATCTTCTACGGGTCGTACGTTCGGTTCTTCGAGATCGCCGAAACGGAGCTGTTCCGGTCGGTGGGCCTCGCCTACAAGGTCCTGTTCGACACCTACGACGTCTGGTTTCCCCGCAAGGCCCAGCACGGCGAGTTCTTTCTCCCGGCCCGCCTCGATGACCGCCTCCGGGTGGCCGCCTACATCGGCCGCGTCGGCACCACGTCGCTCCAACTCAACTTCGAGGTGCTCCTGGGCGAGCCGGCGCGTCTCGGCGCCACCGCGTGGCAGGTGATCGTGTGCGTGGACCGGAACACGATGCGGCCCCGGCCCATCCCCGACGGGATGGTCCGCGCGCTGGCGCCGCACACGCTGACCGAGGACGCCGCGCGCGCCGCCCTCGGGGTCGCTCGGTGAGACGGGGCGTGCTGCTGGTCGTGTTGGCTGCGGTAGCGGCGTGCGGCGACCGCGCGACCGCGGCAGGCTCGATTCGCGTGACCGTCACCCGGCCCCAGGTCGCGCCGGTCATGTTGGCGGTGCCCGCACGGGCCCACCGCTGCATCGGGGGCGACGGCCGGGTGATCACGGGCGCCGCCGACATGCAGGGGATGCTGGTATGGCTCGTGCCCGCGGGCGGCCCCGATACCGGCGCGTTCACGGTGAACCGCGGCGCGGACAGCGTGCCCGGCCGGCACGCCCGCGTCAGCCTGCGCTACCTCGCGGGCGACATGGCGCACGCCCTGGCGCTCGACAGCGGCACCGTCGTGGTGCGGCTCGACGGGACCGTGCTCGCCGGCAGCGTCGGAGGTTCCGGCTTCGACGCCACCGAGAGCGTGCGCCCGCTCGTCGACGCGGTGTTCCAGGGGATTCGCGTGATGCCGGATTCCCAGCCCTGCGGCGGCAACGGGGCGTAGTGGTCCGCATCGGCATCATCGGAACGGGGTTCGCGCGGCGGGTCCAGCTGCCGGCGCTCGGGCTCGTGCCCGGGGCCGAAGTCGTCGGCGTGGCGAGCGGCCGCCGGTCGAACGCCGAGGCGGTGGCCCACGAGTTCGCGATCCCCCAGGTCTTCCAGGACGGCGCCGCGCTGGCCGTCGCGTCCGGGATCGACCTGGTGATCGTCTCGTCGCCACCCGACACACACGAGCGCTACGCGATCGCCGCGCTCGAGGCGGGGAAGCACGTCCTGTGCGAAAAGCCCCTCGCGCTCGACGCCGGCCAGGCGGCCCGCATGACGGCGGTCGCCGCCCAGCGGCCCGGCCAGCTCGCGTGGGTGGACCACGAGCTGCGCTACGAGCCGAACCGCCGCAAGGTCCGCGACCTGCTGCGCGCCGGCGCGATCGGCGAGCTGCGCCACCTCGAGCTGTCGCTCAAACCCTACCGCCGCGGGGACGGCCGGCCTCAGACCACCGGTGCCCCGTGGGGTTGGTGGTTCGACGCGGCCCGCGGGGGCGGGCTGCTCGGCGCGGTCGGCTCGCACCTGATCGACCTGTGCCGGTATTGGAGCGGCAGCGACGTGACCGCCGTGGCGGGCGGTGCCGCCACGTTCGGGCCGCCGCGGGCCGACGAGACGGGCGCGCTGCGGCCCGCGACCTCCGACGACTTCGCGTCGTTCGTGCTCCGCCTCGGCGGGGGCGCGGTGGCGACGATCACCATCTCGGCCGTGGCGCATCACGGCCCCGGGCATTTCGCTCAGGTCACCGGCTCGGAGGGCACGCTGGTGCTCACCGGCGAGACGGGGCTCGAGATCGGGCGGTCGGGCGGGGCGCTCGAAGACATCACGCCACCCGACGACCTGTGGGAGAAAGTGCCCGTCAACAACATGTGGGCCCGGTCCTTCGTCCGGCTGATGCGGGACATGGTCCGCGTCGCCCGCGGGGCGGCCTCCGAGGACGAACCGGCCACCTTCCGTGACGGCTGGGACGTGCAGAAAGTGATGGACGAGGTACGGAATGGCGTCTGAATGCCGGTGCGTTGTGCGTAGTGCGTCGTCCGTAGTCGACAATGCGTAGTGCGTGGTGGGTGGTTCGCTCCCAGAGGGGGGGCGCGCCGCTGATGCGGCGCGAACCATTCACCACTCACCACGCACAACGCACAACGCACCCTCCTCCCCGATGGTAGATTGCTGACGTGGAGCAGACCTACTTCCGCAAAGGCTTCGGTCTCAGGAGCGCCATCGAAGGCGCCCTGACGACGGACTACCACAGCCGGCTGGTGGATGCCGTGCGCGCGGCGGATCATACGCTCAGGGCGGGCGACCTGACATTCCGGCTGGCGCAGGAATTCGGGTTCTGCTACGGCGTGGATCGGGCGGTCGAGTACGCGTACGAGACCCGCACCAAGTTCCCCGAGCGCAAGCTGTTCCTCGTCGGCGAGATCATCCATAACCCGCACGTCAACGCGAAGCTCCAGGCGATGGGCGTGACGTTCCTGTACCGCTCGGCGGGTGGCGCGTTCGACTTCGCCGCGGTGACGCCGGAGGACGTGGTGATCATGCCGGCATTCGGGGTCACGGTGCAGGACTTCGAGCGGCTGCGGGCGATCGGGTGCGTGCTGGTGGACACGACGTGCGGCTCGGTGCTCAACGTCTGGAAGCGGGTCGAGTCGTATGCGCGCGACGGCTTCACGTCGGTGATCCACGGGAAGCATTTCCACGAGGAGACCAAGGCGACGGCGAGCCAGGTGACGAAGCACGCCGGCGGCAGCTTCCTGATCGTCCGCGACATGGACGAGGCGCGCGAGGTGTGCGCGTACATCGAGGGGGCGGGGAGCAGGGAGCATTTCGTGCAGCGCTTCGTCGGCAAGGTCTCGGCGGGATTCGATCCCGACCGGGACTTGCAGCGCATCGGGGTGGCGAACCAGACGACGATGCTGTCCACCGAGTCGCTCGCGATCGCCGCCGAGCTGCGCCGCAGCGTCGTGCGGCGGCGGGGCGAAGCCGAGGCGGACGCCCATTTCCGCACGTTCGACACCATCTGCTCGGCGACGCAGGACCGGCAGGATGCCGTCCTCAAGCTGATCGGCGAGCGACTCGATCTGATGATCGTGATCGGCGGATACAACTCCAGCAACACGACCCATCTGGCGGCGATCTGCGCCGAGCGGGTGCCGACCTATCACATCGAGGACGCGCTGTGCGTGGACCCCGCCGGCGGGACGATCCGCTTCCGTCCCGAAGGAGGCACCGCGGAGCGGGTGCTCGAGCGGTGGCTGCCCGCGGGGCCGGTCACGATCGGCCTCACCGCCGGAGCCTCGACCCCGAACAACAAGATCGGCGAGACGGTCGAGCGGATCGCGGCGACGCGGGGGATCGCCCTGGCCGAGTCGCTCGGCTGAACCGTGTCCCACGCCGCATTCCATCCCGCCGTCCGCCGCTGGTTCGAGTCCCGCTTCGCCGGGCCCACCGAACCGCAGCGCCGCGGCTGGCCTCTCATCCAGGACGGTCGTGACGTCCTGATCGCCGCGCCCACCGGGGCGGGCAAGACGTTCGCCGCGTTCCTCTCGGCGATCGACGGGCTGCTGCGGCAGGGCCTCGCCGGCACGCTGACGGACGAGGTCCACGTCGTCTACGTCTCGCCCCTCAAGGCGCTGTCGAACGACGTCCAGAAGAACCTCGCCGAGCCGCTGGCGGAGATCCGCGCCTCGCTGCCGGCGCTCGACCTGCCCGACGTCGAGATCCGCGCGGTGGTCCGCACGGGCGACACGCCCCCCGGGGACCGCCAGGCGATGCTGACGCAGCCGCCGCACGTCCTGGTCACGACGCCCGAGTCCCTCTATCTGATCCTCACCTCGCCGCGCGCCCGCGAGATGCTGCGCACGGTCCGCACCGTGATCGTGGATGAGATCCACGCCGTGGCGCGGGACAAGCGGGGCAGCCATCTCGCGCTCACGCTCGAACGCCTCGAAGCGCTCGCCGGCCGACGGCTCCAGCGGATCGGTCTGTCGGCGACCCAGAAGCCCATCGAGGAGATCGCGCAGTTCCTCGTGGGGACCGATCGCCCGCGCCCCGAGATCGTGGACGCCGGCCACATGCGGCAGCTCGACGTGGCGATCGAGATCCCCGACTCGCCGCTCGAGGCGGTGATGGCGGCCGAGGTGTGGGACGAGGTGACCAACCGGGTCGCCGCGCTGATCGAGGAGCACCGCTCGACACTGGTGTTCGTGAACACCAGGCGGCTGTGCGAGCGGCTCACGCTGCACCTCTCGGAGCGGCTCGGCTCGGAGCACGTCACCTCGCACCACGGGAGCCTCTCGCGCGAGAAGCGGCTCGACGCCGAGGAGCGGCTCAAGCGGGGCGAGCTCAAGGCGCTCGTCGCCACGGCGTCGCTCGAGCTGGGCATCGACGTGGGCGCGGTGGACCTCGCCATCCAGATCGGCTCCACCCACGCCATCGCGACGTTCCTGCAGCGGGTGGGGCGCTCCGGCCACCGCCTCGACGCGGTCCCGAAGGGACGGTTGTTCCCGCTGTCGCGCGACGAGCTGGTCGAATGCGCCGCCCTGCTGCGCGCCACCCGCGAGGGTCGGCTCGACCGACTGATCATCCCCGAGAAGCCGCTCGACATCCTGGCGCAGCAGGTCGTGGCGGCGGTGGCGTGCGAGGAGTGGAGCGAGGACGCCCTGTTCGACCTGGTCCGCCGGGCGTACCCCTATCGCCGGTTGGCGCGCGAGGAGTTCGACGCGGTCGTCCGCATGCTCGGCGAGGGGTTCACCACCCGCCGGGGCCGTCGCGGGGCGCACCTGCACTACGATGGGGTGAATCACCGCCTGGCGGCACGGCGGGGCGCGCGGCTCGCGGCGATCATGTCGGGCGGCGCGATCCCGGACCTGGGCGACTACCGCGTGGTGCTCGAGCCGACGGAGACGTTCGTCGGCAGCGTGAACGAGGACTTCGCCATCGAGTCGATGCCCGGCGAGGTCTTCCAGCTCGGCAATACGTCGTACCTGATCACGCGGATCGAGACGCGCCAGGGCGTGGTCCGGGTCGCGGACGCAAAGGGGCAGCCGCCGACGATCCCGTTCTGGTTCGGCGAAGCGCCGGGGCGCACCGACGAGCTGTCCCTGGAAGTGTCGCGCCTCAGACGCGACGTCGAGATCCGCCTGGACCAGCCGCACGGGGCCGTCACATGGCTCAGCCGCGAGGTCCCGGGCTTGCCGGAGGCCGCGGCGCGGCTGATCGTCGAGTATCTCGACGCGACGCGGAAGATCCTGGGCGTGGTCCCGACCCAGGAGACGCTGGTGCTCGAGCGGTTCTTCGACGAGGGCGGCGGCATGCAGCTCGTCGTCCACGCGCCGTTCGGGAGCCGCATCAACCGCGCGTGGGGGCTCGCCCTCCGCAAGCGGTTCTGCCGCAGCTTCAACTTCGAGCTGCAGGCGGCGGCCACCGAGGACGCGATCGTGCTGTCGCTCGGCGCACACCACAGCTTCCCGCTGGACGACGTGTTCCACTACGTGCACCCCGATCAGGCGGAGCAGCTGCTGGTGCAGGCGATGCTCGTGGCTCCGATGTTCACGAGCCGCTGGCGCTGGAACGCCACGCGCGCCCTCGCGATCCTGCGCCAGCGCGGCGGCCAGAAGGTCCCGATCCAGATCCTGCGGATGGAGGCCGAGGACCTGGTCGCCGCCGTGTTCCCCGACCAGCTTGCCTGTCCCGAGAACCTCACCGGCGACCGCGACATCCCGGACCACCCGCTGGTGAGTCAGACGATCCGGGACTGTCTCGAGGAGGCGATGGACTTCGCCGGGCTCAAGCGCCTGCTCGAGCACATCCATGCCGGCAGGCACGCGCTCGTCGCGCGCGACACGCCCGAGCCCTCGCCGCTCTGCCACGAGATCCTCAACGCGCGGCCCTACGCCTTCCTCGACGAGGCGCCGCTCGAGGAGCGCCGCACGCGGGCGGTGATCACGCGCCGCGGGCTGGGCGTCAAGGAAGCCGAGGAGTTCGGCAAGCTCGACTCGGACGCCATCGCGCGGGTGCGGGACGAAGCGCGGCCGGAGGCGCGGTCGCCCGACGAGATGCACGATGCGCTCCTCGTGGCTGGGAGCTTGCCGGCAGGGGAACAGGGAAGGGGGAAGGGGGAAGGGTGGGCACAGCTGTTCGCGGAGCTGGTGCGCACCGGCCGGGCGGGGATGCTGCGGCACGATCCGCCGTTGTGGATCGCGGCCGAGCGGGTGCCGCTGATCGAGGCCGCGTACCCGGGGACTGCGATCGAGCCGCCGCTCGCGGCGCCGGAGCGCGAGCGGGCACGGGTCTGGACCCGGGAGGACGCGCTGCGCGAGCTGGTGCGCGGCCGGCTCGAGATCGCGGGACCCGTTACCGAAGCGGTCCTGGCGAGCGCACTCGGGCTGGAGACCAGCGACGTCGAGCTGGCCCTCCTGGCGCTCGAGCACGAGGGGTTCGTGCTGCGCGGGCGCTTCAGTCCGGGCGAGACCCAGCTCGAGTGGTGCGAGCGTCGGCTGCTGGCCCGCATCCATCGCTACACCCTCGACCGCCTGCGCCGCGAGATCGAGCCCGTCACCGCGGCGGAGCTGATGGGGTTCCTGCTGCGCTGGCAGCGGCTCACCGCGGACACCCACGCCGAAGGCCCCACGGGCCTCAGTGCCGTCCTCGATACGCTGGACGGCTTCGAGCTGCCGGCGGGCGCCTGGGAGTCGGACGTCCTCCCGGCGCGCGTCGCCGGCTACGACCCGCTCTGGCTCGACGGCCTGTGCCTCTCGGGTGAGGTGGCGTGGGGACGGCTGTCGCAAGCGCGGAACGTGGAACGTGGAACGCGGAACGGGGGGCGCAAGGCGGGTCCGATCCGCACGACGCCGATCGCGCTGTTTCGGCGCGAGCGGGGCGAGGTGTGGCGCGGGCTCGCGCCGCCGCCCGATCCCGCGCGGCCGCCGCTGTCCCACGTCGCGCAGGCGATCCTGCAGGTGCTGGACCAGCGGGGCGCGTCGTTCTTCGGCGACGTCGTGAACGGCACAGGCATCCTGCGGACCGACGTGGAGCGGGGTCTCGCCGAGCTGGTGGCGCGGGGGCTCGTGACCTCGGACAGCTTCGCGGGCCTGCGCGCCCTGCTCGTGCCGTCGGACCGGCGACGGCCGGTGGGCGGCTACCGCCGCCGCGGCCGCGTCGCGCCGTTCGGCGTCGAGACGGCCGGGCGGTGGTCGCGCGTCGGGGCGGGGGCCGCGCTGGACGAAGAACGCGCGGGCGAGGCGCTCGCCCGGCAGCTGCTGCGGCGCTGGGGGGTCGTCTTTCGGCGGCTGTTCGAGCGCGAGTCGCTGCGCGCGCCGTGGCGCGAGGTGCTGCGCGCCCTGCGCCGCATGGAGGCGCGGGGCGAGATCCGCGGCGGCCGGTTCGTCGGCGGGTTCTCAGGCGAGCAGTACGCGCTGCCGGAAGCCGTCGGGCTGCTGCGCGCCGTGCGCAAGGACGGGCCGCGCGGCGAGCTCGTGGCGGTCGCCGGCGCGGACCCGCTCAACCTCGTCGGCACGATCGTGCCCGGCGAGCCGGTGGCGGGACACGCGGGGAACCGCGTCCTCTATCGGGATGGCGTGCCGGTTGCGACGATCGAGGGGAAGGGGGAAGGGGGAAGAGGGAAGGGCGTGCGGCTCCTCGTCGCGGCGACGGCCGAGGAGGCGCGCGCGTTCGAGGAGGCGCTGGTACGGCGGCGGCCGGCGCCGCTCGTCCGCGCCTATCTGGGGAAATCGCGGGCGCGCTAGAACCGGCTCGCCGTGAGTGTCACGTCCGCGCTGGCCCACGCCTTCCTGAAGCGTTCGTCCACC
>Ga0210073_1000223_pt1 | contig 11330 bp, 9 predicted proteins | sample Browns_ThreeSqC__2_FD_184853 | JGI IMG/M metagenome (GOLD analysis project Ga0210073, IMG submission 184853) | Wetland microbial communities from San Francisco Bay, California, USA, that impact long-term carbon sequestration - Browns_ThreeSqC_D2... | ecosystem: Environmental > Aquatic > Marine >...
TTTCGACTGTCATTTTGATGGCGATCCCGTGATGCCGGGCTGTCTCGGGCTTGATGCCATGTGGCAACTGGTCGGATTCTACCTGGGCTGGAACGGCAGCCCCGGACGCGGGCGCGCCCTGGGCGCCGGAGAGGTAAAATTCACCGGGCAGGTTACGCCGAAGAACACCCTGGTAACCTACCGCATCGACATGAAACGCGTCATCCGCCGCACGCTCAACATGGGTATCGCCGACGGCACCGTCGAAGTCGACGGGCGCGAAATTTATCATGCGACCGGCCTGCGTGTCGGCCTGTTCACCTCCACGGAAAATTTCTAGGAAATTCGTTATGCGTCGTGTTGTCATCACGGGCCTGGGCATCGTATCCAGCATCGGCAATAACCAGCGGGAAGTCGCCGACTCATTGCGTGCGGGACGATCCGGCATTGAATTCATCCAGGAGTACCAGGAGCTCGGTTTCCGCAGCCAGGTTGCCGGCACGATCGACATCGACGTCGATGCACTGATCGACCGCAAGCTGCGGCGTTTCATGGGCAACAGCGCCGCCTATAACTATATCGCCATGAAGGAAGCGGTGAAGGATTCCGGACTCGGCGAGGACATGATATCGAACCCCCGTACCGGCCTGATCGCCGGCTCCGGCGGCGCATCCACTGAGAACGTTTCACTGGCCATCGACCTGCTCAGGGAGAAAGGCATACGGCGCGTCGGACCCTATATGGTGCCGCGCACCATGTCGAGCACCAACTCGGCCTGTCTGGCGACCCCCTTCAAAATCCACGGGGTGAACTATTCCATCAGTTCCGCCTGTTCCACCAGCGCCCACTGTATTGGAAACGGCTACGAGCTGATTCAGTTCGGCAAGCAGGACATCGTCTTTGCCGGAGGCGGAGAGGAACTGCACTGGACGTTGACGCTGATGTTCGATGCCATGGGCGCCTTGTCATCTAAATACAACGCGGCGGCGACAACGGCCTCGCGTCCCTATGATGTGACCCGGGACGGCTTCGTTATTGCCGGCGGCGGCGGCCTGGTCGTGCTGGAAGAACTCGAACACGCTCGTAAGCGCGGCGCCAGGATCTATGCGGAACTCGTGGGCTATGGGGCGACCTCCGACGGCTATGACATGGTACAGCCCTCCGGCGAAGGCGCCGTGCGTTGCATGCAGCAGGCGATGTCTACCGTTGAAGAACCGATCGATTACATCAACGCACACGGCACCAGCACGCCGGTCGGCGACATGCGCGAACTGGAAGCCATTCGCACAGTCTTCGGCGAGAAGCTGCCGCGGGTCTCCTCGACGAAATCCCTTTCCGGGCACTCGCTCGGCGCGGCTGGCGTGCACGAGGCCATCTATTCGCTGCTCATGATGCAGGAGGATTTCATCAGCGCATCGGCGAACATCACCGAACTGGATCCGGCGGGCGCCGATTTCCCGATTGTGCGTGAATGCCAGACCGATGCCGGTCTCAATACCGTCATGTCGAACAGCTTCGGCTTCGGCGGCACCAATGCGACCCTGATATTCAGGCGCTGGCGGGAGTAATTACTTCCTTATCGGTAAATCCCCGGGCTGCGTGACTCACGCCACCGCTGGAAGGTCGGGTAGTCCCGGTAACCGCCGCTGAGGACGTAGTCGAGAACATTGCGCAGGCGGTAGAACTGCACCACCGAATCTACCCGGATGATCTCCCTGCCGTGCGAATCGAAGATGATCAGCGTCGGTGTGTAGAACAGACCCAGTTCCTCCGCCCATTTCCTTGCCGTCGTGCGCTCACCCGAGGGTGTAATGACCGGCTCATCCTCCCAGAAAGGCAGCTGCACGGCCTCGAACCGGGACATGCGTTCCCTGATTTCCGGGTCGGCAAGCAGGCTGGTATGGAGTACATCGCAGGCCCAGCAGTTACCCTGCTCGAAAAATACCGCCAGCGGACGCTCGCCCGGCAGCCGGGTCCTGTCAAGCATATAGGGGCCCGGCATGAAAAAGGACTCATGATTCAAATCGCCGGGTTCGAATTTCAGAGGAACATCGGCCCGGGCCAGATAGTCCCGGAATGATTCCTTGCTGTAATGGTCATCCGCCACGAATTCCAGCGCCGCTCGAAAGCGATACGGGGGATAATAGCCGCGCAGACGCAAGGCCTCGCGCCCGTCCCGGTTATAAAAGATGACAGAAGGCGTGAAGTTGGTATTTTCCTGTACCGCGAACCGGCCCTCTTCCATCTCCCTTCCAGAGAGGTCGGTAACCATGCGCTGGCCGTGTATATCGATGCCGATGACATCGAAATGCTTCTCGATATACGTCCGGATATCCTCTTTCGTCAGATCCTTCTCCAGAAAGGCTTTGCAATAGGCACAGTATTTCTGGCCGAAATAGACCATCAATCCGTCCTTCCCTTCCTGCCTGGCCTCTTTAAGGTCTTCCCGCAGATCGAGGAAACTGAGTTTGAACCAGTCGGGAAACTCCAGCGGCTCATCAAGCGGGCGATCATCCAACTGCAGAAAGTCGTCATCATCCTCGGTGGCAGCCTGAACAACAGCCGCGGCGCCGACAGTGAGCGGAAGAATTATGAGCACGCGCGTCAGGAAGGTTGCTACCGACATTGCGATACCCCCGTTTTACACCGGTACAGCGCAGGCCGCCTCGCCCGTGCTGTCACTCAGGTAACCGCCTGCATGCGGGAATAACTGGCATGACTGGTCTCCGTCTCCCACACGGTGACATCGACGACCGGGTAACCCGTATCCGCCACGAAATCGAAGATCATGCGGGCGATATTTTCAGCCGTCGGGTTGTGATCGACAGCCCGCACCCGTTCACCGGCGCCCTGCAGCACCGGCAACACCGGATCATCCTTGTGCAACAGCAGCGTATGATCGATCTCGCGATCCAGCCATTCCCAGACCAGCCGTTTGACGTCGCTGAAATCCTCCACCATGCCGCGGTCATCCAGACCGGGGCGTTCCAGTGTGATTACCGCGCGCGCGTTATGGCCGTGCAGGTGTCTGCATTTGCCCTGATAGTTAATCAGCCGATGGCCATAGCAGAAAGAGACTGACGTTGATACACGATACATGCACTGCTTCCTAATCATGAGCTTACAACATAGAGTTTAACCGGCGCCTGCATTTCCACGGTCAACAGACAGCCACTTAAGGCCGGAACCGCCACGGTTGTCGTTCATTTTAGGAACGCCGGCAAACAATAACTATACACGTCGGGTGAAAAATCATTAGAATCCCGAGGATGTTTATCAATCCCCCACCCAGGAGCAATTCCTGATGGCTGGCATGCCCACCTGGACGATTCTCGGTGGCGGTTACCAATCCTACCTGAAAGGAGATTACCAGGCCGCATACGAGGAATGGCTGCCGCTCGCGGAACTCGGCGATGCCGAAGCCCAGTTCAACCTCGGCGTCATGTACGATGAAGGCGCAGGCATTGACCAGGATCTCGTAAAAGCCGCCAGTTGGTACCGTAAAGCCGCCGATCAGGGATTCGTGGACGCGCAGACCAACCTCGGCATGATGTATTACGAGGGACAAGGTATTCCGCGCGATCACACCGAGGCCGCGAAATGGTTCAAGCGCGCCGCCAGTCAGGGCGATCAGGAAGCGTCGGGTTATCTAAAACTGATTGAAGCTGAGCGTTCCGGCGAGGAAACCCAGACTCTCGCCTGAAATGCGCCCGAACATCGGCGGCCACTGAGAAGCGAGCTGCCGGTGTCGTTGATCCACAGCACCAGAGCCCTGATGCAATTACCTGACTGATCCAGTTATTTTTATACGAAACAATAAGATGTATTTTTGTAGCTGAAGGTTGCTGCACAGAACTGGCGATATGACCGACATGACCTCTCCACAGATTCCCCCGATCCTGCTGGAGCGGAACTATCCATTACCCGGGAGCATCGCTCGCCCGCAGTATGCCGCCGGCGAACGCGAAGCGCTCATCGAGGAGATCACGCGACTGCTCAGGGAAAAGGATGCCGTGCTGGTTGCGCATTACTACACGGATGAGGACCTGCAGCTGATTGCCGACAAGACCGGCGGTATGGTCTCCGATTCGCTCGAAATGGCGCGTTTCGGAAACCGCCACCCGGCCAGCACGCTGGTGGTGGCCGGTGTGCGCTTCATGGGTGAGACGGCGAAAATCCTCAACCCGGAAAAGCGCGTTCTCATGCCGACGCTGCAAGCCGAGTGCTCGCTCGATCTGGGTTGCCCGCCACAGGAGTTCATCCCCTTCTGCGACGCCAATCCGGAACGGACCGTGGTGGTCTATGCCAATACCTGCGCCGAGGTCAAGGCGCGGGCGGACTGGGTCGTCACCTCCAGTATCGCTGTTCCCGTGGTGAATTATCTCAGGGAGAAGGGCGAAAAGATCCTCTGGGCTCCGGACCGTTATCTGGGCGACTATGTGCAGCGCACCACTGGGGCCGACATGCTGCTGTGGCGGGCCAGCTGCATCGTCCATGAACGTTTCAAGGCCGAAGCCCTGCAGAGTCTCGCAAAGAAACACCCGGATGCCGCCATCCTCGTCCACCCGGAATCACCCGAGGAGGTCATCGCCCTGGCCGATGTGGTCGGCTCGACCACGCAGCTCATCAAGGCGACACAGGAGCTGCCCAACAGAAAATTCATCGTGGCCACGGACAACGGCATTTTCTACAAGATGAAGCAGGCCGCCCCCGACAAGATCTTTTTGGAAGCCCCTTCCGCGGGCGAGGGAGCCACCTGCGAGAGCTGCGCGCATTGTCCCTGGATGGCGATGAACAACCTGCGCAATCTCGCGGAAGTGCTGCAGAGCGGCCGCAACGAGATATTCGTTCCCGAAGCGATCAGACTGAAAGCCCTGCGAGCCACCCAGCGCATGATCGACTTCGCGGCCGGTAAGCGCTGAAGCAGGAATTGTTCGGCGCCAGAGTGCCTGAAACGGCGACCCGAAAACCGCTACTCCGAACGGCAATCCGGCAGGCGGAGTGAAACACGGTCACTGGCGCCATATTGCCGGTCAGCCCCTCAACCCCGCGCTCACAAGACTTCCTGGCGCGTATGCCATTCGCCTTCACCGGCCTCGATCTGTGCGCGATACGCCCTGATCTCCCCGGCGAGCGCTTTCTCGATGGCCCGCTCCACGGCTCTGGCTGTCTCAATCCGCTGAAGAAAGACGTAGTCAGCGCCTGCTTCATACAATCTCCTGCTGTCATGCAGCTCTACGGCATTTGCAATAATGACGGCTCCGGGATTGATGCTACGGGCCAGCGCAACGATATGAAGGTTGGTCGTGCCTTTCAGGACATCATCCGGAATGGTGCAAACGATGACTCTGGCCTTGTCCACGCCCGTATGCCGCAGGGTTTCCGGGTTGCGCAGATCACCGTATTTCACCGCCGGACCGAACTCGGCGATCCGGGAATGTATGGTGACATTGAAATCCACAACCAGCGTCTCGGCCAGCAGCCCGGGATGCTTCCCGGCAAGCTCGTGCAGCAGGGAAGAGGCGACCCGATGGAACCCGAGCAATGCGAGCTGGTAGGATTCCTCCTCTCCGGCTTCCCTGCTTGCCGGCGCCCTGAAGCCGATGCGTTCCAGCAGCGGCCCAAGCTTCTCGTGGATGCGGTCGGCCTGACGGTAGAGGGTTGGGGTCAGCAACGCGGTGATCACGAACGCAAAGATGATGGCGCTGTTCAGACCGTGGGTGATGTGGCCCAGCTGCATGCCCATGAAACTGATCACCAGGCTGAATTCGGAAATCTGCGCGAGACGGGTCGAGGCCACCATGGCATTGCCACGGTCCAGCCCCGTGAAATAGAGCAAGGGAAAGAAAATCACATAGCGGGCAAGCAGCGCCAGCGCAGCAAGCAGCCCGGCGACCATCAGCACATCGAAACCCTCGGGCATGGGGATGCCCATGCCCAGACCGACGAAGAACAGCGTTACGAAGAAATCCTTCACCACCCCGACCTTGCCGACGATTTCCGTACTGTATGGAAGGCTGGCGATGCTTGCCCCGGCGATCAGCGCGCCCATGCCGGGACCGACGGTCATGTGCAGGTCGACGCCGAAGGCCAACCGGGTGAACACGTCAAGATTCATCCCGATGAACACCACGATGAAACACCACGAGACCGCCGCCACGAGTATGACTTCCGGCATCTTGGCGACCCAGCGGAAGCCGATAGGAATAATGAACCTGGCAATCAGCAGTGCGATCATCGCCAGGACGCCGATACCCAGAAAGGAGAACAGGATGGGTACGATTTTGGGATCGTCGAAACTCGGCTGCACAGCAATGACGCCGATCGCCCAGATATCCTGGAAGATAAGAATCCCGAGCGACACACGCCCCACCTCGGTATCCAGCTCGAAAGACTCCTGAAACAGCTTCACCACCAGCAGCGTGGAGGATGCCGCCACCACGAAACCGACATAGAGGGGCGTGTAACTTCCGGAATCCAGCAGTTGCGTGCCGATCCCCAGCCAGATGAGCAGTTTGGCAATGATGAATCCGAAGGCGACGGACAGCGGGTACTGCAGCAACCCGCTCAGAATCAGGATGCGCCCGCTGGCCAGCAGCTTGCGGAAATCGATCTCGAGACCGATCAGAAACAGCAGCAGGATCAACCCCAGGCCGGAGATGGTCTCGATGTTGGCGGGATCGGTTACCAGCCCGGCCCCGACCGGACCCACCACCACCCCGGCAAACAGGAATGCCGCGATAACCGGTATCCTGATGCGGGTGAACACGATGGCGAGCACTCCCGCCAGCACGACGCAGTAACCGATATCATGCACCAGGGAGGGCATATCCCCCGTGCCCGAGGCCGCTGCGGATACCGGGAGCATGGAGGCAATCCCGCCGAAGCGGATCAGGCGATCCCGCATGGTGCCGTTTCTCCTATGGTGTAGTTGCCGGATTGTGCACATCTATACAACAGTTCCCAGCATCGACGCTATCTTCAGGGTGATTACGATCAGATCACGCTTGTTGGCGCCGAAAGCAGCCTCAGCCCCGCGACGCGCCGGTGATAATCACACGTCCGCCCGAGTGAAACGGTATTAATATTTCAATAGATATCAGCACCTTATTGCGTAGGCATCAGTTAAGCGGCCCGGCGCGCAAGGACACCTCGAATAATCCAGATCTTCCCTGGAGCACGCCTGCATGTGCCCGGGCAACCCGACCATGCATAGATTACCGGGTATGGCGTGCATCCTGAAAGATCTTCCAGGGATTGTGGCCTATGGGCGGTATCTGCTCAGGCCGTATGCTGCCCGGGTCCGATACAGGGGCCGCCCGCGCACTGATTTGCCTCGATGGTGATATGGGCTAGTCGGTCGAGGCCGGCCAGCAAGGCCTTGTAATGCTCCGGCGGCTGCGGGTATTGCGTGACCAGCGACAGGATGACCGCGTAATGCGCCGGCCCGACCTTCCAGACATGCAGGTCCGTTACCCGGTTGTCGGCATCGTCCTCTATCCGTTGCCGGATGAGAGATTTGTATTGCTCGTCGATGCTTTCGTCCAGCAATACCGGTCCCGTCTCCCGCAGCAAACCGTAGGACCAGCGAGTGATGACGGCAGCGCCGACCATTCCCATGACCGGGTCCAGCCAGTTCCAGCCAAAGTACTTCCCGGAGGCGAGGGCGATGATGGCAAGCACGGATGTCAGGGCATCGGCCAACACATGCAGGTAGGCTGCCTTCAGATTGTGATCGTGGTGATGGTGATGACCATGATCATGGTGATGATCGTGGTGATGGTGATGATTTCGGGCTTCCTGAACATGATGGTCCTGCAACAGGAAGGCGCTGATGATGTTGATGGCGAGCCCAAGCACGGCGACGCCGATCGCTTCGTTGAAATGTATTACGTGCGGCGTAAACAGGCGCTGCGCCGATTCGGCCAGCATGACCAGGGCGACGACGGCCAGGGCAATGGCACTGGCGAAGCCACCCAGCACACTGACCTTGCCGGTACCGAAAGCGAACGCCGGACTGGCGGCATGCCTTCTGGCGTAACGATAGGCGAAGACGGTAATCATGAAGGCGGCGGCATGGGTGCCCATGTGCCAGCCGTCGGCCAGTAGCGCCATGGATCCATAGACGACGCCGGCAACGACCTCGACGATCATCATGGTGGCCGTGAGGAAGAGAACCTGCAGGGTGCGCCGTTCTCCGTGCTCGTGCAGCACCGAAAAATCATGCTCGTGCTGCCAATGGTCAAGTGTATGGTTGTGCATAAAAATCCAATTATCGGTTTCCCGCCAGGCGCTCAGAGGCCATTCATCGATCGAAAAAGTACCGGAGCATGTATTCCAGGCCCGGCGGGATCCCATCGATTAATAAATCACGCCGTTTGTTGCGGGATATCCTGTCGCATTGGTTTGTGTAATGAAGTTCGATGATCAACCGTACAAACCATCCGGATTAGTCCGTTCAATAAACACCATTTTCACCGCAAAGACGCGCAGGACGCAAAGAAATCCTTTCTGAAATCTATTAAACGACTCTGCGCTCTTCCGGTGGTAATGGCTCCATACATCGCCTGAGGCACCGGCTTTTGGTAGTTCTACCTCTTGCGTCCCTGCAATCGCGCGGCTTTGCGGTGAGTTTATTAATTAAGGACGGGCAACTGAATAACCGAATTGACAGGTCCAGCGCAGTGGCTGGCAGGGAATCAGGTTCGCGGGTAAATACAAGGATTCAGGGGGTGATAGCGTTCGAGCCTGGCTTATTAAGTGATGACCCGGGTCAGGCGCCCCGGACAAATCGTGACGGCGGGTTAACCGCTGATAGCCAGCATCTGGGTTACCAGATCACGCACCATGTCCGTCGTGAGCATCCCTTTCCGCACAGCCGAGACTTTCAGAAAGAAGCCATATCGCGGGTCATCTGCCGCTTGCTGATCCCAGTCGTTCAGTTCCAGCATGTCAGACAATTTCTCCGCCGCCCCCCGGACATCCCCTTGTCCCAACAGCATCCAGCATTCCCTTGCCGTGACGCGGGCGGTACAGGGCAACTGCAGATGGATGACATTCCCGGTGCTGGAACCGTCCAATAACCATACGTCCTCGTGATTAACAGCATAGTAGGTGGTCATTGCGCTTCCTCCCTGTCAGTCTGCCGTTACCGCCTGATCTCAACCGCCAATGCGCATCGCACAGGCTACCTGTCAGGCAGTGTCTGTATCGGCTGGAAATGTCGCAGGCTGTAGCCCTTTGTACAGGGGTTTGTACCGTTGCCCAGCGGTGTGGAAACCGTTCGATGATCAGCCGGTCAGCGCGAGAAGTATGCTTCCCATATGGTTTATCGGGAGTGAAAAATGCCCTTCACCGGGCAGGATAACGGGACGTACCCGCGGCAGATGTTTCATCAATGCGTGCGCGTGCGCCACGGGCACGATGGGATCCGCCTCACCATGCCAGAGATCGACAGTCAAAGCGATCTCCTCCGGCCTGAAATCCCAGTCCTGCGTGTACAGGGAGAGGTCGTGCAGGATCCCGCGCGGACCCTCGCGAATGGATCCCCGAATGGAATCGAGTAACGCCCTCCTGACCTCCGGAAGTTCCAGCACCCGTCGGTCCGGGAGGACAGGTGTGCGGGCAATCATCGACAGGATCATCGTCGGCCGGCGGCGCAGGACAGGTTCGAATACTGCCGCAAAGCCGAGCTTCAGCAGCCATGGTGTCTGTCGGGCCAGACTGAATACCAGCCGTCGACTCCAGAGCATCTCTCTCAGCGCCCGGGATTCGATGATCGGTCCCAGGCCACAGACCACGCCGGCCGCCGTCAGGCGCTGGGGAATTTTCCGCGCACAGGCCAGCGCATAGGGTCCTCCGCCCGATACCCCCACGATGGCAAAGCGGTCAATGCCAAGGGTATCCGCCAATTCGGCCATATCGTTCGGCCAGTCCCCGATCCGGCGATCGGGCTGGAAATCCGACAACCCGCAGCCGGGCCGATCCGCCGCGATGATACGCACCCGTGCCTTGCGCGCCGCGGGGTCGATCAGCGCGGCTTCGAAACGCGATGCCGGATATCCTTGGCAATAAAACAGCGGCTTCCCACCCGGGTCACCATATTCGGCATAACCCAGACGGCGTCCGTCGCCCAGGGTAATGCTGCAATCCGTCTTCGGCATATTCAGGGAGATTTCCCGGCAGGCGTGTCGTCCCGGACGAGTAAACCTTCAGTGCGTCGAACGGGAACGATTGCGGAAGACATTGGCCAGTGCAGCGTACTTGGCCCGCACCGGTATCCGTTCGTCGGAGAGTGCATCGAGAAAATCCGAGAGGCGGCGGGACCGCAATACGGCAAACAGCGCCACCAACCCGGCCGGCAGTGCAACCAGCATAAAGTACAGCAGTTTGACCGACAGGGACGCCCTGGTTTCGTCGATGAGATTCATGCCGAGAAATCCCGTCGTGACGCTCGCTATCATACCGAAGATCGTGACCACAGTAAGCCGCAGCATCGAGTTCGACTGGCGGCGCAACGAATCGCTGTCGAGATAATTGCCCATATCCTGGACCTCCTCGCGCACTTCGTTGAAGAGTTCTTCCGTGCCGAGGTTGTCTGCGCACATGCGAAACAGTTCTTTCGCCGGCACCTGGTCCGAGATCTCGTGAAACCAGTAGCGATGGGTGAAACGCAGAAAGATCTCCGAGATCTGTCGTATGGTCCGTTTGAACTGGCGAATGGTATCGGTATTCTGGATATCAAGCTGGGTCAGCGCATTGACCAGGCGATCGGAGAACATCAGCAGCGCCGCCCGGTGAAAGTGCGCGACCAGAAACATCAGGAAATACTGGTGCCGGAACTGTCCGAGGGTGCCGGTCTCGGCGTCGATGAACCGGGGTTGTGCGGTGCTGCCGACCACGACCAGCGTCGAGCCGGTGCAGATGAAACGGGTGTTCATACCCTCGTCATCCGGGCTCCAGTAGCGGTCGTAACAATAGCGGCGTTCGAAGCCGCGCAGGTAGCGGCTGGAGTACGGCAGCACGTCACCGCTGCCCGGCGCGGCCGACAGGCCGAGGCGGATAAAATCGGCCCGTGAAAGCCGTGTCGGGTCGTCGACGGCCAGATAGGCCACCAGCGGCATGCGGTGGTACTCGATCTGCCGGTAGCGCAGCTGTTCCACCGAACCCGAGTAATGCATCGCGAGCGGCCGAAGCAGGTATTCCCAGTGCGCGGCAATATGGGGCGCCCGGTAGCGAGCGACGAAGGCGAGGTAGCGTTCCTCCTTCTCGTAATCGGAAACGGCCAGTATTTCCCCGCCAGCGTCCAGCCACTCGATCCGATGCAGACAGTGGCTGCCCGCGCCTTCCTG
>Ga0210073_1000224_pt1 | contig 11313 bp, 10 predicted proteins | sample Browns_ThreeSqC__2_FD_184853 | JGI IMG/M metagenome (GOLD analysis project Ga0210073, IMG submission 184853) | Wetland microbial communities from San Francisco Bay, California, USA, that impact long-term carbon sequestration - Browns_ThreeSqC_D2... | ecosystem: Environmental > Aquatic > Marine >...
GAGCGCTTCCAGTCAGCGGAGCCCGGTGTCATCCTGGAGACCATCACGACCGCGGGTGAACTCATCCCCGGCGTATCCGTCAGCGCCCGCCAAGACCTGCTCTGTCGCGATGTCGACAGGGCGTTTGCCGCGCGCCATCTGCCGGGGCCGTTTCTCGGGCGCTTCTATCCGCGAGGCTGGCTGGCTGACTGCACCGCGATCGACGGCATCCTCAAGGGCGACATGCTGCCGTTTCGTGTCTCCGGCCTGAGCGATGAGCGCATCGAGGTCGATCTCAATCACCCGCTGGCCACCTATGCCCTGACGGTCGGCGGGAGCATTCAAGAATTCCTGGCGAAACAGGACCAGCAAGGCGGGCGCTGCAACGACATCGTCGCCGATATCGCCCGCCATGGGTCGGGCATGCAATGCCGTCCGGCGGATAGCGTCGTCGATTTCCTCCACACTGACGCCTTCGCACGGAACGATGCGTCGACGGATTGCGATTTCTACCGTACCCCACGGCTGGTGCAGCACATCGATGCCACGGCGCGCGCAATCATCAACCGTCACTATCTACGCGCAATCGCACCGGGCGCCACGGTGCTGGATCTGATGAGCAGCTGGGTTTCGCACCTGGACGGCATCGCGGATTCCGCCACGGTATCGGGACTCGGCATGAATGCGGCGGAACTGGCCGAGAATCCACGCCTTGCCGACTACGTGGTACAGGATCTTAACCGCGAACCCCGGCTACCGTACGCGGACGGCAGTTTTGATGTGGTGGTATGCAGCGTATCGGTGGAATACCTGGTTTCGCCGTTTGATGTCTTCGCCGAGGTGGGGCGCGTGCTCAAACCGGGAGGGCACTGCATCGTCACATTTTCCGACCGCTGGTTCCCGCCCAAGGTCATCCGGCTGTGGACCGAGCTCCACCCCTTCGAGCGCATGGGTCTGGTGCTGGAGTATTTCCGCCGGGGCGGACAATTCGACGGCATGACCACCGAAAGCTGGCACGGCTGGCCGCGTCCCACGGACGACAGGTACTATCCGCAGCGGCTGGCGGCGGACCCGGTATTTGCGGTATCGGGGCGACGCCGCTGAATGCGTCGATGTGGCATCATTAACCGCAGTGGTAACATGCCATCAATGACGCAATACAGTTTTTACTGTCGTGGCAAGAGAACCACGGAAACACACGGAATCATTGCGGCAACATTTATCCGTGTGCTTCCGTGTCTTTCCGTGGCCATGCAATCATTGCCTTATCATCACGGGAGCCGTTTGTGACAGAGTCCACCGGAAGTCATCGTCCACCCGAACATCCCCAGATCGCCAGCGGCGGTATCGGCGTACTGCTGGTGAACCTCGGCACCCCCGATGCCCACGATACCGCCGCCGTGCGCCGCTACCTCGCCGAGTTCCTGTCGGACCGGCGCGTGATCGAGCTGACTCCCTGGCTGTGGCAGCCAATACTGCATGGCGTCATTCTGCGCACCCGCCCCGCGCGGGTGGCCGAGGCCTATCACAAGGTCTGGCTTAACGAAACCAACGAGTCGCCGCTGCGCTACTACACCCGCCGCCAGGCGGAGCGACTGGGCGAGCGACTGGGCGAACATGACGGCAGGCTCGTCGTCAGCTGGGCCATGCGCTACGGCAATCCCTCCATCGCGGAGCAGATCGGCGCCCTGCATGCGCAGGGCTGCGAGCGCATACTGATCGCGCCGCTGTATCCACAATACAGCGCCTCCACCACGGCCACGGTCAATGACCGGGCTTTCGAAACGCTCAAGTCCATGCGCTGGCAGCCGGCGCTACGCTGCCTGCCGCCCTACTACGATCACCCGGCATATATCGAAGCCCTTGCGCAGTCGATAGCGCAGCATTTCGCGGCTGAGGAACAGCGTCCCGAGGTGATCCTGGCGTCCTTCCATGGCCTGCCGCAGGAATATTTCGACAAGGGCGACCCCTATTACTGTCACTGCGCCAAGACCACCCGCCTGCTGCGCGAGCGGCTCGGTCTGGATGAACAACAGCTGCGCATGACCTTTCAGTCGCGCTTCGGCCCGAAGAAATGGCTGCAACCCTACACCGACAAGACACTGAAAGCGCTGGCAAAGGAAGGTGTCAGGCATCTCGCCGTGGTCATGCCGGGATTTGCCGCCGACTGCCTGGAAACCCTTGAAGAGATGGGCATGCAGAACCGTGAACTGTTTCTGGGACACGGCGGCAGCCGCTACGATGCCATCCCCTGTCTCAATGACTCGGAGACCGGCATGAACATGCTGCATAGCCTGGTCACCCAGGAACTGGCCGGATGGATTACAGTCTAGAAGCAAGCGCTGAGGGTGCCCGGATGTATCGGCAAACATTTCTTTGAATCGGGGAATTTAACGAACATGAAACAACACGCGACCGTGATGGAAGCCGTTGTGATGCAGGTACCCGGCGGGGTCGATGTGCTGCAGCTCCAGACAGTGCCTGTGCCCGAAATCATGCATGACACGGATGTACTGGTACGGTTGAGGGCTGCCGGGCTCAACCCGATCGATGCCAAACTGCGGCAGAATCCCGGTGGCTACTCGATGCCCTTGCCGGTCGTGCTCGGCTTCGATGGCGCCGGCGTGGTCGAGGCAACCGGCAAGGCTGTGACCCGTTTTGCCCCCGGCGATGAGGTCTACTTCTGCCATCCGAGCTTCGGTGGGCTTTCAGGCTGTTACGCGACCTACACGGTGGTGCCCGAAATCCTGCTGGCACACAAACCGGCGCGCCTGAGTTTTACCGAGGCCGCCGCTGTTCCCCTGGCGTTGATCACCGCATGGGAATCGCTGTTCGACCGGGTAAACATACAAGCCGGACAGAAAGTGCTTGTTCATGGAGGTGCCGGCGGGGTGGGCCACCTCGCCATCCAGCTGGCAAAACAGGCCGGGGCAGCTGTCTGCGCGACCGTCGGTTCGGAGGCCAAGGCAACATTCGCGAACGCTCTGGGTGCAGATAAGCCCATCTACTATCGTGACGAGAATTTCGCGCAGGCCGTATTGCGCTGGACTGACGGTCAAGGCGTCGATGTCGCACTGGACACCGTTGGCGGACAAACTTTCGAACAGACCTTTGCCGCCGTGCGCTACGGAGGCCAGGTGGTCTCGCTGCTCCAACCTGCGCCCGCCACCAACTGGAGCATCGCACGCCAGCGTAATCTCGGGATCAGCCTGGAGTTGATGCTGTCGCCGACTTTTCTGAAGATTCCGCAGGCGCAACGTGCGCAGTCACGCATCATGGAAACGTGCGCACCACGCTTTGACAGTGGCGAACTCAAGGTTCGCGTGTCACAGACCTTTTCCCTGAACGAGGCGGCGGCAGCCCATCAAACGCTGGAAAGTGGCACGCAGACCGGAAAACTTGTCCTCGTAATCGACTGAAGGGCATAGGGCATACGACGGCGCCCGCGTCCGCATTCACCCGAGCCCCATCATGGGGTCTTCCCGCGATTCAGCTCGTTCCGGCGAACCTCGTATCAGGTGACTCCGGATGGCCCAGGGTTATTCAGCGGCGTCGCACCACAGATTATCGATTGATACGAGCCACACTTCAAAAGTTCTACGCTACCCCGATAGTGGTTTCGACCCGGTCCGTGGCGATCCTCGACGATTACTTGTACAATTATGTAGAATAATTGTATAACTCTAAACGAGACCGACCATGAACAATGCCGCCAATAAACCTCTCGCGCCACCCGCCGACAGCCTCCTACCCATCCGCACCGTATCCCTTGTGACCGGTGTCAATGCCGTCACCTTGCGCGCCTGGGAACGGCGTTACAGCCTGATCACGCCGCAACGAACACCAAAGGGCCACCGGCTGTATACCCAAAAGGATGTAGAGCGCATCAACCGGGTTGTCGAACTGCTCAATCAGGGTATCGCCGTCAGTCACGTCAAACCCCTGCTTGACCATATGCCCGGCGAAGTTCTTGCCTCGGCAACAAGAGACGAAAGCGACACCTGGAAAACCCGTCAGGAAATGATGCTCGGGGCCATAGAAAGATTTGATGAACCGGCACTGGACGGCACCTACAACGACGCCCTGTCACTATACCCGGTCGATATCGTTAACCAGCGGCTTACCACGCCCCTGCTGCGCCTGCTGGGCGAACGGTGGAAAAAACGGGAATTGGGGATCGCGGAGGAACATTTCTTCTCGGTTTACCTGCGAAATAAACTGGGCACACGCATTCAACACATGAACCAGCGCGGCAGCGGCCCGCTGTTACTACTCGCCTGTCTTCCGGGTGAACTCCATGAAATTGGCCTGCTGTTTTTTGCGCTTGCCGCGGTCGATACCGGCTACCGTGTGCTAATACTTGGCGCCAACACCCCTTTGCAACAAATTCCCGGCGTGCTCGATGTAAAGCCGTGTGTCGGTGTCATTTTATCAAGCTCATCAAAATCTGCCGGCAGCGTGATTGACACAGATCTGCATGATCTCGTGAACCGTGTAAAAACGCGGGTATTTGTCGGCGGAAAAACTGCCGTATCACACCAGGAAAAACTCGAAGAGGCCGGGGCTATTTGCCTGGGTGAGAACATAGCGACCGGTCTGCAACTGGTAAACAAGACTTTGAAAAAGAGCACATCACAATGACAGGTCGCCGGCATTGATCCGGTTTCGTGGCAGCCTGCGCACGGCGGCGACTTACTGATATTTCAGGGACGCCTGCGAGCTTTCGCACCTGGCCCGGCAATCATTGCCGGTAACACGGTACCGACCACCGGCATGACACGTGCGCACAGTGCTTTTCCCGGTGCTTGCGGAGTGAATCTCGTCACCGAAACCAATACCCGGACTGCGTATACATGGCCGGCGCCTTATAGCACGTTGCGCAGCATCAGTTCACGCGGGTGCGGGTTCAGGTACACCTGCCGGCTGATGTAGGGGTTCGGATTGCGCCGAAAGTGGTGCTGCAACAAGGTGACCGGAACCACCAGCGGCACCAGACCGCGTCGGTAATCGTCAATGACGTCGACCAGGTCGGCGCGGTTGACATCGTCGACCTGCTTGCGCAGGTAACCGAGCAGGTGCTGCAGGACATTGACGTGACGCTCGCGGCTGGCCTGTGTTTTCAACACCTGCATGACCCGCCCGATGTAGCGCTCAGCCAGCGAATCCAGCCGGGTGTTATCGAGCCGTGCCAGCATGCCGCCAAGTTCCCTGTAGGCGGAGGGGCTGTGCGCCAGCAATAACAGCTTGTGGCGGGTGTGAAAATCGATCATTCCCTTTTTGCTCAGCCGCTGCTGTCGCAGCGCCTGCCAGCGCGCGTAGACGAGAACCCGCAAGACGAAGTTTTCCCGCAACCCCGGGTCGTTCAGTCTGCCCTCCTCCTCGACCGGCAGCAGCGGATTGGCCTCCTGCACCGCGCGCGCGAATATGCCCGAGCCGTCGCGCTGCGGCATACCCGTGTCGCTGTACACCTTGACCCGCTCCATACCACAGCTCGGAGAGTCCTTCTTGAACACGAAACCGCACAAACCGTCCAGCCGCCGCGCCGTGTTGGTGCTGTATTCCCGCAGCGCGTCGGTTACATCGAGGCCGTCATTCCTGCTCCCGATCGCGCGGGGCGCGTGCACCTCGCCAACCAGTCGTATTGACGGACGTGGCGTGCCCATGCCAATCGCGACTTCGGGACAAAATGGCACGAATTCGAAGTGCGCACCGAGTTCCTCGATGATAAAGCGGTTGCGCTTGTGCCCGCCGTCGAAGCGAACCCTGGCGCCGAGCAGGCAGGCGCTGACGCCGAGGCGCAGCGGTTTCAACCCGTATTCATGCGTGGCCTGCGTTTTAATTGCCATGAATGATCTCCCTTGACTGCTCGCATATTAGTTTCTTGCCGCGCACACCCGAAATGGCCTTACAGCAGCGGTTCGATGGCCACGATCAGGCGTTCGTCCTGCGGACTGACCTCACCGGGAAAACTCGCCACCACGCGACCCTGCCGGTCGAGCAGGTGCTCGTAAAAGTTCCAGCGCGACGTATCGCCGCTGGCATCGGAAAAGTGCGGCACTTGCCAGCAGGGCCACCGCCAAAGTCGCCAGCCATGTCTTCATGGCTGCCTCCACTCATGAGTTCATCACCATGAGGACATTTTATACATTAATTGTATAAATATTGCACTACATATTTGCGATCATGATGGGGTCGAAAATATCCCAATTCTCGCTGTTATATACATTATATTACATATATTTATGTGTTAATTAAAAGCACGCAGAACAAACCCGGGCTGCACGCAAAACACCATTCACTGGAATTTTACGCTTGACACCGTACAATTAATTGTATAGCTTTTGTACATAGCGAGAAATGTCACGACAACCGAGGAGCACACACGTGAGCGCCACCCGCCTGAGCATCGACTGGACCGAACAGGGACTGGTTCCCGACTCCGTAATACGTCTCGGCATACGACGCATGCTGAAGGCACGCCTGCAGGGCCTGCCCGGCGACGTGGAGGACCAGGCCCGCGCCAGGGACGAGTTCATCGCCGGAATGGACCGGCAGGTGATTGCGCCCGTGCCGCACAAGGCCAATGAACAGCATTACGAACTGCCCGACGCATTCTTCTCCGCGGTGCTCGGCAGCCGCCTCAAGTACAGCTGCTGTTACTGGCCGGTCGGGGTCAGCGACCTCGACAGCGCCGAGCGGGAGGCGCTGCGTGTGACCTGCGAGCGCGCCGGCCTGGCTGACGGCATGGACATACTCGAACTCGGTTGTGGCTGGGGATCGCTGACGCTGTGGATGGCCGAACAGTACCCCGCCAGCCGCATTGTCGCAGTCTCCAATTCGCAGCCGCAAAGCCGCTTCATCGAGGCGCAGGCGGCACACAATGGACTGCAAAACATCGAAGTGATCACCTGCGACATGAATGACTTCTCCACGCCGCGGCGGTTCGATCGCGTGCTGTCTGTCGAGATGTTCGAGCACATGCGCAATTATCGGCTGCTGTTTAAGCGCATCGCCGACTGGCTCAACCCTGCCGGCCGCTTCTTTTTACACATCTTTTGTCACCGCTCGGTGCCCTATGCCTTCGTCGACCAGGGACCCGGCGACTGGATGAGCCGCCATTTCTTCACCGGCGGCATGATGCCGAGCGACGATCTGCCACTGCATTTCCAGACGCACCTGCACATTCTGCAGCACTGGCGCTGGAACGGACGTCACTACCGCAATACCGCCAATGCCTGGCTGGCCAACATGGACCGGCGCCGTGACGAGGTCTGGCCGCTGCTGGAAAGCGTCTACGGCGCCGGCCAGACGCAACAGTGGTGGATGCGCTGGCGCATGTTCTTCATGGCCTGCGCCGAACTGTTCGCCTGCGACGACGGCCAGCAGTGGTGGGTCGGTCATTATCTGTTCGAAAAACCGGCTGTCGGACCCGGAGATCAGGTCGCGTGAATATACTGTTCAATGCCATTGCCTTCCAGCTGGGCTGGTTTGCGTGTGTGCTGGGCGGCGCCAACCAGTTGCCCTGGCTGGGCACCCTGGTGGCAGTACTCATCGTCTACTGGCACCTGCACCAGGCACAGCATCCGGGACGCGAATTCGCCTTGCTGGCAGTGGTCGGCGTGATGGGCGCACTGTGGGACAGCCTGCTGGTGGCCGCGGGCTGGCTCGAATACCCCTCCGGCATCCTGCTGAGCAATACCGCGCCGCACTGGATCGTCGCCATGTGGGTGCTGTTCGCCTCCACGCTCAACGTTTCGCTGCGCTGGCTGCGCAGGCGCTGGGTGCTGGCCACGCTGCTGGGAGCGGTGGCCGGTCCGCTGGCTTATTACGCCGGCGCCGGGCTCGGGGGCGTCGTCATTACCGCGCCGTTACCAGCCTTCACGGCGCTGGCTTCGGGCTGGGCGGCTTTCGTGCCCCTGCTGATCAGGCTGTCGACCCGCCTCGACGGCATGCGCGCTATTCCGGAACCGGCGGGAGCCTGAGGCGATGTTCGACGGGACCCTGTATCTCTACGGCCTGGCGGTGACCTCAGTACTGGTGTTGACCACCTGGGTGGCGAGCACCGTCAAACGCGACGTCAGCATCGTCGACAGCACCTGGTCGCTGATGTTTCTCGCCGTGGCCTTCACCTATGCCAGCCCTGCGTGGCTGAACGGCGAGCTGAACGCGCGCGCCGTGCTGTTGCTGCTGCTGGTCAGCGCATGGGCGTTGCGCCTGTCGATTTACATCAGCTGGCGCAACCGGGGCGAGGCCGAGGATCGTCGCTACCGTGCCATGCGCCGCAAGCACGAACCCGGCTTCGCCCTGAAAAGCCTGTACCTGGTGTTTGGACTGCAGGGTCTGCTGGCATGGTTTATTTCCCTGCCGCTGCTGGCCGCCGTCACCGGCACCCCGGATCTGGGTATGCTCGATGCAATTGCCGTACTGATCTGGCTCACCGGCTTCGGCTTCGAGGCTGTGGCCGACGCACAACTCGCCGCCTTCCGGGCGCGCCCGCAAAACCGCGGCAAGGTCCTGGACACCGGTCTGTGGCGTTTCAGCCGTCATCCGAATTATTTTGGCGAGTGCACGATCTGGTGGGGATTTTACCTGCTGGCGGTCGCCGCCGGCGGCTGGTGGAGTTTTCCCGCGCCGCTGTTGATGACCATCCTGTTGCTGCGCGTGTCCGGCGTGACCCTGCTGGAACGCGACATCAGTGAACGGCGTCCGGCCTACCGCGACTATGTGCAACACACCAATGCCTTCATACCCGGCCCGCGCAAGCCAGTGCCGGCGACCGGTGAATCGGGGTCCGGCGCATGAAAACCGCCACCCTGCGCGCCGCCGTGCTGGCAGTGTTCTGGGCTGCGCTGCCGCCTGCTCATGCCAGCGCCTCGTCGAGCCGGGAATGGCGTTTCGAGGTGTTTCTCGACGACAAGCCGATCGGGTTTCACACCTTCCGGCTGAGCGACTCCGGCGCCACGCGCGAGCTGCGCGGCGAGGCGCGCTTCAGCGTCAAGCTGCTGGGGTTCACCATTTATGACTATGCCCATCGCAACCTTGAGCTATGGCGGCACGACTGCCTGCAGCACATCGACGCCAGCACCGACGACAACGGCGAGGATTTTCACGTGCGCGGCGCCATCGAGGGCGAGCAACTGGTGCTGGAAAACAGCACCGGCAACAGCATCCTGCCCGGCTGCGTGATGACCTTTGCCTACTGGAACCCGGCAATCCTGTCGCAGCAGCGCCTGCTCAATGCCCAGACCGGTGAATACCTCGATGTCAGCATTCAGCAGCTCGACGAAAAACCGCTGCAGCTGCAGGGTCGCGCCGTGCCCGCCCTGCACTATCGCATCCGTACCGGGGAAAGCAACATCGAGCTGTGGTACTCCAGCGACGGCGACTGGCTGGCGCTGAGCACCGCCACCAGCGGCGGTGAACTTCGCTACCACCGGGTACCGGCGGCAGCCGGTAACGGGAGCGGTTACGGTGACTAGGTCATTGTGCATCGCCGGCTGCCTGTCCATCGCGCTGACAGCCGGTTGCAGCAGCAACCGCCTGGCGCCGATTGCCACCGTCGAGCATGTCGACCTGCCGCGCTTCATGGGCGACTGGTATGTGATTGCACACATACCCGCCTTTCTCGAGCGCGATGCCTGCAATGCGGTGGAATCCTATCGCCTGCTGGATGACGGCCGCATCGCCACCACCTTCAGCTTCAACGACGGCGGCTTCGACGGCAAACGCAAGACCTACACCCCCACCGGCTTCATTCTCGACAGCACCTCGAATGCCGTGTGGGGCATGCGCTTCATCTGGCCGATCAAGGCCGATTACCGCATCGTTTATGTCGACGCCGACTACCGGCAGACCATCATCGGACGCGAGAAACGTGACTACGCGTGGATCATGGCCCGCGCGCCGCAGATCCCGGCGCAGGACATGCAGGCGCTGGTCGAACTTATCGCCGCCCAGGGCTATGACACTTCGAAACTGCGCCGCGTGCCGCAGCACTGGCCGGATCGGGCCACCGTGGAGGGAGAAGCACCATGAAGATCGCCGTCATCGGCACCGGTATCGCCGGAAATGTCGCCGCCGCGCGGCTGTGCCGCGAGCACGATATCACGGTATTCGAGGCCGGCGATCACATCGGCGGCCATACCCATACGCACACTATCGACGACAACGGGCGACCGCTGGCCATCGACACCGGCTTCATCGTGTTCAATGACTGGACCTACCCCAATTTCATCGCCCTGCTCGATGAGCTCGGCGTGCCATCGCAACCGAGCGAGATGAGTTTCGGCGTCAAGTGCGAACAGACCGGGCTGGAGTACAAGGGTCACTCGCTCAACACCCTGTTCGCACAACGACGCAACCTGCTGCGTCCGTCCTTTCATCGCATGCTGCGCGATATCCTGCGTTTCAACCGCGAGGCAGGCATTCTGCTCGCGGCCGACGACCAGACGCTCACGCTGGGCGACTATCTGCACGATAACCACTACAGCGCCGCATTCCGCGATTATTACATCCTCCCCATGGGCGCGGCGATCTGGTCGGCGGAGCCGCGGCGCATGCTGGCATTTCCGGCGGTCAACTTCCTGCGGTTCTTCGCCAACCATGGTTTGCTGAACATAAGCAACCGGCCACAGTGGCGGGTGATACGCGGCGGCTCGAGGACTTACGTCGACAGACTGACTGCGCCGTTCCGGCACCAGATCCGGCTCAATAACCCGGTGACCGGCATCAGACGGCAGGCGACGCATGTGGAAATCAGCAGCGCCCGGGACGGGGTGGAACGCTTCGACCGGGTATTTATCGCCTGCCACAGCGACCAGGCGCTCGCCATGCTGCGCGATGCCTCGCCGCTGGAACGCGAAGTTCTCGGCGCCATTCCCTATCAGCGCAACGAGGTGGTGCTGCATACCGATACCTCGCTACTGCCGCGCCGGCGTCTGGCCTGGTCGGCGTGGAACTACCACCGCCTCGCCGGCGACAATGCGGGTGTCGCGGTCACCTACAACATGAACCTGCTGCAGGGCCTGCAGACGCAACAGACCTTCCTGGTCACGCTTAACCACAGCGCCGCCATCGACCCGGACAGGATCATCACGCGTCTCGGCTACGACCACCCGGTGTTTACGCACGCCGGTATCGCGGCCCAGCGGCGCCAGGCCGACATCAACGGCGTCAACCGCAGCTATTTTTGCGGCGCCTACTGGCGTTACGGTTTTCACGAGGACGGCGTGGTCAGCGCCCTCAACGCACTCGCGCACTTCCGGGAGAAAGACGGTGAGCAACAGCTGCCTCTACGTCGGGCGGGTTAGGCACCGGCGCTTCGCGCCGACCCGC
>Ga0210073_1000226_pt1 | contig 11308 bp, 8 predicted proteins | sample Browns_ThreeSqC__2_FD_184853 | JGI IMG/M metagenome (GOLD analysis project Ga0210073, IMG submission 184853) | Wetland microbial communities from San Francisco Bay, California, USA, that impact long-term carbon sequestration - Browns_ThreeSqC_D2... | ecosystem: Environmental > Aquatic > Marine >...
CGTTCTACAGCAGCACCCGCTCGATGCCGCCGTCGCGGACACGGGTGATGAACTCCTTATCCCAGTCCCTGCCGAGCAGGTGGTTGGCGAGTTCCACCACGATGTAGTCGGTTTCGAGACCGGTGTCATCGACATAACGGGCCAGGCCCTGCTGGCAGGAGGGACAGGAGGTCAGCAGCTTCACATTTCCGGCCACGGCGCGCACCTCACCCGTCAACGTCTGAATTCCCAGCGCGAGCTGCTCCTGCTTGCGGAAGCGCAGCTGGGTGGCGATGTCCGGACGCGACAGGGCGAAGGTGCCGGCCTCGCCGCAGCAGCGGTCGGAGAGCATGACCGGCTGGCCCATCAGGGTCGAGGCGACCTGGATCGGGTTGTGGGTCTTCATCGGCGTATGGCAGGGGTCATGGTAGAGATACTGCACACCCTGCCCTGCCTCCAGATGCACGCCCTTCTCCAGCAGGTATTCATGGATATCGAGGAGGCGGCAGCCCGGGAAGATCTTGTCGAACTCGTACTCCAGCAGCTGGTCCATGCAAGTGCCGCAGGAGACGATGACGGTGCGGATGTCAAGGTAGTTGAGGGTGTTGGCGACACGGTGGAACAGCACCCGGTTGTCGGTGGTGATCTGCTGCCCTCGGGCGGCATCGCCGCCGGCTTTCTGCGGATAGCCGCAGCAGAGATAACCGGGCGGCAGCACGGTCTGTGCACCCGTATCGTAGAGCATGGCGAGCGTCGCCAGACCGATCTGGCTGAACAGGCGCTCGGAGCCGCAACCCGGGAAATAGAACACCGCATCCGATGCCTCCGACACCTTGCGAGGGTCACGCAGGATCGGCACCATGCGGCTGTCCTCCAGCCCCAGCTGCGCGCGCATGGCCTGACGCGGCACGGAGGACGGCATGGGTTTCTTCACGAAATGCACCAGCTGGGAACGCAGCGTCAGCGGACCGCTGGTCCCCTCCGGCAATGCCCCGGCACGCGCGGGCAGCAGACGGCGCGCCAGATCCACCGCAAGGCGCTGACCTCGATAGCCCCAGTCGATCATCAGCTTGCGCATCAACTTGATAGTCGCGGGGTCGGTGACGTTGAGAAAAGTCATCGCGGCCCAGGTGATCGGGCTGTAGTGCTTCTGGCCACGCTCACGCAACAGCTTGCGCATGCGCATGGTGACTTCGCCGAAATCGATATTCACCGGGCAGGGATTGAAGCACTTGTGGCAGACCGTGCAGTGGTCCGCCACGTCGTTCATTTCCCTGAAGTGCTGCAGGGAGACGCCGCGGCGCGTCTGCTCCTCGTAGAGAAAGGCCTCGATGATCAGGCCGGTGGCGAGGATCTTGTTGCGCGGCGAATAGAGCAGGTTGGCGCGCGGGATGTGCGTGTTGCACACCGGTTTGCATTTGCCGCAGCGCAGACAGTTGCGAATATCGTCGTTGAGCGCACCGAGTTCGCTCGCCTCCAGCAGCAATGCCTCCTGCTGCACCAGGCGCAGTGAAGGCGTGTAGGCGCTGCCGAGCCCCGAACCGGTCATCAGCTTGCCGCGGTTGAAGTGCCCTTCCGGATCGATCTGCCGTTTGTAGCGTTCGAAGTCGGCGATCACCCGCGGTTCCAGGAATTTGAATTTGGTCAGACCGATACCGTGCTCGCCCGAGATGACGCCGCCCAGCGAAACGGCGAGTTTCATCACCCGGTCGACGATCAGATCCGCCTCGTGCAGCATGGCGTAGTCGGAGGAGTTGACCGGGATGTTGGTGTGCACGTTGCCGTCCCCGGCGTGCATGTGGGTGGCGACGAACAGGCGGCTGGTGCGCCGCCCCGCATGGAGTGCCTCCATCTGTTTCAGCAGCCGGGTCCACTCGTGTCCGCTGAATATCTCCGACAGCGGCCGCGCCACCTCCTGGCGGTAGGAAATACGCAGATCCCGGCGCAGTAGCAGGTCCAGCACCCGGTCTCCGGGCTGGGCCTTCGCCAGCACGTCCACGTCCAGCAGTTCCGCATGTTCCGTGGCCGACTCATCCAGATGATCGAGTAGCCCGGACCAGCGCGCCTGCCGGGAATCGAGCAACTCCCGGGCGGCATCCTGCTTGGCCTGCACGATGGCGCGGTTTTCCTCGCTGCTGGTGAATTCGCCGTCGCGGTGCAGCGCCGCCAGGTCGCCGGAGAGGAATTCCCGCACCGCCTCGACGATGTCCAGCTTGTTGCGCGTCGAATACTCGATGTTGATGCGCTCGATGCCGGCGCTGTATTCATCCAGCCGTTCCAGCGGAATGACCACGTCCTCGTTGATCTTGAAGGCATTGGTATGGGCGGCGATCGCCGCAGTCCGTGAGCGGTCGGCCCAGAACTGTTTGCGCGCCTCGGCGCTGACGGCGATGAAGCCTTCCGCTCCGCGCTGGTTGGCCATGCGCACCACGGTCGAGGCGGCGTCGGCCACCGCCGTCTCGTCGTCACCGGACACGTCGATCAGCAGCACCATCTTGGGCAGTTCGCTGCGCGCCGCCTTGCTGCTGTACCTGACGGCCCGGACATAACGTTCGTCCATGTGCTCCATGCCGGCCAGCAGCACATCCGTTCGGGCATCCAGGTAGTGACGGGTTTCCACGATGGCCGGTACTGCGAGGCGCAGGTCGGTGCCAAAGAACTCCAGGCAAAGGGTGCGCGTAAACGCCGGCTTGCGGTGCAGGATGAATTCCGCCGAGGTGATGAGGCCGTCGCAGCCTTCCTTCTGGATACCCGGGATGCCCGCGAGGAACTTGTCCGTCACGTCCTTGCCGAGGCCCGGCTTGCGCAGGGAACTTCCCGGCACGCGGATGATTTCAGGTTCCTGCAACGGCTGATCCGGACCTTTTTCGTAGCGGATCACCCGGAATTCGACCTGCTCCTGCAGATGGATCTTGCCCAGGTTGTGGTTGAGTCGCTCGACCTCCAGCCAGTTGCCGTCCGGGGTCACCATGCGCCAGGAGACCAGGTTGTCGAGCGCCGTACCCCAGAGCACGGCCTTCTTGCCGCCGGCGTTCATGGAGACGTTGCCGCCGATGGTCGAGGCATCCTGCGAGGTCGGGTCCACCGCGAATACGTAACCGTTGCGCCCGGCATGGTCGCCCACCCGGCGGGTCACCACACCAGCGCCGGCCCGGACGGTCGCCACCGGTCCGCTCACGCCGGGCAGTTCTTTCAGGCGGATTTCACCCAGGGTTTCGAGCTTTTCCGTGTTGATCACGGCGGAATCCCCGTGCAGCGGCACGGCGCCGCCGTGGTAGCCGGTGCCGCCGCCGCGCGGAATGATGGTCAGCCCGAGCGCGATGCAGGCACGGACGATGTCGCGTGTCTCCTGCTCCGTGTCCGGGCTGATCACTACGCAGGGCATCTCCACGCGCCAGTCGGTGGCGTCGGTGGCATGGGAGACGCGCGCCAGGCCGCTGAAGTCGATATTGTCGCGGCGCGTGATGCGGCCCAGGCGCTGGCGGATGCGCCGACGCAACTCCCGGGTGCGTGGATACCAGTCGGAAAAACGCCCGACAGCCTCGCGGGCGGTAGCCGCGAGCTGCAGGGCATCGGTATTGCCCTCGGCCCGGGCCACGATCTGGTCGAGGCGATGATGCATCGCCCCGATCAGCGCATCGAGGCGTTTTTTGCTAGACAGCAGGTCGTCCTGGATATAGGGATTGCGGTCCACCACCCACAGATCACCGAGCACCTCGAACAGCATGCGCGCCGACCGCCCGGTCACCCGGGAGGCGCGCAGTCGGTTGAGCAGATCCCACGTCGCCTCCCCGAGGTAGCGAATAACGATTTCACGGTCGGAAAAAGAGGTGTAGTTGTAAGGTATTTCGCGGATACGTTCGGACATGGAGAGGACGGGCTCTGCGGGGCGTTCAGGCATAATGGTAGCGCTATCTTACCAGCGCCGCTGGCGGCCGACTAAGTGCTAATTGATGGCGCGAACCATAAACCCTGTTTTCACCGCAAAGACGTAAAGCAAGGTATTTACAAAAAACAATTAAATCCTTTCTCTTTGCGTTGAATTTATTTCATTGCGGATAGACATCGTTCAGTGAGGATTACCGGCGACGTTGCGCTTGAGACGCATGATACCGCTGCGTAGCCAGGTTATTCCCTGCAAACCCATCTGCGCGATGAAGGACAGCGGCGACAGCAGGACCACGAGGGCCTCGCCCAGGCGCATTGATTTCGAGAGGAACCACTCCCGGTGACGCGAGTGCGTGATGAGGTGCTTGAGCTTGGTGTTCTTCTTGCGGCTGACGGCAAAGTTGTCGCTCTTGCTGATGCTCTGGGTGGCGATCATCGGAAACAGCGCGTAGGTCCCCGGAAGCATTGCATAGGCCGAGTCCAGCGCCTTGCCGATCAGCAGGCGCTTCTCGATGCCGGGGGCGCCCCAGGGATGATCGTGCAGCCAGCGCAGCAGGCGCGGACTGACGATGTAGGCATGCGCGCAGCCCGAACTGGTGCGCAGCACGTTGGGCCGCACGAAATAGGCCCACAGCGGCCAGTGACCCAGGAAGAAGATCATCCAGTCCGGCGGCAGCCGCTCGATGGCGTGTCCGATGGCGCGCACCGAGCGCGGAGTGAGACGGCGCACGAACTGCACGTCATCCTCGAAGATCAGCGTGGTGTTGCAGCCCTGCTGCCTGGCGTGCTCTGCCACCGCGCGGTGCGATTCCCAGCTGCCGATATAACCACGCCCCGGAAACCGCAGCGGACGATAGAACAGCACCTGCCGGCACAGCCCCACCTTGTGGAACTGGGCCGCGACGTTGACCGCACGGTCTTCCCGGCTTTTGAGCGAGATGCAATAGACACCGTCGAGGAACGACCAGTCCAGCGCCTGCGCGGGGTCGATGCTGCCGTTGCAGTAGGGGCAGGACGGATCGGGTGGACAGGGATGAAATACCGGCCCCTCGGCAACCGCCGCCACCGGTTCCGGTTCCACGTGTGCTTGCAGGGTGTTCATCATTCCGTTGGACAGGTCCGCTGGCAATCGATGAATTGCCGCGAAGAAACCAGAGTCGCAGAGGAATTTTTCATGAAAAACAATAACAACGCATCGTGTGTGAATTTTGAATTGACAGCCTGACGACAGGATGCAGCCGGTATCTGACTGCTGACGATCACGGCGCCCCTGGAATCAACATCGCGCATTCTACTCATTTTCGAGCCACCGTAATACGTCTGTCGCGATTCCAAAAGGCGCCAAACAAGAACGCGCATCACGGGTATAGACCACATCCGGGGTTAACAATTCCGTGTAAGACGCTCGATCGGGCCACGAATATGGGATGAGCCTTGAGTATGGTCCCAGAATTCTCTTCCGGTAGAAACCGCCCGCGTGTCATGCGGTGGAGGACAAGATTGGCTATGATAGGCGCCTGTTCGAGTCATCGTGTTGCTACTGCGGCGGATGAACCCCAAATAATCCATCCACATCCATGAACGCCAGTCACCAGCCCGTCTTCCAGCGCCGCTTCCTGCGACCCCGCTACTGGCCGATCTGGTTCGTCATGTTGCTGAGCGTTGCCCTGGCCTTTCTGCCCGTGCGGCTGCGGGCCGTTCTCGGGGATGGTGTGGGGTGGCTGCTTTGGCGCATCGACTCCAGGACCGGACGCATAGCACGCAAGAATCTGTCGCTCTGCTACCCGCAGATGACGGACGGAGAGAGAGACCGTCTGCTCCGGGAACAGTTCCGCATCGCCGCGCATATCCTGCTCGGTTACGGTCAGTTGCTGGTGCGCTCGCCGGGACATCTGCGCAGGCAGTTCGACATTCAGGGGCTGGAAAACGTTGAACAGGCTGTCGACGAGGGGAAGAACGTCATTCTTCTCTCACCGCACTTCCTGGCCATGGAGTACGCCGGGCAATGCCTGTCACATCAATACCCAATGGTCAGCATGGTGCGGCTGCACAGCAATCCGGTCACGGACTGGATCGTGACGCGCTTTCGCACCCGTTACGGCGGCGAGGTCTACAGTCACGAGGCCAGCCTGCTCCCGCTGGTGAAGGCCACCCGCGGCGGCAGGTGGTTTATGTATTTTCCGGACGAGGACAAGGGCGCGGAGAACAGCATATTCATCCCTTTCTGCGGTGTCCCCAAGGCCACCATGCCGCTGCTGGGAAGACTAGTCGAAAGCTGCCGCGCGACGGTCATCCCCACGCTGGTTTTCTATTCGCCCGAACGGCGTCGTTTCAGCATCGAGTTTCTGGAACCGCTGCGGGATTTCCCGACCGGAGACAATGCACAGGACGCACTGCGCATGAACCGGCTAATCGAGGACATGGTGAACCGGGATCCCGCGCAGTATCTATGGACGGCCAAGATATTCCGGACCCGCCCGCCGGGCGAACCGGGTTTCTATTGATTCAGTGTTCGTCCATGAACACCATGCTCACCGCAGAGACGCAGAGATCGCAGAGAAATTCTTCAACGAAAGCAATTAAAAATCTCTGCGTTCTTTGCGTCTCTGCGGTGAGTTAATGACTTTTTGAACGGAGACTGGTTATTCAGACACCATGCACGAACTCGGGCTGGACTAGCCACCGTTCTCGCGGTTGATGCGGGCAAGCCGCGCGGTCAATGTGTCGATGCCGCCCTTGCGGATCTCGGCGGCATAGCTGTTGCGGTTGCTGGCCACCAGGCTGATGCCATCAATTGATACATCGTAGACTTTCCAGTCCCCGCCCTTGAGATGCATGCGGTAGTCGATGGGTATGAGTGGACCGTTACCCTGCTGCACCTCGGTATGCACCGCCACATCATCGGCAGCATCGGGCGCGCGCAGGGGTTTGAAATCAATCGTCTGATCCTTGTACTTCATCAGCGACGCTGCATAGAAGCGCACCAGATGCGTGCTGAATTCCTGGACAAAGCGCTGCTGCTGTTGCGGAGTCATATCCCGCCAGTAGCGGCCCAGCACCAGTTTGGCCGTGGCATCGAAGTCGAAGTGCGGCACCACGACCCGGTTCAACAGTTTGTACATCGAGGCAGGGTCACGCTCCGCCAGGTCCGGCTCCTTGTTGAGTGCCCGGGTGACCTGGTTCGAGATATCCATGACCAGCAGGCGTGCGGAGTCCGCCGCGCCACTCGCCACACCGCTGCCCAGCAGCAGCATGGCCAGCACAATCAGCAGTCGTCTCATGTTCTGCCCTCCTATACGGATTGCGGATTGAAATGATGGTTCACCCGGCGGCTGGCCGAAGCGCTGTCCCGAAGAGACCCTACCCGGTGTGAGCCAGGTACCGGCGACACGAAGGCAGTGAGGGATAGACGCAATTTCATGTCAGGTCTCCAGTCGGCAATGGACGGGACTCCAGTCTCCAGACACACCACGCAGGTGAACTACCCGATTCAGAGCAGATACAGTGCCAACCTCATTTAATTCCTTTTATTACAGTCTGATAGAGACTATTCCTTATCCAGGACGGGAGATGACTCTCGCATCATTCTGTCACCCCGTGACGACGTCCGTACTATCGATCAAGAATTTGTCTAACTAAATCAACAGATTGTTTTGTCTTTATCTGACGTCAGCTCAACGACGCATACCCGGCGGCTCCGAGCCCACTCATGAAAGAGTGCTTAATTACTGTTGGATAGGGAGTTTTCCCGAAACGGGTAAAATAGTGTCAGAGCACATTTCTCATTAATGTTATGAACAAATGTGCGCCGACACCCTTATCTTGCGCTACGAGAACATACGGAAAGCCCCATAGGCCAGTCCGGCAAACCCCGCCAGACCGGCGCCAAGAATGACATAGGCGCCCCGGGTGATCTCGTGGATTGTTTTCATGATTTCCGGGCGGTCGTTGACGTTGGGGAATTTCGATTCAGGAACCGGCACACCCAGGAACTCGCACAGTGGCCCCCAGCCCTGATCAACCGAGAACACGAGGAGCTGATCGTGAGGGACGGCAGCCCTCACTTCCTCTATGTGCCGGTGATACTGCGCGATGGCCTTCTCGCGATCATTCATCGTGCCTTTGTGCGAGCGTCCCCAGATAAGCTTGCGGGACATGTCGCCAAATTTTCGACCAAAAGGTGTGGTGTATTCGAGCACCTTGAACTGCCACATCGTTTCCGTGAAATAGATCGTATCGATTGTGCTGTCATACCAGCTCCCGGCGCCCTTCGGATGAAGGGTCAGCACAACCCTGGCATCGGGATAGGCCGACAGCAGTTCCCTCCAAACGCAACACGCCGGATTGTCCACCGCGGCGGTGTATTTCGAAAACACCTGTTCCCAGTCATGCTGCGTACCCGGTTCAGCGTTCGCCACAGTGCGCCAGAAATCCAGGTGCGATCTGTTTGCCTCGTTCTTCAGCACCTCGATCATGTGATAACACGGAAAGCCCAGTTCATTGAGCGCGGTATACAGCGATAATGTACCGGTACGTCCGAAGCCAGCACCGATAACTTTCAGGGCCATGGTTGTGATTTCCGATATAAAGTGTCAGAGCACATTTCTCATAAATATTATGAACAAATGTGCTCTGACACCATTATCTGTCCGTTCGCGGATTCCGGGATACCCCGGCCGGTATTCATGGCAGCTATTTAAACGCCAACGATTGAACTCTGCCGTCGCCGGAGGAGCGCAGTGACGAAGGTGGTCGGCAGAGTGACTTGTTACGCAGCGTTAACTTCAATGAGTTCGCCGACTGAGGAAGGAGGAGGAACCGGTTCACCAGCTTCAATCAGACCCTCAATATGAAACTCAATAGCATCCTTAATTAGCTCCAGAACCTCTTCGCGGGTTTCACCCGCAGCAATACACCCAGGTAAATCTGGTACATGCGCACCATACCCGGACTCGCCCTTTTCGATTACTACCATATATTTCATGATATTTCCCTCGTGACTATTTTAGACCAGCCTGCTTGAGGATGCTCGATAATGTACCTGGTGGTATATCTGCACTTTCCTTTCCCGCCACAGTGACAGTCCCTTCTTTCTCAGGATGCCTGTATTGGCGATGACTCCCCTTCATCCTGGTCTGCTCCCAGCCGTCCTTCTCAATCAGTTTGATCAGTTCCTTGACCGTCAGTACTTACCTTTTCTATCTAAGCCGCATAACAGATCAAATAAGCGGCGCGCGTTTTTTGCGCGTCCGGCCCGCTCTTTTTGCGGGCGAACTTGATTTGATTATTAAGGCCCTGGCCACAATTCCGCCGTTCCGGTACCGTTATCTTCCACCACCAGCCATTGAAGGGGTCTACGTGGCAGCCGGCTCGCGAGCTTCGACCCGGCCAGCATGCGACCCGCGTTCTCTACAAGAACCTTGAACTCTTCAGCGCAGCGATGCGAAGTTGGCATCGGGTCAATAACTTCGCACAGGATCGCACCAGGTGTGGGGCGAAGGGCAACCACGCCATCCAGCATCACAACCCCCTTGCAACGGTCAAGCACCTCCGCCGCTAACGCCAAGCGTTGCTCCGAAGAGGTATCGTCAATGACCAATGCGTGCTTGTAGGCAGACATGTGTCCTAACGTGAAGTTCACCGGCGACGCGAAGTATGCGGCGTCCGGTGGAACGACTTGTTGGGCCTTTGACCGATCGAATACATCAAACTAACCTTGCACCACCATCAACGACTGTGACACTACCGGTAACATATGGGTTAGCCATAACCGATATGTACACAGACGCAACCTCATCCAAAGACGCTAATCTCTGGGAGGGAAATTGGCTTGCAATTTTTTGCAAAGACTCTGGTTTCGGTTCAATAAAGCCAGGGCTTACGACATTAACTCTCAGAGGTGCCAGCTCGACAGCTAGAGTCCGGCAAAGTGTTTCGGTAGCACTATTTATGAGTGCCATAGTTGATGCACCTCGGTATATTTTCTCCCCGGCAATTCCGCTCGTCAGGGTAATACTTCCACTCTCTCGAAGGTGGCTGTAGGCGACTTGTATCAGTTGATATGCTCCCCAGAACTTGGTTTCAAAGGCTTTTCTCGCATTAGCGGCGTCAATGGACAAAAACGGCACCGAGTCGGCCTCTGGCCTGACTGCAATGACCAAGTGATCAATTGTTCCAATATCTTCAAACAATCTGTTCCGATCAGAAGAAGAAGTGATATCGAGGGTGCGGAGTTCAACTGAGCCTTCAGGTAGCTCTGCAACCGAGGGATTACGAGAAGCTATCAGAACCCGGGCAGCACGTTTGCAAGCATGCTTCGCAACAGCAAGCCCGATTCCAGAACTACCGCCAACGATCAATATTTTACTATTGGTTATTTCGTCATTCATCAGTCTTTAGTAGGCCCAACACCTGCGCTGAGCGCGCTAGCGCGAAGCATCAGGTGCAGCGGCTGGTTAGATGGCATGTAAATCCTGCCGGTTGTGGGCCACCCATTCGAGGAATCTGGGGCTTTCGCTGGAAAGAGATTTGTCATGGCCCGCTAGATTCGCGATTGCACGAAAGATGCATCCGATTGCTTCAGTTTCGAGCTCGATGGTTAAAACCTCTGAGTCCTTCATGTCTTTCCAATGCTTGAGCCAGTTCTTCGTGCGATTCAGATGTTGCTGCGAAACGACCTTAGGATCCATTTCGAGTCTCTTGGACAATCTATCTCTCAAGATTGAGAAGGCAGATTCGTCTGAGAGTGTCTCGCCGATTATTTCCTCCGCGGCACCTGCCAGAGTAATCGCTGGCACATACGCCTGGTGATCTAGGAACAGGCGAATAGACCAATCCAGTTGATCAACCGCGGCCTCAATCTTGCGCGCTTCGTATTCCATGCCATCTAACGTGTCGCTAAGCGGCCGGTTCGAAGCGAAGCGGAGAACCGGTCCGAGTGCGCGCTAGCGAACGACTTGAGCGAATAGTTAGAGTTCACGTCCCCAGAGTTCCCGGATCCGTGTATCGAGGTACAAGTTCAGTCGATGGTATCGCTCCGCATGTTTGAAATCGCCCTCGCCACGGAAACGTTCTAACTCTGCCTTCGCAAAACCTACGACTTCATCGAGCGCAAGCACGGGCGGGCCCCCATCACGTACGAGCATCCCCTCATGGAGCGTCACCTGCAGGAGACGTACGGGGTGATGGTCTACCAGGAGCAGGTGATGCGCCTCGCCGCCGACCTTGCCGGGCTCACGCTGGGCGAGGCCGACACCCTGCGCAAAGCCATGGGGAAGAAGGACCGAGAGCTGATGGCCCAGCAGCGGGAAAAGTTCCTGGCCGGGTGCAAGGCGAACAGGATCGATTCGCGCAAGAGTGAGCGGATCTGGGACCTGATCGAGAAGTTCGCGGGTTACGGCTTCAACAAGTCGCACGCGGCCTGCTACGCGATGGTGGCGTA
>Ga0210073_1000230_pt1 | contig 11272 bp, 9 predicted proteins | sample Browns_ThreeSqC__2_FD_184853 | JGI IMG/M metagenome (GOLD analysis project Ga0210073, IMG submission 184853) | Wetland microbial communities from San Francisco Bay, California, USA, that impact long-term carbon sequestration - Browns_ThreeSqC_D2... | ecosystem: Environmental > Aquatic > Marine >...
CAGTCGTCGGCCGCCTAACCAGCGCTTGAAGCTGGCGGCGCGGCCGTTCAAAGGAACGATAGAATGCGGAGGCGCCGAACCTATTCGCCGCAGCTTACTTAACCGCGTTCCGTTAGACGGCCGCACCGGACCCAAAGACACCCTCTCATGCCAACCTTCTTTCGCTATGCGTCCTTCTTTTTCGCTGTGATCGTGGCAATTAACCTCCGGATTGGGCATGGTCGGGCTGCCAGCCTGGTGGCTGCCGGGCGCCTGACTGAGGAAGAGTTGGATAGCTTCATTCGAGGATGTAGTGTCTTATTCATCGGCTTCTTTATGGGCAGTGGCGTGCTTCAGCTCCTCGGCCAGTATCCCGACCCCTTCTGCTTGATGCGGTTCCCGCCCACGACCGGCTACGGAGTGCTATTGTGGCTTGGCCAAGCCACCATCAGCTGTTACACCATTTGGTGGCTTTGGGCTCGAGATGGGGCTCGCATACTCGCCGCTGTGGCGCCAGCGTTCACCAGCGGCCCCACCCTGACGCGCACCTACTCACCCCGTAAAGTTCGTCTCTTTGTGACGGCGTTAGTCGTCTTAGCGCCGGTTGGGAACATCCTGGTCCAATTGCATGAACCGATGCTCCGTGGCTGTGCGGCCGTCTAACCAGCGCTTGGAGCTGGCGGCGCGCGTTTTGTAAGGAAGCGTTGATTGCGGCGCGGCGAGGGTTGTTCGCCGTAGCTTAACCGCGTTCCGTTAGGCAGAACGCGCGGGGTGACAGATGAAGGCGATAGTGGTGACGGACCAAGCTGCGGGAACGGCCGGGATGAAGCTGGTGGAGCGGCCCGAGCCGCAGCCATCGATCAACGATGTTGTCGTTCAGGTTTATGCCTCGGGATTCGTTAACACTGAGCTGGGTTGGCCTTCGACCTGGACCGATCGCCTCGACCGTGACCGAACGCCCTCGATCCCCGGGCACGAGCTAGCCGGCGTGGTCACCGCCCTCGGCTATGGCACCACGGGGCTCTCGGTCGGACAGCGGGTGTTCGGTCTCACGGACTGGTATCGCGACGGCACCCTGGCCGAGGACGCGGCCGTCGAAACACGCAGCCTCGCGCCGCTGCCGGGCGACGTCGACTTCACGGTCGGTGCGAGCCTGCCGATCTCGGGCCTGACTGCGTGGCAGGGACTGTTCGAGCATGGCCGCCTTCGGGCAGGGCAGAGCGTCATCGCGCACGGCACGGCCGGCGCAGTCGGGTCGATGGTGACGCAACTTGCACGATTGGCGGGCGCCTACGTCATCGGCACCGGACGAGCCGCCGATCGTCAGAAAGCACTCGACTTCGGCGCGAACGAGTTCGTCGACCTCGACCACGAGGTCCTGGAAGACGTCGGCAGAGTCGATCTCGTGTTCGATCTCATTGGCGGCGACATCGGGAAGCGGTCCGCGCGCCTGGTTCGAGCCGGAGGAACGCTCGTGTCCATCGTCGGACCGGTCCAGGCGCGGCCCGCCGACGGCTTGGCGGTCGACTTCGTCGTTGAATCCGATCGCGCCCAACTGAGCGAGATCGTTCAGCGAGTACGGGACGGACGGCTGCGCACGAACATCGGGACCGTCTCTGCCCTCGACGGTGCCGTCGCCGCCTTCAACTCGACCGCACGACGCCCGGGGAAGACAATCATCCGCGTTCATCCGTGAGGATACAGGGAAGCCTCGGTATCGTCGCGCGTCGGCCTAAGGAGCGGCTGGAGCTGCCGCCGCCCGTCGTAGTAGAATTGCTTTTGTGAACAACACAGAACGGCGGCGGAGCTCAGCCGCTTCTCGTTAGCCCGCTTCCGCAACAATGCCGTGTTCCAGTCGGAGGAGACGATGCCCTACGTAGACGGTTTCCTGCTGGCGGTGCCCAGGCGTAAGCTCCAGCAGTATCGGCGAATCGCCCGTCGCGCCGGCGCTGTGTGGCAAAAGCATGGCGCCCTGGAGTACCGCGAGTGCGCCGGTGATGATCTCAAGACAACGATGGGCCGCACGTTCACGAGTGCCGCCAAGTGCAAGGTCGGTGAGGTCCCAGTCTTTTCGTGGATCGTTTTCAAATCGAAAACGCATCGCGACCGGGTAAACGCTAGAGTAATGAAGGATCCTGCGATGGCCCGAATGATGAAGGCTCCAATGCCGTTCGACCTGAAGCGCATGGCATACGGTGGGTTCCGGGTGATCGTGGATGCTTAGACACGCCCGCCACGAGATGGTTTGCACGGAAGCCGCCTAACCAGCGTTTGAACCTGCCAGCCCGTAGCGGCCGTAGGAAGAGGAACGGATCTATCGTGTCTGTGGCCGCCCCAGCGCGCAGCTTAAGCGCCTTCCGTTAGGCCGCACGTGCTCGATCGCAACGCCGCACAAAGTCGGCTCGCGGGTCTTACACGTGACGATCAGTCACCTGGTGCAGTGTCCAGGAGCGAGAAGCGCGAGACCACTCCTTTCCGGGTTCTAACCGGAGCTGACCGATGCAAGCCGCTCGTTGGCTGTTCGCCGTCACCCTTCTAGCTCTCTGCACCGGCGGCGCGGCAGCGCAGGCTCCACCGCAAGGCGCCGCACCGAGTACGCGAGATACCCTGCCCGAGCGTGTCGCAACGGACCTATGAGGCCTTTAGCCGGGGTGATCTCGACGCACTCTACGCGAACTACGACTCTGTGTTCACCTACGAGAGGTTCGGTGACCCCGCTGGGTCGCACCAGCTTCGGCGCGACGACTACCTGCGGCAGATGAAGGCTGACACGGCCATCATGCGCATCATAAAAGGGCTGCGCACCGAATTGGTGCGCACCGACGTGTTTGGCGCGTTCGTGAATCAGGAGTGGCGGGAGCGGTTCGCGGATGGCAGAGAGTTCAAGCACTTCGAGCTGTTTGAAGTACGCGGCGGCAAGATCGTGAGGGAGATCGAGGGAGATCGACTGCTGAACGCGACTCGGTGACCGTCGGGCAAAGGTGATCCGCTGCCGAAGCCCGAGCGCGCGAGGCAACGATAGAGAGGGGCGAGCGACTCAAGGAAACCGTGCCGAGACCCCTGGGGGTCACGGCTGAAGGAAGGTAACCCTGTTGATTGTGGCCGCCCCACGCGCCGCTTATCCGCCATCGGGTATGCCGCGGCGCTCCACGCGGCCGACGACGAGGCGGGCGGTACGTCCCCCGCGAAACACGGAGACCATCAGTGAACAACAACCGCCTGCTCAAGCTCACATCCCTGCTCTCGCTCCTCCTGCTGACGCTCCACGTAACGGACGACATCGTCCGCGGGATATCGAAAGCCGAGTCCTCAAACACGGCGCTGGTCGTCCTGGTGCTCTTCCTGTACGGGACGCTGGTGCTCGCCGAACGGCGATCGGGGCACGTCATCATGTTCCTCGTGGGGTTGTTCGCGGCCGCCATGCCCGTCGTTCACATGAGGGGGGCACACTATCCCGAGATCGCGGGGTCCACCGGCGGCTTCTTCTTCGTCTGGACGCTCTGGGCGCTCGGCGCGCTCGGCGGCGTCACCGTGATCCTCGCGGTGCGCGGACTGTGGAGCCTGCGACGGGCGGGCACCCGTGTTTGAACGACCTGGAGCGGTGTCTCCACGGTTCACCGCGAGGATGCCTGGTACACGACCAACACCCGGCAACAGGCGCGGCATAACAAGCGCGTGCTGCTGTCGGACGCGAACGTTCTAATTGAAGTGGTGTTTGTGCGCCGGCGGGCGCTCGCGGTACCCACGAGCATTCAATGCGCCGGCAGTCGGGTCGCCCGCAGCGCAGCGCGGTCCGTTAGCCGGCCGGTCGAACGATGACGGGACTTCTGGACACCACTCGAGGCCCGCACAGCTTATGCGCCATGAGTTAGGCGCCACTCTGCCAAAGTGATGAGAGGGCACATGACAACCTTCTTGCTTGTGCATGGTGGGTGGGTAGGGGGCTGGTACTGGAACAGGGTCAGACCCCTGCTGGAGGCAGCAGGACACCGCGTCTTCACGCCCACCCTTACCGGTCTTGGCGAGCGAAGCCACTTATGCAGCCCTGCGATCGATCTCGATACTCACATCCAAGATGTGGCGAACGTGATCGCCTACGAAGATCTTCGCGGCGTAGTGTTGGTTGGGCACAGCTATGGCGGTATGGTCATAACGGGAGTTGCCGAGCAGGCAGTCGAGCAGCTCGCGCATTTGTGCTACCTGGATGCGTTCGTGCCGGAAGACGGGCAGGCTTTAGCGGATCTCGTGGGACCTGTGATAGTCGCTGACGCTCGCGAAAAGGCGCGCCTCTCGAGCGATGGTTCGCGGGTGCCGATGCCGTTTCCCCTCTCAGCTGTCGGGGTCGACAAGGACACAGATGTTATCTGGATGACGCCAAGGCTGACCCCCCAGCCCCTGAACACAATGCTGCAGCCCGTTCGATTGGGGAATCCAGCGGCTCGAACACTTCCTCGCACATTTATCTACTGCACAAGCCCCGCGTTGGGCTTCTTCGACGGGTTTGCTCAGAAGGCGCGCTCGGGCTGGCGGTATCGCGAGATTGCGACTGGTCACACGGCGATGGTCACCGAGCCGCGCCGCGTGGCCGACCTTCTCCTCGAAATCGCAGGATGAATCTGCGCAAAGCAGTTGCGGCGGCGCCTAACCCGCGGGTGCAGCGGACTCGCTACGCTCTCCGCTGAACGCGATATGGCTAGGCCGATGCCGGTGCCTCCGCCTGGAAGCTAAGCCTCGGGGCCGCTCGAGGCAGGGAGAACCCAATGAGGGCACTTGTCTTGCTAGGTGCGTGTATCCTGCCAGGCCTGCTGACCCACAGGGCCCTCTATGGCTGGCATCGGGCTCCCAGAGACGTGGTTCACCTCGATCGGCGCCAATGGAAAAGGGTCGCCATGATCGCGGCTGTGCCAGTGGGTATCATCATTGCGCTGGTCACTCCCCTGCGACGTCTGGCCCTGACAACGGAATCCGAATGGGGTGGCGTGTTTCTCATCAGCTCCTTTATCGCCCTATGCAGCATTACGTATGGCATGGCGCCATCATTCCATGATGAGGATCCAGACCATCCAAGCGCTCCTGCGGCTCCGAGCAGTGTGAACGGCCGGGAACAGGGTTGACAGAATAGTCCGGGGACATCGCTTACACCTTCACCTGCTCGCGAGTCAGGGAGCCGCGGGCGTCCTCGACCCGCAGGAGTCGTTCGTGAAACCGGCCCGGCTCCCTGGCTCCACGGTACAGGTGCCGGAGTCCGTCAGTTGTTCCGCAGGGCGTCGATCATGGCGTCACGCAAGGCCCCGGCCAGGGTCGACACACTGAACGCATCCACTTCCCCCAACCCGTAGCGCTTGCCGCCGATGACCGCATAGACGGCGTAGGTCCTGGTGGCGTGCCCGTACACGAACCCCAGGTCCGAAATATCGGCCATGACGATCACGCCATTCTGGATGTCGTCCCGCACGCTCTCGAAGATCTGCCGGTTCGGCACCTGATCGTAGATCTGCTGCATGCTGATCATCCGGTCCGACGTCTCCGTGATGTACTTGACGTTGTCCGCCGCCTGGAGCAGGGAGGCGGCGTTCGCATCCGACATGATCTGCTTCCGCACCGTGACCGTCGCCACCACGATGCCCGCCACCTGGTACTGGAAGGTGGTGCTGAAGATCTTCCGGCCGGCCGCCGCGCGCAGGGCCGCCTCGAGGGCCTGACGCGTCGTGGCATTATCCTGAATCTCCAGGGCGGCCGCCTTCAAGCGATCCAGGTCCGCATTGTAGGGGTCGGCGGCGGCGTACAGCTGGCTGCGCAGCTGGCTGTAGTAGACGTCGCCCGTGTGCTTGGCCAGCTCGGCGGCGATGCCGTCGGCCAGCGACTTCTTGGCGACGTCGACCATGTTGGGAATCGCGGAGCGCAGGCCCCGCAGGCTCAGCTCGAACTGGTAGTCCCCCGTGGCTTGCTGGAGATCGTCCCACGCCTTCTGGGCGGAGGCGATCGCCGTGTCCAGTTGGGCGTTGACGCGGGCGCCGATCGAATCCATCAACTGCCGGGGTGGACTGACGGATACGGTCGTCGAGTCCTTCTGGACCTGGCCGGTGATGCCGAAGGTCGCGTCTCCATCCTGGATCGCGCCGGTCAGGGTGAGGCCACTGGGCTTCAGCTCGAACCCCCCGCTCATGGCGTGGGTGGCGGTGGCAATCTGCCAGCCGAACTCACCCTGCAGGTTGACGTCGAAGTCCCCATCAGACTTGACGAAGGCCGCGGCATCGAGCTGGGTGACGGGACGGGCCGGAATGAAGGCAGGCCACCAGGACGCATCGCGGCTGGTGCTCCCCACCGCGTAGGCGTGGCCCTGGAAGATGTCCGTGGTATTGACCTCGGCCCAGACCCCGCCGCTCCCTCCGGCGATGGGAATGGTGATCCCGACCACGTCCTTGATCGAAAGGTCGAGCGCCATGTCCCCGTTGTAGCCCGCCTGGTACCCCGCCCGGAGGCTGGAGCTGAAGGGATCCTCCAGCAGGAGGTGCGCTTCACTGTAGTCGTTGTCCACCAGCTGGCCGGTGACACTCAGAATCTTCAAGACCGGGAAGGTCCCCACCCGCGTGTTCTTGCCCTCAAACGTGCCCAATCCGGCCACCGGATGGGTGGGGGAGAAGGGAATCCGCCCGTTGGACGACCGGCCGATCCCGGCAGCCCCCAGCAGGTCCTGGGCGCCGTACACGTAGTACATCGGATCCCGGTAATCGACCACCATCAGGATCCGCCCACCTACCGGAGCCCTTACGCTGATGGGCTTGACGGCGGCCTGACCCGTGTCGCCGGTGGCAATGTCCATTTCCAGGGCCACGGCAATGTCGTAGACGAAGTAGTCGGTCGTATCGTTGAGCTGGATCCCGAGATCGCGGTGCTCATTCAAGTACCGGCCCCGGTAGAACCCGATATCGGCACGCACGGGATCGGCGAACGAAATCCGCCCGGATGGCGGTGGCACCTGGGCCTGGCCGGTAATGGCCGTGACATGCCCCGCCGAATCGAAGTGCACCTGCATGTCGGCGTCATCGAACGTGGTTTCCTCCGCCCCGTTCTGAACCTGCAGGCTCCCCTGCACGGTGTACCCGTCGGCCGTCGGCGTCACCGTGCCGTCGGCGCGCAGATCCGCCCGCGTCAGACTGGTGGCGGGCAGCGCGGGGGGCGGTGGGGGCACCGGGGTGCCCGTTCCCGTCGGATCAGCGGCGCAAGCGGCGGAGCCGATGAGCCAGGCTCCAACCAGGAGATTCGTCAGTGAGCTGCGGTGACCCCTGGCCGCTGCGGCGGTCGTCTTGGTATTCATCGTTGCCTCCGAGTCTGTCCTTCGTGTGCGCGTGGCCCCTCATTGGATTGGGCGTCAGAAGTGGGGCGATTCCCTCACGGGCCCCGGTGAAGGGCCCGGTCGCGGCGGGCCAGAGGACTCTTCGGGCAGGCTACAGAAGTCGGCCAAGTGGCTGTGGAACAAGGGGATGGCGACGTCGCCGGGGCCCCCCGCGCGGTCGTTGCTCGCCACGGGCCCGCGGGCTAGTTTCCCGCTGGCCCCGCCGGCTCGGGTCTTGGCCGGCTCCCCCCCAGAGATCCTGTCTTTTGGCGCTTCGGTCCGATGTGGAGGGTCCCCCGTGGAGAGACCAGGAGTCCCGGAGGTCAGTCGCCTGGTGATGGAGTGGGGTGAGGGTGATGAAGCGACCCTCGATCGTCTCCTGCCCCTGGTCTACGCCGAGCTGCATGCCATCGCCAGCCGCCAGCTTCGCGACGAGCACGCGGCCGCGACGCTCCAGACCACGGCGTTGATCCACGAAGCGTACCTGCGACTGATCGGTGCCGATGTGCAGTGGGAAGGCCGCAAGCATTTTCTCGCGATTGCCGCCCGCACCATGCGGCGCGTGCTGGTCGATCACGCGCGGGCCCGCCATCGCCTCAAACGCGGCAGCGGCGCGGAAGCCGTGACGCTGACGGGCAACCTGCCCGCTGTGGCGGGCGACCTGACCGACATCATCGCCGTGGATGAGGCGCTGGGGCGCCTGGCCGCGCACGACGAACGCAAGGCGCGGGTGGTCGAGTTGCACTTCTTCGGCGGGCTCAGCTACGAGGAGATCGCGGATCTCGTCGGGACCTCGCCCGCGACGGTGCACCGGGACCTCCGCTTCGCGGTCGCCTGGCTGCGCGCCGCCCTGCAGGTGGACTGACCGATGACCGGCGATCGATGGCTCCGCCTCGAATCACTGTTCGAGGAAGCGTTGCGGCTGGCCCCGGCGGAGCGCTCCGGGTGGCTCGCCCGAGCCTGCGATGACGATGAGCTGCGGGCCGAGGTGGAGCGCCTGCTGGGGGCCGACCAGGAGGCCGGTGGAGGCGCGTTCCTCCAGATGGCCGTGCGCGAGGCGGTGGGGACCCTGTCGAGCGGGGAATCGCGGGCGGGGCAGCAGGTGGGCGCCTGGCGGCTGATCCGGGAGCTGGGGCAGGGCGGCATGGGCACGGTGTGGCTCGCGGAACGGGCCGATGGCGCCTACAGCACCCAGGTCGCCATCAAGTTCGTGCGCGGTGCCTTCGGCAGTGCCGAGCTGGAACGGCGGTTCCGCGCCGAACGTCAGATTCTGGCCGACCTCCGGCATCCGGGGATCGCGCGCCTGGTCGACGGTGGCACCGCACCCGATGGGACCCCCTTCCTCGTCATGGAGTATGTCGAAGGGGAGTCCATCACCAGCTACGCGGCCCGTCACCATCTGGATCTGCGTCAGCGACTCGCATTGTTCTGCTCGGTGTGCGCGGCGGTGCAGCATGCCCATCGCGCCCTGGTGGTCCATCGCGACATCAAGCCCTCCAATATCCTGGTCAGCGAGGGGGGCGTGGTGAAGCTGGTCGACTTCGGCATCGCGAAGCTGCTGGCCGACGACGCCGGCGGTGAAACCACCGCGCCCTTCAGCCTGATGACCCCCTCGTACGCCAGTCCGGAACAGATTCGCGGTGAGCGCGTCACGGTCGCCACCGATGTGTACTCCCTGGGCGTCGTGTTCTACGAGTTGCTGACCGGCGCGCAGCCCTTTGCCACCCCGGACCAGCGCCTCGAGGACATGCAGCATCGGATCCTGCAGCAGGACCCCGCGCTGCCCAGTGCCGCCGCCGCCCGGGCAGAGGGCGCGTCGAGCGCCGTGCCCGTCCGGGCCCTGACCGGGGACCTCGACAACATCGTCATGATGGCGCTGCGCAAGGAGCCGGAGCGGCGCTACCCGACGGTCGAGCATTTCGCGGACGATGTGCGCCGCCATCTCGAGGGCCTGCCGGTCCTCGCGCGACCGGCCACGCCGACGTACCGGATGCGGAAGTTTCTGGCGCGTCACCGCACCGGGGCGAGCGCGGCGGCGGTCGGCCTGGTGGCCCTGGCGACCGTGGTGGCGTACTACACGGTGCGCCTCTCGCGCGAGCGCGATGTCGCCCGGCGGGAGCGGGTGACCGCGGAGCAGGTGACAACCTTTCTGACCCAGATCTTCCAGGACGCCGATCCCACCCACGCACGGGGAGACACGGTGACCGTGCGCGAGGCGCTGGATCGGGGTCGGGCGCGATTGGCCTCCGAGCTCGCGGGCCAGCCGCGGGTGCGCGCCCGCCTGCTGAATGCGATTGGCGTGGTGTACACGAACCTGGCCGCCTATTCCCAGGCGGACACCTTGCTGCGCGAAGCGCTCGCGCTGACCGAGCAAACGGCGGGAATGAACGATGCGCAGACGGCCGACGTGCTCGACAACCTGGCGGTCCTGGCCAACCATCGCAGTGATCGGGCCAATGGCCGGGCCTGGGCCGAGCGCGCGGTGCGGATTCGGGAAGCGCTGGGCGACTCGCTGGGCCTGGCGACCAGTCTCGGGGAGGAGGCCGTTTTTCCCATCGCCCAGGGAGATCTCAAGACCGGCCGCCAGCTGATCGAGCGGGCCCTGGCGATCCAGGAGTCCCGGCTGGGACCGGACCACCCCGACGTGGCCACCTCACTGAATACCCTCGCCTCGGTGCGACTCAACAGCTCCGATTATCGCGGAGCCATTACGGCGCTGAAACGGGTGCGGGCGATTCGCCAGCGAACACTGAGCCCCGACGATCCGCTGCAGGGGCAGACGCTCAACCTCATGGCGATTGCCTATCACCGGCTGGGCATTCGGGATACCGCGCAGCAGCTCTACGAGCAGGCGCTCGCGGTGCGCTCCCGGGTCTTTGGTCCCGACCACCCGGAAACCGCCCAGGCGCTCAGCAACCTCGCCAGCGTGCTCATGGAAACCGGCCAGACCGATAGCGCGATCGGCCTGCTGCAGCGCGCCCTCGAGATCGACCGGCGGCACTTCGGCCCCGAGCACGTCACCGTCGCCAACACATTGATGACCATCGGCAACGCCCATGGCGCCGCCCACGACATGGCGGCCGCGATCCCCTACTTCGAGCAGGCCATCGCCATCTACGACAAGCTGCTGCCCGCCGACGATCGGGCCCGGCATTTCCCGGAATACAACCTCGGGGTGGCGCTCAACACCCTGAAACGATACCGGGCGGCGGTGCCCCATCTGCGGCGGGCGCTCGACGTCGCGCAGCGGGTAATGGGCCCCAACCACGCGAGTACGGCGATCACGCTCGAGGCGCTGGGTGAAAGCGAACGAGGGCTGGGCCACGTGACGGAGGCCAAGCGGCTCTTCCGGGAAGCGCTCGGACGGCTCGAGAAGACGCTGGGGCCGGATCACGAGTGGGTGACCTATCCCCTCGAGAACCTGGGCGAGATCCTGGTGCAGGAGCACCAGTACGCCGAAGCCGACAGCATCTACCAGCGCCTCCTGCCGCTGGTCGAGCAGAAGCGCTACGGTCCGAACGATCCCGCCCTGGCGGACGTGCTCGAGAACTACGCGCGCGCACTCCGCAACACGGGAGACGCACGGAAGGCCGATTCCCTATCCGGGCGCGCTCGCGCCATCCGCGGCCGGGGGACAGCAGGCTAGGTCGGCCCAAGACCCGGGGACGCTCAGGTTGGGCATTGGCTGGAAAGCGCTATGCCCTGGCGTTGGCCGGGTTCATGGGCCTTATCGCGGGTGCGGTATTGGGTCCCTTCGGATTCCCCGACCGGGCCAGGCCGTCTCACCAGCGCTTGAAGCCGGCGGGGCGGCCTTTCAAAGGACCGGTGCATGTCGGAGCGGCGAGGGTTGCTCGCCGCAGCGTAACCGCATCTCGTTGGACCGTAAAGGAGCCCCGCTGTGAACATTGTCATCAACGGCATCGGCGTCGCCGGGCCGGCTCTTGCCTACTGGCTGAC
>Ga0210073_1000232_pt1 | contig 11268 bp, 7 predicted proteins | sample Browns_ThreeSqC__2_FD_184853 | JGI IMG/M metagenome (GOLD analysis project Ga0210073, IMG submission 184853) | Wetland microbial communities from San Francisco Bay, California, USA, that impact long-term carbon sequestration - Browns_ThreeSqC_D2... | ecosystem: Environmental > Aquatic > Marine >...
GCTACAGCTTGCTCGCATCGACAAAATGCCCCGCGATCGCCGCCGCGGCCGCCATCGCCGGACTGACCAGATGGGTGCGTCCGCCCTGTCCCTGTCGTCCCTCGAAATTACGGTTGGAGGTGGAGGCGCAACGCTCACCCGGTGCAAGCCGGTCATCGTTCATCGCCAGGCACATCGAGCAGCCCGGGTCACGCCACTCGAAGCCGGCGGCGATGAATATCCTGTCCAGGCCTTCATCTTCTGCCTGCTGCTTCACCAGGCCGGAACCCGGCACAACCAGCGCCAGCTTCACGTTTGCCGCGACCTTGCCGCCTTCGGCCACGGCTGCCGCCGCACGTAAATCCTCGATGCGCCCGTTGGTGCAGGAACCGATGAACACCTTGTCGACAGTGATTTCGGTGATGGGCGTATTCGCTTTCAGGCCCATGTAAACCAGTGCATGTTCCCAGTCGTGGCGCTTGACGCTATCCGGCGCATGAGCCGGATCGGGTACCCGACCATCCACGGACACCACCATCTCGGGTGATGTGCCCCAGGTTACCTGCGGCCTGATCTGCGCGGCATCCAGCTCCACCACGGCATCGAATATCGCCTCCGCATCGCTGTGCAACGTGCGCCAGTAAGCCACGGCGTTATCCCACTGTTCGCCTTGCGGCACGAATGGACGGCCCTTGAGGTAAGCGATGGTGGTCTCATCCGCGGCCACCATGCCGGCGCGAGCACCGGCTTCGATGGCCATATTGCACAGCGTCATGCGCGCTTCCATGCTCAGGGCGCGAATCGTACTGCCGGCAAATTCGATCGCATGACCCGTACCACCCGCGGTGCCGATCCTGCCGATCACTTCGAGCGCGATGTCCTTGGCGGTAACACCCTTGCCCAGCGCGCCGTCGACCTTCACCAGCATGGCCCTGGACTTTCTCGCGACCAGGCATTGCGTCGCCATCACATGCTCGACCTCGCTGGTGCCTATGCCGTGGGCGAGCGCGCCGAACGCACCGTGGGTGCTGGTATGCGAATCGCCACACACCACCGTCATGCCGGGCAGGGTCGCGCCCTGCTCGGCGCCGATCACGTGCACGACGCCCTGACGCACATCGTGCATTTTGAACTCGGTCACGCCGAATTCAGTGCAGTTGTCGTCCAGGGTCTCGACCTGCAAACGCGAGACCGGATCGGTGATGCCGCTGTTACGCAGGGTTGTCGGCACGTTGTGGTCCGGCACCGCCAGCATGGAACTCGCGCGCCACGGTTTTCGATCCGCTATACGCAGCCCCTCGAAGGCCTGGGGACTGGTCACTTCATGAACCAGGTGCCTGTCGATGTAAATCAGGGCAGTCCCGTCCGCTTCGCTGCGAACCAGGTGGCTGTTCCAGAGTTTGTCGTAAAGTGTTTGTGCGTTCATTTAATGATTCCACCATCGCAGAGCCGGCAATAATGCCACACTCCTGAGTTTATCTGTCTGGATTCAGGCTGTTGCGTCTGGTACACCGCCCAGCTTCAACAGCGCATATTCCAGACTGTCCGAAACCGCCCGCCAGCTGGCATCGATGACATTCGCGCTCGCGCCAACGGTAGTCCACACGTGCCCGCCGCCCTGGAAAGTGGCAAGCACCCTGGTCTGCGCCGAAGTCCCTTTTGCACTATCCAGAATACGGACCTTGTAGTCGGTCAGGTGTACCGATTTCAATACCGGGTAGATATCTCTCAGCGCACTGTGCAACGCAGAGGACAGCGCATTGACCGGTCCATTGCCTTCAGCAGCAACAAACTTCACTTCATCACCGATCCTGACCTTGACCGTCGCCTCCGACAGCAGGCCACGGCTATGGCGACGTTCCGTAATCACGAAATAATCGATCAGCTCGAACGGATGCACATAGTCGGAACGCAGACGGTGCATCATCAATTCCACGCTGGCTTCCGCGGCTTCGAAGGTGAAGCCTTCATGCTCCAGGTGCTTGATGTGATTGAGCACATGCTGCGCTTCTTCGTTATTCAGATCGATACCCAGCGTCTTCGCGCGCAACTGGATGTTGCCGCGCCCGGACAGTTCCGAAACGATCGAGCGCATCTCGTTGCCGACCAGCGCCGGGTCGATATGCTGATAGGTGTCGCTTGCCTTCATGATCGCCGCGACATGGATGCCGCCCTTGTGCGCAAAGGCGCTGTGCCCGATGTACGGCGCGTGATTGTAGTGCTTCAGGTTGACCACCTCCGCGACGAAATGCGAAAGCGACGTCAGCTCGCGCAACTGTTCCGGCGTCACCACGGGCAGGTTCATCTTCAGCTGCAGATTGGGGATGATGGTCGTCAGGTTTGCGTTGCCGACGCGCTCGCCATAGCCGTTGATCGTACCCTGCACCTGGGTGCAGCCACCGCGCACCGCGGCCAGCGAATTCGCGATACCGCAACCCGTATCGTTATGGCAGTGCACGCCCAGCGGCGTGTGTATCTGCTGACTGACTTCGCGTACGATCTCCTCGACTTCCCACGGCAACTTGCCGCCGTTGGTCTCGCACAAAATCAGCCAGTCGGCGCCCGCATCCGCCGCCGCCCGCAAGGTCGCCATCGCGTAGTCGCGATTGGCGACGAATCCGTCGAAGAAATGCTCCGCATCGAACATCACTTCGCGCCCGTGCGATTTCATGTAACTCACACTGTCGCGGATCATCTCGAGGTTCTGTTCCAGCGTCGCGGAGAGCACCAGCTCGACGTGGTAATCGTGGCTCTTGCCGACCATAGTAACCACCGGCGTTGCGGCTTCCAGCAACGCCTGCAGATTGGTGTCCTGCTCGCATTGCAGATTTTTCTGCCGGGTCCGACCGAACGCCGCGAGCCTGGCTGTGCCCAGGTCCAGTCTGGCGGCACGCGCGAAGAACTCGGCATCCTTGGGATTGGAGCCGGGCCAGCCGCCCTCGATGTAGCGAAACCCGAAATCCGCGAGACGTTTCGCAATGATCAGCTTGTCGTCGACCGACAGTGAAATATCTTCGCGTTGGGTACCGTCACGCAGCGTGGTGTCATAAAGCAGGACTTGTGTCATGGTATCGAGTCAGTGGCGGGGTCAGGCGATGGACTGATAGTAGAGGTTCTGCGGGTGGCGTGCATCGATGAAGAAGTACCAGCGTTCGATCAGCAGACCGAGGTACTGGGTGAGGAACGCAAGGATGGGCAGTAACTCTGACGACAGGCCCCAGGCAGCGCCAAGCAGCAGCACCGGGGCGGGGAATACCAGCACCAGAAACACGAGCCGGGCCATGCGGACCATGTGCCGGGACTGGTGATGGAAGAATTCCCGGGTATTGAAGGAGCCGCCCATGGCGCCCTGAGCGATCTGGCGGATGGTGGTGTGGCGTATTCCGATCGCGCTCTGCAATGTCGATTTTGGCCGCAGGCGGTGATTGCGCAGCAGTGAGGCGCCACGCGTCAGCAGGGCGGAAAGCGTCAGGATTACGGCCCAGGTTCCGTAGAATCCGACCAGGTGCACGCCAATGAAGGCGGAGAATGCCGCCGCCAGCATGAAACCCGAGGCGCCGCCCAGCAGGGTGAAGTTGATCACGGTCAGCGCGCTGTGCCACTCCTGCAGGAAGCGGATGCCGGCATAGATCATGCCCGTGCAAATGAACAGGGCGAAGGTCGCCAGCGTGGCAAGTGCGCCGATGATCAGGGTTGCATCGACAGGCAATGCACCGGCCACGGTAAACAGCGGGGTGGTCCACTCGAGGTAATGCACGAGGCCGTAGAGGAACACCAGCAGCATGGCCGCCGGCAGCGCGATGACCTCCCGGGAAAGCCACGAGGTGCGCCAGCGTGCGATGGAGCGCCAGGCGCGTTCCGGATGTCCCAGGTGGAAAAACGAGGCAACCAGGCCGGCGCCCAGAAATGCCAGTGACAGGGCGCTGCCGAGTGCATAGAACGTCTGGCTGTCCTGGTGTTCCAGCAGGTTGGCGAGCGAGTAAACCTGGCCGGTATAGAGGGCGAGGAACAGGCCCTGGCCGACGCCGATCAGGGTGGTGAGCAGGATGACGGAAAGTGCAGGATGCATGGCGGTCTACCAGCTGGTAATGTCGTCGAGGGTCTGGCTGTCACTCGGCGGCGCCGGTAACTGGCCTTCCTTCTTGAGCGGGTTGTCGGCGCGCAGCAGTTCATCTTCGTGAATGCGCAGTCGGGTCTTGCGCCGCGGCAGATAGTGGTTGGCCGGTTTGGTTCCCCATTCCGGCATCAGCGGGTAGCCGCCTTCCTCGCGGATCAGGATCGAGACGTTCGAGTCCGGGTCATGGACATCGCCAAACAGGCGGGCATTGGTCGGGCAGGCCAGCACACAGGCCGGCTTGCGCTCGGCCTCGGGCAGGCTCTGGTCGTAGATACGGTCGATGCACAGCGTGCACTTCTTCATGACCCGCTGTTTCTCGTCGATCTCCCTGGCGCCGTAGGGACAGGCCCAGGAGCAGTACTTGCAGCCGATGCACTTGTCGTAGTCCACCAGCACAATACCGTCTTCCGGTCGTTTGTAGCTGGCGCCGGTCGGACAGACCGGGACGCAGGGCGGTTCCTCGCAGTGCAGGCAACTCTTGGGGAAGTGCACGGTTTCCGTATTGGGGTACTGGCCGACCTCGAAGGTTTGCACGCGGTTGAAAAAAGTACCGGTGGGATCCCGGTCGTAGGGTCGCTGGTCCGTCATGGGGCCGGCCCAGCCGGAAGTATTCCATTCCTTGCAACTGGTCACGCAGGCGTGGCAGCCGACGCAGACATTCAGATCGATGACGAGTGCGAGCTGGGTCATGCGCCCTTCCTCCGGAACATGCCGGCGACGTAGCCCTGCCAGCGGCCGCGGTGTTTTTCCATACCCGGCGCCAGCGGCAGGGGTTTGAACTGCGGCCAGCTCTGTTCAGGCTCCTGCTTGTCCGCCTTGTAGACCTTGACCCGCACGTCGTACCAGGCCGCCTGGCCGGTGACCGGGTCGGAGTTCGACAGGTGCTCGCCGTCTTTGCAGGGCGGCAGTTCCTCTGCGATGACGTGGTTGAGCAGGAAGCCCTTGCTGGATTCGTTGGCGTCAGGCGCCAGGCCCCACGCCCCGGATGCCTTGCCGATGGCGTTCCAGGTCCACACGGTACCCGGCTCGACGGCCTCGCTGAAGCGGCACATGCAGCGCACCTTGCCGTGCGGTGATTCCACCCACACCCAGTCGCCGTCATCGAAGCCGTTGGCGTGCCCCAGCCGCGGGCTGACGAACAGGTAGTTGTGCGTGTGGATCTGCCGCAGCCAGGCGTTCTGGGAGTCCCATGAATGGTACATCGCCATCGGACGCTGGGTTATCGCGTTGAGCGGGAATTCCCGGGTGTCGACCAGCTGCGCCTCCAGCGTTTCGTGATAGAACGGCAGCGGGTCGAAGTGGGTCTCGATGCGCTTGCGCAGCCGATCCGGCGGCTGTTTGCCGTCCCAGCGGCCCTGGGCCGCCAGCCGGAATTTCTGCATTACCTCGGAGTAGATATGAATATTGATGGGTTCCGCGTAGCGCGTCAGGCCATAGTGGCGTGACCACTGCAGGTAACCCTTGTTCCAGTTGCGCATGTACTGGTAGGAACGCGGCAGTTCGTGGTGGTAGAAACAGTTGTTCTTCGCGTACATCTCCCACTGGCGGGGATTGGGCGCGCCGCGCATGAATTTCTCACCGGCCTCACCGCGCCAGCCTGCCAGGAAGCCGATACCCGAGCCGGGTTCCGTCTCGTGGTTAACGATGAAGTCCGGATAGTCGCGGTACTTGCGTTTGCCTTCCTTTGTGACGAAGGCGGGCAGCCCCAGGCGGCTGCCCAGTTCGATGAGCACCTCCTGGAACGGTTTGCTTTCGCCCTTGGGCGGCAGTATCGGGATGCGCACGGAATCCACCGGGCCCTCAAACTCTGAAATAGGGCGGTCGAGCATGGACATGACGTCATGCCGCTCCAGGTAGGTGGTATCCGGCAGCACCAGGTCGGCGAAGGCGACGGTCTCGGAGTGGTAGGCGTCGCACACCACCAGGAACGGGATCTTGTACTCGCCGTTCTCGTCCTTGTCGGCAAGCATCTCGCGCACCCGGGCGGTGTTCATCGAGGAGTTCCAGGCCATGTTGGCCATGAACAGCAGCAGCGTGTCGATGCGATAGGGGTCGCCGCGCCAGGCGTTGGTAATGGCGTTGTGCATCAGGCCGTGCACCGCCAGCGGGTATTCCCAGGAAAAGGCCTTGTCGATGCGCACTGCTTCGCCCGCGTCGTCGACAAACAGGTCGTCGGGTTCGGCCGGCCAGCCCAGCGGCATGCCGTTCAGCGGGGTGTTGGGCTGCACGTCCTCCGGACCCTTCGGTGGCTTGGCGCAGGGTGGGATGGGGCGCGGGAACGGGGCCTTGTGGCGGAATCCGCCGGGGCGATCGATGGTGCCCAGGATACTCATCAGGATGGCCAGTGCCCGGATGGTCTGGAAACCGTTGGAATGTGCAGCCAGGCCACGCATGGCATGAAACGACACCGGGTTGCCGGTGACGGTGTCATGGTCCTTGTCCCAGACATCCGTCCACTGGATCGGCAACTCGATCTTCTGGTCGCGGGCGGTGACCCCCATTTCATAGGCAAGCCGGCGGATGGTTTCGGCCTCGATGCCGGTGACGCCGGCGGCCCATTCCGGGGTGTATTTCTTGACGCGTTCCTTCAGCAGCTGAAAGGCCGGTTTGACACGGGTGCCATCCGGCAGGGTGAAGCTGCCGAGCAGGTAAGGATCCGCACCTTCGGTGTGGGTCGAGATCGGCTTGTCCAGCTCCCGGTCCCACCACAGTTTGTTCTGCGGTTCGAAGCAGCCTTCCTCGGGCGGCACTTCAAAACGCACAAACATGCCGTGCTCGGTGCTTGCCTCGTCCATGTTGACGAGTTCGGCGGCGTTGGAATAGCGCACCAGGAAGTCCCTGTCATACAGGCCCTGCTGGATGATTTCATGGATCAGCGCCAGCAGCAGGGCGCCGTCGGTGCCGGGCTTGATCGGTACCCACTCGTCGGCAATGGCGGAATAGCCGGTGCGTACCGGGTTAATGGAGATAAAGCGCCCGCCGTCGCGCTTGAATTTCGACAGCGCGATTTTCATCGGGTTGGAGTGGTGGTCTTCCGCCGTACCGATCATGACGAACAGCTTGGAGCGTTCCAGGTCCGGGCCACCGAATTCCCAGAAGGATCCGCCGATGGTGTAGATCATGCCGGCCGCCATGTTGACGGAACAGAAGCCGCCGTGGGCAGCGTAATTGGGCGTGCCAAACTGTTTGGCGAACAGGCCGGTCAGCGCCTGCATCTGGTCGCGGCCCGTGAACAGGGCGAATTTCTTCGGGTCTTCTGAGCGGATTTTCTCCAGCCGTTTGCCGAGGATGTCAAAGGCCTGCTCCCAGCTGATTTCCTCGAACTTGCCTTCCCCGCGCAGCGCCTTACGTTTGCGCAGCAGCGGTTTGGTCAGGCGCCCCGGTGAATACTGCTTCATGATCCCGGACGCGCCCTTGGCGCAGATCACACCCTTGTTCAACGGGTGGTCGGGATTGCCCTGGATGTAGCGGATCTCGCCGTCGCGCAGGGTAACGCGGATGCCGCAACGGCAGGCACACATGTAGCAGGTCGTGTTCTTGACCTCGATACGGCCGGTCTCGGAATCGGAGTGTGCAGTCGGGTCGCGCATATCGGTTTCAGTGCCGCTGGTTTGTTAGTGAATTATTATATACGAATAGCGATAGCAGGGCAGGCGCTGTGCTCATTGTTCGCGCAACCTGCCTGGAGTACAGCATAGTCCGGGCTATCTCCACGATATATCGACTTTTTGTAACAGACAGTCCGGGAATATTACTCTCAAAACTCATGCCATCATTAGGTATGCTCACAGTATGCCTGACCACTATTCGAGAATTTTCCTGTTGAGCCATATGCGGGCTTTTACCAGTCTGGCGGGGCATATTCTCGGTTCGCATCCGGGGATCAATGGCTATTTCGAAATGCACATCAGTTACGCTGATGCCTCGGCCCTGGATAAACAGCTGGGCGTGTTCCTGCAATTCGAGACGCCGAAGAAAAACAGCCGTTACCTTTTCGACAAGCTGCTGCACAATGACTACCGGCTCAATACCGGGTTGTTCGAACCCGCCGGGTTAAAGCTGCTGGTTGCCCTGATGGAGCCGGAAAAAACTGTCAGAAGCATTGTCGACCTGTTTCAGCAAAAAGGGACGGAAGCGCTTTATGCATCACCCCTGGAAGCGGCCAACTACTATGTCGAGCGAATCAGGGCGCTTGCCGACTTCTGCCGGACGACTGATCGGCCGTATTTCTATTACGATGCGGAGCTGTTTCAGGAGACGCCGGACACGTTGCTGGGCAAACTCACGGACTGGCTGGAACTGGATTCCCCTTTGACCGGGCGCTATCAAGTGTTCAGCCAGACGGGTAAGACAGGGAAGGGCGACTCTTCCAGATTCATCTATAGTGGAAAAATCGAGAAAACCAGAGTCGATTACTCTCACATCACGGTTCCGGACCATGTACTGAACCGGGCCCGGGAGGCATACCAGGAATGCCGGTCATTGATTATTGCGAATGCGGCAGATTCAGTGCTCATGCCCCGTGACCGGGTGCGCTCCTAGAACAACCTGTCCTAGAACAATCTGTCCCAGGCGTCACGTTCGGACCGGTAATTCATTAATGCGTTCAGAATTTGTTGTTTGCGCCCGGCACGATGTTCAGCCGACTGGATTGCCAGCCAGGCGGCTGACTGCTCGCTGAAGTTGCGATGAATGTTGTCCAGGAACGCCCTGACCTGCCGCAGGGCGCCTGCCAGTTCGGGATCATCGAGCCACCAGTGACGGTCATTGAACACCAGGTTGCGCAGCTTACCGGCCTTTTCCAGTATGGCTTCGTGCTTCTGGCTGTACAGCGCAAGCAACTCGTGCTCTTTACTTTCCATGACCCGTACCACGCTGTCCTGTTCGAAGGACTTGAGGACGTCGGCCCCGATGACCAGTTCTTCCGTGGTAAACAACATGAGATCACCGAAGAACTGGCGCTCGAACTCATTGGATAGATCGATGGTTGCCTGTTCGTCGCTTTCTGTCACTTCGACACCGGGACGGAATGCATCGCTCAAGCCCTTTTCATTCGTTCGCCGGTGCAGGTGGGGCAGGTTGGCGGACGCGAAGCGGTCGTGGATTTCCGCGGCGATCAATCGGCCGGCGGTAGGGCCTGACATGCGCAGGCGCAGGTGGCCAAAGGGGATGACGTATTTCAGGCCCTCGTAATTGACGATGTAATTACCGGGATAAACGGTGCGCGCAGGTGTCAGTTCGCTGTAACCGCCAGCATAGGAAAAAAAGGTTTTGCGCGTCAGATGTTCGCCGAAGAAGAAGTCAGCGAGTCTGCCGGAGAACACGCGCAGGCACGCGGCATGATCATGTTTCCCTTGCAGCGGACAACGGTAGGGAAAAGTGGTGGGTATGCTTTTAAATCCGAACAGATTGGCCATGTCGTGATAGACGGCGCCGGAGGATGTGTCGGCCGATGAGGCTTGCGTGGCGTCATGAAAGCGGCAGTCGTCAATGCCACGCAACTGTGCGAGGCGGGAAAAGAACGCCGAGACGTCATCGAGAAAATTCACGGCCATCACGGCCGGCGATACCGGTGGGTCACCCACCAGTTTGCCGGTGAGCAACAAGGTGTCGGAGGTGCGGAAGATCCTGTCGATGTAGTGAAAATAATTCAGCGCATAAACGGACTGTTCGCCGGAAGCGGTTTGTCGGTTCACGCAAAAGGACTCGTCGCTGTCAACGAAGTAATACAGGGTCCGGTTTCTGTCCTCGGTGAGCTGCAGGCACTTCAGGACGCTGAGATTGCGATTGGCGGCCTGGCCTTTCAGGTAAAACCGGTCTTTGGGCTGGGTGGTCAGGAGGTTGCCGAGTGACTGTCGATCCTCCGTTGGGATGGATTGCAGCAGTTCATACTGTTCATCCTGTCCAAAGTGGAACACCTGCAAACCCTTGCAACGGTAGGTCTCTGCCAGCTCGATGTGCTGGCGTATGTTATGTTCTTCGCGACTGTCCTCGGCAACGATGATCTTGATGCGCGTATAAACGCCCGCGGTCTTTCCGCCGTAACCGAAGCGTTCGCACACCTGGTAGATGCTTTCCAGACAGGTGCGCAAGTGAGAGGGACGGTCGGCGACCGGGATGCTGAGGATATAGTGGTAACGTTCGTCTGCAGCTCCACCGGATGCGGCTTGTTGTCGGACCAGTGCGTCCTGTTCGCGGAAAAGTGACTGGTAGCGGTCCAGCAGAGGTTCAAAATCTGCCGTGCCGGACCACAAGGCTTTTTCCAGCATCGGGAAACACTGTTCATAGCGGTCAATGAGTGACTGCAACGCGTCCGATTCCGATGGCGCGGAAAGTTCTGCCAATTCAGGAATGACGTCCCGGTAGCGCGTGATGCAGTCCTGCAGCGACGGTGTGTTGATGTCCGTCATGCGTCACTAGCGCCGCGAGGAATAATTCGGGTAGGCGTCCTGGTCGATGATGATCTCGATGAGATTTATACCGTTGCGGAAATCCATGCTTCCCGCCAGGCCCGGGAGATCCTGCTCCTTTTCAATGCGGGCATGGCGGATGCCGAAGGATTGCGCCAGCTTTGCATAATCCGGGTTCGTGAAATCACAGTCGATGAACCGGTCGTTGTAGTGCTGATGCTGGTTTTTCCTGATCAACCCCATGGTGTCGTTGTTGAACAGCACGACATTCAACGGCAGGCTGTAGTTGACCGCGGTCATGAGCTCCATGCCGCACATATGAAAACCACCGTCGCCGATCATGGCAAACAGTGGCTTGTCGGTTGTGCGGGCGGCGCCGATCGCCGCCGGTATGGCATGACCCAGGGATGAGATGCCGGTATTGGGATAAAACCGGTCCTTGCCGGACACGCGATAAAAGTTCTGTGCGAACACGATGTTGTCGTCAAACATGACGAGGCCATCCGGGAACTGGTGTTCCAGCCAGCGATAGAAGGCTTTCACATGATCGAACTGCCGGTTGAATATTCTTGCGCCGGCGTTATCGATGTCCTGTTGCGCGGCTGTTATGAACGCAGCCACATCCACCGGCGCTTTGGCGGGGAGGTCCTGTTGCTGAATGGCAGCATCAAGAGCCCTCAGATAGGCTCCCAGATCGGCCTGTATCGCCAGGTCTGCGCGAAAGACTTTTTGCAGCTGTTGTGCATTGTTGTCGACCTGAAT
>Ga0210073_1000234_pt1 | contig 11194 bp, 9 predicted proteins | sample Browns_ThreeSqC__2_FD_184853 | JGI IMG/M metagenome (GOLD analysis project Ga0210073, IMG submission 184853) | Wetland microbial communities from San Francisco Bay, California, USA, that impact long-term carbon sequestration - Browns_ThreeSqC_D2... | ecosystem: Environmental > Aquatic > Marine >...
GGACCGAGCGCCCGCCACGTCCGGTCGGCCGCGGCGAGCACCGCGGCGTCGCTCGCGAAGGGCCGGGCGGCGAGCATGGCCGCGGTCCACCGGACGGAGGCGCAGCAGCGCAGCAGCGCCGCGCGAGCGTCCGCGTCCGACAAGGCGTTCAAGCCCTCGGCGAGCGTCATGCGGGTCTCCCGAACAGCCGCAGCCGTGCCACCCCGCCGTCCGGGTAGATGTTGAGCCGCACGTGCGTGGCCGGTGCGGGGGCGTCGAGATCGAAGTGATGCGACGCGTTCGCCCGGAGCGTGCTCCGCGGGAGCAGCTCGCGCCAGCCCGCGTCGGGGCCGGGGGCGCTGTGGGCCGGCGCGCCGGGGGCATCGCACGCCTCGAGGCTCGCCCCGTCGGGGTAGTTCCCCTTGAAGTGCGTCGTATCCAGCTCGACCGCGGACGGCATCCCGCGGTGGCCGAGGCGGATCACCACCCAGTCATGCCCCGGCCCGCGGCGCCGGCGCGTCTCCCACCCGTCGCCCATGTTCGCCGGCGGATCGGGCATCAGCAGGTTGAGCGGCTCGGAGAAGAACTCGTCGCTCGACGCGAGCGGCACGCCGCCGTGCGCCACGGCGATGAGGTCGATCGGCCGACCCGCGGCCGCGAGGGCCGCCCAGTCGGGGCGGGCGGCTCCCCAGATGCGGAGGCGTGCCACGCCGCCGTCGGGGTAGATGTTGAGCCGCACGTGGGTGGCGGAGGCGCCGTCCCGCGCGTCGATGGGGTTCTCCGCGTGGCCCTCGAGGCGCGTCCGCGGGACGATCTCGTGCCAGGACAGGCTGGCGAGCGCGTCGGGGGTCGGCTCTCCCGCGGCGTGCGCCGCGTCGAGCGAGCAGGCCTCGGGGTAGTTGCCGCGGAAGTGGTTGGTGTCCACGGTCACCGCCCGGATCACTCCCGGGACACCGAGTCGGATCACGCACCAGTCGTGGCCCGGCTCGCGCCGCCGGCGGGTCTCCCAGCCGTCCATCCACTTGCCGCGGTCGGTGTACCTGCCCTCGACGAACACCCCGCGACCGGGCTGCAGGAGGTTCTCCTTGGGCGCGAAGAACTCGTCGTTGGCCGCGATCGCGCGGCCGCCCACGCGGGCGGCGGCGAGGTCGATGAGACCCGGGAGCGGCGAGCGGGGAGCCGGGAGCAGGGTGCTCATCGAACGCCCCTGCTCCCTGCTCCCTGCTCCCTGCCCGTCAGCCATTCTCCCGCCGGCGGTGAGGGGAACGCGCCGTTGTCGAACACGCAGCGCCCGCGCAGCCAGGTCCGCGTCACGCGACCGACCAGCTCGCGTCCGGCATACGGGGTCACCGGATGGCGGTGCTGCAGGCGCCGCGGGTCCACGGTCCAGGTGGTGTCGGGTTCGAAGATCACGAGGTCCGCATCGCCGCCCACGACGATCCGTCCTTTCCGTCCGGCGATGCCGGCGAGTCGCGCGGGGGCCAGGGCGAGCCAGCGGGCGAGTGCGGGGAGTCCGTGCCCGCGCGCGCGCGCGCCCGTCCAGGTGGCAGGGAGCGACAGCTCGAGCGACGCGATGCCTCCCCACGCCGCGAAGAAGTCGCCCGCGTCGAGCTGCTTGAGGACGGGCGGGCAGGGGGAGTGGTCGCTCGCCACGAGGTCGATCCCGCCGTCGGCGAGCGCGGCCCAGAGTCCGTCCCGGTCGACCTGCCCGCGGATCGGCGGGGCGCATTTGAACGCCGTGGCGCCATCCGGGATCTCCTCCGCGGCGAACGTGAGATAGTGCGGGCAGGTCTCGACCGTCAGCCGCGCGCCGTCTGCCCGCGCCGCGGCGATCGCCGCGACGCCGTCCGCGCACGCGAGGTGCACGATGTGGGCGCGGCAGCCCGTGCGCGCCGCCGAGCGCGCGACGAGGTCGATGGCCTCGAGCTCCGCGGCGGCCGGGCGCGCACTGAGCCACGCGGCGTAACGCCGGGCGTCGCCCGGGCCGCCGCGCGTCGCGCGGGCGATGGGTCCGGGCGCCTCCGCGTGCACCAGCAGCACCGAACCCAGCTCGGCGACGCGCCGCATCGTCGTCTCGAGGCTGCCCGGGTCGAGCGGCGGAAACTCGGCGATTCCCGAGTCCACCAGGAAGGCCTTGAAGCCCAGCGCGCCCGCCGCATGCACGGCCGCCAGATCGTCGCCATTGCCGGGGACGGCGCCGCCCCAGAAACCGTAGTCCACCAACGCCGCGGTGGCGGCGGCGGCCTTGGCCGCGAGGGCGGCCGACGTGGTGGTCACGGGGAGGCTGTTGAGCGGCATGTCCACGATGGTCGTGACGCCCCCCGCCGCCGCGGCCCGCGTCGCCGAGCGGAAGCCCTCCCATTCGGTGCGGCCGGGCTCGTTCACGTGGACGTGGGTATCGACGAGGCCGGGGAGGACGACCGCATGGCCCGCGTCGAAGCGCTCCCGCGCATCCGGGGCATCGCCGGGGGCGGTGACGGCGGAGATGACGCCCGCGGTGACGGCCACGGCCGCCGGCCCCGCGCCGTCGGGCGTCACCACGCGCGTACTGGTCACGACGAGGTCGGCCGGGGGCATCAGGCGTGCGAATGTGGCACCAGGGCGGGGCGTGTCAAGCTTCATCCGTGGCTCAGCCTCGTTTCACCCCGCCGCAGCGAGACTGTGGTGGGTCAAGCAGGAGGAGTTACGTGCAACACCCACTGCAGATCACTGCGCGGGACCTGGCGCTGTCGCCCGTGGCGCGGGCCCTGGTCGAGCGCCTCGCCGGCAAGCTGGAGACGTTCTACGACCGCATCACCAGTTGTCACGTGGTGATCGAGGTCGCCCAGCGCTACCCCGCTGGCGGACCGATCGCCTACAACGTGCGGCTCGACCTCAAGGTCCCCGGCGAGGAGATCGTGGTGCGGCGGCAGGCGCACCGGGAGCTCGAGACCGCGATCCAGAATGCGTTCGACGCCGGTGGCCGGCGCCTGCAGGATTTCGCGCAGCAGCTCCGCCCGGCGGGCGAGGCCAGAGCGCATCCGCCCGAGGGCGAGGTCGTCCGCCTGTTCCCTTACGAGGGATACGGGTTCGTCCGCGCCGCCGACGGGCGCGAGCTCTACTTCCACGAGCACAGCGTGCTGGACGGGGCGTTCGACCGGCTCGAGGTCGGGACCCGGGTCCGGTTCGCCGAGGAAGCAGGCGAGGCGGGGCCTCAGGCGAGCAGTGTCGCCGTGAAGGCCGGTGCGCGCCGCGTCGTGAAGGGAGGATCCCATGCTGAGCGTGCGTGACCTGATGTCTACCGACGTGGTGGCGGTGAGCCCCGAGCAGTCGATCCGCGACGCGTTGGAGCTGCTGACCGAGCGCCACATCGGCGGCGCGCCGGTGATGACCGGCGGCCACGTGGTCGGCGTCGTGACGGCCGCTGACCTGCTGGCGTTCGAGGCGGGCGCGGCGCCGGCGCCCGTGGCGCGGGAGGATCAGCTGGAGGTGGGCGAGCTGGCTCCCGTCGGGGAGGAGTTGGAGGACGAAGAGACCGTGCCGCCCGGCGCGTTCTTCACGGACTGGTGGGCGGACGCGGGGGCCGACGTGGTCGAGCGGGCGCGGGCCGTGGCCGCGCCCGAATGGGACGTGCTCGCCGAGCACACGGTGACGGAGGCGATGAGCACGTCGCTCCTGTGGGTGGCGCCCCGGGAGCCCGTGGCACGCGCCGCCGCGTTGATGGGGTCGCGCGAGGTGCACCGGCTGCTGGTGCTGGAGCGGGGCCGGCTGGTGGGGATCCTCACGACCACCGACATCGCGCGGGCGGTCGCCGACGGGCGGCTGTCCGATCCGACGGCGGCGCCGCGGGGCCGCCGCCCGCGCGCGCCGGCTTCCCCGGTCAGCGGTTGAGCCAGTAGGAGAACTTGACCAGGAACGTGTTCATCGGATAGGCGTCGAACAGCTGCCGCAGGTCGCCGCGCAGGGACCGATCTCCCTCGACGGACTCGAAGTCGTCCCGTCCCTGCGACCACACCGCGTACAGCGTCGAACCCGGTCGATACTCCCACCGGAGCACGACGTTGGAGCGGAACTGCTTGAAGTTGAAGCTGCCGGGGTTGTTCGTGACGCCGGTATCGCCGTATGTCCGGAACCGGTCGGCATAGTCCGCGGCACGCGGATCGGCGAGCTCCCGCACGTCGCGGTAGGTCCCCTTGGACACGTATGGGGACGCGTAGAGCTGCAGCGACAGCGTCGGCGACAGTGTGTAGTCGAGCCGCCAGTTGATCGACGCGATCTGCTGATCGAGATGGGCGAACGTGTAGGACGTCACACCGCTGAGCGTATCGGTGATGTTCCCGTACCACTGCCAGTCGTCGCGGTTGGACGAGAGGCTGACGCCGAGCGACGTGGTGAAGCGCGAGGCGACGCGGAGGTCGACGCTCGGGCTGACGTTCACGTACTGCGAGCGACCGCCGTCACCGGCCCAGAAATTGAACCACAGGTAGGGCACGACCGGGAAGCGGCTGTCGCCCTCGACGCCGGCCCACGCCGACACGGCGGGGTCGCGGCGCACCGCCGGGCCGCCACGGGCGCAGGCGTCGCAGTACGTGGTGCCCAACTGCCCCAGCGTGCCCCCGGCGTGCGCCCACCAGCGGTTGTTCAGCTGGAAATGGGCGTTGGTGTTCGCGGCACGCTCGGTCGCCAGGCCGGCCGTCGTCCAGTACTGCCACCAGTTGAAGTTCCAGAATCCCTGCTGGAAGAACAGCTGGGGTTGGCGGAACTGCACCGCGGCCCAGTTGTTCCAGCTCTGCTGGTCCGCGCGCTGGAGGAACCCCAGGTCGTTGGTCTCGAATCCCGGCGAGCGGCGCTGGTAGCTCGTCTCGAACCGCACCATCCCGCCGCCGACCTTGCGGAAGTAGAGCTCCTGGGCGTCGCCCGAGAGACTGGTCCGCGTGGGGTCGTAATCCAGGCCGCCGTCGGGCCGCTGGTAGAGGTGCACGTTGTTGCGCTGCGTGGACGCGATGGCTTCGGGCGTGCCGTTCACGCGGCTCGCGACGAACTTGGCGGCGACCTCGAAGCGCCCGCGGGAGAAGCGGTGCCGGGCGTCCACCGCGCCCACGTAGGCGTTGCGCCGCAGCACGTCTTGTGTCCACTCGTCGAGGTCGCGGTTCACGGCGGTGGCGATCACCCCGATCCCGGATGCCCCGTTCCGCAGATCCTGCTGCGCGCGCAGCACGACGAAGTTGGTGAGCGGCTCGATCGTGCGGCTCTGCGTCCCCACTTCCCGCGCCGTCACGGCCTCGAGCAGGCCGAGGGTGAAGCCGCTGGGGAGCCGGCCGGTCAGCTTGCCGGCGCCGATGATGGTCGTCGCGGTGGGCGAGCTTGCGTCACCGTAGTCGCCGCCCAGGGACGGTTGGCGTCCCACGCGCCGCGAGTAGAACAGGCCCTCGCCGTTGCAGTTGACCGTGCTGCAGTTGATGTCGAAGCGGAAGATCCCGGTGCCCTCGACGAAGAACGGGCGCCGCTCCTGGTAGAACGTCTCGAACGCGCTCAGGTTCAGGACCGAGGGATCGGCCTCGACTTGCCCGAAGTCCGGGTTCACCGTCGCGTCGAGCGTCAGGTTCGACGTCACCCCGTACTTGAGGTCGGCCCCGGCCGTGAACTGCGCCTCTCGCTCGCCCGGTGCCAGGGGGATGCTCTTCGCCACGCCGTAGGGCATCAGCTCGAGCCGCGCCGGGCTGGAGAGGCCGACCAGGCCCGTGACCGCCCCGAGCTGCGAGACGAGACCGGCCTGCGAGCGGCGGTACAGCGGCCAGGCGACGCGCTCGGTGTGCCGCTCGATGTCGCGCCACACCCCGAACCCGAAAGTGTTGGTGTCGGCGGGGGCATACCGCAGCTGCGAGAGCGGAATGCGGAACTCGGCGGTCCAGCCGAGCGAGTCGACCTGTGTCGAGACGTCCCAGACCGCATCCCAGGCGTCATCCTCCTCGCCGTCGTTATAGATGGAATAATCGCGCTTCACTCCCGCGGGGTTCACGGCGAACTCGTAGCCGCTGCGGCGGTCGTAGTAGGAGTCGATGATGATCTTCAGCTGGTCGGACGGCGTGCGCACGTCGCGCCGGGCGAGCAGCTTGAGGATGCTGTCGGGAGCGGGGTCGAAGGCGCGGATGAACACGTAGAAATGCTGTGCGTCGTAGGCCACCCGGGCCTCGGTCGCGTATCGCGGATCGCCGTCTTCGCGCGGCTGGAACTCACGGAATGCCGTGATGGGGGCAGCGGCGCGCCAGGCATCGTCGTCGTCCTTGCCATCGAGGATGATGGCGCTTGGCGCGCGCGCGGCGGCGACGCTGGTCGGGGCCGCGACGGGCATGGAAGGCGGCACGATCGTGCCGCCATTGGCCTGCTGCGCCAAGGCCAGGAGAAACAGCGCGGGTCCGGTCATCGGTGGTCTCCCGGGGAAGGCCCTGCCACTTCCTTATATGACGGCGCGGGGCGGGCTGACGGTTGCAAACCGGCGTGTCGCGTTCTGGAACGTCGGGAGCTCGCCTTGCCGCCGTTGCCCGCACGCCTAGCTTCACGGCCCATGTCCGCTGCGCCCGCCGTGCCCCAGTTCCGCGTCGCCGTCGTCGGTGCCGGTCCGGCCGGCTTCTATCTCGCGGAGCGCCTCCTCGCCCGGGCCGATGTGGAGGTCGACCTGTTCGACCGCCTCCCCGCCCCCTACGGTCTGGTGCGCTACGGCGTGGCCCCCGATCACGAGAAGATCCGCAACGTCACCCGGGTGTTCGACCGGGCAGCGGCCAACCCCCGGTTCCGGTTCCTCGGCAACGTCGAGATCGGCCGGCACGTCACGCTCGCGGACCTGCGGCAATGGTACGACCAGGTGGCGTTCACCACGGGCGCCCAGACCGACCGCCGGATGGGGATCCCGGGTGAGGACCTGGGCGGGAGCCACACCGCGACCGAGTTCGTGGCGTGGTACAACGGACACCCCGACTACCACGGCCGCACGTTCGATCTCTCGGCGGAGCGGGTCGTCGTCGTCGGTGTGGGCAACGTCGCGGTGGATGTCGCGCGCATTCTGTGCCGCACCCCCGAGGAGCTGGCAACCACCGACATCGCCGACCACGCGCTCGCCGCGCTGCGCCAGTCGCGGGTGCGGGAGGTGGTGATGCTCGGCCGCCGGGGACCCGCCCAGGCGGCCTTCACCAATGCCGAGGTCAAGGAGCTGGGGGAGCTGCCGGCGGCCGACGTTCGTGTCATGCCGGCGGAATTGGCGATCGATCCCCTGAGCGGCGCCGCGATCGACGCCGGGGACGATGCGGCGACCCGGAAGAAGATCGAGATCCTGGAGGGGTTCGCCCGGCGACCGGCCGCTGGAAAGGCGCGGCTCCTGACGATCCGTTTTCTGGTGTCGCCCGTCGAGCTGATCGACGATGGGGCGGGGCGGGTGCGCAGTGTGCGGGTCGCGCGCAATCGCCTCGAGGCCGCGCCGGACGGTACGCTCCGGGCGGTGCCCACCGGCGGTCAGGAGGACATCCCGGCCGGTCTCGTGTTCCGGTCGGTGGGCTACCGGGGCGTGGCGATCGCCGGGGTGCCGTTCGACGAACGCAGCGGGACCGTGCCGAACCGGGGCGGGCGGGTCGTCGATCCGGGGACCGAAGCGCCGCTCGCGGGACTGTACGTCGCCGGATGGATCAAACGTGGCCCTTCGGGCGTCATCGGCACCAACAAGCCCGATGCGGGGGAGACGGCCGACGCGATGCTGGCGGATCTGACGGCCGGCGCCGGCGGGCGGGCGGCAGCGGCGGCCCTGGTGCGGGAGCGTGTGGGGGCGCTGCAGCGAGAGTGCGTCGACTGGACCGACTGGCTGCGCATCCAGGCCCTCGAGGTGGAGCGGGGCCGGGCGGCGGGGCGGCCGCGGGTGAAGTGCGTGTCGGTGGCGGAGCTGCTGGGGGCGCTCGGCGCCGGTTGAATTCGCCCGTCTCCGGCTTATCTTCCGCCGGTCGCACGGGCCTGCCCTTCGCGGTCCCGTGCCTTTTTTTTCCGCCGGAGCTACAGATGAAAGCCACCGATATTCGCAAGGGCCACGTGCTGATGATCGACGGCAGCCCGTGCCGTGTGATGGACTTCCAGCACCGTACGCCGGGCAACCTGCGCGCCTTCGTGCAGGTGCGGTTCCGCAACCTGCTGACCGGCAACACCTTCGACCAGCGGATCAGCGCCACCGAGTTCATCCAGGAGGCGCGGCTCGACACCAAGGAGTTCCAGGTGCTCTACCGCGACGACTCGGGGACTCACGTGATGGACACGCAGACCTACGATCAGTACACCCTGAGCGACCTGGCCGTGGGGGATGCAGCCGAGTGGCTCCAGCCCGAGATGGTGGTACTGGCGGAGTGGCTCGACGGCAAGCCGATCGGCATCGAGCTGCCCTCGGTGGTGGAGCTCGAGATCGTCGAGACGGCACCGGTCATGCGGTCGGCCACCAAGACGGCCAGTTCCAAGCCCGCCAAGCTGTCGAACGGCATCACCATCCAGGTGCCGGAGTTCCTGAGCCAGGGGGAGAAGGTCCGGGTGAACCCGCGTGAAGGGGTGTACCTCGAGCGAGCCAAGTAGCGTACGGGCGGCCGAGTGAAGCTCACCGGCGCCGCCATCGTCGCCCGCGCGCTGAGCCGCCAACTCACGGGGTAGCGGCCTTCATGGCGGCTTCAGTGCGCGGCCGCTAGCTTCCGCTCCCATGACGACCACCGTCCCCGCGGTGGACCGGCGCATCGCCGGGCTCACGAGCCTGATCGGCAACACGCCGCTCCTCGCGGTGGAGCTGGCCTACCGTGGCGAGCGGCGCGTCATCTACGCCAAGGCCGAGCACCTCAACCTCACCGGCAGCGTGAAGGACCGGATGGCGCTCCACATCCTGCGCCAGGCGTACGCGCGGGGCGCCCTCGCGCCGGGGGCGCGCATCATCGAGGCGACGAGCGGCAACACCGGTATCGCGTTCGCCGCGCTGGGGCGCGCGCTCGGCCATCCCGTCACCATCTTCATGCCCGACTGGATGAGTGCCGAGCGCATCAACCTGATCGCCGCGTTCGGCGCGGAGATCCGGCTGGTGAGCGCGGCCGAAGGCGGGTTCCGCGGCAGCATCGAGCGTGCCGAGGTCCTCGCGGCGGAGAGCGGGGCGGCGTTCCTGCCTCGTCAGTTCGCCAACGAGGACAACAGCGAGGCCCACGAACGGAACACGGGCCCCGAGATCTGGTGGCAGCTGCAGCTGCGTGGGCTCGTCCCCGACGCGTTCGTGGCGGGTGTGGGCACCGGCGGCACGGTGATGGGCACGGGTCGGTTCCTCCGCAGCATGCGCGCGGGGGTGCGCGTCCATCCGCTCGAGCCGGCCGGCTCGCCGACCCTGTCCACGGGCCACAAGGTGGGGAAGCACCGCATCCAGGGCATCTCGGACGAGTTCGTGCCGCCGATCGTGGATCTCGCGGCGCTGGACGAGGTGGTCGCGGTGCACGACGGCGACGCCATCCTGATGGCGCAGCGCCTCGCGTCCGAAGTGGGGCTCGGGGTGGGGATCTCGTCGGGCGCCAACCTGCTCGGCGCGCTCCAAGTGCAGAGCGCGCTCGGGCCCGAGGCGGTCGTCGTCACCCTGTTCTGCGACGACAACAAGAAGTACCTGTCGACCGACCTGCTGCGCCCCGAGCCCGTGCGCGAGGGCTACCTCTCGCCCGACGTCCGACTGCTCGGCTTCCGCAGCGTACGGCGCACCTGCCGCACGTGCTGGAGCGCGGATGAGGACACGGGACTGCCCTAGCTAGGGGGCGACCCGCAGGTAGTCGCTGACGTGCGTAACCCCGGCGACGCCGCGGGCCACTTCCTCCGCCTCCAGCCGCTCCGCCAGCGTCCGCACCCGCCCGTGCAGCTCGACCTGGCTGCCGTGCGCGGCGACCTCGATGCGCCGGCCGTGCAAGCGGCCGTCCCGCTCGAGCGCGTCGTGCACCCGCGCCCCCAGGTGCCACTCGCCCGATGCCCAGGCGGTCTGGATCCCGTCCTCCACGTCATGCACCCCCCGCAGGTGGCCCACCACGTCGATCGCCGCCCGACGCTGGCTCTCCGCCGCCACGCGACCGCCCAGATGGATGACGCCGTCCTTCACGGCGACCGTGACGTAGCCGGTGGGCACCAGCACGTGCCACTCGAGCGCCGACCGCGCCGCGGCCGCGATCTCGTCGTCGCCGTAGCAGTCGATGCAGGGCGGCTCGACGGCGACGTGGTTGATCACGTGCTGCAGGCCCGCCACCCGGTCGGTCGCACGCTCGGCGACCAGCTTCTCCGGGTAGCTGCGGACCGTACCGCTCAGCGTGGCGATGTTGTCGGAGACTTCGACGCGAACGTCGCGCGGGTCGAGTGTGGGTTCGCGCTCGAGCTCGTCCCAGATCAGGCGCTGCAACTCGGCTTCGCGGACGTGCTCGTCCGCATCCGACATCCACATCTCGTTGGCGATCCCGCCGCCCATGGTGACCTCCTGGCAGGGGGTATCGCGGCCACCGGGGCGGTGGTCGTGTACATGGAATACTGCCGTGATGTCGAGGGGGACGGCAAGGGGTGAGAACGAGCAGGGAGCAGGGAGCAAGGAGCAGGGACCAGGGAGCAGGGAGCCGAGCGTGAATGCCGATCATCGCCGTCGGTAATGCTCCGCCTTCCCGCTCCCTCCTCCCCTCTCCCCGCTCCCTCCTACCCCGCCGCCCCTTCCAGCTCGGCCAGCGCTTCGTGGAAATCGGCCACGATCTGGTCGGGGTCCGACACGAGGCCGCGGTCGGCGGCGATGCCGATGCGGACGCGTCCCACGTAGCTGAAGATGCTGACGCCCAGGCTCAGGCGACCGGACTGCGGCACCCAGAAGACCACGTCGTCGATGCGGCTGCCGCACAGATAGAGATGCTCGCGCGGCCCCGGCACGTTGGTCATCACGGCCGTCGTCTTGTCGAGAAACAGGTTCGACAACGCCCGCTGCCCCCACGGGTTGAGCAGGCCCGACACGCCGAGGATGCCGTAGGCCAGCAGTGGCTGATAGCCGACCTTCAGTGCGGTCATCCGCGCGTGCACGACCTGCAGCCGCTCGATCGGGTTGGCGATGCCCACCGGCACCAGCAGCGGCACCAGGCCGAACTGGTTGCCGAGTTGCCACGCCTGCTCCAGCGGACGCAGGTTGACCGGCACCATCGCGCGGATGTCCTTGCCGGTCGGATCGTCACCGGCG
>Ga0210073_1000235_pt1 | contig 11104 bp, 8 predicted proteins | sample Browns_ThreeSqC__2_FD_184853 | JGI IMG/M metagenome (GOLD analysis project Ga0210073, IMG submission 184853) | Wetland microbial communities from San Francisco Bay, California, USA, that impact long-term carbon sequestration - Browns_ThreeSqC_D2... | ecosystem: Environmental > Aquatic > Marine >...
CGGTTCTGGCGTCACATGCCGCGCCAGGGCTTCCTCACCATCTTCGATCGCAGCTGGTACGGGCGCGTGCTGGTGGAGCGAGTGGAAGGCTTCGCCACCGACGACGAGTGGCAGCGCGCCTACCAGGAGATCCGCGAGTTCGAGCGCTCGCTCACGAACAGCGGGACCGTCCTGGTGAAGTTCTGGCTCCACATCTCGGTCGAGGAGCAGCTGCGGCGCTTCCAGGAGCGCGAGGGGATCGAGTACAAGCGCTACAAGATCACGCCGGAGGACTGGCGCAACCGCGAGAAGATGGACGCCTACCTGCCGGCCGTGACCCAGATGCTCCGGGAGACGAGCACGCGCGAGGCGCCCTGGACCGTCGTCGAGGCCGAGGACAAGTACTGGGCGCGGGTGCGCACCCTGCGCACGCTGTGCGAGCGCCTGGAGGACGCCCTCGCCACCCGCGCCGGCGGGAGGAAAGACAAGAAGACCAGGAAGAAAAAGAAAAAGAAGAAGAAGGCCGACTAGGCTAGGCGGGCCCGCACACCCGGACGGCGGCGCGCGCCAGGATCGCCGCCAGCCGACCCAGCGACGCGAGATCCACCCACTCCACGGCGGCGTGCGCCCCCGCGCCCACCGGGCCGATGACCGCCGTCTCCACCCCCGCCCCCGCCAGCAGGGCCGCGTCCATCCAGTAGGCGACCCCGATCTCCGGCAGCGGCGTCCCGAGCACGCCCGCGGCCGCGGCCCGCAGCGCCCGGGCGACGGGGGCGTCGGGGGGCAGCGCGAACCCGGCGCGCGCCAGGCGCAGCCCCACCTCCGCCCGGAACCCCGGATCGGCCGCCGCCAGGCCGTCCACGATCCCCTGCACCTCCGCCACGACGTCCTCGACCCGCTCGGTCGGCAGCGTCCGCCGCTCCACGGTGGCGACCGCACGCTCGGCGTACGTGCTGTCTCCCGACCCGCCCAGCAGCCGGCCCACGTGCAGCGACGGCGGCCCGGTGAGCGGGTGCGGGGCCCGCATCACGAGGTCGCGCTCCAGCCCCTCGAGCGCCGCCAGGAACCGACCCATCCTGATATTCGCGTCCACGCCCAGGTCGAAGCGGCTGCCGTGTGCCGCGCGGCCGTGCACGGTCACGTCGATCCAGGCGAAACCCTTGTGGGCGAGGCACAGCGCCAACTCGGTCGGCTCGGTGACGATCGCGGCGTCGGGATGGACGTGGCGCAGCACCTCCTCCATCCCGATGCTCGCTGCTTCCTCATCGGCGACCGCCGCGACGAGGAGGTCGCCGGCGAGTCGCGTCCCCGCATCGCGCAGCGCCTTCACCGCACCGAGGCAGGCGGCGAGCGATCCCTTCATGTCGTAGGCGCCGCGGCCGTACAGCCGCCCGTCCCGCACCACGCCCGAGAAGGGATCGGCCATCCCGGCGACGCCGACGGTGTCGTAGTGCGCGTACAGCATCAGGGAACGGCCGCCGCCCGCGCCCGCGAGCGTGCCGACGACGCTGCCGCGTCCGGGCGACGGCTCGTAGCGGGCGACGGTAAGCCCGAGGTCGCGCAGCATGCCGGTGACGAGATCGGCGACCGCCGCCTCGTTCGTCGTCCCGTCGGAGAAGGCGGGGTTGATGGAGTTGGTGCGGACGAGGCGGGTGAGCGCGTCGGTGATGAACCGCTGGTCCGGAGCCGCGAGCATGGGCCAAACCTACTCGGCCCGCGGGCGCGTCGCACACTGCCGCGCGGCGCGCACGGGGCCCATCTTTCGCCACACCCGATGCCCGCACCGCGCCGCCGTGTCGCCCGCTGCCTCCTCTGGGGCACGCACCTCGCCCTGCTCGCCCCGACGGCGGTGGCGCAGCGCCCGCGCGTCGGCGTGGTGCTCTCAGGCGGCGCCGCGAAGGGCCTCGCCCACATCGGCGTCCTCCAGGTACTGGAGGAGGCGGGCGTCCCGGTGTCGGTCGTGACGGGCACCAGCATGGGCGCGCTCATCGGCGGGCTCTACGCCACCGGGTACGGAGCCGACTCGCTGGCGGCGGTGGCGCGCGCCATCGACTGGGACGTGGTGCTCAGCGACCACGTCGCCCGCGCGTACCTCCCGCCCGAGCTGAAGCGGTTCGACGGCCGGCACCTGTTCGCGGTCCCGCTGCGCGGCGTCCGGCCGCGGCTCCCGGCACAGCTCATTCCCGCGCACAACGTGCGCCAGCTCCTCGCCCGGCTCACCTGGCCCGCGGCGCTGGTGCGCGATTTCCGCACGCTGCCGATCCCGTTCGCCGCGGTCGCGACCGATCTCGAGACCGGGGAGGCCGTGACGTTCACGTCCGGCCCCCTGGTGGACGCCCTCACGGCCTCGATGGCGTTCCCGGGCGTGTTCTCGCCGGTCCGCATGGGGGACCGGCTGCTGGCCGACGGCGGCATGGTGCGCAACCTGCCCGCCCGGGACGCGCTCGCGCTCGGCGCGGACGTGCTCGTGTGCTCCGACGTGAGCGACCCACTCGAGGCGGCAGAGGACATCAAGACCGCCGTCGACGTCGTGAACCAGGCGATCACGGTGTTCGCCGAGCCCGCGCGCCGGGCCGAGCGCGCGCGCTGCGCCATCCTGATCGACCCGGACATCAAGGGGCTCGGGGCCTCCGACTTCGCGCCGGACGCCTGGATCGCGCGCGGTCGCGCGGCGGCCCTGCGTGTCCGGGCCAGCCTCGATTCGCTGGCCCGGGCCGCCGCACCCGCGCCCCACGGGAGTGCGCCCTCCGCCAGCCGGCTGATCGTCGCCCTCGAGACGCCGGGGACGGACTCCGCGCACGCGAAGCTGGTCCGCCGGCGCCTGAACCTCCTCTTCCCCGGCCGCTATGGCCCCGATGACATCGGCCGTGCGATGGACCGGCTCTACGCCGCGCGCGAGTTCGAGGACGTGTCCTACGCGCTCGAGCCGGCGGGCGATTCCGCGGTCCAGCTGGTGGTCCGGACGGCGCAGCCCGGTGCGTCCGCGCTGGGCTTCGGTCTGCGCTACGAGGGGACGTACAAGGCGTCCCTGCTCCTCAGCGCCGAGTTCACCGGCCTCCTGGGGGCGGGCTCGCTCACGACCGTCGACCTGCGGCTGGGCGAGCAGGCCCACGCGCTCGCCGCCTACCAGCGCCGCATCGGCACGCTCACGCCGTGGGCCGTGCGGGTCCGCGCCGGCTACCAGCGGGTGCCGGTGGACATCTACGACGCCACGCGCCGCATCGCCCAGGGTCGGTTCCACATCGTGGGCGGATCGGCGTTCTTCGGCGCGGCGGGCGGCACGGCGGCGCTGGGCGGCGTGATCGTCACCGGCGAGCACGCGCGGGCCACGGTGGCCACCGGCGCGGCACCCGGCGATACCACCCAGGAGTACCGGACGTTCTACACGATCGGCGCCACGCTGCGCGTGGATACGCGCGACGCGCCCGTGTACCCGCGCCGTGGGCTGCTCGTGGTGGCGCGCGCCGAGTGGGCCGACCGGGCGTTCGGCAGCGGCGCCACATTCGCCCAGCAGATCCTGCGGCTGGAGGGCGCGATCCCGGCCGGTCCCGTGTCGCTTCTGCTGCGCGCCGAGGCCGGCGCCTCGCGGGGGGCGGACCTGCCACCCCACTATCGGTTCTTCCTCGGCGGCGCCGTCCCGTACTACATGCTGCCGGACCGCCAACGCCCGTTCCTGGGCCTGCGCGTGCAGGAGCGGTCCGGCACCCACCTCCAGGTCGTCGGCGCGGGGCTGCAGGTCGAGCTTCCCGCCGGATTCGTGACGCAACTGCGGTGGAACGCCGGGACGGTTCGCGAGGACGACGTCATCGACCCGTCGGCCTGGCGGCAGGGCATCGGGGCGACGCTCGCGGCGCGCACGTCCTTCGGGACGTTCGCGGGACACCTCGCCGGAGAGCCCGGTGGCACCTACCGGGCGGAGGTGGACCTGGGGTTCGCGTTCTAGCCGCCGGCCTTCCGCTCGGCGTTGCGCACCAGCACGAACGCGACCAGCGCGAACACGAAGAAGACGAGCAGCATCCAGGTGACCGCCTGGGCCGTGCCGATGACGGTGCGGTAGATCTCGAGCACCCAGCGATCGCCGTTGAGGACGAGCGGCGCCTGGTCCTTGGCGGGGTTGAGATACTTCTCGAGGTTCCACACCTGCACGCCGCCCGAGACCCCGATCACGACGATGGCGAGCGTGAGGTACCGCACCCACGCCTCCCCCAGCTCGTCGGCCACGATGCGCCGCATGATCGCGCGGACGGGCGCGCGGAACAGCGCCGCGAGCAGGAGCGACACGGCGAGCGCGATGACGAAGGTCACGGCCAGGAGCGTGATGATCATGACGCCTCCGCGAGCGGGGGATGCCAACGGCGTCGCCGTATATGCGCGACCCGCCCTGAAGCGCGCGTGAATCGGCGATGAAGTCTCGCCATCCGGCGCGAGGGCCTTAGATTGTCACGTTCGCGACCGTGGCGGAACTGGCAGACGCGCAGGACTTAGGATCCTGTGGGGCAACCCGTGGGGGTTCGAGTCCCTCCGGTCGCATCGCAACAAACGCAATGCGTTCCGCACTCGGGCGCAGAGCTTTCCTGGTGCGCCGTTGCCGGACGGGGGTCCCACGGGAGCACACTCGGGGGACAGCCCTGACAACCCCCATGCGACCTGAACGATCTCGGGGCCTGGAATCCGTGAGGCGATTCAGTGCAGGATGACCTTCGCTGCAGTAGTGACCGGGGGGCACGACTCGAAGATCGATTCGTTCTCCCTAATGAACACTGACACACGCCTGCCAAGAACGAGGCCCGCCGTGTCTGCCAGCGTGCCGTCATGGTGCAGGACACGCGTGTCGCGCGTGAGAAAGAACCGCGTTGCATTCGTGCACGGCCGCGACGAGAAGCTCGTGTCGTCAACAACGAACATGGCTGGCACCGAGTCTTGGGCGATGACGATGGGCGCCCGCGAGGTGATCGTGCCGGTTTGAAAGAGGCGGTACTGCCTTTGACACGCGGGCAGAGTCGTGGCTACGACAGAGATGAGGCAAATCGATAGCGGGCAGCGCGTAATCACCAACCCACCCCCTCAGCAAAGGACCTCACGGACCCTCAACCGCCCCGGAGGGTCCATGATATGATAACGGAGTCGGACCACGGCCTGGTGGACGCGAGTGACGGCCACGTGATCGCGACCAGCAACTGAGCCACATCACCGTGGCGCTTCCGGGAACTCCCCCGCCACGCCGGGGTGCTACGTCCATGGACCGGTTGTCCGCGCTCGCCGCCTTGCCGCTCGCCGCGGGCGTGACGATCGCGCCGCTCGCGGCCCAATCCCGCATCGCCTTCAGCCTCGGCGTGGAACGCGTCGTGCCGGTCGGCACGCTCGGCTCCTACGTGGGCCCGGGCGTCGGCGCGGGCGCCGCGATTCGCGTGCCCCTCGGCGGGACCGCCTTCGCCCTCTCGGTCGAGGCGGACTATCTCGGCGCCGGTCCGACCACCGACACCCGTACCTGGGGTGGGGCGACCTCACCCTACTCGGTCACCATCGCCACCGGTACGCGGGTCTTCGCGCTCGGCGCCGGCCCGGAGGCCGATGTCGAGCGTGGCCCGCTCCGCGTCGGGATCCGGGCCGGCGCCGGCGTGGCGCAGGTGACCAACACGTCCGCCGTCAGCGGACTGTACGATCTGGACCCGTTCGCCCGCGCCACCGCCCACTCGAGCGTCACATGGATGCTCGCCGCCGGGGCGGACGCGCGCGTCCGGGTCGCGGGGCCCCGGACGCCCGTGCGGCTCGAGCTGTCGCTGCGCTGGCTCGGCATGGGCCCGACCGGCATCGTGCGCGAGGACCACCTCCCGGTCGGACAGATCTCCGGAGCCTACCTGTATCCGACCCCCACCGAGACGCGGTTCCTCGTGGCGCGGGCCGGGGTCGCGATCGGCCGATAGGCGGGCACCACCGGCGCACGACCGCCCCGGCCGCCCTCCCATGACGTATCTTGGGCGTTGCGGCCCATCATGAGCGCCACGCCCACCTCCGATACGCGGATCGCGATCGCGGTCCTGCCGTTCGCCACCCCCAACAGCGGCGAAGGGGACGACTGGCTCGGCACCGGGCTCGCCGAAGCCGTCGCCGACCGGCTCGGCGGCGTGCCGGCGGTTCGCGTGCTCCCGTTCGGCTCCTCCCTCGCGCTGACCGGGGGCCCCCAGGGGCCCGCCGACGTCGCCCAGCGCCTGGGCGCGGCGGTGGTGCTCGCCGGCACCGTCGCCAGATCGGGCGGCCGCGTGCGTCTGACCCTCGACCTGATCGACGTCGCCGCGCGCGCCACCCGCTGGTCCGAGCGCTTCGATCGCGCCGAGAGCGACGTGTGGGCCGTCGAGGCGGAGATCGCCCGGGCGGTGCTCCGCACGGTCGGCGTCGCCCCCACCGACGCGGAGGACCGGACGCTGGGCGTGGCCGGCACGGCGGCGCCCCGCGCGTACGATGTGTATCTGCGCGGGCGGTGGCTGGCCCGCGACCTGCTGCGCCGGCACCAGGAATCGGCGCGGGACCTGTTCGCCGAGGCGATCGCGGCGGACGCCGGGTTCGCGGCGGCGCACGCCGCCCTCGCCGTCTGCCACGCGATGCTCTTCCAGTACTGGGATTCGAGCGACGCGAACGTGCAGGCCGCCGAGGCGGCGAGCCGCCGCGCCGTGGAGCTGGCGCCGGAGCTGGCGGAGGCGCGACTGGCGCGCGGGCTCGCGCTCGCCCACGCCAAGCGCTACGACGAAGCGGAGGCCGAGCTGCGCGCGGCGCTGGAGCGCCGGCCCGACGGGTACGAGGCCCCTTACTTCCTCGCCCGCACCGCCCGCGCGCGCGGCGCGATGCCCGAGGCCGCCGCCTGGTTCGAGCGCGCGTGTGCGCTGCGCCCCGAGGACTACTCGAGCCTCACCCTGCTGGCGAGCGTGTACGTCAGCCTCGGCCGGGTCGACGAGGCCCGGGCGGCCCAGCGCCGGGCGCTCGACCTCGCCGCCGACCACCTCGAGCGCCATCCGGACGACACGCGCGCCCTATATCTCGGCGCGGTGGCCCTGTCCTCCACCGGCGAGACGGCGAAGGCGCGCCAGTGGGCCAAGCGGGCGGTCGCGATGGAGCCCGACGACTCCGCCGTGCTGTACAACGTCGCGTGCGTGTACTCGCTGCTGGGGCTCGCCGACTCGAGCCTCGACTGCCTCGAGCAGGCCGTCGCCAACGGCTTCGGGCACTTCGACTGGCTCGTGCACGACTCCGATCTCGACCCCCTGCGCGCGCACCCGCGGTTCACGGCCCTGGTGGCGGGCCACTGAGGAGCGCATTGCGCGTCTGCTCCCCGCTCCCTGCTCCGACATCCCCGCTCCCTGTTAGATTTCCTGCGTGACCGACATCGAGATCAAGAAGACCGCCGAGGAGCCCGGGGCCGCGTCGCTGGCCGTGACGGTTCCCGAGGACAGCGTGCGCGCCGCCGAGGAGCGCGCCACGCGGACCTACCAGACCACGGCGCGGCTGCCCGGCTTCCGCAAGGGCAAGGTCCCCGCCCCGGTGATCCGCAAGCACTTCGCCGCCGACATCCGGCAGGCGGCGCTCGAGGACGTGGTGCGCGAGAGCTGGCGCAAGGCCGTCGCACAGGAGGCGCTGAAGCCGATCGCCGAGCCCCACGTGCACAACCTCAAGTGGGAACCCGGCGCCCCGGTCACGTTCGAGTTCCACGTCGAGGTGCGGCCCGACATCGCGCTGGCGCGCACCAGCGGGTTCCAGCTGAAGCGCGCCATCCCCCGGGTGACGGCCGACCAGGTCGAGACCCAGCTGCAGCAGATTCGCGAGCAGCGCGCCGCATGGGTGCCCGTCGGGGGCGAGAAGCCGGGCCACAAGGACCTGGTCAACGTCACCATCGCCACCCGCAAGGACGGCGAGGCCACCGACCCCCAGCGCTACGACCTGGTGCTCGGCGAGGGCCGCGCGATCCCCGACGTGGAAGAGCGGATCATGAGCCTGCTCCCCGGCCAGACCGCCGACGCCACGGTGCGGTTCCCGGACGACTTCCCGGAGGAGGCGAAGCGCGGGCAGACGCGCGACATCCGCCTCACGCTGCACGAGGTGAAGCGTCAGGAGCTGGCGCCGCTCGACGACGCGTTCGCGCGCGAGGTCGGCGACTTCGAGTCGCTCGAGACGCTGCGCGCCGCGGTCCGCACGGACCTCGAGCGCGAGGCGGCGCGCGAGGCGGACAGCCGGGTGCGCGCCGATCTGCTGGAGCAGATCGTGGCGGCGAACCAGGTGGTGGCCCCGCGCCCGCTGGTCGAGCGCGCCCTGCTGGTGTACGCGCAGGCGTACGGGATCCCCGAGGAGCGGTTCCCCGAGTTCGCCGCCGAGCTGCGGCCGGTCGCCGAAGCGCAGGTGCGCCGCGATCTGATCCTCGACGCGCTCGTCGAGCGGCACGCGCTCAAGGCCACCGAGGCGGACCTCGACGGCCGCATCCAGGAGCTCGCGGCGAAGCGGAACGTGTCGGCGGGCGAGCTGTACGCGACACTCGAGAAGTCGAAGCGGCTCCGCGATCTCGAGCGGGGCCTCACCGAGGACAAGGTGTTCCAGTTCCTCCTGGCGCAATCCACCGTGGAAGAGGCATGACCGTGTCGACGATCTATCCCCCGTACATCATCGAGCGCTCGAGCCGTGGCGAGCGCACCTACGACATCTTCAGCCGGCTCCTGATGGACCGCATCGTGTTCCTCGGAACGCCGATCAACGACGACGTCTCCAACATCATCATCGCCCAGCTCCTGTTCCTCGACGCCGACAACCCGGAGCGGGACATCTACCTCTACGTCAATTCGCCCGGCGGGCTGGTGTCGAGCGGGATGGCGATCTACGACACGATGCAGTTCCTGCGCGCCCCGGTGAACACGATCTGCATGGGGATGGCGGCGTCGATGGGGTCGTTCCTGCTCACTGCCGGCACCCCGGGCAAGCGCTCGGCCCTGCCCCACGCCCGCATCATGATGCACCAGCCGTCGGGTGGCGCTCAGGGCACGGCGTCGGACATCGAGATCCAGGCCCGGGAGATCCTCTACCTCCGGAGCAAGCTCAACGAGCTGTACGCCAAGCACACCGGCAAGGCCATCGACCAGATCGAGAAGGACATGGACCGGGACCGGTTCATGTCGGCCGAGGAAGCCCGGGATTACGGGCTTATCGACCATGTGATCAGCAACCTGAAGGAGATCGATACGGCGAAAAAGCCCTCGTAAGGGCTTGCGCCGGACGGTCTTGGTTCCCATAGTAGGGGTCCCATGTCGCACGACAAGCACCTCCGCTGCTCGTTCTGCGGAAAGTCCAAGGACTCGGTCCGGAAATTCATCTCCGGCCCGTCCGTGTACATCTGCAACGAGTGCATCGCCCTCTGCAACGAGATTCTGGCGGAGGACGAGGAGCGCGAGGTCGCCGAGACCGTCACCCAGGTCCCGACGCCGGTCGAGATCAAGAACGTGCTCGACCAGTACGTGATCGGCCAGGAGAAGGCGAAGAAGACCCTGGCGGTGGCGGTGTACAACCACTACAAGCGCATCAATTCGCACGCCGCGAAGGATCGCGACGTGGAGTTGGACAAGAGCAACATCCTGCTGATCGGCCCGACGGGCGTGGGCAAGACGCTGCTCGCCCAGACCCTGGCCCGCATCCTGGACGTGCCCTTCACGATCGCCGACGCGACGACGCTCACCGAGGCGGGGTACGTCGGCGAGGACGTCGAGAACATCCTGGTGCGGCTCCTCCAGGCGGCCGATTTCAACGTCGGGGACGCCGAGCGCGGCATCGTCTACATCGACGAGATCGACAAGATCGCCCGCAAGTCGGAGAACCCCAGCATCACGCGCGACGTCTCGGGCGAAGGGGTGCAGCAGGCCCTGCTGAAGATCCTCGAGGGCACGGTGGCGAGCGTGCCGCCCCAGGGCGGCCGCAAGCACCCGCAGCAGGAGTACATCCAGATCAACACCCGCGACGTGCTCTTCATCTGCGGCGGCGCGTTCGACGGACTCGAGAAGATCATCGAGGCGCGCACCGGGCGGCGACGCATCGGCTTCACCAAGGAAGAGCTCGAGCAGGGCGTCGCGGCGAAGCTCAAGCGGAACCCCTTCAACGACGTCGAGCCCGACGACCTGCTGCGCTTCGGCCTCATCCCGGAGCTGGTCGGCCGGCTGCCCGTGACGGTGCCGCTCGACGCCCTCGACGAGGACTCGCTGATGCGGATCCTCGTGGAGCCGAAGAACGCGGTCACCAAGCAGTTCCAGCGGCTGTTCGAGCTGGAGTCGGTGCGCCTCACGATCGACAAGGACGCGCTGCGCGCCATCGCCGCGAAGGCGCTGAAGCGCGGCACGGGGGCGCGCGGCCTGCGGGCGATCCTCGAGGAGATGATGACCGATATCATGTTCGACATCCCGAGCCGCGACGACGTGCGCGAGGTGGCCATCACCGCCGAGACCGTCACCGCCGGGAGGCCGCCGCTCGTCGTCACCGAGCGCGCGCGCCACAAGAAGGAAGCCTGACGGCCCACGTCCGGTTCGTCGGCTCGTTCCCCGCGGCCGACACCGCGCTCGACCCCCCGCTCCCCGAAATCGCGTTCACCGGCCGGTCCAACGTCGGCAAGTCGAGCCTGCTCAATGCGCTCTTCTCGCGCGACATCGCCATGGTATCGAAGACGCCGGGGAAGACGAGGACGATCAACTACTACCTGATCAACCGCAGCATCTTCTTCGTCGACCTGCCGGGGTACGGTTTCGCGAAGGTCGCGCAGAGCGAGCGGCGCGCCTGGGGCGAGAAGGTGACGCGCTACGTCGAGCGCGAGGAGCGGCTGGTCGTCCTCAAGTCGCTGAGCAAGTTCTGGGCGCTCTCAGGAGTGCGCGCGGGCTACCTCGCGGCGCATCCGGACCTCGTCGCGAAGCTGCGCCCGCACGAGCCGCCCTGGTCGGTGGGCCTCGTCGCCCAGGTCGCCGCGGTGGAGGCGCTCCGCGATCGTGGGTACTACACGGCGATGGCCGAGAAGACGCGCGAGCTGCGTGGCGCGCTCGCCTCCGGCCTGTCATCGATCGAGGGCGTGCGGGTGATCCCCTCGGAGACGAACTTCCTGCTCTTCGAGCTGCCC
>Ga0210073_1000236_pt1 | contig 11042 bp, 10 predicted proteins | sample Browns_ThreeSqC__2_FD_184853 | JGI IMG/M metagenome (GOLD analysis project Ga0210073, IMG submission 184853) | Wetland microbial communities from San Francisco Bay, California, USA, that impact long-term carbon sequestration - Browns_ThreeSqC_D2... | ecosystem: Environmental > Aquatic > Marine >...
CGGGCGCAGCACCTTGATGGCGACCTTGCGGTGGTGCTTGAGATCCAGGGCGAGGTGGACGGTGGCCATCCCACCAGCCCCGAGTTCTCGCTCGATCGTGTAGCGCCCGGCGAGGGCGAGGTTCAGGCGTTCGACCATGTCAGTCATGCGGGGCCATCGGCTGGTGCCGGGGCGCGCCGCAGACGACCGCCGCTCACCGCGACGCCCACGGCGACGACCGTGACCGCGCCGATCACGTTGTGCCACAGGAACGATACGGCCGGCAACCCGAAGCTGACGGCGGCGACGGTCCCCATCCCCGCGGTCAGGCCGACGAACGCGCCACGGGCCCGTGCGCCGGGGATCATCGCCAGCAGGAACACGCCGAGGATCGATCCGTAGAAGAACGAGCCGAACCGGTTGACCACCTCGATCAGCGAGCCGAGCGACACCGCGTAGGTGGCGACGATGCAGGCGAACACGCCCCATACGCCCGTCGCGACCTTGGAAACGCGCAGGAAATGCGCGTCCGGCGCCTCCTGGCGCACCCACCGCCGATAGAAGTCGATCACCGTCGCGGTCGAGAGCGAGTTCAGCTCCGCCGCGATGCTCGACATCGCCGCCGCCATCACCCCCGCCAGGAACAGCCCCGCGAACCCCAGCGGCAGCGCCGTCAGCACGAATCGCGGGATGATGTAGTTCACGTCGCGCGACGGCTCTCCGGTCACCCGCTCGGCGAGCACCAGCGCCTCCCGGCGGATCCCCTCCACCTCGGCCGCCCGCGCGCGGAACGCCACGGCCTCCCCAGCCCGCGCCGCGACCTCCCGCTCGGCCGCCGCCGCGCGATAGCGGTCCTCGATCGCGGCGTACGCCGCGGGCTCGGCACGCCGCACCGCGTGCTCGTGCGCCGGGTTGAACAACAGCGGCGGCGCCTGGAACAGGTAGTACACGAACACCAGCACGCCGACCAGCAGCACCAGCGCCTGCAGCGGGATCTTCCAGTAGGCGCTCATCAGGAGCGAGCTGCGGGCCTCGTCCACCGACCGCGCCGTGAGGTAGCGCTGCACCTGGCTCTGGTCCGTCCCGAAGTACGACAGCATCAGGAACGTGCCGCCGATGATGCCGGACCAGAACGTGTAGGTCTCCGTCACCGAGAACGAGAAATCGAACACGCGCAGGCGGCCCGCCGCCCCGGCGAGGCGCAGGGCCTCGTCGGGTGACACCGGCAGCTTGACGAGCAGCGTCACCAGAATGGCGACGAGCGCGACGACGATCAGCACCATCTGCTTCACGTCGGCCCAGGTCACAGCCTGCACGCCGCCGACCATGGTGTAGAGCACGGTGGGGATCCCGATCAGCGCCACCGACCAGGCCAGGTCCCACCCGAAGATCGCCGAGAAGACGACGGCCGGCGCGGCGATGATGGTGCCGCACGACATGCCACGCGACAGCAGGAAGAGAAAGCTCGTGAGCGATCGGGTCTTCGCATCGAAGCGGCGCTCGAGGTACTCGTAGGCGGTGAACACCCGCGCGCCGTGCAGGAACGGCACCAGGGTCACACCCAGGATCACCATCGCGATCGGCAGCCCGAAGTAGAACTGCACGAACCGCATCCCGTCGGTGGCGCCCTGTCCCGTGGTGCCGATCATCGTCACGGCCGAGAGCTGGGTGGCCATCACGGACAGCCCCACCGCCCACCACGGCAGACTGCGGTTCGCGAGGAAGTACCCTTCGATCTCGTGCGTGCCCTTCGACCGGCGGACGCCGTCCCACACGACGTAGACGAGGTAGGCGATGACGATCGCCCAGTTGAGGGGGTGCACGGCGGCCCGCTACTGGTGGTAGCGCGCCTGGAGCAGCCAGAGCGCGAGCAGAGCCGCGGCCTGGACCGCGAGCACCCGCACGAGGGTGCGGCGGAAGCGGGACGGCCGGGCCGCCTCCGCTTCCGCGCTCACCGCCAGCCCTTGGGCACGGCCTCGGGCTTGGTGGGCTGGACGGCGGCCGGGGCGCGGCGGCGGCGCAGCTCGCGGAACCCGATGAGCCGCCGCTCGTCCTCGTCCCACAGCGTCAGCCGCAGGGTCCTGACGCTCTCGCGCAAGGTGAGCGTGGTGACGCGCCGCACCTCGGCGACCTCGTCGAAGCAGCGCTGCAGGTGATAGTTCGGGATGCGGCTCGCCACGTGATGGATGTGATGCAAGCCGATGCTGGCGGTGAACCACTGCAGCGGCTTCGGCATCACCAGGTGCGACGAGCCCTCGAGCCCCGCGGCGTAGTAGTTCCAGGCCTCGCGGTAGCGCCAGTAGGTGTCCTCGTACTGGTGCTGCACGTAGAACAGATACACGCCGACCGACCCGGCGATCAGCGTGATCGGCAGCTGCACCAGCAGGAACCGGTCGAGCCCGATCGTGAGAGCCATCAGCGCCGCGATCGCGACCAGCGCCACGTTGGTCCAGTGTACGCTGGCCCACTCGCGCTTCCACTCCCGCGGGATGTCGGCCGGGTACCGGTGCTTCACGATGAACTGGTACGTCGGGCCGACCACCAGCAGCACCAGCGGATGCCGGTAGAGCCGGTAGAGCATCCGTTTCAACCGGGGCCGGCTGAGGTACTCGCGTACCGTCAGCGTGTCGATGTCGCCGAAGCCCCGGTGGTCCAGGTCTCCCGATGTGGCATGGTGGATCGCGTGGGTCTTGCGCCAGTACTCGTAGGGCACGAGGGTCAGCACCCCGATGGCGAACCCCACGGCGTTGTTGATCCGCTGGGACCGGAAGAACGCCCCGTGCCCGCAGTCGTGCTGCAGCATGAACATCCGCGCCACCAGCAGCGCCGCCGGCACCGCCAGGGCGAGGGTCAGCCAGTAGCTCACGGACAGGCTCCACAGCATCGCGAGCCACACCACGGCCAGCGGCAGCGCGGTGTTCGCGAGCTGGAAGACGGCGCGCCAGGTCTCGGGGCGCCGGTACGGCGCGAGCAGCGTGTTCCAGTCGAGCGAGCCGGCGTGGCTCGCGGTCGCTTCGGATGACGTCATCGGAGGATCTCGGTCTTGTCGGGGAGGTTGGGGACGACGCACAGGAACTCGAACGGCTCGTCCCCTTCGGCCTGGTACCAGTGGGGCGTACCCGCGGGGATGAAGACGACGGTCCCGGCGCGCACCTGATGCACCGCGTCACCGATGCCGACCGTGGCCCGGCCGCGGAGCACGTACTGCTCGTGCTCGACCGTGTTGGTGTGCCGCGGCATGCCACCGCCCGGCTGCATGGTGAAGCGGCGCAGCGCGAAGTGCGGCCCCTCGTCGGGGCCGATGAGCACCTGACGCGTCGCCGCCGTCCCGGCCGTCACCGGCTCGGCCGGCACCTGATCGGCGTGTCTCACTGCCATCGATCGACCACTCCCGTGAAGATCGCCACGGAGATCACCGCACCACGACCGCGCGGCGGTACAGCGGGCGCCCGCGGGGCAGCCGCACCGTCACCGCGTACGCGCCAGGCGGCAGGGCGACCGCCGCGTCGAACGTCTCGCCCACGTCGAGCATCTCGTGCGCGGCCCGCTCGCCTGCCTGGGACGCGGGCAGGTCGGCGCCGTCCTTGGCCAGCGGCCGCCAGCGCAGGTAGTCGGCCGAGTCGCGCTCCACCGCGAAGCGCAGCCGCTGGGCCAGGCCGATGTTGACGAACCGGAGCCGGTGCGCCTCCCCCGCCGCGAACAGGAGCGGCGGCTGCGCCGAATCGCCGTTCACGACGATGCGCTCGGCGTCCCATCCGGCGGTGAACACGTGATCCGTCGTCGTGTCGCGCACAGCCCCGGGCGGCAGCACCACGATGGGTCCGTAGAGGCCCGCCGTCACCTGGTCGAGGTCGTGGAGGTGCGTGTGATAGATGAACGTGCCCGCGCGGGGCATCGTGAGACGCGCCACGAACGAGTCGCCCGGTGCCACCGGGGGCGCGACCTGACCCTCGAGCCCGCTCCACCGCGCCACGCCGTCCGACCAGCTCTCGAGCTCCAGGCCGTGCCAGTGGATCGCCGTCGTCTGCGACAGCCGGTTGACGACGGTCACGTCGGTGGGACGGCCCCGCGTCAGCACGAGCACCGGGCCCGGCGAGGTCGCGCGCGCGGTGTCCGGACCCTCCGCGATGCCCACGCCGATGGTGCGCACCGAATCGCGGTGGGCGGGAAGCTCCTCGACCACGAACCGCAGGCGCCGTGGGTCGGGACGCGCGTGGGGCTGCCACCCGGGCGGGGGCGCCACCTGGATGCCGAGCACCAACCCGGCCATATGATCGGAATCGTGATCGCTATGGACCGAGCGGTCGAAGCGCGCCGCTTCGGGGACCGCGTGGAACGCGATGTGACAATGGAACAGCCAGTTCCCCGGCTCCGCCGGCACCCAGGTCACGCTCATCGTCTCGAACGCCAGGAGGTTCTCCGTCACGGCCAGGCGGCGGGCCCCCGGCGCATACACCGTGTCCGCGGTGAACGTCCCGTGGCTGTCGATCCGGAAATAGAACCCATGGAGGTGCATCGGATGGTTGCGGATCGTCCCGTTCACCCAGCGCCAGTGGACCGTGTCCCCCACCGTGAGGTGGATCCGCTCGGAGTACGGCCACGCCTTGCCGTTGATCGCGACGGCGTTGCGGTAGCCCGTGTCGCCCAGGGGGGCGCCCCAGATGTTCATCACGAAGATGCGGTCGTCGCCGCGCACCCCCACGGAATCGACCACCAGCGCGCCCGTCATCTGCTCATTCTCGCCGAGCGTATCGCGTCCCGCCCACGCGCCGTAGACGTAGGTCCCGGGCACCCCGGCAGTGAATCGAATGGCGGCGCGCTGGCCGGGCGCCACGATGAGACTGTCGGGTACCCCGGCGGGATGCGCGAACAGCCCGCGCACGACGACCGTCGAATCGGTGAGGGTGTTGCGGACCGAGACCTCGAGGACCGTGCCGACCGGCACCCGGATCAGGGGCGCGGGGACCTGCGGCGGCTGCCCCACCTCGGCGAGGAGCGGCAGGGTCAGCGACGCGCCATCGTCCGCCTCGGGGTACCACCGCCCGATCCGCACCTCGAGGTCGAGCCGCAGCACGCCATCGTGCAGGCGGCCGGCGGGCGCGCGGTTGTCGTTGGCGTGCCCGACCGGGACCGGCTCGTCCGAGAGGACGGACGGACCCGGCTGCGCGGCGACCCACGCGAGGCCGGCCGCGGCGAATACCACGGAAATGTGGGGGGTCATCTGCTCTCAAGATACCGCCGGAGGGCCCCCCGGCACACCCCTCAGGGCATCGTCCCCGCGTCGGCATCCGCCGCGTGGTGGATCGCGCGGAGCTGCGCCCCGGCGCGCTCGGCGGCCGCCGAGTCACGGGCCGCCGCGGCGGCGCGGGCCAGTCCCCGGAGCGCGAGGGCCCGATTGGGTGCCAGCTCGAGCGCCCGGCTGAACGCGCGCTGCGCCTCGGCCGGCCGGTCGAGTGCGAGCAGCGTCTCGCCCAACAGCTCGTGCGACGGCTTCACCACCACCGGCGGCCCGAACTCGAACGGCATGCCGTCCTCGAGCGCCGTCGCCTCCCGCAACAGCGCCACGGCCTCCTCCCCCGCGCCGTCCGCCAGCCGCAGGGCGCTCCGCAACGCGCGCTCGAGGATCACCGGGACGACCCGGTCGCCCGTGTCCCCCGGGCGCACGGCGGGAGCGCCCCCGGGCACCAGCGCGCTCCGAGCCTGCTCGGCCGCCGCGCGGTCCCCGCGCCGCAGCGCCGCCAGACCTGCCACGAACGTCGCGTAGGCGTACCCGTCCTCCCCCGGCGGCGCGGTGCCGAGTCCCCGCGCCTCGGGCCCGTCCCAGCGCTCGGTGTCGATGACGTAGCGCGCGGTGAGATTCGCGACAACGCCCCTGGCGCGCGGACTCGCGGCGTTGGCGCGCAGCGTCTCGAGCAGGTGCCGCGCGTCGGCGAAGCGCCCCTGCTGGAGGTACCCGTAGGCGAGCCACGTGGTGTAGTGGCCCGGACGGTAGTGCGTGTGGTCGTCGCCCGAGGCGACCTCGTTCTGGCGGACGACGTCGTCCCACATGCCGAGCGACAGGAAGATGTGCGTCGTCATGTGCTGCGCATGCGCCGCGCCGGGCGCGATGCCCACGTAGGCACGGGCGGCGTGCAGCCCCAGCGGGGCGTGTGTCGGATCGTCGAAGGCGTGGATGATGTAGTGCGCGGCCCCGGGGTGATCGGGGTTGCGCCGGAACACCTCCTGGGCGATCGCCCCGGCCCGCATGTAGGTCGGCACGTCACGCACGCCCTGGTGCAGACCCAGCAGCGACAGCGCGAGGAACGCCTGGGCCTCGAGATCGTCCGGGTAGGCCGCGGCGAGGGCCTCCATCGCGCGCGTGTAGGCCGTATCGCGCGCCGGCTTGGGGCCGTCCTCCCACAGGGTCTCGACCGCGTCGAGGTAGCTGCGCTCGCGCGCAGTCGGTGCCCGCTCGCGCCGCGCCGCCCTCGTTGGCCCGAGCCGCTCGAGGGCGGCCATCGCACAGGCACGATCGCGCTCGTTCCATACCGGGTGATTGCAGGTCATCGCCTCGCCCCAGTACGCCATGGCGAAGTCCGGGGCGAGTCGCTGCGCCCGCCGGAACGCCTCCACCGCCGCCCCGTACTCGAAGCTGTGGAGATAGAGCACGCCCTCGATGAATGGGGCCTGTGCCGCAGGCGGACCCGATGTCGGGAAGTCAATGGTGCCGAGACGGGCCTGCGCGCCGAGCAGCGACGTCCCGCCCCACATCAGCGCGATCACCGGGACGATGCGCATGGCACAGCCTCCCCGTTCGACGGAGTGGTCGTCAGCTGGGATCAGACGGGCGGTGCAGCCGGATCCGCGGGGCGGACGCCCACGGCGCGGCGCCGGCAGGCAGGGCACTCGAGGTCGAGCGCCTCGCCCGCGGCTGGCATGCGCCCGCCGAGCACGCGCATCACCGCGCCGTCACGGGGGCAGCGAATCGTGGTCGGGTCCCGGGCGGCCTGCCGGGCGATCTTTTCGATTCCGAGGAGCAAGTATTCCTGCACGGACGGACCTTCCCCGCTGGCGACGGCTGATGCGAGAAGCTCGCCCAAGCTAGGGCACGGCACGCGCGGCGCAAGCGCCGTGGTTTCTTCGGTGCGGCTCCCCGCGTGTGACTCGTCGTGTGGAGCGCAACCCTCGCGCGCTCCGCGCGATGACGCGGTTTTCCACCGCGTGTGGACAGTGTGCGCCGACGTTCTCCCCGCGTTGTGGATCGTCGCGGTCGCGGCGTCACGCCCGCCGCAGCTTCCCGCGATCCACCTTGCCCAGGTGCGTCCGGGGCAGCGCGTCCACGAAGACGACCTCGCGCGGGGACTTGTAGGGCTCGAGCCGCTCGCGCACGAAGGCCTGCAGCTCACGGGCGAGCCCGTCGCGCCGTTCCCGGGCCACGACGTACGCGTGCGGCTTCACGAGGCCGGCGTCGTCGGGGACGCCCACGACCGCCGCCTCGGCGACCGCGGGGTGTTGCAGCAGGCAGCCTTCGACTTCCTGCGGCGCCAGCCATTTCCCGCCCACCTTGAGCATCTCGTCGCCCCGGCCGCCGTAGGTCACGTAGCCGTCCGCGTCCATCGCGATCAGGTCGCCGGACACGTACCACTCGCCGCGGAAGCCCTGCTCGGTCTTCTCCATCTGCTGCCAGTAGGCGATGGCGCGCGAGCCGCCCCGCACCCACAGCCACCCGGTCTCCCCCGGCGCCACGTCCTGGCCGGCGTCGTCCTTCACCCGCACCTCGAACCCCGGCACCACGGTGCCGAGCGTCCCCGGCCGCACGGCCCCCGGGCGGTTCGAGATGAAGATGTGCCACATCTCGGCCGTGCCGAGCCCGTCGAGCAGCTCGACGCCGAACGTGTCCTTCCAGCGGTGATACAGCTCCGCGGGCAGCGCCTCCCCCGCCGACGTGCACACCCGCAGCGACGACAGGTCCTGCCGCGCCGCGTCGGGGTGCGACACCATGCGGTTGATCATCGTCGGGACGTTGACCAGCACGGTGGGCCGGAACTGCGCGATCCGGCGGAACAGCGTCTCCGGCGTGGCGGCCTCGGGGAACAGCGCGGCCGTGCCCCCGGCAGCGAACGGGAACAGCAGGTTCGAGCCGGTGGCGTACCCGAAGTAGAGCTTCGGCACCGACAGGGTGATGTCGCGCTCGGTGTACCCGATCACCTGCCGGGCGTAGCAATCGGTAGTGTTCGCGAACGCCCGGTGCGTCTGCACGACCGCCTTGGGGCGACCGGTGGTGCCGCCCGAGAACAGCCAGACCGCGGGGTCGTCGCGGTGCGCGGGGAACGTCTCCCACTCGGGGGCGGCGGCGGCGAGGGCGGCCTCGAGGTCCTCGCCCGAGACGAGCACCCGCTTCACGAAGCGTGAGGCAGCGGCCGCGACCCGGAACGCGGCGGCGGATTCCCGGTGCGCCACCACGATCCGCGCTCGCGTGTACTCGAGGAAGTACTGGATCTCGGCAGCCGGCAGCCCCGGGTTCACCATCACGACCACCCCGCCGGCCTTGAGGGTGCCGAACAGCGCCCCGACGTACGCCGGCCCGTCCGGCAGGGCGATGAGCACCCGCTGCTCGGGCTCGAGGCCCGATCCGACAAGCACGCCGGCGAACCGGTTGGCGAGCACCCGCACGTCACCGTAGCTGAGCGTGCCCTCGTCGCTGAGGAGCGCGGGACGGTCGCCCCGCCCTTCGCGCACCCGCGCATCGAGGAAGTAGTCCGCGATGTTCAACCGTTCCGGCGGCTCGTAGGGCATCCGGAAGATGCTACCTGGAATCCGCGTTCCACATGTCGTTGGTGGCCTTCCAGCTCCCGTCCGCCTGCCTGGCCCAGACGCACAGGTACTTGCCCTGCACGGTGACCGGGTTGCCGTCGGATCCGCGGTACGATTCCTGATACGTACCGGCCGTATAGCCGAGATCGCCGCCCTTCGACACGCCGGCATGGACCGTCGTCCAGGAGATCGCATACGTCGAATCGGCGAACCCCGCCGCCCACACCTCTCTCGCCGCAGCTTGACCGACGGCGATGGGCGCACTGGGCGGATAGGCGGTCGCGTCCACGGCATAGAACGACGCCACCGAGTCCGCGTTCCTCGTCGCCGCCGCCTTCGACCACGCGTCATCGAGCTGCGTCAAGGTTCTCGCCAGCGCGTCCGTGTCGACCGCTGGCGCGCAGGAGGCCGAGAGGAGCAACGCAGCCACGCCGATAGCCGCGGCGCTGGCGTCCATCCGCAACAGCGTTGTGATGCTGGAGCACCTGTTCATTGTTCGCCCCTCCGGATCGAATGGCCTCGGGGCACCGATGGTGCCCCCATACGCTGCGTGGTAAGTTCGGTGTGCGCCGCCCCCATGATGGGCCCCTGGGGGACGGCCGGCAACACCGCCGTTCCGGGACCAGGGTGACATGGCGATCCGCGAGCTGGCCGACCTGACGTGGGAAGAGGTCCGGGACGCAGACCGCGCCCGGACGGTGGCCGTGCTGCCGGTCGGCGCGATGGAGGCGCACGGCCCCCACCTGCCGCTCGGCACCGACGTGCTCATCGCCGTCGAGATGGCCCGCGCCGGCGCCGCCCGGCTCGGGGAGCGCGGCCTCGCGGCGATGCTGCTGCCGCCACTCGCGTTCACTGCCGCCCCGTTCGGGGCCCGCTTCACGGGTACGCTGTCGGTGGCCCCGTCCACCGTCACCGCCCTGCTGGTCGATCTCGCGCGCGAGCTGGCACGCCACCGCTTCGCCGCGCTCGCCCTGGCCAACGCGCACCTCGACCCGGTGCACCTCGCGGCGGTCGCAGCGGCCGCCGCCCGCGCCCACGAGGAGCACCTCGTGCCGGTGATCGCGCCCGACGTGTCCCGCAAGCCCTGGGTGCTGCGGCTCACCGAGGAATTCCGAAGCGGCGCGTGTCACGCCGGCCGCTACGAGGGATCCATCGTGCTCGCCACCCGCCCCGACCTGGTCCGCGACGCGATCCGCACGGACCTGCCACCCAACCCGGTGTCGCTGTCCACCGCCATTCGCGAGGGGGCGCGGTCGTTCGAGGAGGCCGGGGGCCTGCGCGCCTACTTCGGGTGGCCGGCGGACGCGACGCCCGAAGAGGGCCGCGCCACGATCGAGACGCTGGGCGAGATCCTGGCCGACGCGGTGCTCGACGAGCTCGAGCCGGAGTCCGCCGCGTGATCGCCGCCCCGCCGGCCGCGCGCAACGCGGTGGTCACGGGCGGCGGCCGGGGCATCGGCGCCGCGGTGGCGCGCGCCCTCGCCGCCGCCGGCGCGCGGGTGGTGGTGGTGGCGCGCACGGTGGACGAGATCGAGCAGGTCGCGGCGGACATCCGGGCCACCGGGAGGGAGGCCTGGGCGCTGCCGTGCGACGTCTCGGACGAGGCGGCCGTCCGCGCCCTGGGGCGCGCGGCGCGCGAGCGGCTCGGCGGTGTGGACGTGCTCGTCAACAATGCCGGGGTCGCCTCGTCGTCCCCGCTCGTGAAGATCACGCTCGACGAGTGGAACCGCGTGCTCGGCGTGATCGCGACCGGCACGTTCCTGTGCACGCGCGAATTCCTGCCCGGGATGATCGAGCGGGGGTTCGGACGCATCGTCAACGTCGCGTCGGTCGCCGGGCTCGACGGGGCCAAGTACATCGCCCACTACAGCGCCGCGAAGCACGCCGTCATCGGGCTCACGCGCACCGCCGCGCTCGAGGTGGGCGGCACCGGGGTCACGGTGAACGCCGTCTGTCCGGCCTACGTGGACACCGCGATGACCGAGCGCACGGTGGCGAACGTCCAGGCGCGCACCGGCCTGGCGCACGACGCCGCGCTCAAGGCGGTCCTCGGCACGATCGGGCAGCAGCGGCTCGTCACCCCGGAGGAGGTCGCCCACGCGGTGCTCGCCTTCTGCCGGGACGTGGCGGGCCAGCATAACGGACAGGTCATCGCCCTCGACGGAGAAACGGCGCGCCCGTGAACTTCGAGATCCTCAATCCGGCATCGCTCGGCGCTCCGAAGGGATGGAACAACGGCATCCTGGTGCCGGCGGGGGCCCGGCTCCTGCT
>Ga0210073_1000238_pt1 | contig 11021 bp, 9 predicted proteins | sample Browns_ThreeSqC__2_FD_184853 | JGI IMG/M metagenome (GOLD analysis project Ga0210073, IMG submission 184853) | Wetland microbial communities from San Francisco Bay, California, USA, that impact long-term carbon sequestration - Browns_ThreeSqC_D2... | ecosystem: Environmental > Aquatic > Marine >...
GTCGGCCGACGTTCCGGTCAGGGCGGCGCGGACGCGGGCGGCGGCCTCGTCGGCCGACAGCATCCGGCTCTGGGTATTGACGATGGTGAGCTCGCCGGCGACACCGCGGCCGGCGCCGTCGACCAACACCCGCACGCGCCACCCGGCGGCGGCGAACTCGCCGCCGACGTCGCACGCGCCGGTGACGTCGTCGGCAATGGCCGCGAGGCCGCTCACCGCATCAGCACGGCGCGCGCCGGATGGCCGTCCCGGTAGGCGCCGGGGTCCGGCGGGACCACGGCCACGTCAGGTGCCGGTTCCGAGTCCGCGTCGAGCGCGATCGGGAGCTGCGAGTCGATCTGCCAGGATTCGCCGAGCGCGCGCCGGAGCGCGGCGAGCGCGCGCCGGATCGCCGCCGCGTGGCGGCTCCCCTGCGGCTCGCGGACGACGAGCGCCCCGTCAAGGAGCTCCAGTCGCTCCTCGGGCCGGAACACGCCGACCTCGACCAGGCGCTCGTACTCGACGCGCGTCCAGCGCCGTATGAGGGGCGGGGGCATGGTGGTCGAGGCCATCGCGATGAAAGGGTAGCCAATCGGGCCCATCCGGTCAACGTGCTGGAATCGATACACCGGTCGCGGCTTGTCAATGAGGTCCGCTTGCCGTATGGTGCCGGTCGTCAGCGTCCATGTCATCGACGACGCGTTGCCATCGACCTTATCGAAGGAGATAGCCGAATGACTGAGACCGGATTGACCCCCGTCACCCGACGCGCATTCCTCAAGACCGCGGCGGCGGCCGCCGCCGCCGCGCCCCTTCTCACCGGAGCGCCACCGGCGCGCGGGGCCACCAAGGTGCTCGACTTCCAGACTTCCGCCGATGTGGCCAAGGCCGAGCAGGAGGGCGAGGTCGTCTACTACGGCCACGACGGCGAGCAGGGAATCGTCACCCTGCTCGACGCGTTCAAGAAGGACTTCCCGAAGATCAAGACCAGCTATGTCCGGCTCCAGACGGGGGCGCTCTACGCCAAGATCACGGCGGAGCGGTCGGCCGGCCGATTCGGCGTCGACGTGATGCAGCTCTCCGACATCTCCCCGGCCATCGACTTCCAGAAGAAGGGCGGGTGGGAGCTGTATGCCTCGCCGGAGTACGCCGCGTACAAGGCCGAGTACCAGTCGAGCCCGCCCGGCTACTTCGGCGTGCCCGGCGTCACCTTCGCCGGCATCGCCTACAACCGCGGCAAGGTGAAGGCCGAGCAGGCGCCGAGGACGTGGAAGGACATTCTCAATCCGGCCTTCAAGGACGGGATCAGCGCCAAGCTCGCTACCTCGGGCATGCAGCACGCGCAGTGGTACATGCTCCGCAAGCTCCACGGCAACGACTTCTGGTCGGAGTTCGCCAAGCTGCGCCCGAAAGGCTTCGACGCGCGCGCCCAGCTCTTCGACCGCCTCGCCAAGGGCGACGACAGGATCTGCGCGCTGGCGGAGTACGCCGGGTACACGCTCTTCCAGGAGAAGGGCGCGGACATCGAGTTCGTAGCGCCGCCCGAGGGCCTGCCCGCGATCGCGATCTATCTCGGCGTGGTGAACAAGGCGCCGCATCCCGAGGCCGCCAGGCTCTTCCTGGACTGGGCGCTGTCGAGGCGCGGCCAGCTCGTCTATCAGAACCAGAAGATCCTGCTCTACGGCTCCGTCCGGGCCGACACGGGGCCGATGCCCACGGGCAAGCGCCTGGCGGACTTCAAGCTCTACTTCCCCACGGACTGGGCGGACTACGTCGCCAGCCATCCCGTGTTCGTGAAGGAGTGGAACTCGATCATGGGGCTCTGAGCCTCACGGCCGTGGAGCGCACCGAGCGGGCCCGGTCCTGGCGGCCGGGTCCGCGGCTTGTCAGCGTGCTCGTCGGCGGGGCCGCCGCCCTCCTCGTCCTCTACCCGATCGCCTATCTCATCCAGGCGTCGCTGAGCGTGGGCGACCCGCAGTCCCGACCCCCTGACGCCTACGGCCTCGACAACTACACCGGCCTCGGGCGCTACGCGCACATCTTCGGCAACACGCTGCTCGTGGCCGCGACGGCGACCGTCCTGGCGATCGTCCTCGGATTCGGCATGGCGTGGATCCTCTCGCGCACGAACGTGCCCGGTCGCGCGGCCTTCGAGCAGCTCATGGCCATGCCGTACTACGTGACGCCCCTCATGGGCGCGCTCGCCTGGGCGCTCATCGCCGCGCCGCAGAGCGGCTTCGTCAACCAGCTGTGGCGGGCGCTCGGGGGCGAGGGACATATCCTCGACGTCAATACGCCGTGGGGGATCGCCTGGGTGATGGCGCTCTTCGAGGGCGCCGTCGCCTTCGTGATGATCGGCGCCGTGATGAAGTCCATGGATCCCGCGCTGGAGGAGGCCTCCCAGGTCCTGGGAGCCGGCCGCATGCGAACGATGCTGCGCATCACGCTGCCGCTGGTCCTGCCCGGCGTGCTCGGGGCGGCCGTGTTCGTCTTTGCCGAGATGCTGGGCTCGTTCTCGGCCGCGCTGGTCCTCGGGCTCCCCAGCCGCTTCTACGTCGTGACGACCGCCATGTACCAGCTCGTGTCCCAGTACCCGCCGCGCTTTCCGCAGGCCGCGGCGATGGGCGTGTCCCTCTTCGCCGTCATGTTCGTCATGGTCTACATCTACCGGCGCATCATCAGCCGCGGCACCTACGTGACCATCACCGGCAAGGCCTTCCGCCCTCGCGCCATGGACGTCGGCCGCCTGCGCTGGATCCTCTTCGGCGTGTGTCTCGGGTATCTCAGCATCGCCGTCGTGCTGCCCGTCCTCACCCTCCTCTACGCCTCCGTCCAGCGGCTGGCCACCGCCTTCCCGCGCGCCGGCAACTTCACGCTCTCCAACTACGTCACCGCGCTGTCGCTGGACGCCGTCCGCTCCGCGCTCTGGAACAGCCTCCTGCTCGGCTGCGCCACCGCGGGGGTGGGCGTGGTGCTCATGGGCTTTCTCTCGTGGATCATCTATCGCTCGCGCCTGCCGGGCGCCGGCTTCATCGAGTACGTGGTCATGTTTCCGCAGGCTGTCCCGCGGCTCGTCTTCGCCTTCGGCATGCTGTGGGCCTGGCTCGTCTTCCCCATCCCGATCTACGGCACGCTCTGGCTGCTTCTCATCGCCTATCTCACCGTGTTCATGCCGCTGGGCATCCGGACCATCTCGGGCGTCATGCTCCAGATCGATCGCACGCTGGAGGAGTCCGCACAGATGTGCGGTGCCTCCTGGGGCTACCGGCTGCGCACCGTCACCATGCCGCTCCTCCGCCCGGGGCTCATCGCGGCCGCGCTCCTGCTCTTCATCGCCAGCGTGCGCGAGCTCGGCGCCTCGATCCTGCTCATGGGCCCGAAGGCCAAAGTGATTACGCCCGCCATCGTGGAGTCGTGGTTTTCCACGAGCAGCGAGCTGACCGCCGCCATGGCGCTCCTGCAGACCCTGGCGGTGGCCCTCGCCCTCGCCTTTCTCTTCGCGGTGGCGCGGCGCGCCCTGCGGCCGGTGGGGGAATGATCGTGAGCGCCTCTCCACCGGCGGCGCGCGCGGCCTCGATCGAGGTGAGAGACCTCGTCGTCCGCTACGGCACCGTGACCGCCGTTCGGGGTGTCTCGTTCTCGGTCGCCGCGGGCGAGCACCTGACTCTGCTCGGGCCTTCCGGCTGTGGCAAGACCACCACGCTCCGGGCCATCGCCGGCCTCGAGAAGCCGACCGCCGGCGAGATCCGGATCGACGGCGCCGTCATGTACGACGCCGCCTCGCGCACCCAGGTCCCGCCGGAGCGCCGCGGGCTCTCCATGGTGTTCCAGTCCTATGCCATCTGGCCCCACATGACCGTCTTCGACAATGTCGCCTATGGTCTCCGGGTGCGGCGCGAGAGGGAGAGCGACATTGCTCAGCGGGTGGGCTGGGCTCTCGACCTCGTGCAGATGGGAGAGCTGGCAGGCCGGAGCGCGTCAAAGCTCTCCGGCGGCCAGCAGCAGCGGGTCGCCCTCGCGCGCGCCTTCGTCTTCTCGCCCTCCGTGCTTCTCTTCGACGAGCCGCTGTCGAATCTCGACGCCAAGCTCCGGGCCGAGATGCGCGTCGAGCTGAAGGAGCTGCAGCGGCAGCTCGGCATCACGTCGGTGTACGTGACCCACGATCTCGAGGAAGCGCTGGCCATCTCCGACCGGGTCATCGTGATGCGCGACGGCATCATCGAGCAGATCGGCACACCGGCCCAGATCTACGACCTGCCGCGCAACGCCTTCGTCGCCGATTTCGTCGGCTCGGCCAATCTCATCCGCGGGCGACGCCGGCCGGAGCTGGAGCAGGGCGGCTTCGTGGTCCTCGAGACCCAGGGGGGCGCGCTCATCCACGGCGTGGCTCACGGCCGGAGCGCGGGACGCGAAGCGGTCTTCTCCGCGCGCACGGTGCACCTGCAGCTTTCGCGAGAGCGCCCGGCGTCGGCCCACAATGTGTGGCCCGCCCGCGTGCGGAGCCGGGTCTTCCAGGGCGACTTCACCCAGTACCATCTTGACTGGGACGGGCGCCGGCTCGTCCTCCGCTGTGTCACCTCGGAGCCGGTGGCGGAGGGCACCGATTGCTTCCTCAGCGTGGACCCGCGTCACTGCGTGCTGCTGGAGGAATAGTCCCGGGCTGTGCTAGTCTCCCCCCCGCCATGAAAATCACCGACGTTCGACTGACCCTCTTCGCCTGGGACGACATTCCCGCCACAACGTACGGCCGCCATACCGGACGGTTCAGCGGCAAGAGCCAGCTGGGTCTGGTGACCATCGAAACCGACGACGGCGTCCACGGACACGCCTTCCTCGGCTCGTCCATGCGCGGGGGCCACATCGACGGCCAATCGCTCATCCAGTACCTCAAACCCGTTGTGCTCGGCCAGGATCCCCTCGCGCGCGAGCGGCTCTATCAAGCCATGTGGCACAAGAATCGTCAGACGACCTTTCGCGCCATCGGCGCCATGGACGTGGCGCTCTGGGACATCGCGGGGAAGGCGGCGGGACTGCCCATCCACCGGCTGCTCGGCTCCTACCGCGAGAGCGTGCCGGCCTATGCCAGCTCGGCCGTCCTGCCGAACAAGGAGGCCTACGCCGAAGAGGCGCTGCGCTTCAAGGCCGACGGCTGGACGACCTACAAGATCCACCCGCCCACCGACCCGGTGGTGGACGCGGAGATCTGCCGCGCCGTCCGTCGCGCCGTGGGCAACGACTTCAGGCTGATGCTCGATTCGACCTGGGCGTACCAGTATCCCGAGGCGCTACGCGTGGGGAAAGTCGTCGAGGAGCTCGGCTTCTACTGGTACGAGGATCCGCTGGCCGACGACGATCTCCTGAGCTACGTGAAGCTCAAGCAGCATCTGGCCATTCCCATCCTGGCCACGGAATACTCTCCCGGCGGGCTCACCGCCTTCGCGCCGTGGCTCGTCCATCAGGCAACGGACTTCCTGCGCGGCGATGTCGCCGTGAAGGGCGGCATCACGGCGCTCGTCAAGGCCGCGCACCTCGCCGAGGCCTTTCATATGAACTTCGAGATCCATCACGGCGGCAACTCGCTCAACAACGTGGCCAACCTGCACGTGACCATGGCAATCCAGAATTGCGAGTTCTTCGAGGTGCTCCTCCCCGCCGGCGCCCAGAAATACGGCCTGGCGCAGGACATCGAAGTCGACAGGAACGGCCTCGTCCATGCCTTCAATGGGCCGGGGCTCGGAGCCGCCATCGACTTCGACCTCATCGAGCGGAAGAAAACTGCCGTCCTCGGCTGAGCGACGACGGCAGGACAGCCGCTCATCGGTTGACACGCTTCCCGGAACCCCGTAGCGTTTCGGATGTGATCCTCACCGTGGCGAGCTACAACATCCACAAGTGTGCCGGCCTCGACCGCCGCGTGAATCTCGAGCGCATCGCGGATGTCCTGAAGGAGATCGACGCGGATCTGATCGGGATTCAGGAAGTCTTCCGTCCCCAGGCCGATGCGCTCGCCGAGCGCCTGGGAATGCAGGTGGCCATGGGGCCGAACCGCCACTTGCACGGCCTGCCATACGGGAACGCGGTGCTCACCCGGCTCCTCATTCAACGCAGTCAGACGTTCGATCTCTCGTGGGCCGCCCGCGAGCCGCGGGGCGGCATTCGCCTCGACCTGGCGATGGAAGACGGGCCGCTACACGTCTTCAACGTGCACTTCGGCCTCAAGATTCGCGAGCGGGCCGTGCAGGTGCGGACGCTCGTTCGCGAGCACATCCTGCATCATGACCTGACGGGCCCGCGCATCGTCATCGGCGATCTCAACGAGTGGTTCCCCGGCACCGTGGGGCGCGTGCTGCGCCGGGAGCTGCATGGCCCGCGGATCATCCGCCGCACGCACCCGGCCCCGCTGCCGATCTTTCCCCTCGACCGCATCTACTGGGACCGCCACTTCGCGTCCGAGAGCTTCCGGGTCCACCGGAGCCGGCTGGCCCGCGTGGCCTCCGACCATCTCCCCGTGGTGGCCCGCCTGCGGTCGAACGGGTCGGGCGGCTGAGCCCGCCCGGCGCTCCCGACGGTCACCCTTCGCCCCCGCCCGGCCGGTGTTCGGCCGGTCTGGTGTCGGCCGAGAGATTGAAGGCGGTATTGATGAGCGAGACATGGGAAAAGGCCTGGGGAAAATTGCCCAGGAGCCGGCGCGTGTGCGGATCGTACTGCTCGGATAGCAACCCCACGTCGTTGCACACGGCGAGGAGCCGCTCGAACAATCGCTGTGCTTCGTCGTGCCGGCCGAGCAGCCAGTAGTTGTCCGCCAGCCAGAAGGTGCAGGCGAGAAACACGCCCTCACCGGCGGGCAGGCCGTCCACGTGGCGGGAGGCGCTGGTCTGGTACCGCGACACGAAGCCGTCGTGGCAGAGCTCCCGCTCGACCGCCTCAACGGTCGACCGCACCCGCTCGTCACCGGGCGGCAGAAACCCCACGAGCGGAATCATGAGGAGGCTCGCGTCGAGGTCCCGGCCGCCGTAGTACTGCACGAAGCTCCGACGCTCGGGATCGTACCCCTTCGCGCAGGCCTCCTCGTGGATGGTCTTCCGCAGGCGCTTCCAGCGCTCCGCGTCGCCCGGCAGGCCGTAGGCCTCGATGTCCTTCACGGCGCGATCCGCCGCGACCCAGGCCATGACCTTGGAGTGGGTGAAATGGCGGCGGGGGCCCCGGACTTCCCAGATGCCTTGGTCCGGCTGGTTCCAGATCGTCTCGAGGTAGTCGAGCATGTGCCGCTGCAGATCCCACGAGGACTCGCCGCCATCGATGCCGACGCGCCGCGCCTGGTGCAGCGTGTCCATCACCTCGCCGTACACGTCGAGCTGGAGCTGGTGGACCGCGGCGTTGCCGATACGGACGGGGGCTGAGCCCGCATAGCCGGGAAGCCAGTCGAGCACCAGCTCGGTCAGGCGGCGCTCTCCAGCGGGTCCATACATGATCTGCAGCTGCGCGGGGTCGCCCGCCGCCGCCCGCAGCAGCCAGTCCCGCCAGGCACGCGCCTCGTCCCGGTAGCCCGCGGTCATGAGCGAATAGAGGGTGAAGGTCGCGTCTCGAAGCCAGCAGTATCGATAGTCCCAGTTCCGGACGCCGCCCAGCGTCTCCGGCAACGACATGGTGGGCGCCGCCACGATGCCCCCCGTCGGGGCGTAGGTCAGGGCCTTCAGCGTGATGAGCGAGCGCAGCACCTGCTCACGATAGGGCCCCCTGTAGGTGCAGCGGCCGGACCAGTCCTGCCACCACCCCTCGGTGTCCACGAGCGCGCGCTTCGCGTCCGTCGGCGCCATCATCGGCCGATGCGAGGGGTTCCAGGTCAGCACGAACGGCACGCGGTCTCCGGACGAGACCACGAACTCCGCCACCGTCGTGAGATCCTCGCCGTGCGTCTCGACCGGCGTATGCAGGTAGAGCGAGTCTGGGCCCCCCACCGCCCAGACCACACCGTCGAGGGTGCGGACCCACGGAATGATGGAGCCATAGTCGAACCGGATCACCAGCTCCATCCGGAGACGCACCTGTCCCCGCAGCCCCTGGACGATCCGCACCACATCGGGGCTCGAGTCCCGGGGCGGCATGAAATCGATGAGCCGCACCGCTCCGCCGTCCGTCTCGAAGTCCGTCTCGAGGATCAGCGTTCCCGGCCGGTAGCGGCGGCGCGGCGGTGAGACCTGACCCTGTGGACTGAGCAGCCAGCGTCCGTGCCGCGCCTCGCCGAGGAGCGAGGCAAAGCAGGCGCCGGAATCGAAGCGCGGAAGACAGAGCCAGTCGATGGAGCCGTCCCGCCCCACCAGGGCAGCGGTCTGCGTGTCACCGAGCATGGCGTAGTCGTCGATGCGCATGCGATCAGTCTGGGACGAGCCCGGGCCCTGACGCCCCTACGCAGAGTCCGAAGGCCAGAAGAGCGGCCTCAGAACGTCCGGTTTCCTCACCGGCGGGACCGGGTAATGAAGACGATGACCGCGACGAGCACGGTAGAGCCGACGATCGACCGCGGAATGGAAATCCGCCCACCGTCCATGTGGTGCCGTCCATGCGCGACTCCTTTGGCTCCGGGGACTGGGCGATCTCTCGCCGATCGTGCCAGACGGCACGGGGCTGGTCAAACCGCAACGGCGCGATGGATCGAGACCGCTCGAGGCTAGGCCGCTACTTTCGCTCCCACGCCTCGAGACAGGCGAGCCCATCGGCCCGCCCGAGCGCGAGCAGGCGCACCATCGCGTCGGCGTCGAAGTCGAGCGGCCGGAGCAGGAGCGGCGCCGAGGGCGCCAGGAGCTGGACGTTCACTCCCGGGTGCCGGAGCCGCGCCAGCTCGGTATCGCGGCGTATCTGCTGGATCATGACCAGCTCGAAGCTCTCCTCCAGCGCCCGCCGCATGGTCGTGGGCTCGGCACCGCGCTCCGTGGGCGCATAGCTCATCACCACCACGGCACGACCCAGGGAGGCGTCCGCCTCGAGCGCTTCCAGGATGGGCGCGCGGCCGGTGATCCCGCCGTCCACCAGCATCGCGCCGTCCACCTCCACCGGAGGGAAGAGGCCAGGCACGGCCGAAGCCGCCATGAGCACGTCCACCGTCACCGTGCGATTGTCGAAGAGACGTTTCTCACGTCGGGCAAGATCGGTGGCGGTCACGAGGAGGCGAACCGGAGATGTCCGGATCCGCTCGAAGTCGACCGAGGCCTCGATCAGCTCGCGGAGCGGCGCGGGATCGAAGAGCGCTTTGGTCTCGTTGAGCACGAGCAGGGTGAGCCAGCCCGGCAGGAAGCCCGCGAAGAAAAGCGGCAGGCGCAGCGAGTAGACCTGCTCGCGCGTGACCCCACGCCACAGCCCCTCGAGACGATCGGCCTGGCCGCCGGCGATCATGGCGGCGTTGAGCGCGCCGGCGGAGGAGCCGGCCACGAGACGGATCGGCAGCCCCCGCTCCACGAAAGCCGCCGCCACGCCTGCCTCGTACGCCCCTTTGGCGCCGCCGCCCGAGAGCACGAGGGCCATGGGCGCATCCGGCTGAACGTCGGAAGGTGTGCAGCTGGCGGCGGCCAGGGGGGGGCCCATCAAGGCAGCGACCATCGCGATACCCGCCAGCCGCCAGAGGCGGCCCCGATGGGACGCTCCCGCATACGACGGCAAGCTCATCGTTTCGCTGGTCAAGGGCTTTCCGGCGCCGTCGGGCGCGGAGAGATGGCCGAGCGAAGTCTCTCGAGACGGGTGCGCATCTCGTCTCTCACCTGACCGCGCGCGACCGTCCGCTTCAGCAGACTCCCCACGCCGAGCACTTCGTCGGTCGACACGCGCGTCGTGGAAAAGACCATGGTTCCGTCCTGGTAGGCGAGCGCGCCGGTGAGGATTTGCGTCGAATTGAAGGAATGCCCCACGTAGAAATAGCGCTCGAGGTGGAGTATCGGGCCGGGGCCCGTCACCACCATGCGGTGGAGCAGGCTCAGGTGCGGCCGCCGCTGGACCCGCCGCTTGACCCAGTAGATCTGGCTGGCGATCTGAGCCGGCTGGTCGGCGGGGAATCGCAGCAGCGCCTCGCGAAAGTCCGAGCCGGCGATGCCGATCCGCTCGACATCGGCAATGGCAGGCCGCAGCTCGACGTCTGGATCGGTGACGACTCCGCCCGTCCGTGCATACGGGTCGATGCCCGCGAGGCCACGCAGCCGATAGGACTGCGCCCGCTGCGAGAGGATTCGCCGGTAGGTTTCCGAGGCGAGTTCAGCCGCTCCGGTTCTGCTTCCGCCGGCGGCTCTCGCTGTGCGAAGAGCATCGATCTCTGACAGCGAGAGGTTGAACCGCGTTCCCGGTGCGGCCTCGAAGAGGCTCAGGGCCTCCTCACGCTCGCTTGCGGTAAATCCCGGCCCCACCAGGCTCTCCGGGGAGAGCCCGTCCGGCACCAGTCCGAATTCGCCGATGCTCGCATCCTGGGCGATCAGCTGTGCCGAGGACAGGTACTGGGCGATCTGGCTCACCGGCGCCGGCACCGCCACGGCCAGGCCGACGGCAAGCTCTCTCTCGCTGTTCTCAGCGACGGGGTAGGAAACGATCTCGCCTCGAGCGAGACGCCGGCGCTGGTCCACCGGGATCTGGAGAAGCTCCTGCACCTCGATCGCCACCGATGTCTCAGCGGCCGGCGCGATGCCGGAGGCCGGCAGACCGACGAGAAGGCTCACGGCCAGGAGGCCCAGGCCGCAGATCGGGCGCGAGCACGTCACAGCGTCGATTATGCCGTACCGGGCGGCTCGCGTACTATGAGCACGTGACCCGCCCCGACAACCCTCAACTGTCACTGGAGCGGATGAATCGCTTCCAGGAGCCGGAAGCTCGACACATCATTGCCGACCTCGCCCTGCCACCGGCTTCGCGCGGTCTCGATGTGGGCTGCGGTGTCGGCCTCTACGGCCTCTGGCTGGCGGAGGCTGTGGGGAAGGACGGCCGCGTGATCGGCATCGAGCCGGAAGCGGCGCGAGTCGAAGCGGCCCGCGCCCTCGTCGGCGGCCGGCTCGAGTCCGGGCGGCTCG
>Ga0210073_1000239_pt1 | contig 10984 bp, 7 predicted proteins | sample Browns_ThreeSqC__2_FD_184853 | JGI IMG/M metagenome (GOLD analysis project Ga0210073, IMG submission 184853) | Wetland microbial communities from San Francisco Bay, California, USA, that impact long-term carbon sequestration - Browns_ThreeSqC_D2... | ecosystem: Environmental > Aquatic > Marine >...
ACCGCCGGGGCGAACATCACGCCCGCCGTGCGGGTCCGCGTGGTGGACCCCTTCGGCAACACGGCGGGGAATCCGCGGCGCAACATCACCGTCGCGTTGGCGAACAACCCCGGCGGAGCCACGCTCTCCGGCAACCTGACGCGACAGACCGGGCCCGTGAACAACGCGGACTCAGGGGTCGCGATCTTCAACAACCTGTCCCTCGACAAGGTCGCCGCCGGCTACACGCTCGCGGCCACGACGGCCGGCCTCACGCCGGACACGTCGGCGGCGTTCGCCATCACGCCCGCCGCCGCGTCCCAGCTGGCGTTCACCACCCAGCCGACGACGACGGCGGCCGGAGCCGCGATCACGCCGGCGATCCAGGTCACCGCCCGCGACGCGTTCGGCAACACCGCCACGGGCTACAGCGGCACCGTCACGCTCGCCATCGGCACCAACCCGCCGGGCACCGGCCAGCTCGACGGCACCCCGGGCGTGGCCGCGGTGGCCGGCATCGCCACCTTCAACGGCCTGAACATCGACGAGGCGGGCGTGGGCTACACCCTCACGGCCGGCGCCACGGGACTGACCGGGGCCACCTCGACCGCGTTCACGATTTCGGCCGGCGCGGCGACGCAGCTCGCGTTCACCGTCCAGCCGACGAATACGGCCGCCGGTGTCGCGATCACGCCCGCCGTCCAGGTGACGGCCCGGGATGCCTTCGCCAACACGGCCCCCACCTTCACCGGGAGCGTGACGCTCGCCATCGGCACCAACCCGCCGGGCAACGGCGTGCTGGACGGCACCACGAGCGTCGCCGCCGTGGCGGGGGTCGCGAGCTTCCCCGGCCTCAACATCGACGAAGGGGGCACGGGGTTCACGCTCACCGCCAGCGCGACGGGGCTCTCCGGAGCGACGTCGGCCGCGTTCAACATCACGGGGGGCGCGGTCTCGGCCACCCTGTCCACGGTGAGCGCGGCCACCGACTCCATCGGCCAGTGCCTCTCCACGTGCGCGCTCGGGTTCGGGGCGTCGCGCGTCACGGTCACCGTGCGCGACCAGTTCGGCAACCCGGTCGTGGGCGCCGCGGTCACGCTCAGCGCCGCGACACCCGACAGCACCGTCTTCTCGAACCCCGGGGCGTCCGGCGTGACGAACGCGACCGGCGTCTTCCAGGCCAACTTCAGCTCCGGACAGGCCACGGCCAAGGTCTTGTCGGCCGTCGCCGCGGGCACTCCACTGTCCGGCACCGACACCGTGCACGTGCTGCCGGTGCTGGTCGGGGCCGGCGACATCGCGGACTGCAACCGGCTGGGCGACGACGCCACGGCCGACCAGCTGGACGGCATCCCGGGCCGGGTCTTCGCCCTGGGTGACAATGCGTACCCCTACGGGCGGACCCAGGACTTCGCCAACTGCTACGACCCGACGTGGGGCCGGCACGCGGCGCGCACCCGCCCCACGCCGGGCAACCACGACTACGACTCGTCGGCCACCGCGGCGCCCTACTTCGCGTACTTCGGCGCGAACGCCGGTACCGCACCCAACGGGTACTACAGTTACGACGTCGGCGTCTGGCACATCGTCGTGCTGAACGACAACGTGGCGATGACCGCGAACTCGGCGCAGGTCCAGTGGCTGCGAGCGGACCTGAACGGGCGCCGCAATCAGTGCGTCCTCGCCTACTGGCACCGGCCCCGCTACAGCTCCGGATCGGCCGGCAACACGAGCGGCACGCAGTCGCTGTGGCAGGCCCTGGCGGACTCCGCCGCCGACATCGTGATGTGGGGGCACGACCACGACTACGAGCGGTTCGCGCCGATGGACGCGACCGGCGCCGCCAGCGCGACGGGCATCCGGGCCTTCGTCGTGGGAACGGGCGGGGGCGAGGACCTGTCGAACGGCTTCCCCATCATCCAGCCGAACAGCGTGGTGCGCGACAACTCGACGCGCGGGGTGATGCGCCTGACGCTGTACGCCGGACGCTACCGCTGGGAGTTCATGCCCGCGCCGGGGTTCGGGAGCTTCACGGATTCGGGAAGCGGGAACTGCAACTAGCAGCTACGCACGCCACACCGTGAACGCCAGGACGACCGCGATCACGACGCCGAGCGCGACCTTCGCCGCCACCGCCGCCGCCCGGCCCAGCACCGCTCCCCATCCCGCGCCGAGCGCGGTCCCCGCGTGCCAGGTCCCCAGATACTCCAACACCGCCGCTCCGGCGAACGCGCCGACGAAGGCGCCGACCACGGAGCCGAGGAGCGGCACGGGGACGCCGATCACGGCGCCCACGATCCCACCCACCAGGGCACCCCACCCCGCCCGGCTCGACCCACCGTAGCGCCGCGCGAGGCGGAACCCGAGCCATGCCTCCGCGATCTCGCCGACCGTCGCCAGCCCGACCACCACGCCGATCGTCACGACGCCGACGGTCCGGAAATCCGTCATCCAGCCGTAGCCGACCGTGCCGAGCACCATCAGCCACAGTCCGGGGAGTCCGAGCGGCGCCAGCACGAGACCGGCGAGGACGGCGACGGCGAGCAACGCGATGGGCAGCAGGTCGGGCATCGGCAACACACGCCGTTCGGGTGACAGCAAGGTAGCACGGCAGCGGAGGTCACCGACTCGGCGTTAGCTTGAGTGGCCACCCATGGCCGACCTCGACCTCCTCCTGCTCCACGCCCCCAGCGTGTACGATTTCCGCGAGCGGTCCATCCTGTACGGGCCGATCAGCGATCTCATCCCCTCGTCGCCCGTGTTCGAGATGTACCCGCTCGGCTTCATCACGATGGCGAGCTACCTCGGCCGGCGCGGGTTCAACGTCCGGATCGTCAACCTGGCCCTGCGGATGATGAACGACCGGAGCTTCGACGTCCCGGCGTTCCTGCGTCGGGTACGGCCGCGGGCGGTGGGCATCGACCTGCACTGGCTGCCCCACGCGCACGGCTCCCTGGAAGTGGCGCGTCTCGTGAAGGAGGCCCACCCCGACGTCCCGGTCATCTTCGGCGGGCTGTCGTCCACCTACTACCACGAGGAGCTGATCCGCTACCCGCAGGTCGATTACGTGCTGCGCGGCGACAGCGTGGAGCCGGCGCTGGCGGACCTCCTGACCGCGCTCGCGGCGGGCCGGCCGCCGGAGCGCGTGCCCAACCTGACCTGGAAGGCCGACGACCTGGTGGTGGTCAACCCGATGGACCTGATCCCCGAGACGCTGGACTACGTCGACCTGGACATCGCGGGGATGGTCGAGATGGTGCTGCGCCATCGCGACCTCGAGAGCGTGCTGCCGTTCAACGGCTGGTGGGCCAATCCGATCACGGCCGTCTTCAGCGTCAAGGGCTGCGCCCACGCGTGCGTCACGTGCGGCAGCTCGCACGCCTCCTGCGGGCTGCTCAGCCGGCGCCAGGGCCCCGCGTTCCGAAGCCCGCGCAGCGTGGTGGACAACATGCGGGACATCAGCCGGCTGTCGCGCGGGCCGATCTTCGTCGTCGGCGACCTGCGCCAGGCGGGGGACGACCACGCGCACGAGGTGCTGCGGCTCCTCGCCGCCGCCCGCCTGCCCAACGAGATCGTGTTCGAGCTGTTCACCGACCCGCCGCCGGAGTACCTGCGGGCCATCGACCAGTCGGTGCGCAACTGGAGTCTCGAGCTGTCGCCCGAGAGCCACGACGAGGCCGTCCGCCTGGCGCAGGACGAGAGCACCTCGTTCACCAACGCCCAGATGGAAGCGACGATCGCCGAGGCCGCACGGCTGCGATGCCACCGGATCGACGTGTTCTTCATGATCGGCCTGCCGCGCCAGACGCGCGCGTCGGTGCAGGACACGATCCGCTACAGCGAGCATCTGTTCGACCGTTTCGACCGGCGGGTGTCGACCTTCATCTCGCCGATGGGGCCGTTCCTCGATCCGGGGAGCAGCGGGTTCGAGGCGCCGGAGCGGCACGGCTACCGCCTGTTCGCGCGGACGCTGGCCGAGCACCGCGAGCTGCTGGTGCAGCCGACGTGGGAGCGGATCCTCAACTACGAGACCGAGTGGATGACCCGCGCCCAGCTGGTGGACGCGACCTACGACGCCGCGGAGGCCCTGAACGATCGGAAGCGGCGCCACGGCCGCATCTCGGCGGCGCGCGGGGCGGCGGTCGCCCGGCGGATCGCGGCGGCGCGGCGACTGCGCGACCGGCTCGACCGGGCGGGGGACGGGCCCGACCCGGACGCGGTGCGCCAGCTTGCGGGGGAGATCCACGCGTTCAGCGTGTCCACGGTGGCCGACAAGCGGGAGCTGTTCTGGCGGCGCCACCTGGTCAATTTCCGCCTGCTGACGATCCTGGGGATCGCGCTGCGCTATCTGCGGCGAAGTCTGGGGCGGGTGCCGACGTCACCCGGCGGGGAGGCGTGACCGGGGCCGGCGTGGTCGAAGATCCGGGGCGGCGACGCGTGCGGTCCACATCGAGGCCTCTCACAAGTGGTTCACGGCGTTTTCAGGCCGACTCAGGTAGTGTGGGGCAACCTCCGCGAGAGGCCAACACAAGAGAGGTTCCCCATGCGAACGTCACGCCATCTGGCCGCGTGCGCGCTGCTCGGCGCCGTCGCTTTCGCCGCCTGTAACGACCGCGAGCCCCTCGCTCCCGGACGCCCACAGCTGCAGGCGAGCATTCCGGAGGCCTTGAACTCCGCGAACCAGGCCGCACTCGGCAAGGCCATCTTCTTCGACGCCGCGCTCTCGGCGAGCGGCAACCAGTCGTGCGCCAGCTGTCACGCCCCCGAAGCCGGTTGGACCGGACCGACCGCGGCGCTGAACGCCGCCGGCGCGGTCTACGAAGGCTCGATCGCCGGTCGGTTCGGCAACCGCAAGCCGCCCAGCTCCGCGTACGCAACGCCCAGTCCCGTGTTCCACCTCGCGCTCGACAAGCGGGATGCGTTGTTCGTGGGCGGAAACTTCTGGGATGGACGGGCGACGGGGGAGCGGCTGGGCAGCCCCGCGGCCGAGCAGGCGCTGGGCCCGTTCCTCAATCCGCTGGAGCAGGCGCTGGCGACGCCCGCCGACGTCGTGACTCGCATCTGCGCCGGTGCCTACCGCTCGCTCTTCACAGACTTATGGGGCTCCGACATCTGCGACCCGGCGAACGTCTCAGCAGCCTACGATGCCGTGGGGCTGTCCGTCGCGGCGTTCGAGGGGTCGCCCGAGTCCAACGCCTTCAGCTCGAAGTACGACCTGTACCGTGCCGGGGTGGTGGGGCTCACCCCCGAGGAGCGGCTTGGCCTGGCCATGTACCGCGGAAAGGGGAAGTGCGCCGCCTGTCACACGCTCGATGACGGAGCCGCGCTGTTCACCGACTTCACCTTCGACAACCTCGGCATTCCCAGAAACCCGGAGAACCCCTTCTACGCGATGGCGGCGTTCAACCCGGCCGGTGACGCGTGGATCGACCAAGGCTTGGGTGAATTCCTCATGACGAGAGCGGAGTACCAGGCGCTCGCGGAGGAGAATCGGGGCAAGCACAAGGTCCCGACCCTCCGGAACGTCGATCTGCGCCCGAATCCCGGCTTCGTGAAGGCCTACGGCCACAACGGCTACTTCAAGTCGCTGGCAGGGATCGTGCACTTCTACAACACGCGCGACACCAAGCCCGCGTGTCCGGGGTCGTACTCGGAGGCGCAGGCCCTGGCCGCGAACTGTTGGCCGGCGCCGGAAGTGGCGGAGAACGTCAATCGAGCCGAGTTGGGCAACCTGCATCTCACGCCAGCGCAGGAGCAGGCGATCGTGGCATTCCTGCGGACGCTGAGCGACGGGTATCAGCCGTAACGGCTGCTACAGGGCGTCCTCGAGGGAAAGGCGGAAGCCCGGCAGCACGTCCTCGCCGTCCAGCTGCTCGCGCGCGGCGACGACGGAGACCGTCCCGTCCGGGCGATAGACCCGCGCCTGTCGCCCCACCGGGTCCAGGACCCAGACCAGCCGCGCACCGGCGCTCAGCCACTGGCCCACCTTCTCGAGAACGTGGCCGGGTCGATCACCTGGCGAGAGGATCTCGGCCACGAGGTCGGGCGCCAGCTCCGCATACCCCTCCGCCGGAATCGCGCCGAGGCGCTCCCGCGCGACGAACGCCACGTCGGGCGCGCGAACGGTGTCGGGTGCGTGCTGGATCTTGAAGCCGGTGTCCTGGGCGAACACCTCGCCCAGCCCGTGCTCCGCCGCGAAGTTCCCGAGGTGCCGGGCGAGTCGGGCGGCACGGCTGCCGTGGCGGGTGGAGGGAGGCTCGCGCACGACGAGCACGCCGCGCACGAGCTCCGCGGACTTGCCGGGATGACGGAAGCGCAACAGGTCATCGGCCGTCTGCCAGGCGGGAGATGCCATCGGGGGAACGTAGCGGGGTCGGGCATTCATGGTGAGGGAGGGTGTGGTCGTGGTCTCAACACGGCATCAAACCGTTCCCCTTGGGACCTTCTCCGCGGACGCACGACGCCCCACCCGGCGTCGCAACGCCAAGCGGGGCGTAGAGTTGTCTTCGATGGGCCTGGGTAGAGTTGAACTACCGACCTCACGCTTATCAGGCGTGCGCTCTAACCACCTGAGCTACAGGCCCCTGCTGCACAAGTGCGGAGTGGCGAGCGCGGAATGCGGAGTCGTGGGGGCCCTTCGATCGCGCCGCAATCGACTCCTGCATCACTCCGCACTCCACACTCCGCGCTCTCCTCACTCCCAGTCCCGCTTCCCACCGCCACCGCCACCGCCACCGCCACCCCCGCGCCGGGGATGGTACTCGTCGTCGCTGCCCTCGTCGAACTCGTCGTCCAGATCGTCGTACTCGTCTTCCTCGTCGTCCTCGTCGTCCTCGAGGTCCTCGTCGATGTCATCGAGGTCCTCGTCGAGGTCCGCGTCCTCCTCGAAGTCCTCGAACTCCTCGTCGTCGCGGTCGCTGCGGCGCTTGAGCGACCACTCGGCCGACGTCACGGCGGACTGCATCGTCACCTCCAGCTGGGGTTGCGGTTCAAGTTCGACGGTTATTCGTCCAGCGCCCGCGCCTGCCGGGCCAGCTTGCGACGCTCGGTGGCGCCCAGCTCGCGCTTGCGCAACCGCAGGGACGACGGCGTCACCTCGATCAGCTCGTCGTCCTCGATGTACTCGAGCGCCAGCTCCAGCGTCACGTCGCGCGGCGTCTCGAGGGTGATCATCTCGTCGGACGCGGTCGTCCGGATGTTCGTCAGCTTCTTCTCGCGCGTCGCATTCACGTCGAGATCCCCCGGCCGCACGTGCTCGCCCACCAGCATCCCCTCGTACACCGGGTCGCCGGGATGCACGAACAGCGTACCGCGCTCCTGCAGATTAAACAAGGCATACGCCACCGCCACCCCCTGCCGGTCCGCCACCAGCACCCCCCGGTTGCGGCCCGACAGTGGCCCCGCCCACCGGTCGTACTCCAGGAACCGGTGGTGCAAAATCCCCGTGCCCCGGGTGTCGGTCAAGAACTCCGACCGATACCCCAGCAGCCCCCGGGCCGGGATCTTGAAGCGCAGCCGGACCGTGCCCTGCCCCGGATTGCGCATGTCGATCAGCGTCGCGCGCCGCGGCCCGAGCTTCTCCATCACCACGCCGAGGTGCGTCTCGGGCACGTCCACCAGCAGCTCCTCATAGGGCTCCAGCCGCTCGCCATCCGCGCCCTCACGCGGGATGATGCGCGGCCGGCTCACCTGGAACTCGTACCCCTCCCGCCGCATCGTCTCCATCAGGATGCCGAGGTGCAGCTCGCCGCGGCCCGACACCGTGAAGGCGTACGGGCTGTCGGTCTCCTCCACGCGCAGCGCGACGTTCCGCTCGAGCTCACGGAACAGCCGATCCCGCAGCTGGCGCCCGGTCACGAACTTGCCCTCCCGGCCCGCGAGCGGCGAGTTGTTCACCACGAAGTCCACCGAGATCGTCGGCTCCTCGACGGCAATGCCGGCAAGCCGCTCCGGGTGCTCGACCAGCGTGATGGTCTTGCCGATCTCCAGGCCCTCGAGTCCCGCCAGCGCCACGATCTCGCCCGCCGCCGCCTCCTCGACCTCGGCGCGCTGCAAACCCTCGAACGCGAACAGTTTCGCGACCTTCGCCTGCTCGAACGTCCCCTCGGGCACCATCCCGGGCTCCCCGAGCGGCAGGAGCGCCACCTGCTGGCCGACCCGCACCCGCCCCCGCTCGATGCGGCCGATCGCGATGCGGCCGAGGTAGCTCGAGTAATCGAGCGTCGACACCAGCATCTGGAACGGCAGCCTCGCATCCCCGGCGGGCGGCGGCACGAAGTCGAGGATCGTCTGGAACAGCGGCACGAGGTCGGTGCCCGGGACGGTGAGATCGTGGCTCGCGATCCCCTGCCGGCTCGACGCATACAGGAAAGGACAGTGGAACTGCTCGTCCGACGCTTCCAGGTCGAGGAACAGCTCCAGCACCTCGTCGTGCACCCGCGCCGGCTCGGCATCCTGCCGGTCGATCTTGTTGACCACCACGATGGGCCGCAGGCCGAGCGCCAGCGCCTTCCCCGCCACGAAGCGCGTCTGCGGCATCGGCCCCTCGGCCGCGTCCACGAGCAGCAGGAACCCGTCCACCATCCTGAGGATGCGCTCGACCTCGCCGCCGAAATCGGCGTGGCCGGGCGTGTCCACGATGTTGATCTTCACGTCGTGCCAGCGTACCGCCGTGTTCTTGGACAGGATGGTGATCCCGCGCTCGCGCTCGAGCGGGTTGGAGTCCATCACCCGCTCCTCGACCTGCTGGTTGGCGCGGAATACCCCCGCCTGGCGGAGCATCTGGTCCACCAGCGTGGTCTTCCCGTGATCGACGTGGGCGATGATCGCGATGTTGCGGATGTTCACAGAGTTACGTCTTGGGCTCGGGTTCCGGGCGGGGCAGTATAGGGGGGCGGGATGCGAACTTCAAGAGCGGCGTGGTGCGTGGTAAGTGGTTCACGCCCGGTGCGTCGGCACCCCGCCCCGCAGGGAACGAACCACCCACCACAAACCACGCTCCCGTCTCACTCGCACATCGGCTCGCGCTCCACCTGCACCGTCATGTGGCCGATGCCCAGTTCCGCGAGGCGCCGCCGGGCCTCCTCCAGCACCCGCTGGTTCTCGGCCGGCTCCACCACCACCAAGTGCCCGCTCATCGCGATCACGCCGCTGGTCACCGTCCACACGTGCAGGTCGTGGACCGAGCAGACCCCGGGGATCCCGGTGAGGCGGGCGTGCACGTCGTGGAGCGCGATGTGCGCCGGGGTCGCCTCGAGCAGCACGTCGACGCTCTCGCGCACCAGCCGCCACGCCGACCGCAGGATGAGGCCGGCGATCAGGGCGGACACCACGGGGTCCGCGGCGGCCCATCCGGTCACCAGGACCAGCACTCCGGCGAGCAGCGCGCCCACCGAGCCGAGCAGGTCCGACAGGACGTGCAGGTAGGCGCCCCGCTCGTTGAGCGAGTGCCCGTGTCCGCGGTGCAGCACGACCGCGCCGGCCAGGTTGGCGGCGAGCCCGATCGCCGCCACGCCGAGCAGCAGGCCGCCGTCCACGTCGGCGGGCGCCTGCAGGCGCCGCCAGGCCTCGAGCACGATGCCCCCGGCGATCACGATGAGCGCCGCGCCGTTGGCGAGGGCGGCGAGGATCTCGAGCCGCAGCAGCCCGTAGGAGCGCTCGGCCGTGGCGGGCCGCTGGGCGACGTGCGAGGCCCACAGCGCGAGGCCCAGCGCCACGAGGTCGGCGAACATGTGGCCTGCGTCCGCCAGCAGGGCCAGCGAGTTCGCGAAGAGACCGCCCACCACCTCCGCCACCATCACCGCGGCGGTGAGCGCGAGCACCACCGTCATGCGGCGCCGCGACTCCGCCCGCAGCGGCGCGAGGTGGGTGCAGTGGGCCTCGATGGGGAGGACGCTCACGAGCGGAGCAGGGAGCGGGGAGCAGGGAGCAGGAGCATGGTATCACAATTTACACCGGTCATCGGACCGTTCGGCTCCTGGCTCCCGGCTCCCGGCCCCAACCGCTACCTTTCGCCCCCCATGCCCGAACCCGACGTCGCCTCCGTCCTGTGGCGTCTCGCCGCCGTAGTGCTGCTCGTGGCGGCGAACGCGTTCTTCGTGGCGGCCGAGTTCGCGCTGGTGGCGTCGCGCCGCACGCGGATCGACGCGATGATCCGCAAGGGTGACCGCCGGGCGGCGGTGGTGAAGAAGGCGCTGCAATCGCTCGACCGCTACATCTCGGGGACCCAGCTCGGCATCACGGTGGCGAGCCTCGGCCTCGGCTGGATCGGGAAGCCCGCGCTTGCGGGCACGATCGAGTGGCTGTTCGCCGGGCTGCCGAGCCCTCTCGACGCGGTCGCAACCCACAGCGTGGCCGTCGGTGTGGCGTTCGCCATCATCACCGTCCTCCACATCGTGCTGGGCGAGCTCGCCCCGAAGGCCCTCGCCCTGCTCCACCCCGAGCAGACCAGCCGCTGGGTGGCGCCGCCGCTGATCGTATTCACCATCGCGACCAACCCGTTCATCTGGCTCCTCAACGGGACGGCCAACGGCGTCCTGCGGCTGTTCGGCGCGAAGCCGCCGACCGAGCACGAGCGCGTGCATTCCCCCGAAGAGATCATGATGCTGGTCGAGCAGAGCCGTGAGACGGGCGACATCGCGGCACAGGGCGCGCGCATGATCGAGGGGGTGTTCGAGTTCACCGAGAAGGCGGCGCGCGACGTCATGACCCCGCGCACGTCGGTGGTCGGACTGCCGGTCGAGGCCACGCTCGCCGAGGCGGCCGACACCGTGGCGCGCGCCGGCCGGTCCCGCTACCCGGTGTTCCGCGAGACGCTCGACGACGTCGTGGGGACCGTGCACGCCAAGGCGATCCTGGCGGGGCTCCGCGGCGACGCGAGCGCCACGGTCGAGACGGTGATGCGTCCGGCCTTCTTCGTGCCCGGCACGCGCGAGGTGGAGGACGTGCTGGCCGACATGAAGCGCCAGAAGGTCCACATCGCCATCGTGCTCGACGAGTACGGCGG
>Ga0210073_1000242_pt1 | contig 10865 bp, 8 predicted proteins | sample Browns_ThreeSqC__2_FD_184853 | JGI IMG/M metagenome (GOLD analysis project Ga0210073, IMG submission 184853) | Wetland microbial communities from San Francisco Bay, California, USA, that impact long-term carbon sequestration - Browns_ThreeSqC_D2... | ecosystem: Environmental > Aquatic > Marine >...
AAAACCGCCGGTAATCACGAACGGCCATTCAACCAGCGCGGTGACTTCTTCCAGCAGCGCTTCATCAATGAGCGCGCTGCCGCCGAGGGTTCTGGCGGCAGCCAGCACCTGACTGCGTATGGTGTCACGCCGCTGATCCATGTCCACCAGAACATGGCCCTGTTTCTCGAGCGTCTCCACATACGCTGCAGGATCGCTGACGGGAAGCTTCTGGTTACAATGGAAACGATGACCTCGCGTGTAACGGTCAGCCATCAGACCGAGTATGGTCGCCCTGACGGGGTTCTCTCCCAGCAGTAGCACGATCCAGTGTACCGGGCGTACGAACTCCTCGCTGCGGTCCGCCCAGCGCATGCGCCTGGGCGTCGGGAGTGCCCTGAGGGCGCGTTCGATGAGTTCCGGTATGATTTCTTCTGCCGGCTTGCCGGTTTCATGCGTGCGCCAGGCCAGCCAGCTGCCCTTTTCGGTCTCCAGTTGATCGAGTTCCGCGACCGTCACACCGCAGGAGCGCGCAAATCCTTCCGCGGGCCGGGTTGGATTGCCATCCTCGTCGAAGGCGGCCGTCAACGCCGGGCCGCGACGTATCACTTCACGGTCGGGTTGGTGCTGGGGCACCTGTTCGATATGGACAGCCAGTCGGCGGGGCGAGGCATAGGCATGACACGGACCATGCCCGAATTCGTGCTCGTCCAGCAAGTCGCTCAACGAGGTTTTGAACGACTCGGCCAGACGGCGTAATGACAACGGCGGCAGTTCTTCGGTGCCGATCTCGATCAGCAGGTCATGTTTTCCGGTCATGACGGGTTGCCTGCGGTTGCCAGCATGGGAAATCCGAGTGATTCACGACGCTGGTAATAGGCTTCGGCAACCCGGCGCGCCAGGGTGCGCACGCGCAGGATATAGCGTTGTCGTTCCGTAACCGAGATGGCGCTGCGTGCATCCAGCAGGTTGAAGGTGTGAGAGGCCTTGAGCACCATTTCGTAGGCCGGCAACGGCAGACCTGCGTCAATCAGGCGGCCGCTCTCGCGCTCGCACACATCGAACCAGTACAGCAATGACTCGATGTCCGCCTGCTCGAAGTTGTACGCCGACATCTCCACTTCATTCTGGTGGTAAACGTCCCGATAGGTAATCGGTCCGTCCGCGCCCGTGGTCCAGACGAGGTCGAATACGCTTTCGACTTCCTGCAGGTACATGGCTATGCGTTCCAGGCCATAGGTGATTTCACCGGTGACCGGCCGACACTCCAGGCCGCCGACCTGCTGGAAATAGGTGAATTGCGTGACCTCCATGCCGTTCAGCCAGACCTCCCAGCCCAGTCCCCAGGCGCCCAGCGTCGGTGATTCCCAGTTGTCCTCCACGAAGCGGATATCATGCACCAGTGGATCGATGCCGAGCTCGATCAGGGAGCCGAGATAGCGGTCCTGGATGTCGAGCGGCGAGGGTTTCATGACCACCTGGAACTGGTAATAGTGTTGCAAGCGGTTTGGATTCTCGCCATAGCGACCGTCGGTGGGCCGACGCGAGGGTTGAACATAGGCGGCCCGCCAGGGCTCGGGTCCGATCGCACGCAGGAAGGTTGCCGGGTGGAAGGTCCCGGCGCCCACTTCCATATCGTAGGGCTGCAACAGGGCGCAACCCTGGCGTCCCCAGTAGCTCTGCAGGGCAAGAATCAGATCCTGGAATGTTTGTGGCTTGTCAGACACGGCTTGGATTCTACCGGGTAATAACGGGTTTTAACGGTTTCGACGCGGGAGTATAACGTGCACCAGAGGAAAATTCCCCAAACACGGTGTCCGGATGGAATTTATCGGCTGACAGGAGCGTTTCTCCTGATTGCGTGAATCATGATGTTTATGAACGAACACAAGTCCACACTGCGCCAGAGATTCCATGAGCAAACACCATAAAGCCGTTGCCCTTATTTCCGGTGGGCTCGATTCGCTGCTCGCGGCGCGCGTGGTCATGGACCAGGGGATACATGTCGAGGGCATCAATTTTTTTACCGGGTTTTGCGTGGAAGGCCATACCCATGCCATCCGTAAGCAGCACAGGGCGCGACCCAAGCGCAACAACGCATTGTGGGTGGCCGAACAACTGGGTATCCGTCTGCATCTCATCGATATCATCGAGGAATACAAGCAGGTCGTGATCAACCCCAGGCATGGCTACGGAGCCAATCTGAACCCCTGCCTGGATTGCAAGGTCTTTATGGTCGGAAAGGCGCTCGAATGGATGAATACGCAGGGATTTGATTTCATCGTAACAGGAGAGGTCATCGGGCAGCGTCCCAAGTCACAGCGCCGCGTCAATCTGCCGGTGGTCGCACGTGAATCCGGGGCGCATGATCGTCTGGTGCGACCGCTGTGCGCAAGGAATCTTCCGCCGACGTTGCCGGAACGGGAAGGCTGGCTGGAGCGCGATAAACTGCTTGCATTCAACGGTCGCTCGCGCAAGCCGCAAATGGCGCTGGCGGCTCACTACGGTTTCGAGGATTACGCGCAGCCGGCGGGCGGATGCTGCTTTCTCACCGACAGGCAGTATTCACAAAAACTTTCGGACCTGTGGCAAACGCGCGGTGAACGAAACTATGAGCTGGATGACATTATGCTGCTCAAAGTCGGTCGGCATCTTCGGCCGTGCCCCGGTTTCAAGCTGATCGTGGGACGTGAGGAAGGTGAAAACCGCTATCTGGAAGGTTACCGAAGACGTTATGTGCACATGATCCCGGTCAGCCATCCGGGTCCGCTGGTGCTGCTTGACGGTGAAGCGGACGCTCACGGTCTTGAACTGGCAGCCCGCATTGCCGCACGTTTCAGCAAGGGACGGGACGACGCGGAAGTCACCATAGAGGTGACGGGGAAAGATGGCGCCGTGCGGAATTACACGGTTTCACCCTTGCCGTCAGCACAGATCCCGCCGGAGTGGTATCTATGAACAGTGTGACCGTTGATGCGCGCTATCTGCTCTGCCCGCTGCCCGTCATTCGCACTCAGGATCAGGTGGCCCGGCTGCATCCGGGAGATTTCGTGCGGGTGTTGTGTACCGACCCCGGGGTACTGCACGACATTCCCTCCTGGTGCCGGATGCATGGTCATACGGTAGCTGATACCTCGGTGGCGGATGACGAGATAGCCATCACCATTCAGGTGGGCGATCGCGGTTAGATACCAGAGCAGGGCGGGCGCATAAGTTTCCGATAGTTGATGCCCGGTACAAATTGGAGTATTGGACAGTCGCATGGTCGGCTCAGGCAATGCTCCCAACCCACAGAACGGTACAAGACATTCATCAGCTTCGGGTGTATCTTCACCGGCCAGTCGCACAATCGTGGTGCCGTGACGGCGTTTGCGCACCATTGTGGTGCGCGCATTTACCGGGCAGGACACCTAATGTCTTGATATGACTGGCGATTGCATGTAGATCCGGCCATGGCATAATTCCTGCCTTATTACCGGGAAGAATCGCAAGATTTGTCGAGAGAGCCGTTGTCATCGACATCGGCATGTGAATTCGAATCGCTTTAATCTGGAGGGGTTTTAATGTCTGCCACCAAAGTATTGAAAATGTTGAAGGACAACGAGGTCAAGTTCGTTGATCTGCGTTTTACCGATACCAAGGGTAAGGAACAACACGTCACAATGCCTGCCGGTATCATCAAGCCCGATTTTTTCAAGGATGGGAAAATGTTCGATGGATCCAGCATTTCAGGCTGGAAGGGAATCAACGAGTCAGACATGGTGTTGATGCCTGATACCTCGACTGCCGTCATGGATCTGTTCAGCGACGAAGCCACCCTGATTCTGCGCTGCGATATTCTCGAGCCACTCACCATGCAGGGCTACGATCGCGATCCGCGTTCGATTGCCCGGCGTGCCGAAGAATATCTCAAGTCCACCAAGATTGCCGATGTTGCTTACTTCGGTCCCGAGCCCGAGTTTTTCATTCTCGATGACGTTCGCTGGGGCGCCGATATCAGCGGCGCCTTCTACAAGGTGGATTCCGAAGAGGCTGCCTGGAACTCGGAGCGCGTCTACGAGGACGGCAATATCGGGCATCGCCCGACCAGCAAGGGTGGCTATTTCCCGGTTCCTCCCGTTGATTCGCTCCATGACATACGCAGCGCCATGTGCCTTGCTCTTGAAGAGATGGGCGTTCCCGTGGAAGTGCATCATCATGAGGTGGCGACCGCCGGCCAGTGCGAAATCGGCACCCGCTTCAACACCCTCGTGCGCAAGGCCGATGAAGTTCTGATACTGAAATATGTGGTGATGAACGTGGCTCACGGCTACGGCAAAACCGCGACGTTCATGCCGAAACCGCTGGTGGGCGATAACGGCAGTGGCATGCATGTCCATCAGTCCTTGTCAAAGGACGGCAAGAATATCTTTACCGGCACCAAGTACGGCGGCCTGTCACAGCAGGCACTGTACTATATCGGCGGCATCTTCAAGCATGCTCGTGCGCTCAATGCCTTCACCAATCCCGGCACGAACAGTTACAAGCGTCTGGTGCCGGGTTTCGAGGCTCCGGTCATGCTCGCCTATTCGGCACGCAACCGGTCCGCTTCCATCCGCATTCCGCACGAGTCAAATCCCCAGGCGCGACGGGTAGAGGTGCGTTTCCCGGATCCCAGTGCCAATCCATATTTGGCTTTCGCGGCGATGATGATGGCGGGTCTTGACGGTATCAAGAACAAGATTGATCCGGGAGAGGCCATGGACAAGGATCTTTACGACCTTCCGCATGAAGAGGAGAAGAAGATCCCGAAGGTCTGTCATTCGCTGGATATGGCGCTTGATGCGCTTGACAACGATCGTAAATTCCTTACCGCCGGTGGTGTGTTCTCCGACAATATGATTGATGCTTTTATCGATCTGAAGATGGGCGAAGTCACGCGCCTGCGCATGACAACTCATCCGGTTGAATACGATATGTATTACAGCCTGTAGTTGACTGCCGTATGAGTTCGGAAAAGCGCCCCGCCCGGGGCGCTTTTTTTTGATTTTTTGCGCATGATCCGACTAAATGGCCGGAATTGCTGATAATGTGTATTGCATCGTCGATATTCCACAGCTATGGTGAGCCTATGAAACGATTTCCAGTGCTACTCATCCTGCTGGCTGCCAGTGTCCAGGCGGACGTCTACAAGTCTGTCAATGAAAACGGCGAGATCATCTACAGCGACCAGCCGACCCCTAATTCACAACGCATAAAACTACCGGAGTTACCTACCTACAAGGCGCCCCCGGTTCCCGGCTATTCCAGTACACAGGAAACCGTGCCGGTAGCAAGTCCTTACAAAAGCGTGAAAGTTATTGCGCCCGAAAACGATGCGACCATACGGGACAATCAGGGAATTGTAAGTGTACAGGTCGTACTCGATCCCCCGCTGATGACCAATCAGGGTCACAAGATTCAGTTCTACCTCAATGGAGAACCCCACGGCATACCGGTGGGAACCACGTCCATCAGCTTCAGTAATCTCGATCGCGGGACCTATACCCTGTCAACGAGTGTGGTGAATACCGAAGGCGTGGTGTTGATGAGTAGTGCCCCGGTGGTGTTCCACCTGCATCGTGAATCCCTGCTGAACCCCAACAGTCCGCTCAACGCCAAACCAAAACCCAAGCCCCTACCCAAGTCCTAGTCCTAGTCCTAGTACATGTCGTGGCCGGGCATCGGCTCCTTCTGAACTATCGGGTAGCGTGAAGCCCGTAATCTACGGTTCCCATTTATAGTTTTTTGCCCTGTTTTGGTGCATAATGGGACTCTCACATTCCGTGTGTAGCAAAATCAGGCGGTTTGATATTTTCAAACCAATTGATTAATTGAAGTATTTTCTGTGCCATTGAACCAGCAAGCACCTATGCAGAAGCTGGTTTGGATATTGCATCATTAAGCTGCCATGACAGCGAATCAAACCTTTCCCGAAATCGGCTCCGAACGATTGCTCGAATTTCTGAGTACGACGGTTCTCCTGTTTGATGATCAGCTTCGGCTGCGTTATATCAACCCGGCAGGAGAGGTAATGCTGGCACAGAGTGCGCGCCATGCCTGTGGCAAGTCGCTCGAGGATCTCATTGCCAATGCAGACATGGTTACCGAGCATCTGAGCGGTACGCTGGAAAGCCGTCAAGTCGTCATGCAGCGTGGTTGCCGACTCAACCTGGCGAATGGCAATGCCACCGTGATCGTCAATTGCACCCACACGCCGGTCAGTATTCCGGGAGAGTTTTCCGGAGTGATGCTGGAATTGCGCAAGGTCGATCATCTCATGCGCATCGAGCAGGATGAACAGCTGATAATCCAGCAGGAAGCCACGCATGCCCTGTTGCGGGGCCTTGCCCATGAGATCAAGAACCCGCTGGGTGGCCTGCGGGGCGCAGCTCAGTTGCTGGAAAGGGAGATTCACGACGATGAGCTGAAAGAATATACCCAGATCATCATTGGTGAAGCAGACCGGCTCCAGAACCTCATCGATCGCATGTTGTGGCCGAAGAACGTACCCAGCATGCAGGCTGTGAATATTCACCATATTCTTGAACGGGTAAGCGATCTGGTGCTGGCTGAGGTAAACAGCGGTCTCAAAATCATCAAGGATTATGACCCGAGTCTGCCTGAATTACAGGCTGATCCTGATCTGCTTGTTCAGGCCGTGCTGAATATCGTGCGCAATGCCGTACAGGCACTGGGTGGCAAGGGTGAGATCAGACTGCGCACACGTATACGGCGCCAGTTCAATATCGGCACCCGGCGGCACCGCCTGGTGGCCAGCGTTCAGGTGATTGACAACGGCCCGGGTATCGATGAGGACCTGCGTGAAAAGATTTTCTACCCGATGATAACGACCCGCAGCGACGGGACCGGGCTCGGACTATCCATTGCGCAGTCATTGATCAACCGGCATCAGGGACTAATAGAATGCAGCAGCAAACCGGGGAATACCGTGTTCACCATTTTACTTCCACTGGACAGCACACAATGAGCCATAGTCAGAAAATCTGGGTCATTGACGATGACAATTCAATTCGCTGGGTACTGGAGAAGGCGCTGGACAAGGCCGGGCTGGACGTGACCAGCTTTGACTCCGGCACCAAGGCGTTGCAGGCGCTGCAGAAGGAAGAGCCGGCCGTGATTATTTCGGACATCCGCATGCCGGGTATTGGCGGGCTGGAGTTGCTGGAGCAGATTGGCAATACCTATCCAAAACTGCCGGTGATCATCATGACCGCGCATTCCGATCTCGACAGTGCGGTTTCCGCCTACAAGGGCGGCGCTTTTGAATATCTGCCCAAACCATTTGATGTCGACGATGCCATTGCGCTTGCGCGCCGCGCGCTGAAAGTGCGGGAACAGCAGCAGGCCGAGGTTGTTATCGATAGCAAACAACATTCACCGGAGATTGTCGGCAAGGCACCGGCAATGCAGGAGGTCTTTCGGGCCATCGGACGACTGGCGCATTCAAACGCCACGGTCCTGATCAACGGCGAGTCAGGTACCGGCAAGGAACTTGTTGCACTGGCACTGCATCGGCACAGCTTGCGCGCCGACAAGCCGTTTGTGGCGCTTAATATGGCCGCCATACCCCGTGACCTGCTGGAATCCGAGCTTTTCGGGCATGAACGCGGGGCGTTTACCGGCGCGCAAAACCGGCGTATCGGCCGGTTCGAGCAGGCCGATGGTGGAACGCTGATGCTGGACGAGATCGGCGACATGCCGGCGGAACTGCAAACCCGGTTGCTGCGGGTGCTGGCGGACGGGGAATTTTATCCCGTTGGAGCGCATACGCCGAAGAAGGTCAATGTGCGCATTATTGCCGCCACGCATCAGGATCTTGAAAAGCGTGTAAAGGATGGCCGCTTCCGTGAAGACCTGTTCCATCGTCTGAATGTGATCCGTATCCATATACCGGCATTGCGTGAGCGCCGCGAGGATATCCCGGTGCTGATGCGTTATTTTCTGGGACTGGCGGCGAAGGAGCTTGAGGTCGACGCAAAACAGGTCAGTCAGGAGGTCGAAAAGCTGCTTACGCAACTCGACTGGCCGGGTAATGTACGACAGCTCGAGAATCTGTGCCGCTGGCTCACCGTGATGGCGCCTGGTCAGGAAATACGGGTCGAGGATTTGCCTGATGAACTGACCACCCATTCCGATCATATGATGACGGCGGAGGGGGACTGGCAACCGCAATTGCGTAAATGGGTTCGCCAGCAACTCGTGGAAGGCCGCGAGCATTTACTGGATGAGGCCACACCCGCTTTTGAGCGGATCATGATTGAGACCGCACTGCAGCATACCAGCGGGCGGCGCCAGGAAGCGGCGCGGCTGCTGGGATGGGGGCGCAATACCCTGACCCGCAAACTCAAGGAACTCGGTATGCAGGAAACCGCCTGAACCGCCAGGTCAGGCTACTGCACCAAGGCTGTAGCAATCTCCGCGTTTAGTAGACGCATCATATCCGGTGTGATTCAATCGTCGTGCCAGCGGGACTGGACCGGCGATTGAATGATATTGCCTCTGGGCCGGCATACGTATTTCCACAAGCCAAACTAATCCAAGATGCATAGGGCTCAATGCGGTCTGGGCGCAGACGTAATAGGAACGACCTGATCTGTGCGGCGCTGCTGTTGCTGCAGTTGGTCGTGCTCTGGGTGCCTGCCCTTGCGCGGGCCGAAGACGCCACACCCTCTGCTACGCAAAAAGAAACGGCGCCACAGACTGAAACTCCTTCGGCGAAAGCCACTGATAAATCCGTGGCTGCTGATACTTATGTGGATCAGTTGATCGAGCCAGGACAGGACGGCAGACTGTTCGACAGTGAACTCAGGGAAGAAGAGGCTGAACCTGAAGGACGCCGTTTTCTCAGCGTTGAGTACCAGTATTACCGGGATAAACGCAGTCCCTACGATGACTGGGAAAACGGTGTGCTGCTCAACGGGCGTCGCGAAACCCTGAACTACGGGGAGTTAGATCTTTCCGGCGCCCTGCGCAAGGGAAATCAGCAATCTTTCCAGGATGATTCCGGTAACGCACAGTTTACCCTGCGACAGTATGACTTCGCGCTGAGTGAACACCGGATAATGGATAATACGGCCGGGGTGCTGCGCAGCAATGCCGATTCCATGCTCAGCAGCAGCTTCCGGATGAACCTGCCGTCGGCACTGCTGCTTGGCGCGAAAAGCCGGATATCCGGCCAGGACTCGAGCCTGGATATCAGCGCCGGGCGTATCGGCCGGCTGGGCACCGGCCAGATACAGGGATTTGATACCAGTGACGGGAAATTGTTTTCCCTGGGCTATAACCACGACCTCGGCAGCCAGTGGCGAGTCGGTACCTATGCGCTGGATCTAGAGGGTGCCGCTGACGTTCCCGACCATCAGAGCGTTGCATCGGCGTTGGAATACCGCGGCACCGATGACCGGCAAAGCTACAAGGCGCATTTACTGCTAGACAGCAAGGGGCAGAATGGCGCCTGGCTGGACGGGGATACGCGTATCAACCGTTGGCGTAACCGCTATGGGGTGTTTCGGCTCGAGCGCGATCTGTTGTGGGCTGACACGGCATTGACCAATGATCAGCAGGGAGCGTATCTCCGTTCGGAAACACGAAGCCTGCGCAACGCCTTTACTACGGGACTGGACTTTGTCGATACCAATATAAACAATGATTCAACACGCCCGGATAACTATATCTACAACGGCTTCCTGGACGACTCCTGGCGCTGGACTCATAAAATCACGATTGGCTCCACGCTGACAGTGCGTGGTAGCAGCCCGCGCAATGATGCCGCTGCTGATGAAAGCCGCGACTACGTTGTGTCAGGCTATATTTCCCGGGGATTTTCCATAGGAACTTCGCGCTTGCAGGTTTCGGCTTCACGACTTGAAGAGGGGAATGACGTCGGGAATGGCTATGGCGTCGTCTGGGATCAGGACTGGAACTTGCGTCAGGACCTGTCAGTGTCCAGCTCGCTTTCACGTGAAAATGAATCCGGGATCGATAATCAGGAAAATCGCACTTCCGCCGCCTTGCTCATGCGTTATGAAATGACTTCCAGCCTGAACTGGGATGCGGATATTTCCTATGTTCACGTGGACAGCAAACAGCTGAATACACAAAACAACCTGTTCAGCTCACTCGCCATGTACTGGCGTTTCCTCAGGGACTGGGATGCCAGTTTGCGTGTCACACTGAATCAGTTTGACAGTAATGCCGACACTAACGGAACGGATTTGGCGAATGACGAGAAAACCCTGTTGTTCAGTGTGCGCTACAGTAAATCAGGCGGCCGGCCATACGTGGTGCTCGGGCAGCAGACCGATGCACACGGCTTTGGGGACATCACGGGCCTGGTGTTTTATGACGGGAATGGTGATGGCATCCGTCAGGCGGGTGAGCCGGTGGCCAAGGATGTCGTTGTCTATCTGGACAAGCGCTATGTGGCCACTACCGACAGTGATGGCCGCTACCGGTTTGAACACATCGCCGCAGGGGAACATGACCTGAGCCTGGCGCTTGAGGAGTTACCCTTGCCATGGGGATTGCTGGATGACGCGCCGCGGAAGGTGAATGTCGATATCAGCGCCGGCAGCGAAGTGAATTTCGCCTTGCGCCGCATCGACCAATAATCGCGTTCGACCTGATTCGCTTACTCCACGCGCTGGTCTATTTCCAGTTTTCCGCCATTCCACTCGATAGTGCCCTTTAGCTGCAACGGTGTCTTGACTGGGTGTGTATTTTCACCTTTCACGGCTTGCTGCAGGGGTATTTTTCGTGTTTGACCTGGCAGTATGGGCATTGAGATGAGTTCGAATTCCAGCCGCTCGCCGGTGTTGTCCACGGCATCGAGAAACCCGGATGGG
>Ga0210073_1000243_pt1 | contig 10864 bp, 12 predicted proteins | sample Browns_ThreeSqC__2_FD_184853 | JGI IMG/M metagenome (GOLD analysis project Ga0210073, IMG submission 184853) | Wetland microbial communities from San Francisco Bay, California, USA, that impact long-term carbon sequestration - Browns_ThreeSqC_D2... | ecosystem: Environmental > Aquatic > Marine >...
GGACGGCGGCGTGCACCTGATCGCCGACGCGGACCACGTGCCGGGGGCGAGCGAGAGCCGGTTCGTGGGGAGCGTGTCGGTGACGTACAGACTCGGTACCGCCGGAGAGCTGCCGTGAAGGTCATTGCGGATTGCGGATTGCGGATTGCGGATTCGCAAGGCATCGTCGTCCCCCGACGTCGAGGCTCAGCCGCCGCGGCTGGCGACGCCAATCCGCAAGCCACAATCCGCAATCCGCAATCGCCCGGTCCGCGACCCGGACGCGGCGACCACACCGGACGGTGCTCATGATCACGGAAGCCGGCTCGTTCTCCAGAGACCGCCTCCTCGACCTGCTCGCCCGGATGGCGCAGCGGCGGGTGGTCGTCGTGGGCGACGCGATGCTCGACGTGTACTTGGCGGGCGAGGCCGACCGGCTGTCGCCCGAGGCGCCGGTGCCGGTGGTGTCGGTGCACGGGCGGCGCAACGCGCTGGGCGGCGCCGCCAACGTGGCGGCCAACGTGGCGGCGATCGGCGGCGAGTGCCGGCTCGTGGCGGTCATCGGGGACGACGCGCGCGGCGACTCGCTGCGCGGCGAGCTGGCCCAGGCGCGACTGTCGGACCGGGACCTCGTGGTCGCCGCGGCGCGGCCCACGACCTCCAAGACCCGCGTGATGGCGCGCGGCCAGCAGGTGGTGCGCATCGACGAGGAAGTGGACGAGGCGATCGGCGGACGGACCGAGGAGCAGGTGGTGGCGCGGCTCGAGGATGCGATGAAGGACGCCGACGCGCTGCTGCTCGAGGACTACAACAAGGGGGTGCTCACGCCGGTGGTGATCGCGCGGGCGCTCGAGCTGGCGCGGCGGCGCGGCATGCCGGTGGTGGTGGACCCCAAATTCAAGAACTTCTTCGCCTACCGCGGCGCCACGGTGTTCAAGCCCAATCGCCGCGAGCTCGAGCAGGCGATGGGCGCGGCGCTCGACCTGGCGCATGCCGACGCGCTCCCCGCGACGCTCGAGCGGCTCGGCGTGGACAACCTGCTGCTCACCCTCGGCCCCGACGGCATGGTGCTGGTCACGCGGGCGGGCGCGGTGACCCGCATCCCCACGATGGCGCGCGAGGTGTTCGACGTGTCGGGCGCCGGCGACACCGTCACGGCGTGGGTCGGCACCGCGCTCGCGGGCGGCGCGACGCTCGCCGAGGGCGCGCGGGTGGCGACCTACGCGGCGGGGATCGAGGTCGGCAAGGCGGGCGTCGCCACCGTGTCGCCGGCCGAGGTGATCGCGATGCACGAGGCGTACTACGATCAGATCGGGAAGCTGCGGCGCGGCGGGGCGCTGTAGGGAGCGCGGAACGCGGAACGCGGAACGCGGAACGCGGAACGGAGAGGCGACCATTCCGATGGCTGCGCTTCAGCGCTGTGTCTCGTCGGGCCCACGCTTCAGCGTGGGAACGATGAGCGTAGCTGGGCGTCCCCATGCACGCCCGGCTGAGGAAGTCGCGCTCAGGATCGTTCCCACCCTGAAGGGTGGGCCCGACACGGCACAACGCCGAGGCGTGCCCGCGCCTACTTCTTGGTGAGCGTCCCCATCCACGTGCCCGATGCGGAGCCGTCCGAGAACTGCCCGTTGCGCGTCCAGGTCCCGCCGCCCGACAGGCCGGCGAAGCGGCCGTAGCCGCCGAACACGCCCCAGTTGCCGCACAGGTCCGGGCACGCGGTGGTCGCGGCGGCGGTCATCTCCCACCACAGCGTGAAGCCGTTCTGCCCGTCCATCGCCTGCACGAAGCACGAGCCGCTCCCGGCCGCCGGCGCGCCCTTGACGACCCGGAACTGACCGACGCAGTTCCCCATGGTATTGTGCAGCGGGAACGTCGGCGCGTTGGCGAGGGTTATCTGGCGGTAGTGCTGCAGTGTCTGGACGGAGCTGTCCGGCATGACGGTGTTCGTGGCCGAGATCGTCACCGTCGTAAAGGTCCCCTGCCCGGCCTGGGCAGCGAGCGGACTGGCGAGGCCCCCAACGAGAAACGCGAGGGGGAGTACTCTGCGATGCAGCATGCTTCGCCTCCATTGGTGTCGCGCGGGAAGGCCGGTGCGCGGACGGCGACCGGTGAGACCGACCTGCGTTGGGGGGCAAGGATGGTCCGGATACGGGGCGTGCGCAAGAACTCTTGCGCTTCAGCGCTGCGCCAACAGCGTTGGAGCGATGTTGGAAGGTTGGGACCTCATGGACGCCGAGGCTTCCGGAATTGGTGGCGGATCGCCGGGGATTCGCGATCCTGACGACGCCGCGCTTGCTTGACAAGTATTGCGGATAACGCTATTCGCAATGCCGTCGGGCGCCGAGTCTCGGCGCCCCGGGGGCGGCGGGGTGAGCAGCATGAGCAGCCATCGGGTAAGTCCTTCTGGTTTCGCGATGCGTCGCGGTAACACCCGTACATCCTTCCTCAAGCTGCGCACACTCGCTGGCTCAGCCACCGAGTTCCACGTTCGTGGGGCGGGACGTCGCCTGCCCCCCGTATGAGTGAATGGCGTTCCCGGAGGGCGGCTACCTGATCGGACCGTGTTGAACAGGAGGGCACCATGGGCAACGGGTTGCTGAAGGGTGCGGGCAGAGTGGGGTGGTCCATGCTCGCGCTCGTGATGATGCTGAGCACCATGGCGCCGCCACTCGGCGCCACGGCGTCCGCGAACAAGGCGGCCGTCGCGAACCTGAGCTCGGGGCTCCGCGCCGCGTACACGACGTACGTCCGGACGACCAGCCGCGCGCTCGCCTCCCGGTCGCTCGCGATCCCGGCGTTCGCGCGCAAGTACAACCTGGCCTGCTCGGCGTGTCATACGGTGTGGCCGGAGCTGAACAACTTCGGCCAGCGCTTCCGGGACAACGGCTATCAGATGGGCAATGATCGCGATGCACCGAACTGGCGCGATCCCAGCTACTGGCCCATCGCCGTCCGCACCACGCCGCAATTCCGCGTCGAAACCACCGACCATCAGCCCATCGACCCCGCCCCGAGCGAGGCCGAGATCACGCAGGCCGGGTTCGACATCTCCGGCATCGACTTCCTGATGCTGGGCACGTTGTACAAGGACATCACGTTCGGGCTGGTGCCGACCCTGGACGCCGACGGCACCGCGGGGGTCGAGGCCGCGTTCGTCCGCTTCGACAACCTGGGCAACTCGCCCTGGGCCAACGTGAAGGTGGGCAAGTTCGAGCTGGACAATCTGCTGTCCGAGAAGCGGTTCACGTGGCTGTCGAGCAACGGCGGGTTCCTCTACGCCTATCACTACCAGCCCGCCGGCAGCGTGGACAACTACGCCTTCGGATTGGGGGACAACCAGATCGGCGCGGAGGTCTCGGGCCACTCGTTGAACAGCTACACGCGCTACAGCGTGTCCGTGCTCGCCACCGACGACGGCGAGGCGGGCCTGCCGACCGGCAAGAGCGTGGACGCCATGGTCTCGCTGAGCCAGGCGTTCGCGGCGGGCGGCGGACTGGGGCCGCAGCGGATCGGCGTGTTCGGCTATCTGGGTCACCGCCCGACGACCTTTCAGACCATCAACGGCGAGCCGATCCCGGGGACGTACGGGGATCACAAGCCGTTCTACCGCGTCGGCGCCACGGCGCAGCTCTGGCTGGGCAAGCTGGAGCTCCTCCCGCTGGTCAGTCACGCGCAGGACGACGTGGCGCTGGGCGGGGGCACGGAGAAGCCGGAGTGGAACACGGCGCTGCTCGAGGCCCATTACGTGGCGACACCCCGGCTCATGGTGCAGGGGCGCTACGAGCTGCTGCGGATGTCCCAGCAGGCCGATCCCGCGACGGAAAAGACGTTCGGCAACGCCGACGCGTTCGCGGTCGGTGTCCGCGCCTACCCGTTCATGTTCGCCCGCACCGGGATGGCGATCCATGGCGAGTTGGCGATGACGAAGACGATCGGCATGGCGCCCCTGAGCGGGACCGGTTCCGGTGAGCCCGCCTATGATCCGCTGACGGCGATCTGGAGCCGCAGCCTGCTGCTCGCCTTCGACTTCGCGTTCTGAGAGGAGCCACCCATGAGACTGCACACGCGATGGATCGCTCCGGTGTCGGCCTGGGGTGCCGTGCTCCTGTTCGTGGGCGCGACCCCTTCCCCGATGCCGGCGCAGCAGGCGCACGCCGACAACGTCACCGGGCATGCCGCTGCCGGACGGCCGCTGTACGAGCGCTACTGCGTCGGCTGTCACGGCAAGGACGGCGACGGCGCGGGGGACAACGCCCAGTGGATCGACCCCCGGCCACGGGACTTCACCCTGGCCGTGTTCAAGTGCCGCTCGACCGCCACCGGCTCGCTGCCCACCGATCAGGACCTCTACAACGCGGTCAGCCGCGGCTTCGTGTCGACGTACATGCCGCCGTGGTTCGCGCTGACGCCCCAGAACCGGATCGACGTGATCGCCTACATCAAGACGTTCTCGGCGAAGTGGAACGGCGGGCAGACGGCCACGCCGATCACGATCCCGGACGAGCCGGCGGTGAGCGCCGACGGCATCCTGCACGGACGGCAGCTGTTCCAGGATCTCCAGTGCTGGAAGTGCCACGGCCCGGCCGGGCATGGGGACGGACCGGCGGCGGCCACGTTGACCGACAGCAAGGACAATCCGATCCGTCCCTACGATTTCGTCGTCGGGTCGCGGTTCAAGTGCGGATCCACCAATCGAGACCTGTACCAGATCTTCATGACGGGACTCGACGGCACGCCGATGCCGTCGTTCGCCGACCTGATGCAACCCGGCGACGCGTGGGACCTGGTCCATTTCCTCCGGACGCTCCAGCCCCTGGCCTCACCGGAGGCCACGACCTGGCGGGCATGGCTGACCGCCCACCCCGGGGAACTGAAGCCGATCGGCCCCGAAGGGACACAGTGACGTCGACATTCCGCGGAGGGTCGTTCGAATGCGCAGCACGCTAATCGCAGCAGCAGTCCTGACGGGAGTGGTGCTGGTCGGGTCCGCCATGGTGCGGGTCGCCCCGCCGGTCCCCGCCGGCACCATCAGCGGCACGGTCACGTATACCGGGACGCCCCCGAAGATGCGGCCGATCGACATGGCCAAGGAACCCACCTGCGTCAGCCAGCACCCGACGCCGGTGATGACCGAGACCGTCGTGAGCGGCCCCAACAACACGCTCGGCTGGGTGGTGGTCTACATCTCGGCCGGTGCGGACGGCTCGACTCCGGCGACGGCGCCGGTGCGGTACGACCAGCACGGCTGCCTCTACATCCCGCACGTCGTGGTGCTGCAACCGGGCCAGCCGCTCCAGGTCACCAACAGCGACAAGGCGGCCCACAACATCCATCCCCTCGCGCGGGTGAACGCCGAGTGGAACAAGTCCCAGCCGCCGGAGACGGCGCCGATCCAGGCGTCGTTCGACAAGCCGGAGTTCATTCCGGTGAAGTGCAACATCCATCCGTGGATGCACGGGTATTTCGTCGTGCTCAATACGTCCCACCATGCGGTGACGGGCCCCGACGGGGCGTTCAGCCTGGCGGGGTTGCCGCCCGGTACCTACACCGTCACCGCGTGGCACGAACGATTCGGGACGCTGACGCAGGACGTGACCATCAGCGGCACCGAGACCAAGAGCATCAGTTTCGTCTTCAAGGCCCTGCCCTACTGAGCGGAGGGCGAACCGGTGGGCAAGCTGTTCGCGGTCGTGGTGACGGCCATCACGCTGGTATCGGCGGCCATCTTCGCCATGCACGTGTGGTGGCTGCCCCCCGACATCTCCCGGCTGGGGGCGGGGATCGACCACCAGCTGTCCGAAACAATGGTGGCCGCGGGGGTGCTGTTCGTGCTCGCCCAGCTGGCGTTGGCCGGGTTCGTGTGGCGGTCGGCCGATAGCACCCGTCCCATCCGGCGCTTCCCGGGCGGCGCCACCCCCATGGTGCTGCTGGCGACCGCCCTCGTGGGCGTGGAGATCCTGGTGCTGACCTTCGTCGGCACCAAGGTGTGGGGGCGCATCTTCCTGGCGCCGGCCGCCCCGGGCGCGCTCCACGTCGACGTGCAGGCCGAGCAATTCGCGTTCTACTTCCGGTATGCGGGGCCCGACGGGACCTTCGGCGGCGCGCACCCGGAGATGATCGACGAGGCCGCCACGAACTTCTTCGGCCTCGACCCGGCCAACGACACGACCGCCCGCGACGACGTCGTCGCGGCGACGCTGGCGATCCCGGTCAACCGGGAGGTCGCGCTCACCCTCCGCGCCAAGGACGTGAGCCATGCCTTCTACGTCCCCGACCTGCGGATCCAGCAGGATTTCGTACCCGGCCTGGTCGTTCCCCTGCATTTCACCGCGACGCAGACGGGGAAGTTCGAGATCGTGTGCACGCAGCTGTGCGGCCTCGGGCATTACAACATGCGGGCGTACGTCGAGGTGATGACGCCCGAAGCGTTCGATCAATGGCTGATCGACCAGGCGCCCTAGTCACCCGTCTCGTGTGAGGCCCGATCCGATGCCTGAACGTCCGGCGAACCCCGGGGGACACGCGCCCGAAGCCGTCGAGCGGGTGCCAGCGCACGGACACGCCGCCCCGCGGGGCTTCCTGCGGACGCACGTCTTCAGCGTCGATCACAAGGTGATCGGGAAACAGTACCTCGATCTGGCGCTGTTGGCCGTGGTCATCGGCATGGTGCTGTCCTGGCTGATGCGGCTGCATCTCGGGTGGCCCAAGGCGGCCATCCCCGGGCTCGGCGCGCTCTCGGCCGGGGGCGCGCCGGGTGGCGTCATGACGCCCGAGTACTACCTGTCCCTCATGACGATGCACGGCACGATCATGGTGTTCTTCGTGCTGACGACGGCGCCGTTCGCCGGGTTCGGCAACTTCCTGCTGCCCATCCAGGTCGGCGCCGAGGACATGGCGTTCCCGCGGCTCAACATGATGTCGTTCTGGGTGACGTTCCTGGCGTTCCTCGTGCTGATCGCCGCCTTCTTCGTCCCGGAAGGACCGCCGCTGTCCGGGTGGACCGCGTACGCGCCGCTCAGCGCCGTCGGCCGGGACGCAGGGCCGGGTCAGGGGCTGGGGCAGACCCTCTGGGCCGCCTCGATCGGCATCTTCTGCATCGGCCAGCTGCTGGGCTCGCTCAACTTCATCACGACGACGCTCGACCTGCGCGCCAAGGGCATGTCGCTGGCCCGGATGCCCTTCTCGACCTGGGCCTGGTTCACCACGTCGATCATCGGGCTGATCGCGTTCTCGGTGCTGCTGCCGGCGTGCGTGCTGCTGATCCTCGACCGGGTGGCGGGCACCAGCTTCTTCGTGCCGGCGGGCCTGGTGATCAGCGATCGCCTGCAGCCGCACGCCGGCGGATCGCCGCTCCTGTGGCAGCACCTGTTCTGGTTCTTCGGGCATCCCGAAGTGTACATCGCCATCCTGCCGGGCTTCGGCATCGTCTCCCACATCCTGCCGGCGTTCACCCGCAAGCCGCTGCTCGGCCCGCGGGTGGTCATCGCCTGCTTCATCGCGATCGGGTTCCTGAGCTACGCCGTGTGGGGCCATCACATGTTCGTGAGCGGCATGAACCCGTTCTCCGCGACGCTGTTCTCGGTGCCGACGCTCGTCATCACGATCCCGGCGACGATCGTGACGCTGCTGTGGATCGGATCGGTGTACGGGGCCCGGCTGCGGCTCACCACGGCGGCGCTGTTCTGTCTCGGGTTCGTGTCCGTCTTCGTGAGCGGCGGGATCAGCGGCTTTTTCCTGGCGCAGCCGTCGATCGACATCTACCTGCACGCCACCTACTTCGTCGTCGCGCACTTCCATTTCGTGATGGGCGTCGCGGCCATGTTCGGCATCTTCGCCGGGGCGTACTTCTGGTTCCCGAAGATCTACGGGCGCATGATGAACGAGCGGCTCGGCAAGTGGCACTTCGCCCTCACCTTCATCGGCGTCTACTGCATCTTCATGCCGATGCACTACCTCGGGCTGGCCGGCAACGTGCGGCGCTACTCGGAGTTCACCGACGATTACCTGCAGCCGCTGATCCCGTTGCATCGCTTCATCACCATCGCCGCGCTGTTCACCGGCGCCGTCCAGCTGCTGTTCTTCGTCAACCTGTTCTGGAGCCGCTTCCGCGGACCCCGGGCATCGGCGAATCCGTGGGAGGCCACGTCGCTCGAATGGTCCACCAGCTCCCCGCCGCCGGTGGACAACTTCGGCGGCCGGCGCCCGGTGGTGGAGCACGGCCCGAACGAGTACGGCGTCTCGGGCCCGACGGGCGACTACCTGATGCAGGCGGCGCCGGAAAGCGGACGGCCAACGTGAGCGCGCCCGCGGCGGCCCCGCTCGCCCCCGTGTCGCCCGCGCGGACCGGCGTCTGGATCGGCATCGCGGCCATCGTCATGTCGTTCGCCGCCTTCACCAGCGCGCTCATCGTGCGCCAGGGCGCCGGCCCCGAGTGGCAGCACGTGCGGCTGCCCCCGATCCTGTTCGCCAACACGCTGGTGCTGCTGGTCAGCAGCGCCACGCTGGAGCGATCCCGGTCCCGCGGCGCCCGCGTGGAGACGGCGCTCCCCTGGCTCTACCTCACGCTGGGCCTGGGACTGGCATTCCTCGGCGGGCAGATCGCGGCCTGGCGCAGCCTCGCCGAGCAGGGCCTGGGGCTGGCCTCGAGCGCCAACAGTGCGTTCTTCTACCTGTTCACCGCGGCGCACGGACTGCACCTGCTGGGGGGCCTGGGCGGCCTGACCTACGCCCTGCGGCGGCTGCAGCGGAGTCGCGACCCGGCGGCGCGGCACGTGCTGGGAACGGCGGCCGTCTACTGGCACTTCATGGACGGACTGTGGCTGTACCTGCTGGTGCTCCTCGTACTGCGCGTCTAGTCGCCGTCAGGAGGTGACGTGGGCTCGTCCGACGTGATCGCGACACCGGGACATGGCGCGGGCGCCGAGGCGTCGCCGTACGGCATTCCATCCCGCAAGCTCGCCATCTGGCTCTTCATCCTTGCGGACGCCGCCACCTTCGGGGCGATCCTGTTCGCGTACGGCTATCTCCGCGTCGGCAGCTCCGACTGGACTCGGCCCTTCGCGTTCTGGCCGTCCATCGCCAATGGCATCGCGATGACGGTCATCCTGTTGACCAGCAGCCTCACCATGATCGTCGCCGTCCGCGCCGCCGCGGCGGGGCGCACGGCCGCGGCGGTCCGCTGGCTCGGGTCGAGCGCGCTCCTCGGCGGTCTCTTCGCCGCCCTGCATCTCCGCGAGTGGTTCAGCATGATCCACGAGGGCTGGCGGCCCTCCACCAATCCGCTGGGCGGCTCACCGCTGTTCGGCGCCACGTTCTTCGGCATCACCGGGTTGCACCTGCTGCACGTGGTGGGTGGCGTCGTCGTCATCGCGGTCGTCGCGATCGCCCTGCGACGCGGCCGGCTGCACGCCGGTCACGTCGAAACGGCCGGACTGTACTGGCATTTCGTCGACCTGGTGTGGATGTTCGTCTTTCCGCTCGTCTACCTGATGAACGCGCGCTGACGCGGGAACGCGTCGCCCGAAGGGACCACGCATGGACGCAACGCGAACGCACCCCGAGCCTCGCCTGGCCCTGTACGTCGCGGTCTGGGCGGGGCTGCTGCTGATCGTGGCGGCCGAGGTGGGACTGACCTACGTGCATCTGCCGGTCGGGACCCGGCTGGCCGGGTTGCTCGCGCTGGCGTGCGTCGAAGCGGGACTGGGTCTGCTGTACTTCATGCACCTGCGGTTCGAGCGCGCCATCCTGTTCTGGAGCCTCGTCCCCACGCTGCTGTTCGTCCTGTTGCTGCTGGACCATCTCTGGCCGGACGCGCTCCGCCTGCAGCACTTGCGGCCGCCGACCCCCTAGCCCGCGCGCGCGCCGGAGAGACGCATCGTGACGCAGCACTCCATCACCGCCATGCTGAGCGGCATGGTCATCCTCGTCCTGCCCGCGTTCCTGATCGTCAGCGGGATCGCGATCGTGGCCTATCGCCGGCGCAACCGGAGTACGCAGGACTAGCCGCCTACTTCTTGGTGAGCGTCCCCGTCCACGTACCCGATGCGGAGCCGTCCGACGCTTGCGCTTCAGCGCTGCACACTCTCCAACGCCGAAGCGTGGAACGTCACGGAATCCGCAGTCGCAGTCCGAGGCGCAGCTGGCGCTCGCCGCGCGGCTGCCAGAACGCCGACCCGCGAGGCTGGGCGTAGCGGAGCTCCCAGCGGACCGACCCCGAGCCGATCAGCGCGCCCACAGCCGCACCGACGCCCGTGCCCGCAAGGGTCAATCCCGCCACCAAGCCCCAGTAGTCGCATCCGGAGCCTTCACCCACGCCGAAGCAAACCCAGGTCCAGAAGAGGGCAGAAGGGAGGCCGAGCGCGATGCCGCCGATCCAGGCGCCCGTGCCCGCCTTGGTGTGGCGCAGCCAGAGTGAATCGATCGCCGCCACGGTGATGGACGAGTCGGCCGCGGCGAGTCGGAGTCCCGCGGGATCGGTGGTGGGTCGCGCGACGCGCGCTTCCAGCAGCTGGCCGGCGACGGTGCGCAGCCGGACTCGCTGGCCCGCCTTGAGGCCCCGGAGCTGGGGCGGCAACGAGTCCTGACCGGGGAGCGCGGCCGGGAGGATCGCCAGGGCCACCAGGGACAGGAGGATGAAGCTGACAGCACGCATGGCGACCCCCGACACATCGGTGAGCCTGCCGTACGGCGGCGTGGGGTCCCGGCGGCGGGTGGCGGTCGCACGACTGCAGCGTCACTCGGAGGGCGGGGCGGCGCGGCGCCCGAAGAACTCGAGAGAACCTATCCCTATTCCCCGCCGCCGCCAGTCGCGGATCCGTGCCCTCGCCCTCGCGGACTTCGCCGGGAGACGCCACATTCTCCCCCAGCCTACCGGCCACATCCGAAC
>Ga0210073_1000245_pt1 | contig 10836 bp, 8 predicted proteins | sample Browns_ThreeSqC__2_FD_184853 | JGI IMG/M metagenome (GOLD analysis project Ga0210073, IMG submission 184853) | Wetland microbial communities from San Francisco Bay, California, USA, that impact long-term carbon sequestration - Browns_ThreeSqC_D2... | ecosystem: Environmental > Aquatic > Marine >...
CGCGGAGCACGGAATCCCTTCCGACCTGGGGACGGTCGTGCTCGTCGAGGGGGGGCGCGCCTTCACGAGATCGGCGGCCGCCCTGCGGATCGCCCGGGGCCTGCGTGCTCCGTGGCCGCTCCTCGCGGCGCTCCTCGCCGTCCCTCGTCCCCTCCGTGATGCCGTGTACGACTTCGTGGCGCGGCGGCGCTATCGCTGGTTCGGCTTGCGGGAGGCGTGCCGCGTACCGACGCCCGAGCTCAGGAGCCGGTTCCTGTAGCCCCCGCCCGCCGTCCGAGGAGCCGCACCGGGTGGCCCTCGAAGGTGCCCTCCCAGAGCACCTCCGAGAGCTCCGCCCGGAGGCGCTTCCAGAGGAGCGACGCCTCGAAGAGCTCGAGGTCGTCGGGGGTGAGGTGGAAGAGCGACGTGGAGGCGACCACCACGAGCTTCTTGCCCCGGATCGCGCCGACGACGTCGAGCAGCGTGTGCGGGGTGAGCAGCTCGGTCTCGTTCACGACGAGGCCTTCCCGGGTCCCGTGGCCGCTGTACTGGACGAACGTGTGCGTGCCCGTGTCGGCCGCGGCGGCGCGGCGGTCGAGCGACTCGAGGATGGCCGAGAGCTGAATGACCTCGATCGTGCGACTGTGGCCCTCGGGGACGTCCGCCGGCCGGACGCCGTGGACCTCGGTCTGGTAGCCGCGCCGGTGCAGCTCCCGCGCGACGCGGACCACGCTCGTGTAGAAGACGCGGCGCGCGTGCTCACGGGTGTCGAACCCGGCGATCCCCAGGTACCACTCGGGCCGCGCCACTTCGGCGAGCACCGGCGAGGCCACGGCCTCCCAGCCTGCCAGGGCCGCGGGCGATTCGCCGACCAGGAACGTATCGACACCCATGGCGATGCTGTCCCCATCCGCCAGCGGGTAGCGGATGCCGGGCTCGAGCCGCCATCCGTTCTTGTACGTGCTGTTCAGGCTGTTCAGGTCCTGGATGGTGTACCGCCGGTCGTCGCAGCGGATCCCGACGTGGTTCCGGGACATGTACGGCGACCCATCGATGTCGATGACCAGCTCCAGCCCGGCGAAGTCCGGCGGCTTGGGGCGGTCCGTGTACCAGGTCGTGGGGTCGCGTCGCTCCCCGCGGCCGCGGCCGATCTGGGTGTTCCCCTCGAGCGTGATCACCTGCCCGCCGTTGTGTCGCAGGAACAGCCGGTCCATGCGCGATAACCTACCCCTCGTGGGTGCGGGGGACAGCCGTCCCCGCGCCGATGCTGTTATCTTCGACCCAGCGGGGCGGTAGCTCAGCTGGGAGAGCACCTGGTTTGCAACCAGGGGGTCAGGGGTTCGAATCCCCTCCGCTCCATTGATACGGCCCGCCGGGCCCGGTCCGCCGCCACCGCCCCCGCCTGCCCTCACGTGCCGATGCTCGTCACCGTCGACCGGGCGCACGATCGCCGGGGGCCGTCAAGCGGACGGCAAGTGGTCGGGGGCGGGAACCCGCCCGGCGCCGGGCGGCGTTCCCCCACGTGGCCACGTCGTGCGGATACCCACACCGGAGGACCTCTGCCGTGAACCTGATATCGCTCCCTTCCCGCGCCGTCGCCGCGGCCGGCCTCGCGCTTGTGCTCGCTTCGTGCGGCGGCGGCGCGGCGGCGTCCCGGGCTGCGGCGGATTCGCTGCTCGCCCAGGTCGAGGCCGAGCGGACCCTGACCGCCACCCACCTGACGCGATTCGACTCGCTCGATTTCGACGTGTTCACCAACCAGAAGTGGGACCGGCTCTCCGAGAGTCACAGCGCCGACATCGTGGTGCACTGGCCGGACGGGCACTCGACCACCGGGATCGAGCGGCACATCGAGGATCTCAAGGCGATGTTCGTCTACGCCCCCGACACGAAGATCGCAGCGCACCCGATCCGCTTCGGCTCGGGTGAGTGGACCGCCGTCACCGGAGTGCTGACGGGCACGTTCTCGCAGCCGATGCCGATCGGCGGCGGCAAGTCCATCCCGCCCACCGGCAAGCGCTTCTCGATCCCGATGGCGACGATCGGGCGCTGGAAGGACGGGGTGATGGTCGAAGAGTTCCTGTTCTGGGACAACCAGACCTTCATGAAGCAGATCGGCCTGGCGCCCTGAGCGGTCCGACGTCGCCATGGACGACGCCCGCGCCCTGTTGCGCCACACCCTCGCCACGCTCGCCTACCGCGCGGCCAAGACGCTGCGCGGCGCGCCGCCGACGTTCGCCGATTTCCACGCGGGACCCGGGAGCCGCACGCCGGTCCAGATCCTGGCGCACATGGGCGATCTACTGGATTGGGCGCTGCACCTCGCCCAGGGACACCACCTCTGGCAGGACGCTCCCCCGCGCCCGTGGGATGACGAAGTGGCGCGGTTCTTCGCCGCCCTGCGCGCCTGCGACGACTTCCTCGCCTCGGACGAGCGACTCGGCTTCCTGCCCGGGCGGCTGTTCCAGGGCCCGGTCGCCGACGCCCTGTGGCACGCCGGGCAGCTCGCGATGCTGCGGCGCATGGCGGGGGCGCCGATCCGCGGCGAGAACTACTTCAAGGCCGACATCGAGGTCGGGCGGGTGGGGCCGGACCAGGCGGCGCCGCGCCGGGAGTTCGACTGACGCTGCAGCGGGTCCGCGGCGCTCCGGTGCCGGATGGAACCTTGGAACCGGCAGCGGCGTAGGCAGGGTATGAAGGATCTCACGGGCCGACTCCAGGCGGCCCTGGGCGACGCCTACGAGGTGCTGCACGAGCTGCCGCCGGGGGGGATGAGCCGGCTGTTCCTCGCGAACGAGTCGTCGCTCGAGCGCCTGGTCGTGGTCAAGCTCCTTCCCCCGGAGTACGCGAGCGATATCAGCGCCGCGCGCTTCGAGCAGGAGATCCAGGTAGCGGCCCACCTGCAGCACCCGAACATCATCCCGGTGCTGGCCGCCGGCGCCGCCGACGATCTGCTGTACTACGTGATGCCCTTCGTCCCGGGTGAGTCCCTGCGCCAGCGGCTCGACCGGCACGGGCGCCTCCCCGTGGGCGAGGCGGTGCGCATCGTGACCGAGATCGCCGACGCCCTGGCGTACGCGCACGCCCGCGGCGTGATCCACCGGGACATCAAGCCCGACAACATCCTGCTGGTCGAGAACCACGCCGTGCTGACCGACTTCGGCGTGGCGCGCGCCATCGCCGAGGCGGTGAGTGGCCGCCACCTCACCCAGGCCGGCATGGTCGTGGGGACGCCGGACTACATGGCGCCCGAGCAGGCGGCCGGCGACACGCAGGTGGACGCGCGGGTCGACGTGTACGCCCTGGCGCTGGTGGGGTACGAGATGCTGGCGGGCCGGCTGCCGTTCGAGGGCACGACGGCGCGGGCCGTCATGGCGGCGCGCCTGGCGGGAGACCCCCGCCCGCTCGACAAGCTCCGGGCGGACACGCCGCGCCGCGTGTCGAGCGTGCTGATGCGCGCCCTGGTGCGGGCCCCCGAGGCGCGCCTCGCGAGCGCGGCGGCGCTGCGCGATGCGCTCACCGGGGCGGTGCCGGTCGGCGTGCCCCGGGCGTGGCAGCGCGCCGCCGCCGTGACGGCTCTGGGCGTCGCGGTGCTCGGCGGCGGGGGATACCTGGCGCGGGCGGCGCGCCCCTCCGCGCTCGATCCCGATCTCGTCGTGGTCGCACCGTTCGACCTGCTGGCCCCCGAGCTCGATCCCGTGTGGAGCGAGGGACTGGTGGACATCCTGTCCCGCAACCTCGACGGGGCGGGTCCGCTGCGCACGGTCTCGCCGACCGTGGTCGTGCGAAAATGGCACGGGCGCGCCGATCCGGTGGCCGCCGCCGATCTGGGCCGGGCGACGGGCGCGCAGCTCGCCGTCTTCGGGCAGCTGGTGGCGAGCGGGCGGGATTCGGTGCGGCTCACCGCCACGCTGCTCGACGTGCGCAGCGGGCGGACGCTGGGCGACGTCGAGCAGCACGACGCGGTGGATCGGGTGGACCGGCTGGCCGATTCGGTGACGGTCGCGCTGCTGCGCGCGCTGGAGCGGACGCGTCCCATCGGCGCGGGCCGGATCGCGTCGGTCGGCTCCGCCTCGCTCGTCGCGCTCAAGTCGTTCCTGCAGGGCGAGCAGTACCTGCGGCGGTCCGCCTGGGATTCGGCGATCGCCAACTACGAGCGCGCCGCCGCCCAGGACCCGGGGTTCGCGCTGGCCTACAACCGGCTGAGCCTCGCCCTCGGCTGGGTGCGGTCGGGCGCCGACTCCCTGTCGCGGGCGTATGGCGAACGCGCCGGCGCGCTCAACCACGGCTTGGCGCCGCGGGACAGCCTGCTCCTCGCCGCCGACTCGCTGCGCTCGGTGCTGTTCGGGTCGGGCGACCCGGCCTACTGGCCGCGGGCGCATCGCATGTTCGCCACTCTCGAGGAGGCGGTGCGGCGCTATCCCGCCGATCCCTCGGTGTGGTACAACCTCGCCGAGGCCTACCACCACTTCGGCTTCGGGCCGGGGCTCGACGTGCCGATCGAGCGGACGCGCCTGACGTTCGATCGCGCCATCGCGCTGGACAGTGCCTTCGCGCCGTCCTACATCCATCAGGTGGAGCTGGCGCTCAACGCCGGGGACCCGGGATCGGCGCAGCGCTACGCCCGCGCCTACCTCGGCCTCGAGGCCACCGACATCAGCGCGGGCGCGATCCGCCTGGTCGCGATGCTCCTCGATCAGCCCAACGGGAACCTGCGGGCGATGCTGGACACCGTGCACGCGGACGTGCTGGCGCACGTCGTGTGGTCGATGATCGGGCGCTGGACGGACACGACGGAGTGGGCCGTGCGGCTGGCGCGGGAGTTCTCGCCCGAGCGCGTCGCGGAGAACCCCGTCTATCGCGACGCCCAGTGGATCCGGATGACGCGGGCGATGACGCTCGCGTACCGCGGCCACCTCGCCGCTGCGCGCAGCGCCATCGGCACGGAGGCCGGGAGCGCCTGGGATCTCGTCCCGATCGCCCTGCTCGGCGGCGTGCCGCCGGACACGGCGCGCGCCGTCTTCGGGGCCTGGCTCGCCGAGGATCCGATGCGGGCGCATCCGCTGCTGCCCTGGTTCGCCGCCCTGGGCGACACGGCACCGATCCGCCGGTTCACCGCCTTCGCCGAGTCGCTCGCCCTGGTGGCGGGGTCCCCTGTCGCGGCGGTGCGGGCCCGGTACGCGTCCGGCGTCGGCGCCGCCTACCTGGCGCTCGCCGCGGGCGACACGGCACGCGCGCTGCGCCGCTTCGCGGCCGTGCCCGACACGCTGTGCATCTCCTGCGGCGCCGACCGCCTCACCGAGGCGCGCCTGCTCGCGGCGGCGGGCCGCCTGCGCGAAGCGGACGCGCTCCTCGGCCCGCGGCTGGCGCGCATGCCGCAGGTCCTCGAGCCCCTCGTGGCGCTCGAGCGGGGACGCGTGCGCGAGGGCCTCGGCGATCGCGAGGGCGCCCGGGCGGCGTTCGCGTTCGTGGCGTCGGTGTGGCGCCGAGCCGATCCCGTGCTGCAGCCTTACGTCGACGAAGCGACGGCCGCGCTGTTGCGGCTGGGCGCGGAGCCGCGCTGACCCGTCACCCGGAGTGCCGATGAGCGACCCCCGGTATCCGATCGGCCCGTTCGTCACCCCCGCCTCGCTCACGTCGGCCGAGCGCGCCGCGGCCATCGAGCAGATCGCCTGGGTGCCGCCGGCCCTGCGGCGCGCCGTCCAGGGACTCGACGAGAGCCGGCTCGCGACGCCGTACCGCGAGGGCGGCTGGACGGTGCGTCAGGTGGTCCATCACGTCCCGGACAGCCACCTCAACGCCTACGTCCGCTTCAAGCTGGCGCTGACCGAAGAGCGCCCGACGATCAAGCCCTACGACCAGGCACGCTGGGCGGACTTGGCGGACGTCGCCGCGGTGCCGGTGGACGTGTCCCTCACGCTGCTCACGGCACTGCACGCGCGCTGGGTCGCGCTGCTGCGCGCGATGTCCGACGCGGATTTCACGCGCTCGTTCGTGCACCCCGAGATGGGTCGCACGCTCACGCTCGACCAGACCCTGGCCCTGTACGCGTGGCACGGACGGCACCACACCGCCCACATCACGGCCCTGCGCGAGCGGATGGGATGGTGAGGCTATGGCTGCGCGGCCGGGCACCGGTCCTGTTATCTTGGGGCGCGCGCTGACCGATCACCGAACCTGGAGGAGCACGCGATGGGCAAAGGCGACAAGCGCACCCGGCGGGGCAAGATCTACCGGGGCTCGTACGGCAAGACGCGGCCGCGCCGCAAGAAGAAGCCGGTGGCGAAGCCCGAGGAGCAGAAGGCGGCGGGATGATGCGAACAGGGCCCGGGTGATCGCCCGGGCCCTGTCGTCTGGTCAGCCGATCGCGCTGTCGTAGCGCTGCTGGACCGCGGACCAGTTGACCACGTTCCACCACGCCCCGACGTAGTCGGGACGGCGGTTCTGGTACTTCAGGTAGTACGCGTGCTCCCACACGTCGATCCCGAGGATCGGCGTCTTGCCTTCCATCACCGGGCTGTCCTGGTTCGGTGTGCTGTACACCTCGAGCGTGCCGCCGTGCAGGGCGAGCCACGCCCAGCCCGAGCCGAAGCGGCCGACCGCCGCCTGCGCCACCAGCTCCTTGAACTTGTCGAACCCGCCGAAGGTCTTCGTGATGGCGTCGCCCAGCGTGCCCGCGGGCGGCCCACCGCCGCCCGGGCCCATGATCGTCCAGAACAGCGAGTGGTTGTGGTGCCCGCCGCCGTTGTTGCGCACGGCGGCCCGGATGTCGTCCGGCAGGTCGTTCAGGCTGCGCAGCAGATGGTCGAGGGTCCGCTGGTGCAGCTCGGGGTGGCGGTCGAGGGCCGCGTTGAGGTTGTTGACGTAGGCCTGATGGTGCTTGCCGTGGTGGATCTCCATCGTGCGCGCGTCGATGTGGGGCTCGAGCGCCGCGAAGGCGTACGGCAGGGGCGGCAGGGTATGGGGCATGAACGGTCGCTCCGGGTCAGTGGTCCGATGATACGTCAGTATCGCCAGCGCGCGCGGCTGGCGCAACGCGCCGATTGCGGCCTCGCTCGCCGGGGGCGACATTAGGCTCGTGTCCGCCAGGCTCCCGCCGCGTCCCGACAAGTGGTACCTCGGGAACGGCGACGGCCTCCTCTGGGCGCCGCCGTTCCCGCAGTGGCTCGAGGCCGCGGGGTTCTGGGACGAGGCCCACCTGTACCAGTACGCCGTCCGCCCGCTGTTCACGGTGAGCCTCGTCGCGGACGGCGCGCCGCTCCCGACCCGCCCCTCCCGCCGGTCCTGGCGTCCGGGCGTGCTGACCCTCGCGCACATCGCCGGACCGTTGCGGGCGACGGAGACCCGCGCCGTGGTCGGGGGCGCCCTCGTGTCGGAGTGGGCGCTCGCCAACCGCGGGCGCCGGCCGGTGGTGGTCGACGCCGTGGCGTGGACGGCGGTGGACGGCGAGGCCCTGCGGCGTGACGTGCGCGCGGACGGTGGAGCGCTGGCCTGGGATCTGGCGGTGCGCGACCGGCAGGGACACGAAGCCCTGATCGCACACCGGCTCGCGCTCACCCCGGCGGCGCAGTCGGTGGCGGCGGTCCGGGCCGAGGCGTCGAGCCCGACGCTCCCCCCGCGCTTCGACCTGACGCCGTTCTACGATGGCTGGCGGCGGTCCGGCCGGCTCGACGGGCGGCTCGCGCTCGCGGGGATCGCCGAGCGCGGCCTGGTGTTCGTCGCCCTGCAGCGCCGCGTGCGCGTGCCCCCCGGAGGCGTCGCGCGCTTCTCGGTGAGCCTGGCCCTGGCCCTCGCGGCGGAACAACGTCCGTCTCGTCCGTCTCGTCCGTCCCGTCCGTCCGTGGCGGGGGCTCGCGCGTCCTGGGACCGCTTCTTCGCCTCCGTCCCCTCCTTCCGCTGCTCGGACCCGTATCTCGAGCGGCACTGGTGGCACCGCTGGTACGGTCTGCGCCTCAACGGCCTCACGCCGGGGGCGCCGAACTACCGGTACCCGACGGTGTGCGAGGGGCCAGCGTACTTTCACGTCCCGATCACCTACAGCGCGCAGTGCCACCTGCGCGAGCTGCGCTGGTACGGCGATCCCGACTGGGCCCGCGGCGTGCTGCGCACCTTCCTCGATCACCAGCAGGCCGATGGGTCGTTCCACGGGCGGATCTACGCGGACCATCTCGTGGGCACGGATTTCTACCACGCCGACTGGGGCGGGACCCTCCTGGCACTCGATGCGGTGCACCCCGACGCGGCGTTCCGCGCAGAGGTGTATCCGGGCCTGGCCCGCTACGCGACGTGGCTCGCGGAGAGTCGCGACGGCGATGGCACGGGGATGATCGACATCGTCAATCACTACGAGACTGGCCAGGAATACATGTCGCGCTATCAGGCCGTCGACCCGATGGCCGACCGGCGCGGGTGGCAGGGCGGCGTGCCGCTCAAGGGCATCGACGTCACCGTCTATGCCTACCGCCTGTTCCGCGCGCTCGAGCATCTGGCGGCGGAGGTCCGGCCGGAGGAAGCGGACGCGTGGCGCCGCCAGGCCGAGGCGACCGCTCGGGCGATCCGCGCGCGCATGTGGGACGCCGCCGCCGGGATGTTCTCGGACGTCGACCCGGCGACCGGGTCCCGCACCGGGGTGAAGGCCGCGGTCTGCTTCTATCCGTATCTCACCGACCTGGTGGACGCCCCCCAGGTGGCGGCATTGGGCCGCCACCTGTTCGACCGGCGCGAGTTCTGGACGCCCTATCCGGTGCCCTCCTCCAGCGTGGACGACCCGCTGTTCGATCCCGACGCCCGGTGGCGCGGCCGGCGGCACAACTGTCCGTGGAACGGGCGGGTGTGGCCGATGACCAACGCGCACGTCATCGAAGCCCTCGCCCGGGTGGTGCGCGCCCATCGGCCGGACTGGGCGCCGCGCCTCGGCCAGCTGCTCGGGCGCTTCGCGCGCATGATGACCTTCGGCGGGGACGCCGACCGCCCCAACGGTTTCGAGCACTATCATCCGTTCACGGGACGCGCCTGCGAGTACCGCGGCATCGACGACTACCAGCACTCCTGGCTGAACGACCTGATCGTCTCGCACGTGATGGGAGTGCAACCGCACGGCGCGACCGGCGTGACGATCCATCCCCTGCGCCTGCGTGTGTCACGGGCGGCGCTGGATGGCGTCACGGTGGCCGGGCACCGCCTCACGGTGCGCCTCCTCGGGCCACGCTTCTCGCTGTCGGTCGACGGGCGGCGCGCGGGCACCGGACGCGTCGGCGAGCCCCTGACGGTCGCCTTCTAGTGCGTCGCGTCGGCTTCCTGGGCGTCGGCCCCGATGCACCGGCGGCGTGGCAGTGGCTCGCGACCCTCGACGGCGTGGTGGCCGCGCGCCTCGATCTCGAGGCGTTCGCGCGCGGCGCGGAGCCGCTGCGAGACGTCGAGGTCTGCTGGGTGCACGCCACGGAGGAGCCTCCGCCGCTGCCCCGCGATGCCGTGCGCGCGTGGCTCGAGCGGGGCGGGCGGCTGCTGCTCACGCAGCGCGCCGCGGCGCGGGTCGTGGCCCTGGGGCTCGAGCCGGACGGGCCCAACGACGTCGTCACGCGCGCCTGGCGGCACGCGGACGACGAGCTGTGGTTCCTCGAGCTGCGCGACTACCGCGCCTTCCCGCACGTCCGCGGCATCGCCGGGCACGGGCCGCACCCGCTGTTCGCGGGGTTGGGGCAGGGGACCTACGTGTGGGCGCCCGCGGAAGGCGAGCGGTACGCCCAGGCGACCTATGCCCGGGGCCGCCGTCCCGCTACCGGGGCGGTGGTCGGCTGCGAGCGCTCCTACATCCACCTCAACGCGGACCGCGTGGTGGCGTGGGAGTACGCCGTGGGCGGTGGGGGGGTGCTGTGCATCGGGGCGTTCGTGGTGCTGGGGGCTCCGGACGCACGGCTCGGGCTGCAGCTGCGGGTCCTGCTCGCGAACGCGCTCGCCGGCGCCGCGATCCCGCACGCCACGCGGGCGGGACCCGTTGCGGTCTGGCCGGCGCCGGGCCGCGCGGCACTCCCCGACGAGTCGCTGTCCGTCCCCGCGGCGCCGGGCTTCGACGGCACGTTGCCGGGGCTCGACTCGGACCTGCACGCCGAATCGCGCGCCCTGGAAGACGCCCCCTGGTCGCTCGCCGGCCGGCGCGCGCTCGTCACCGGCGGCGAGCAGGCGGGGGTCCGGGAGGTCTGGGTGCACCCGCACCGCGTCCTCGCGGGGCTCGCCGTGACCATCGGGGGCGAGGCACCGCTGGGGGTGCGCGACGCGCAGGTCGCGCCCGCCGTGGTGCAGCGGCACCTCGTCAGCCGCCGGCGCATCGTCGAGGAGACCGTCACCACGGCGCTCGAGCAGCCGGTGGTGCTCCTCGAATACCGCGCGGAGAAGGTGGGGCGCGCGCGCGGCATGCGCGTCGCGGCGGAGCTCGACCTCGCGTGGACCACCGACCTGCGGCGGACGTGGCCGTACGACGCCGCGGCCGGCGGTGACCTGCGCTGGCGGGTCGGGAACGACGGCCTGACCCTCCTCGTGACGAACGCCGCCGGGGCCGTGGCGCTGTTCGCCGCCGATCGGCGGGTGGAGTGGGACGTGCGCGCGGTGGCGGGGCGCGCAGGCGTGGCGGTCCGGGTGCGGACCGCGCTCGAGGAGCCGTTGCGGCTCGGCATCGTGTCCGGCGGCTCCCGCGCCGAGCTCGACACCGCGCTGCACGCGTGGGGCCGGCTGGGCGTGCGCGGCTTCGCGGAACGGCGCGTCCGCCACGAGCGCGAGGTGCGCGAGGGCGGCGTGCGCCTCCGCTCCCCCGACACCGCGCTCAACCGCGCGCTCGAATGGGCCAAAGTGCGGCTCGATGCG
>Ga0210073_1000246_pt1 | contig 10831 bp, 9 predicted proteins | sample Browns_ThreeSqC__2_FD_184853 | JGI IMG/M metagenome (GOLD analysis project Ga0210073, IMG submission 184853) | Wetland microbial communities from San Francisco Bay, California, USA, that impact long-term carbon sequestration - Browns_ThreeSqC_D2... | ecosystem: Environmental > Aquatic > Marine >...
TTGCGGATCGCGTCGGCGGTGGCCGCCGTGGATCGCACGGCCGCGGCGGCCGCGGGCGGGGCGCCCAGGGCGATGTCGCGCTCGACGTTGCGACGGAAGGCGAGGTAGTCGTCGTCCGCCGTGGTGGCGGCGAGCGCCAGCACCGCGGCGGCGGCGGTGTCGGCCGGGACGCCGGTGGCCACCAGGTCCGCGAGCACGCCGAGCGGTACCACCAGCGACTGGCGCGGCCGGCGGGCACGCAGGGCGGTGAGGTCGCCCGACCGGGCGCCGGCGTACAGGGCGGCGGCGCCGGCGTCGATCTCCGGGCCGGTGGCGGCCGGGCCGAGGGCGGACCGCGCCGTCCCGAGATCGCGGGCCAACCGGCGCACGGCGGCCACGACGCGGTCGCCGGCCGCACGCTTGCTGGTGCCCTCGAGCGCGCGCTGGACGAGCGGCTCAGTGGGAAGGCCCGCGGCGCGCGCCGAGTCGACGAGCGCCACGATGACCGGCCGCACGGCCGGATCGAGGCGCGCCAGACGCGGATCGCCGGCCTGGGCCCGGAGTGGGGCCGCGCACGGGGCGAGGACGGCGAGCGCCAGCAGCAGGACACGCGTCACAGGTCGCCGCCTACCGTCAGCACCGAGCTCGGCGTATCGAAGTCGTCTCCCGCGGCGCGCGGCGCACCCGGGTCCGGCACCCAGCGCCGCCCGTCCACGACGAACGCGTACCGGTGGCGTCCGGGGGCGAGCGGGATCGTCGCGACCCACAGACCACCGGTCGGCCCGGGTACCAGCGAGTCGGCGGACGGGTCCCAATCGTTGAAGTCTCCGACCACGGCCACCGAGGCCGCCCCGGGTTGCACCAGGACGAACTGGACCTCGGCCGGACCCCGGGCCGGGGTGACGTCGCTCGTGCCCGGGCGCCACCACACGAGCGCTACGAGGGCCGCCGCCGCGGCCAACCCGGCCAGCGGCGAGAGCCGCAGCGTGCGCGGACGCGCGAGCCAGGCCCACAACGCAACCGGACCGCGGCGCCGGGCCCGCGGAGCGGGCTCGACCGCCACCGCGGCCATGATGCGCGCATCGAGCGCCGGATCGAGCCGCAGCGGCCGCCGCAGCTCATCCACCGCCCGCGCGATCGGTCCCTCAAGGTGATCGGACACGGTCCTCCTCCAGCAGCCACGCGCGCAGCTGGTCGCACGCTCGCTTCACCCGCATCTTGAGTGCGGGGACGCTCGCGCCGGTCAGCTCCGCCATCTCCTCGTAGCTCAGGTCCTCCACGTGCTTCAACAGCAGCGCCTCGCGATACACCGCGCCCAGCCGGGCCACCGCCCACTGCACGGTCTGGCTCCACGCGTCGCGCTCGGCGGGATCCGGATCGGTCGTGCCCTCGTACCCGTCCACGGCGGGCGTCAGCACCCGCTCCCGCCGGGCCCGCTGCGCGCCGAAGGTCCGGCAGCGGTTGACGAGAATGGTGAACAGCCAGGGGCCGAACCGGTCCGGCTCGCAGCGCCCCAGCGACCGATACGCCCGCACGAACGCCTCCTGCACGGCATCCTCGGCGTCCTCCCGGTTGCCGAGCATCCGCACCGCGTAGCGTCCGAGCCGGTCACGATGGTGCGCCACCAGCCCCGCGAACGCCGCGGTGTCGCCGCCCAGGACGCGGCGGACCAGGTCCGCGTCGTCTCCCGTTCCCGTCCGGATACCCTCCTGTCCGCCGCCACGTCACACGGGGCGCGCGATGGTAGTACCCGCGACGCGGCGGGAGGTGGCGCGGTCCCGGCGGTGACCCCCAGGCGGCAACGCGGGTATTTGGGCATAACGGAGGAGATCATGACGCGAATCACACGATGCCTCGTCGCCACGGGCGCACTCCTCGCCGCCCTGCCGGCGTGCTACCAGGACGACGCCAACAACCCCAGCGGCGGCAAGCCCATGGTGCAGGTGCTGCTCACGGACGCGCCGTTCCCGTACGCCGACGTGGCGAGCGTGATCGTGCACGTGGTGCGGGTCGAGGCGGCCGCCCTGTTCGACACCAGCGGCACGAGCGATCCCTGGATCACGATCGCCACGCCCGACCGGGACTTCGACCTGCTGGAGCTGCAGCAGGGCACGAGTACGCTGGTGGGGGAGGGTGCGATCGACGCGGGCGAGTATGACGCCGTACGCCTGACGATCAACACCGGCCTGTCCCGCATCCGCTTCAAGGACAACACGATCGCGACGGTACACTGGCCGTCCGACTCCTCGGCGGAGCTCACCCTGATCGCCGCCGTCCAGGGCACCCTCCCCGTGCCCCAGTCCGGGGCGGCCATCGTGATCGATTTCGACGTGGGCCGCAGCTTCCTCTATAACGAGACCGATCGGAGCTTCGACTTCATCCCGTGGCTGCGGGCGGTGAACGCGGCGGCCACCGGCTCGATCGCCGGGCTGGTGACGCGCGACGACGGGGGCAGTCCGGTGCCCGTTGTGGACGCGACCGTCACCGTGTACAGCGGCAACCCGTCCTACCCCCCGACCTGGTTCGTCGCGAGCTCGGGCCACACCGGTGCCGACGGGCGGTACCGCATCGCGTACCTGCTGGCCGGGTCGTACATCGTTCGCATCGAGCTGCCGGGCGCATCCGCGCTCGAGCCGTCGCAGCACGTCGATGTGGCGGTGGCCGTCGGCGCGGAGACCGCCCACGCCGTCACCCTGCACGCGGCGGGAGCCGCCGGGATCACGATCCAGGGGGTGCTCGAGATCGACGCGAGTCAGAGCACCCAGCTCGAGGCGATCGTCACCGACGACCAGGGCGCCCTCGTGCCGAACCCGGTCGTCGGGTGGTCGAGTCTCAATACGTCGGTTGCCACGGTGAGCGGCGCGGGCGCGATCGGGACCGTGACGGGCCACGCGCCCGGCCTGGCGACCATTGTGGCCACGTCGAACGGCCGCATGAACTCGGTCAACCTGCGGGTGCGGGGCGACTCGATCTAGCGCAGGCAGACAGCAGACAGCAGATGGCAGACAGCAGATGGCAGATGGCAGGGGTGACCGCCGTCTGCCGTCTGCCATCTGTTATCCGCGTTACTCCGTGCCCTCGTGTTCCGTGCGCCGCCGGTCGTCGGCCCGGGGGCCGTTCGGGCGTTCCTGATCGGTCGCAGGGGCGCCGCTCGCGTAGGCACTGGCCGCGCCATGCGTGTACACGAGCTGTCCCCCCGTATGCCCCACCCGGACACCTGCCGCGAGCAGCCCCAGCGCGCCGACGACCGCGACGTACCGCGCGGCGCGTCCCACCGTTCCGCCGGCGAGTCCGACGGCGGCGACGAACAGGAAGATCCCGGAGAAGGCGAGGAACTGCTCGGCGGCCTCCTCGTGCGTCTTGAATGGGGCGTCCGGCACGACGGCCTCGACACGCTCCTCCTCGTGCTGGCCCGTCTCGACGGCGAGCCACGCGCTCAGGGTCAGCGCGGCCGCCGCCGCGAGCGGCACCGCCCAGGCGAGCCGGGGCGATGCACCCCGGCGGATGGCCCAGAGGGCGCCGCCGAGGAAGAGGGGGAGCAGGACGACGAGCACGACCGGGAAATGCACGATCGCCGGGTGGAGCGGGTTCGGAATCATCGGTGTATCCTCAAGGGAATTCGTTGCCCGCACGATGGGCGGTCGGCGGGGCGGCCGCCATCCGACATGCGACAGCCGCGGCATCCGGCAAGTGACGGAGGGGCGCTTGGACGAGGAGAACGGCACGGGTCCGCGACTGCTGCTCGGTGGCATCCTGGTGACGATCGTGGTCGGAGGCACGATCGACCTGACCCTCGACGCCCCGACGCGCTGGCTCTCGTTCCACGTCCTGTTCGAGCTGGGGATGGTCATGGCGGCGCTGGTGTCGGCGACCGCTCTCTGGCTCGGCTGGTGGCGGGCACGGCGGGCCGTCGTGGCGATGGCCCGCTCGCTGGAGGAGCGGCGGGCGGAACGCGACGCGTGGCGGGCGAGCGCCGAAAAGGCGCTCGAAGGGCTGGGACGGGCGATCGACCGCCAGTTCGACGCCTGGGGTCTCACGCCCGCCGAGCGGCAAGTGGCCCTGCTGATCCTCAAGGGGCACGGCCACAAGCAGATCGCCGGGCTGACCGGACGCAGCGAGCGCACCGTGCGCCAGCACGCCGTCACGGTCTACGGCAAGGCGGGACTGGGCAGCCGGGCGGAGCTGGCGGCGTTCTTCCTGCAGGACTTGATGCTGCCGCCCGAGTCCGCGGGCGCGACTACTTCGTGACGGCCGCGCGCTCGATCAGCTCGGCGTCCGGGCGGACCTCGTCGGTGAGCCGGACGCGCCCACGCTCGCTGCGCACCACGCGCGACCACAGCGACAGCTCCCGATCGAACAGGAAGCGGAACAGCAGGCGGGTCCACGAGTGGTGGGCCTGCAGGTGGTCGTAGGCCTCGGGGGCGATCGCCTTCACCCGGGGCAGGTTGTTCCACGGCACCGACGGGAAGTCGTGGTGCTCGTTGTGGTAGCCGACGTTGAACGCCAGCCGGTTCAGGCGCCCGTAATAACTGAACGTCTCCTGCTCGCCGTCCGCCGTGAGGTAGTGGCGCTGGATCCAGCGGGCGCCCAGCGGGTGCAGGCCGATCGAGAAGAAGAGGGACAGGGCGAAGTACGCCAGCGCCTTGGGACCCCACACCAGGACGACGGCGATGTCGAACCCGATCTGCACGATCAGGTTGGCGACGGTCCAGCGGTCCACGTGCTCGATCTCGCGCAGCCGGAGCGGGCGCACCATCTGGAAGAAGGGGTAGAAGAGCAGCCAGAGCGCCTTGCCCAGGAGGGAGTGCCCCACGAGCCGCGCCTCCCAGCGGAACGGCAGATCGGCATCCAGCTCGTACACGCCCTGGAAGGCGTGATGCTTGAGGTGGTAGCGGCGGAACGATGTGGCGCTCGGGAAGAAGAGCGGCAGGTTCGCGAGCAGCCCGGTGAGCAGGTTCGCCGCCTGGCGCCTGAAGACGAGCCGGTGCGCGCACTCGTGGACCAGGACGAACAACGCGTGGTTGGCGAACGCGCCTACGAGGTAGGCGACGCCGACGATCACCCACCACGACTGGTCGCGGACCGCATACGCGAGCGCGAGCTGGAGGGTGACGATGCCCGTGGTCCACCAGAAAGTCGCCGGATTCGTGCCGATGAGCTCCCGGATCTCCGGGTGACGGCGCAGGATCTCCTGCGTGCGGGCCCGGTGCGGTTCGGGGCTGGCGGAACGGACGAACTCGTCGACCTGACCGGTCACGGATGCTCCCCGGGGGGAAAGGACGGCCTGCGAAACAGCGGGGAAAGGTGGCCTCGCCGGGGCATCCGCGCCAGCGCTCCGATGGACAGGAGGCGCCGGCGGGCGGCACATTCCCAGGCTGGTGGTTCGCCTTTCCCGCGCCATCTGTGGAACAGCGCTTCATCACCGCCAGCCCCGGGAGTCCCGTGATGCGATCCGCCCCCTTCGTCGTCGCCGTCGTCCTCCTCGCCGCGCCGACGCTCGTGGCGCAGGAGGCTCCCGATTCGGTCGTCCCGGCGCTCGGTCCGCTCGTGACGGCGCCGGCGAGCGAGCTGCGAGAGGTGGTCCAGCGGTATGCGTTGGACCGCGCCGCCCTCGGCCGCCGCTACGACGTGGACTACGCGCCGGTGCGGCGCGAGCGGTTCCGGGCGTTCACCGCGGGATGGCGGGCGCGGCTGGCGGAGCTCGACTTCGACCGCCTCGGCGTCGAGGGCCGTCTCGACTACGTCCTGCTCGACAACACCCTGCGGCACGAGCTGACGCTGCTCGACCGGGAGGCGGCGCTGTTCGCCGAGATGCGGCCGCTGCTGCCGTTCGCCGAGCGGCTGATGGCGCTCGAGGAGGCGCGGCGCCGGGTCGATTCCATCGACGTCCGGGCGATCGCGGAGCTGCTCGCGGGGCTCCCGGCGGAGATCGGGCGGACCCGGAGCGCCGCCGAGTCCGCGCTCGCCGCGCCACGCACGGGGTCGTCGCTGTCGCGCATCGTCGCGCTGCGCGCCGCCGGTGCGCTCGCCGACCTGCGGCGCACCCTCGACCACTGGTATCGCCAGTACGCGGGGTACGATCCGCTGTTCACCTGGTGGGTGGAGGAGCCGTACCGCGGCGCCGACAAGGCCCTGGGAGACTACGAGAAGTTCCTGCGCGAGCGCATCGTCGGTTACAAGGAGGGCGAGGCCGAGCCGATCGTGGGCGATCCGATCGGGGTGGCCGGGTTGCGGGCCGAGCTCGCGGCCGCGTTCATCCCCTACACGCCGGAGGAGCTGGTCGCGATCGCCGAGCGCGAGCTGGCGTGGTGCGAGGCGGAGATGCGCCGCGCGGCGCGCGACATGGGGCTGGGCGACGATTGGCGGGCCGCGCTCGAGCGGGTGAAGACGCGCCACGTGGCGCCCGGGCAGCAGCCCGCGGTGGTCCGCGACCTGGCGCGCGAGGCGGTGGCCTTCGTGCGGGCGCGCGACCTCGTCACGATCCCGCCGCTCGCCGAGGAGGTGTGGCGGCTCGAGATGATGTCGCCCGAAGCGCAGAAGGTCAGCCCGTTCTTCCTGGGCGGCGAAGTGATCCGCGTGGCGTTCCCGACCGACGCGATGGCCTACGACGACCGCCAGATGAGCATGCGCGGCAACAACGTCCACTTCGCCCGCGCCACGGTGCATCACGAGCTGATCCCGGGGCATCATCTCCAGGGGTTCATGAGCGACCGCTACAACGCGCACCGCGAGGTCTTTGCCACGCCGTTCTGGCACGAGGGCGGGGCCCTGTACTGGGAGATGCTGCTGTGGGACCTCGGGTTCCCGCGCACGCCGGAGGATCGCATCGGGATGCTGTTCTGGCGCAGCCACCGCGCCGCCCGGATCATCTTCTCGCTGAACTTCCACCTCGGGAAGATGACGCCGCAGGAGGCGGTGGACTTCCTGGTGACCCGCGTGGGCCACGAGCGCGCCAACGCCGAGGCGGAGGTGCGGCGCTCGTTCAACGGGACGTACTCGCCGCTCTACCAGGCGGCCTACATGCTGGGCGGGCTCCAGATCCGGGCGCTGCGCGAGGAGGTGGTGGGTGGCGGCCGGATGACCGACCGGCAGTTCCACGACGCCATCCTGCAGGGCGGGCCGATGCCGATCGAGCTGATGCGGGCGCGGCTCACCGGTACCCCGCTGCCGCGGGACTACGCCGCGCGGTGGCGGTTCGCCGGCGATCCGCTGCGGCGCTGAGCGATCAGAGGTATCGCCACAGCAGGTAGATCTGCGCGATGACGATGCTCACCAGCATCAGCGGGAAGGCGTGCCGGGTGTAGGTCCAGAATCCGAAGGGCACGCCGGCCCGCTCGGCCAGGCCGGCGGTGGTGAGGTTGGCGCTGGCGCCGATGAGCGTCCCGTTGCCGCCGAGGCAGGCGCCGAGCGAGAGCGCCCACCACAGCGGCTCGATCGCCTCGACGCCGCCCATCTCGGGCGCGATGCTCTTCACCAGCGGGATCATCGTGGCCACGAACGGGATGTTGTCCACGATCGCCGACAGGATCGCCGAGCCCCACAGGATGGCGCTCATGGTCAGGGCCATGTTGCCCTGGGTCGCCGCCATCAGCTTCTCCCCCAGGATGCGCAGCAGGCCGGTGTGCTCCACGCCGGCGACCACGATGAACAGACCGATGAAGAAGAACAGCGTGATCCACTCGACGTCCCCGAACGTGGCGTGGACGCGCTCGGCCTGCTGGTGCGCCGGGTGGGCCCAGTTGTCGAGCAGGACCAGGATGGCCGCGCCGAACATCGCGATCGTGCCCGGCTCGAGACCGATGTCGCGGGCGAGCACGAAGCTGACGATCACCATCCCGATCACCCCGAGGGACTGGCGCAGCAGCACCCAGTCGGTGATCACCTCCCGCTCGTTGATCGCCAGCACGCGCAGGCGGTGCTCCTCGTCGGAGACCAGCGAGCGGCCCCACTTGAGGTGCAGCAGTGCGGCCGTCACCAGCAGGACGACGATGATCACCGGCGAGAGGTTCAGCACGAACTGGTTGAACGTCAGCCCCACCTGCGAGCCGATGAGGATGTTGGGCGGATCGCCGATCAGGGTCGCGGTGCCGCCGATGTTCGAGGCCAGCACCTCGGCGAACAGGAACGGGTAGGCCGGCACCCGCAGCTCCTTCGCGATCGCGAGCGTGACCGGCACCACCAGCAGCACCGTAGTCACGTTGTCGAGCAGCGCCGACATCAGGGCGGTGGCGATGCTCAGCCCGACCAGGATCCCCGCCGGCCTGCCCTGCGCGCGCTTGGCCGTCCAGATGGCGACGTACTGGAACATCCCCGAGCGGCGGCTCACGCCCACGATGATCATCATGCCGGCGAGCAGCATGATGGTGTTGAAGTCCACCCCCGCGATGGCGGCGTCCTGGTCGAGGACGCCGAGGGCGATCATCAGGCACGCGCCCACGCCGGCCACGATCGCGCGGTTGATCCGCTCGGTCATGATCACGGCGTAGGTCAGCAGCAGTATGCCGCTGGCCGCCCAGATGGGGTGGAGCCCGAAGATCGTGTCGCGCACGGGTCGTCTCGATCGGGAGGTGGGACAAGGATACTTGGCTCCAGCCGGGCGGCAACCGCGCCGCAAGGAATCTTCACGTTCTCTTCAGACGCGGTTTGCCGACGCGGCGCTAGACACCACGGTGAGCAGCGGTGAGTTGGCCGATACGGGATGGCGCCAGTCGCCTTCCTCCCGCCGGCCGAATCCCCGTCACGCAGTTCCCGAACGCTGTCGCAGTCCGCTGCACAGGAGAGGACGATGACTGCCGCTCCGATCCCCGGCACGCTCGCGCCTGCCGCCCCGGCCCGCGCGCCGAAGCGCGTGATCCGCGCGTCCCAGCACACCGTCGAAGTGGTATCCGATCCCGGCGAGGGGGCCCAGAAATGCGGCCAGATCTTCGGCCGGGTGTCGGCGATGATGGGCAACGGCACGTGGACCGTCGAGATCATCCCTGCCGAGATCCAGCCGCCGCCCCGCACGCCGCCCAGCGCGTCGGGCAACCGCGTGCGGCTCGGCACCGGACCGGTGACCAACTGGGGCGACGAGGCGCAGCTGGTCGTCGCGTTCAACGAGCAGGTGCTGCTGCACCGCCATCGGCTCGACGCGCTGGCCGACGGGTGCATCATCCTGATCGAGAGCAGGTGGGCGGAGCACGACGACGAGCAGATCCGCGCGGCCTGGGCCGCGGCGATGACCGAGATGGAGGGGCGCGGCTACCGGTTCATCGCGGTGCCGATGGAGGAGCAGTGCCTCACCATCGTGGACACGCCGCGCCGCGGCAAGAACATGTTCGCCCTGGGAATGCTGGCGCGCATCTACGGCCGCGAGCGCGACATCATCCGACAGATCATCGCGCACGAGTTCCGCAGGAAATCGAAGGAGATCTACGAGTCCAACGTCGCGCTGCTCGACCTCGGCTGGCAGTGGGCCGACGAGCACCTCGATCTCGAGATCGACGTCCCCGTCCAGCCCGCGGCCGAGCCGATGGTCGTGATGAACGGCAACCAGGCGCTCGCCCTGGGCGCCATCGCCGCGGGGCTCGAGCTGTGCTCGATGTACCCCATCACGCCCGCCACCTCGGCCTCGCACCACCTCGGCGAGATCTTCGAGAAGTTCGGCGGCATCATCCACCAGGCGGAGGACGAGATCGCGGCCATCGGCGTCGCGGTCGGGGCCTCGTACGCCGGGAAGGTGGCGTTCACGGTGACGTCCGGCCCCGGCCTCGCGCTCAAGACCGAGTTCATCGGGCTCGCGGTCATGACCGAGACGCCGCTCGTGATCGTGGACGTGCAGCGCGGGGGCCCGAGCACGGGCCTGCCGACCAAGGTCGAGCAGTCGGATCTCCTGGCGGTGCTCTACGGCGAGCCGGGCGACGCCCCCAAGGTGGTGGTGGCGCCGGCGACGATGGAGGAGTGCTTCCACGTGATGACGACGGCGCGACGCCTCGCCGAGGCGTTCCGCACGCCGGTGGTCGTCCTGTCGGACGCGAACCTCGCCACCGGGGTCCAGCCGTTCGCCCGGCCCCGGATCACCCCCGACTGGCTGGCGCCGGCGCTCGATCTCGGGGCCGTCCCCGAAGGGTTCCGGCCCTATGACTGGGACCCGCAGACCGGGCTGTCGCGCCGGTCGGTACCCGGGCAGCCGGGGGGGATGTTCACCGCGACGGGCCTGTCGCACGACGAGCGCAGCAAGGTGGGCTACAGCCCCGACGTGCACGAGCGGGGCTGCGTGATGCGCAGCCGCAAGCTCGCGGTGCTGCAGCAGACTCTCACGCCGCCGGCGGTCCGCGGCGACGACAACGGCGATCTCCTCGTGGTGGGGTGGGGCAGCACGCTGGGGGCGATCGAGGAGGCGGTGGACCGCGTCCGGAGCGAGGGGCTGGCCGTGTCCTCCCTCCATCTGCGGTTCCTCTCGCCGCTCGAGCCGGGCCTGCGGGAGATCTTCCGCCGCTTCCGCCGCGTGATGACGGTCGAGATCAACTACTCGGACGACCCGCGCGATCCGTTCATCACCGACGAGAATCGCCGCCGCGGTCAGCTGGCCTGGCTGCTGCGGGCGCAGACGCTGGTGGACGTGGACTGCTGGACGCGGGTCCCGGGTGAGCCGCTCCGCCCGGGGCAGATCGCCGGGGCGATCCGCGACGCGGTCCGGAAAGGGGCATGACGATGGTGCATGCGGGATGCTCGCTCCTGGGCGCCGCCGCCGATGAAGAGCGCTCGTGGAGCCGCGAGGACTATGAGGGACCGGTCGCCCGCTGGTGCTCCGGCTGCGGCGATCACGCGGTCCTCTCCGCGGTGCAGCGGCTGCTCGAGGCGGAACAGCTGG
>Ga0210073_1000247_pt1 | contig 10788 bp, 8 predicted proteins | sample Browns_ThreeSqC__2_FD_184853 | JGI IMG/M metagenome (GOLD analysis project Ga0210073, IMG submission 184853) | Wetland microbial communities from San Francisco Bay, California, USA, that impact long-term carbon sequestration - Browns_ThreeSqC_D2... | ecosystem: Environmental > Aquatic > Marine >...
AGCACCATGACGGCATCCATCTCCACCTGCGCGTCCCGGGGCAGGGCGGCCACACCGACTGCGGCGCGGGCCGGATAGGGCTCCTTGAAATACTCGGCCATGACCTGGTTCACCAGCGCGAACTGCCCCAGATCGACCAGATAGATATTCAGCTTGACGACATCCACGAGGCTGCCGCCGGCAGCGTCGGCCACTGCGGAGAGGTTGTCGAATACCCGTCTGATCTGCGCTTCCATGCCGCCGTCCACCAGCTCCATGGTCTGTGGCACCAGCGGGATCTGCCCGGAGAGATAGACGCTGTTGCCAGAGCGTACGGCCTGTGAATAGGTGCCGATCGCCTGGGGCGCCTGGTCGGTCTGTATCGTCTTGCGTATCATGTTTGTGGTTCCTTCGCTTACTGGTTGGATACGTTCGCGGCGGAGCCGGCGTCAACCGCGCAGGCGACTGATGCGCATGACGGAAGGGATATTGCGCACCCGGCGCATGACCCGCGCCAGATGCTGGCGGTTGTGTACCGTGAGTGTAAATTTCAGCGTATTGGTCAGGCCGTCGCGCTCTTCGATGGCGACATTCTCGATATTGGAATCCGCATTGCCGATCGCCGCCGCTACCGTGGCAAGCACACCGCGACGGTCGGCGACAAGTACGGCAACCTCAACCGGATACTCTTCCTCGATACCCGGCTCCCACTGCACGTCGATATAGTTTTCGGGCGGGTGGCGATGTTCCCGCAGATTGGGGCAGGTCGTCGTGTGGATCACCATACCGCGACCGGCCGTCATCAGGCCCACGACCGGATCACCCGGAATCGGCCGGCAGCATTTGGCGAAATGCATCACCATGCCTTCCGTGCCCTTGATCACCAGCGGCCGCATGCTCTTTTCGTCATTTTCCCTGGTGGGGCTATCCTCACCGACGGTTACCATAGCGCGCGCGACCAGGACGGCAAGTCGGCGGCCCATCCCGACATCCATCAACAGGTCCTCGTAGCTGGGAATGCGGTACTCTTTCAGCAGGGCGACCAGCCGATTCTCCGAAATGCCGTCCGCCGTGGCATTGAAGACCGCCAGCGCCCGGTCCAGCATGCGACGACCCAGGTCTATCGCCTCCTCGCGCTTCAGGCTCTTCTGGTAATGACGGATACTGGAGCGCGCCTTGGCGGATACGACGAAACTCAGCCACGCCGGGCTGGGATGCGCCCCCTCGGCTGTCATCACCTCCACGGTCTGCCCGTTGTGCAGCTGAGTGCGCAGCGGTACCAGCTGGCGGTCGACTTTCCCGGCGACGCAGGTATTGCCGACATCGGTATGCACCGCGTACGCGAAATCGACCACCGTCGCGCCATGCGGCAGTTTCATGATCTGTCCTGCCGGAGTGAACACATACACCGCATCCGGGAACAGGTCGATCTTGACGTTCTCGAGAAACTCAAGCGAATTGCCGGCGTGCTTCTGCATCTCCAGCAGCTCGCGCAGCCACTCCCGCGCCCCGGCCTGCATCTGGTCATGGTTCTGCTCGCCGGACTTGTAAAGCCAGTGGGCCGCGACGCCCGACTCCGCCACCTTGTCCATTTCCTCGGTGCGTATCTGGACCTCGATCGGGACGCCATAGGGACCGAACAGGATGGTGTGCAATGACTGGTAGCCGTTCGCCTTGGGTATGGCGATATAGTCCTTGAACTTGCCCGGCACCGGTTTGTAGAGGTTGTGCATGACGCCGAGCACGCGGTAACAGGTATCGACCGTATCCACGATGACGCGAAAGGCATAGACGTCATAGACGTCGTCGAAGGAAAGCGACTTGCTGCGGATCTTGCAGTACAGACTGTACAGGTGCTTCTCGCGACTCAGGATGCGACCACTCAGCCCTTCCTGGTGCATGCGCCGCTTGATCGCGGTCTCGATCTTGCTGAGCACTTCCTTGCGGTGGCCGCGGGCGACGCGCACCGCCTTCTCGAGCACCCGGTAACGCAGGGGATACAGTGCCGCGAATCCCAGCTCCTCCAGTTCAACGCGGATTGCGTTGATGCCCAGACGGTTGGCGATCGGTGCGTAGATCTCAAGTGTCTCGCGCGCGATCCGTCGGCGTTTCTCCGGACGCATCACACCCAGAGTGCGCATGTTGTGCAGGCGATCCGCCAGCTTGACCAGGATGACGCGGATATCGCGCACCATCGCCAGGATCATCTTGCGGAAATTCTCGGCCTGGGCCTCAGCCTGGCTTTCAAATTCGATCTGCGTCAGCTTGCTGACACCGTCGACCAGTTCGGCGACCTCGCTGCCGAACTCACGGGCGATCTGGTCCTTGGCGGTCGGGGTGTCCTCAATGACATCATGCAGGATGGCCGCGATGATGGATTTGTGATCGAGGCCCAGTTCAGCCAGGATGCGCGCCGCGGCCACAGGATGATAGATGTAGGGCTCGCCGGACATGCGGTGCTGCCCTTCGTGAGCTTCGGCGCTGAACAGGTAGGCACGATAAACCTCCTGGACCTGATCGGACTCCAGGTACGATTCCAGCATCCGGCACAGGTCGCTGATCAGAAAGCGCGACGCGGGATCGTTAATGGTTTCCTGTCTGGTAGCCATGGCACTCGCCTGTATCCGGCATGCGCTGTTGTTATTACAGCGAAGCTGCGCGCGTCATGCCCGGTGAGCCCATCATAGGACAAGTATCCCCCTGCTTGCACCAATGAAGATTCCGTCCGGCGCAGAATGCGCACGCATTATGGGCAACTGGAAAAAACAGGAAACGAATTACCTTGTAGGAGCGTAGGAGCGGGCAAGCCCGCTCCGGGAGATATCCCTTAAGCAGGCGGCATTCCGGCCGGCGCCCGGGCGTCTGTCTCGATACACGGGGAGGACTGCCGCATCGCGGATGCGGTAAGTGCAATGGGCGTGGAAGGTCCCGGTGACCCGACCGCATGAGCGCTGACGGTCGGGAAAGAGTCAGTCCTCTTCTTTCTGAGGAGTATTGTCCTGGGATGTAACGTCCTGGGATGTAACGTCCTGGAATGTGGCGTCTTGGGGAGTGTCGTCCTCCGGAGTCTCCGCGGCGGCGACTGCCACCAGGGTCTCTTCCTCCTCCTGCGGCATTTCCTCGTCCAGCTCGATTTCCGGTCTGACCTGCTCCTGCAGGATGGAGGGACCAATCAGGCCCTCGGCGATTTCCCGCAGGGCGACGATGGTGGGTTTGTCGTTTTCCCAGTCGACGAAGGGCGTTACGCCATTCGCCAGCTGGCGGGCGCGCTTGGTGGCAACCAGCACCAGCTGGAAGCGGTTGTCCACATTCTCCAGGCAATCTTCTACTGTGACGCGTGCCATGAAACTCTCCGCTACGATACGACGTATATATACACTGACAAGGGCGCGTGAGTTTAACCGAATCACCCGGTTGACGCCAGCAGGGCAGCCAGCAGGGCGGCGTGGCGCTGCTGCTGAGCGGCCAGACGCAGCCGCCGGCCGCGGGTTATGGCGGCCAGTTCGTCAAGGGCTGTGCGGAACACCTCGTTGATGACGAGGTAGTCGTACTCGCCGTAATGCGACATCTCCTTCACGGCATCCTGCATGCGCCGCGCAATCACCGCCTCGTCGTCCTGGCCGCGGTTGTGAAGGCGTTCCTGCAGTGCCTCCCGGGACGGCGGCAGAATGAAAATGCCGACGCTCTCCGGCAGCGCCTGTCGCACCTGCCGGGCGCCCTGCCAGTCAATCTCGAGAATGACGTCCCGGCCTTGATCGATCTGTGCCTCGATACCTTGCCGCGCGGTGCCGTAGTAGTTGTCGAATACCCGTGCATGCTCGAGAAAGGCCTCGTTTTCGATCATGCGCCGGAAGGTTTCCACGTCGACGAAGTGATAATCCCTGCCGTCCACCTCGCCGGGACGCGGCGCCCGTGTGGTATGCGAGACCGAGAGCACTAGATCGTCGCCCGCGGATTCCAGCAGGGCACGCACCAGACTGGTCTTGCCGGCCCCGGACGGCGCCGAAACGACATACAGCGTACCCGCGCCGCCTGCACGCCCGGTGGAGGTTGAATTTTCCGTCATGTGTAGTCTCCTCCCGCCGCCATCTGCCAGCGCCGCGACTATTCCGCGTTCTGCACCTGCTCGCGCATCTGTTCGATCAACACCTTGAGTTCGACGGAAATTCGCGTCGTCTCCGGAGCCGCGGATTTTGAACCCAGCGTATTGGCTTCGCGGTTCAGTTCCTGCATCAGGAAATCCAGCCGTCTGCCGACCGGCTCGTCCCGCGCCAGCACGTGGCGCACTTCCTCGATATGGCCGGTCAACCGGTCCATTTCCTCGTCCACGTCCATCTTCTGGGCGAGAAACACCAGTTCCTGCTCCAGCCGACCCGGATCAGCCGGCGCCTGCAACTCCGCCAGGCGCGCCAGGAGTTTCTCCCGGGTGGCGGATCGAATCTCCGGCAACCGTCGGCGCGCGTCCCCCACGAGACCGGTCATCGCCGTACAACGCTGCTGCAGCAGTTCCAGGATCTTCGCCCCTTCCCGCTCACGGGCGTCGATCAGCTCGTCCAGGGTCCGGTCGAGCAGCGCCAGCGCCTGTTCCTGCAACGGCTGGATGTCCGGCTCCACCTCACGCACCACCCCGGGCCAGCGCAGGAGCTCGACGGGGTTCAGGGGCGCCGATTGCTCCATCTGCCCGGCCACCTCCCGGCAGGCAGCCAGCACACGGGAGAGGCGGTCCTGATCGACGATGACCGGAGAAAGCACCCCGGCCGCCGGCCGGTAGCGGCAGGAACAGTCCACCTTGCCACGCCCCAGACGTGCATTGAGCCGCTCGCGCACCGCGGGCTCCGCCGCTCGCAACTCATCCGGCAGACGAATGGCCGATTCGAGATAGCGGTGATTAACGGAGCGGATTTCCCACGACAGAGACCCCAGGGAGGTGTCGACCTCCCGCCTGGCAAAGGCCGTCATGCTGCGTATCATGTCCCTCGTTGCTCCTCTGTCAGTGCTTCGCCATTGCCGTCATGCCGAATCCGCGGCTATAAACAGATATGCAGCATCCCGCAGGTTCATTGCCGGAGGAAGTCCGGCCGTGTTTCTCGTCATGCTCCCCTGAAGGTGGCGTTTCCTCGCGGGGTCCGCAGCGAAAGCGGAAAAGATTAGCCGTTTAACGCCCGGGCGGCAACGACAGGGAATAGCGTCGCCACGCAAGGTGGCTGCTGTGTGATATACGCGTGCGGTGAAATGAACGACTGCCTCGCCGGGCTCCAGGCACGGCGAGGCAGTGCTGCGCGGGATCAGGCGTAAGCTAGAATACGCCGAGAGGGCGGACGAAGGTGTATTTCGCCGGATCAACCACCAGGATTCGCCCGGCCTCGCCCACATTGCCGCCCAGGGCGCTGAAGGGCAGCGTAACGACGAAAGTGACCGCGCCAACCGCGGTGGCAGCCATCATGGGAAGCCGCACCATAACGGTATCTGCCAGCATGGTGCCTGCTGTAGGCGCTTCCGAATGTTCGTCGTAATAGGCCGCACTGGAGCCGGCTACACAGACGGTACTGGTTACGGCGAGCGTAGCGGCTACAAAATAGGACATCAGTTTCCTGTTCATTCTGCGCATGGTACTAACCTCTCTCTGTCAGTGATTCCCGAAGCACACGGTTTCGAAACCTGGTAGGAATTCGAAAAGATGCGGTTCCATCCGTCATGCTGGACTGCAACTACCCAGTCGTCCAATCATAGGTAATAAATCCACATTAATCCAGCAATTTACAAGGACTTATTGCTACATCTGTGATCAGATTCCGGTATCGGCGCGGACAGCGTGCCGAGTCGTATACAGCATGCGCGGTATTGCAACTTCCCCGGAGCGGCTCGGTTCCCGTTCCGTTGTTGTCCGTTGACACACCCACCTGTTATCGACACCCATACGCACCGGTTTAGCGCCGGGACGGGGAAACCCCCCGAACCATGGAGAGCTATTCACGGGCTTTCTTGCAGCTTTCGAAGACGACGACGCTGCGGGAACGCACGACATAGACCTGATCGCGCTGCACCACCTGCGACGCCAGATCCAGAATATCCTGCGGCGATTCACAGGCCGTATCCACGGCGCGGCGCCAGTGATTGCCGGGGTTCTCCGGCAGGGGCATTTCCATATCCAGTTTGCCCATGTTCAGAATGACGTGCAGATCCTCGTCCGCCGGCCTCACCCGCCCCAGCGTATAGGCCAGCACCTGTGCATCATCCTGGCCCCATAACGGCTTGTGCAGACTGATACCGTGCCAGCTGATGTCCGGGAAGTGGAATCCGTCGCGCGCCTGGCCGGTCAGGAAACGCCGGTGCATGAGGCAGGCGTGGCGACGCCGGAAGGCAATCATCAGCCGCGTAAACCGCAGCATATCGTGATTCGCCTCCGGCAAATCCCAGTCAAACCAGCTGATTTCGTTGTTCTGGCACCAGGCATTGTTGTTGCCCTTCTGCGAGCGTCGCACCTCGTCGCCCGCCAGCAGCATGGGCACGCCCTGGCTGAGCATCAGGATGGCCATGAAGTTCCGAATCTGGCGATGCCGCAGGTCGCGGATCGCTGCCTGCCCGGTGTCGCCCTCGTGACCGCAGTTCCAGCTGCATTCGTTATCGCTGCCGTCCCGGTTGTCCTCGCCATTGGCCTTGTTGTGTTTGCAGTTATAACTGACCAGATCCTGCAGCGTGAAGCCGTCATGGCAGGTGACGAAATTGATGCTGTTCATCGGCGAGCGGTCCTGCGACTGGTAGAGGTCGCTGTTGCCGCTGAGACGCATGGCCACCTCGCTCACCAGGCCCTTGTCGCCGCGGATATAGCGACGGATGACGTCACGGTAACGGCCGTTCCATTCCGCCCAGCGAAAGCCGGGGAAGCCGCCCACCTGGTAGAGACCCGCGGCATCCCAGGCCTCGGCGATAATGCGCGCATCGGAAAGCGCTTCGGAGAATTCGATGTTCCACAGCACCGGCGCATGGTAGAGCGGCTGGCCATCCTCGCCGCGGGAGAGCACGCTCGCCAGGTCGAAGCGGAAACCGTCGACGTGCATTTCCCTGACCCAGTATTCCAGGCACTCGACGATGAACCGCGACACCAGCGGGTGGTTACAGTTGAAGGTATTGCCGACACCGGTGTAGTTGCGGTATTTGCGCCGGTCCAGGGGGTCGAGATGATAGAAGGTGTCGTTGCCGATACCCTTGAAGTTGATCGTCGGCCCGTCGATCCCGCCCTCGGCAGTGTGGTTGAACACCACATCGAGGATGACGCCGATGCCGACCTCGTGCAGGGCCTTGACCAGATCGCGGAAATCGTCGCGATGCGCCGTGGCGTCCTCCGCCACGCAATAACCCGGATGGGCACTGAAGAAGCTGTGCGTGCTGTACCCCCAGTAATTGCCGAGTCCCAGCGCCTCCGGGCCGGGCGGAACGTCCTGGCGGTCAAAGGCCATGATCGGCATGAGTTCCACATGCGTGGCGCCGAGCGCCTTGATGTAGGGAATTTTCTCGATCAGCCCGAGAAAAGTACCCGGATGCCTGACACCCGAAGACGGATGCCGGGTGAAGCCATCGACATGCAGTTCGTAGATGACCGCCTTTTCGGGTTCATGGCAGCCGATCGGCTCGTCCCCCTCCCAGTCGTAATCATCCAGCACCACCACGCCCCGCAGCGAGGACTCGAGGTTGTCGCCGGGCTCCGATGCATGTTTACGGTTCCAGAGCGCATCGCTCACCGCCCGGGCCCAGGGATCGAGCAGCACCTTCTCCCGGTCGAAGCGCAGTCCGCTGCGTGCAGGGTCGTCCGGTCCGTCCATGCGCCAGGCATAGTAGGTACCGACCGGCAGACCCACGACCAGCACATGCCAGAAGAAAAAGGTGCGATGCCCGCGCGGTTCCAGCGGGATCACCTGAAAGGGCTGCAAGCTGCGGGCTCCCTCGAACAGCAGCAGCTCGACCTGAGTGGCATGCTGGCTGTAGATCGAGAAATTGACCCCGTCCGCCGCCGGCGTCGCCCCCGACGGATAGCGAGAACCGTACTGGATTTTATAGCTGGTATTCATGTGTCTGCTCGCTGCTGCCCCCGACGCGGTTAACGTTATTGTTCATTCATAAATACCGTTTTCACCGCAGAGACGCAAAGTACGCAGAGAATTTTTTTCGCCTAACCACTTTGAGTTCTTTGCGACTTTGCGGTGAGTTTATTTCTTTAATAGCTGGTCAATAGTTAGTGCCTTAGTCCGCGACCCCGGATGTCCGACGCCACCGAGCCTCAGGTTGTCCCACCCCCGGCAGCTGCTTCGTCGATATAGACATCCACACCATGGCGCCCGTGGACCTGCGCAACAGGCATGTCGGCGCCCGCCCTCCAGCGCGCGACAGCATCGCGCTTACCCTCCCCGGTCACCAGGATGATCACCTCCTCGGCGTCATTCAGGGCCGCCAGTCCCAGGCTGACGCGGTCCGGCGGGGGCTTGGGCGCATCGTGCACGGCATGCACGAATTCGGCGGGATCGTGCGCATGACCCGGAAATAGGCTGGCCGTGTGGCCGTCCTCGCCCATGCCGAGTAGAACCAGGTCGAACGGGCAGGCATCCCTCACGATATTGGCATAGGTGCGGGCGGCGATCTCCGCCCCGGCTTCCGCATGAATCGGGAAAATGTTTTCCGCGGCAATCGGCACCCGGTCGAGCCAGTTCCTGGCAGCCATGAGGCTGTTGCGCTCCGCATGGTTCGCAGGCACGCAGCGCTCATCCCCGTAATAGATCAGCCAGCGAGACCAGTCCGTATCGAGGCCCCTGAGTCGCTGGTAGATTGCCTCCGGCGTGCTGCCTCCGGCCAGCACGATCCTGAACTCGCCGCGCTGCGCGATAACCTCACGGGAGCGCTGCTGGATATGCTCGGTGACGGCTCGCGACAGCACCCCGGCGTCGGCAAACACATGCCAGCGCGCAGGATGCGCAGCTCCGGCACGTTTCCGGCTATCGGGCGTCACGTGCTCGACTCGTGGCAAATGCCACACGGACGCCACGACCGGTTGTCACGGGCAAGCAACTGCTCCGCCGCCTCAGGCCCCCAGCTCCCGGCGGCGTAGTTGGGAAAATCCCGTGCCGGCAACGCCGACCAGACATCCAGCACCGGATCCATGAGCGCCCAGGCCGCCTCGATGTTGTCCGCCCGTTTGAACAGGGTGGCGTCACCGGTCATGCAGTCGTAGAGCAGAGTCTCGTAACCGGTCGTCGGTGCGGCCGAGAAATGTTCGGCGTAGCTGAAGTCCATGTCCACGGTGCCGAGGTGGCCCGTGGGCCCGGGCACCTTGGCGTTGAAGTTCAGGCCAATGCCTTCATTGGGCTGGATGCGCAGCACCAGCGAATTGGCGGGGACATTCTCGCGCTTCACCAGAGAGTCGCGGAACATGAAATTCGGGGCATGCTGATACTGGATGACCACCTCGGTGAAACGCCCGGGCAGGCGCTTGCCGGTGCGCAGGTAGAAAGGCACGCCCGCCCAGCGCCAGGTGTCGATCATCAGGCGCATGGCCGCGTAGGTCTCGGTTTTGGAATCGGGGGCGACCTTGGGTTCGTTGCGGTAGGACGGCACACGCACGCCTCCCGGCAGGGCGCCGGCGCCATACTGGCCGCGCACCGTGGCGGTCAGTACCTCATCATGGGTGATTGGCTGGATCGCCCGCAGCACCTTGATCTGCTCGTCGCGAATCGCATCCGGATCGAAGGAATTGGACGGCTCCATCGCGACCACTGCCAGCAGTGCGAGCAGGTGGTTCGGGATCATGTCACGCAGGGCGCCGGCCTGGTCGTAATAGCCGCCGCGCTTTTCCACGCCCAGGGATTCCGCCACCGTGATCTGCACATGGTCAATATAGCGGCGGTTCCAGATCGGCTCGACGGTGCTGTTTGCGAAGCGGAAGGCGAGGATGTTCTGCACCGTCTCCTTGCCCAGGTAGTGGTCGATTCGATAGATCTGGTGTTCACTCATCACCTGGTGAAGCTGGCGGTTCAATTCCAGCGCGGATCGCAGGTCACGGCCGAAAGGCTTTTCCACCACCACACGCCGCCAGTGATCACCGCTCTCATTCAGCAAGCCGACCTGGCCGAGACGCACGGCGATTTCGGCGAAGAACCCCGGCGGCGTGGCAAGATAAAAGAAATAGTTGGGCGCGATCTGGCTCTCACTGGTGATTCGCTGCAGCAATTCATCCAGACGCGTGTACAACTCCTGGTCGGCGAGCTCGCCCGGGAGGTAATGGACGGTGCGCAGCATCTCAACCCAGACGGATTCGTCGAACCCCTCGCCGTAATGCTCACGCACCGCAGTATCCAGCATGTCCCGGTACGCCGCCTCGGTCAGCTTGTCGCGGCCAATGCTGACCACGGCAAACCGCTCGGGGCTGAGCTTTTCCTTCCAGAGATGATGCAGGGCGGGAAACAGTTTGCGCCGGGTCAGGTCCCCGGTGCCGCCGAAAATCACCATGACATTGGGAGGCGCCGTCTCGGAGGCACTGTTACCGGGATCGGTCACTGGCATGATCTGAGGTCCCCGTTGTTATTTATGACATTATAAAAACCATCAGCCGCGGAATCCCGGAGTCAACACGGGAAAATTCCACACTGGCAAAACGCCGCCTCGCCATTCCACCGGGATTCCCGGCAGTCATCGTAGCGGGCTGAACCGCCGTCCACATACTAGCATCAGCGTTTGCGGGACGGGTACCGCCGCGACGATTCCGGGTTCCTCCACCACCGCATTGCCGGTGACGCGGGCATGCACCATATTTGAACACCCCAT
>Ga0210073_1000248_pt1 | contig 10788 bp, 8 predicted proteins | sample Browns_ThreeSqC__2_FD_184853 | JGI IMG/M metagenome (GOLD analysis project Ga0210073, IMG submission 184853) | Wetland microbial communities from San Francisco Bay, California, USA, that impact long-term carbon sequestration - Browns_ThreeSqC_D2... | ecosystem: Environmental > Aquatic > Marine >...
GAGCTGCAGGCCAACGCTGCCTACCGCGAGCTCCTGGCCAGCGAGGCGTTCCGCGAGCTGCAGGCCAACGCCGCCTACCGCGAGGTCCTGGCCAGTGAGGCGTTCCGCGAGCTGCAGGCCAGCGCGGCCTTCCGCGAGCTGGAAGCCAACGCGGCGTACCGTGAGCTGCAGGCCAGCGAGGCGTTCCGGGAGCTGCAGGCGAGTGACGCCTTCCGGGAACTCCAGACGGCCGAGGCGTTCCGCGCCCTCTCCCGGAGCGAGGCCTTGTCGAACCAGTTCATGCGCGAGGCGATGCGCGTCGCGCCCTGACGTGACGGGCAGGACCCACCCGCTCCTCAGGTTCGTGGTGGTCCCCGGCGCTGATCCTGGCTCCTTCTAACGGGAGCCGGGATCAGCGCTTACCTTTTGGCCCGCCGACCATGCACCGAGTCCTGCCCCTCTTCGTCTGCGTGCGGATGCTCGCGCCCGCCGGTCTCGCCGCGCAGTTCCAACTGCTCGAGACCCGCGACCTCCGGTTGGTGTACACCTCGCCGCTCCAGTCCTACCTCGTGCCCCAGGTCGCCCGGAGCTTCGAGAACGCCCTGTGGTTCCACCGTCAACTCTTCGACTACACGCCGCACGGCAGGACCAACGTGCTGATGCACGACCTCTGGCACTACGGCAACGCGGGAGCGCGGCCGGTGCCGGAGAACCACATCACCGTCGGGATCGAGCCGTACGCCCACGACTACGAGTCCGCGCCCGCGCCGGAGCGGATGGCCTCCTCGCTCAACCACGAGATGGCCCACATCGTCACGGTGGACAAGGCCACCGGGTCGGACCGGTTCTTCCGGTCGGTCTTCTTCGGCAAGGTCACGCCCAACGCCGAAGTGCCGCTGTCCATGCTCTACGGCTACCTGACCACGCCGCGGTGGTATTCGCCGCGGTGGTACCTGGAAGGGATCGCCGTCTACCTCGAGACGTGGATGAACGGAGGGCTGGGCCGCGCCATCGGTCCCTACGACGAGATGGTGTTCCGCACCCTGGTCCGCGACAGCGGCACCATCTACGACGTCGTCGGGCTGGAGTCGGAAGGGACGACGATCGACTTCCAGACGGGGGTGAACTCCTATCTCTACGGAACGCGGTTCGTCAGTTACCTGGCGCTGCGATACGGGAACGACACCCTGCTGGCGTGGTTCAACCGGTCCGAGGGCAGCCGGCGCTACTTCTCCACGCAGTTCCGGCACGTGTACGGCCGGTCGCTCGCGGACGAGTGGTCGCGCTGGATCGAGTGGGAGCGCGACTGGCAGCGCGCCAACCTCGCGGCGATCAGGCGCCACCCGGTCACCGCATCCCGCCCGCTCACCGATCGGGCACTCGGATCGGTGTCCCGGGCGTACTACGACTCCACCAACCGGGCGATCTACGTGGCCGTCCGCTACCCGGGCCAGGAAGCCCACATCGCCGCCATCGACGTCGCGTCCGGCCGGGTCAGCAGGATCGGGGACGTCCAGGGCGCGTCCGGCTTCTACGTGACCGCGCTCGCCTTCGACCCGGTGTCGCGGACCCTGTTCCATACCACCAACAACGCCGAGTGGCGTCACCTCGTCGCGCTGGACCTCGCGACCGGCCGGACCACGGTCCTGCTCAGGAACGCGCGGATCGGCGATCTCGCGTTCAACCCGGCAGACCGCTCGCTGTGGGGTGTCCGCCACGACAACGGGAACTCGACGCTGGTCCGCCTGACACCTCCCTATCACGAGTGGACCCAGGTTCATACCCTGCCGTACGGGCGGGACCTGTTCGACCTGGACATCTCGCCGGACGGAACGACGCTCATCGGCTCCATGTCGGAGATCAGCGGGGCCCAGCGGCTGGTGCGGATGAACGTCGCGGCGCTGATCGAGGGCGACACGACGCCCGAGATCCTGTACGAGTTCGGTGAATGGTCGCCGTCGAACTTCGTATTCTCGCCGGACGGGAAGTTCCTCTTCGGCTCCTCCTACTACTCGGGTGTCGCCAACATCTTCCGCTACGACCTCACGACGCAGGTCATGGAGCCGCTGAGCAACGCGGAGACCGGCTTCTTCAAGCCACTCCCCATCTCCGCGGACTCCGTCGTCGTCTTCCGGTATACCAGCCGGGGATTCATCCCCGCGATGATCCCGAACGCCGTGCCGGACAGCGTGAGCGCGATCCGCTTCCTGGGGAACGAGATCGCCGCGACTCGCCCCGAGGTGCAGGGGTGGATGCCACCGCCCGTCTCTCAGATCAACCTGGACTCGCTCACGACCCGGACGGGGACCTATCGCTCGCTGCGCCAGTTCAAGCTGGACACCGCGTATCCCGTCGTGGAGGGGTACCGGGATCCGGACGGCACCTACACCGTGGCCGGTGGCGTACGCGTGAACTTCTCCGACCGGATCGGCACGACCGCGCTCGATGTGACGTCATCCTACTCCCCCGGTCAGGACCTGGCGCCGGACGAGCGCCTCCACCTGCGCGCGGTGTTCCGCTACTGGAATTGGCGCGTCGCCGCGGGGCTGAATCCAGCCGACTTCTACGACCTCTTCGGGCCCACGCTGACGAGTCGAACGGGCTATGGGCTGGGGGTGCAGTACCACGGCACGCTCATCCTCGATACCCCGAGGAACCTGGGGTACACCCTCGAGCTGGCGGGGTACGGCGACCTGAAGACCCTGCCGGAGTACCAGGGCGTGACGGCCCCGTACAGCAGCCTCCTGTCGTTCTCCGGGAACCTCGCGTACGAGTCCCTCAGGCGCTCCCTCGGGGCCATCGAAGACGAGTTGGGGACGACGTGGGGCGTGACCCTGCGCAGCAACTACGCCAACCGGACGCGCTACGCCCGCCTCAGCCTCGACGCGTCAAAGGGACTGCTCCTCCCGCTGGACCACTCGTCGCTGTGGTTCAGGGCCTCGGCGGGAGCGGCCCTGGCCGGAGTGCGGAACGAGCCGTTCGCCAGCTTCTATTTCGGGGGGTTCGGCAACAACTGGGTGGACCACCGGGCCATCCGCCAGTTCCGGGAGACCGAGAGCTTCCCGGGCATCGACATCAACGCCGTCGGCGGCGCCAACTACGGCAGGGGACAGGTGGAGTGGACGTCGCCGCCCCTCCGGTTCCGCCGCGTCGGGATCCCGAGCTTCTACCTGCGGTGGGCCGCCGTGTCGCTCTTCGCCACGGGGCTCGTGACCGACGTGGATGACGCGACCCTCCGGCGCGAGCTGGCGAGCGCGGGCGCGCAGCTCGACGTCCGGCTGGTCACGCTCTCGCATCTCGACTCCACGTTCTCGTTCGGATTCGCTACGGCCTGGGGGCGGGGCGGCTCGCCCAGCTCCGCCCTGATGTTCTCGTTCAAGATCATGTGACGCCCGTCCTCGGGATCGCCGTCAGTATCCTGCCGGTCTTCCTGTTCCTGGGGGCCCTGGTGCTCATCGACAGCTACAAGCTCGTGGCGCTGCGGGCCATCCTGCTGTCGATCGCCGCCGGCGTGGTCGCCGCCCTCGCCAGCTACGGGGCGAACGTCACCCTCCGAACCGTCCTCAGCCTGGACTTCACCCGCTATTCCACGTACGTGGCCCCCGTTGTGGAGGAGGCGCTCAAGGCGGTCTTCGTCGTCTACCTGCTGCACCGGAACAAGGTCGGGTTCGTCGTCGACGCCGCCATCCACGGCTTCAGCATCGGTACCGGCTTCGCGTTCGTCGAGAACCTCTACTATCTGCAGGTGAACCCCGATGCGATGCTCTGGACCTGGATCGTGCGGGGTTTTGGCACGGCGATCATGCACGGCGGCGCCACGGCGATCGTGGCGATGGTCTCCAAGACGCTCCACGACCGGTCCGACAGCCTCAGGCCGCACCTCCTCCTGCCCGGACTCGCGGTCGCCGTAGTCCTGCACGCGCTGTACAACCACTTCCTGCTGCACCCGCTCCTGGCGACGGCGCTCATCGTGCTGGTCGTCCCGTACGTCTCCGTCGCCGTATTCCAGCGGAGTGAGCGCGAGACGCGAGCGTGGGTGGGCGCCGGGTTCGACACGGACGTGGAGCTGCTCAGGATCATGCGCTCCGGGCAGGTGTCGGCGACGCCGGTCGGCACGTACCTCACCACCCTGCGCACCCGCTTCGCGCCAGAGGTGATCGTCGACATGATGTGCCTCCTGCGCCTGCGTGCCGAGCTGGCGATCCGCGCCAAGGCCGTCCTGATGATGCGCGAGGCCGGGTTCGATGCCCCGCCCGACCCGACCCTGAAGGACACGTTCGAGGAGCTGCAGTACCTGGCGCGGAGCATCGGGAAAACGGGCCTGCGCGCCCTGCACCCGGTCCTCGACACCAGCATGCGGGACCTGTGGCAGATCCACATGCTGGGCGAGATGCAGGCCTAGCCGCAGCGGCACGAGCGGACCGCGGCGGATGCGCGACGACCTGGCTCCGTCCCCCGGCGGCCCGTATCTTCATGCCCACCCCGCCGCCACCGACGGGTTCACGAAGAGGGGCCCGCGCGTGCGGCCCTCCCGGAGGTGCTCATAGTGCTCGACCTGAGCGGGTTGCCCTGGATCCGATGACCCTTATGCAAGGAACGACCGCGCTGCGCATCCCGGCGCGCGTGCTGATCGTCGGCGATTCCGACGGCGACCGCGAGACCCTCGCGCAGGCCGTGCTGGAGGAGGGGCATATCCCGGACGCGGCCGGGCAGGCAGACGAGGCGCTCCAGAAGCTCCGCGCCGCCCGGTTCGACGTGGTGCTGCTGAACGTGGGTCGGCCTGCGATGAACGGTCCGCAGTTCCTGCAGGCGCTCCGGGACGATGCCGACCTCGCGCAGGTCCCGGTCATCGCGGTGTCCGCGGCAGACGACATCGAGGGCATCACGCGGTGCCTCGAGGCCGGTGCCGACGACTGGCTCCCCAGGGAATTTCGGCCCGCCATGCTGCGGGCGCGCCTGGCTGCCGCCCTGGACCGCAAGCGCCTGCGGGACACCCGCGGCCTCCGCCGCGAGATGGAAGTTGCGCGGAACATCCAGCGGGATTTCCTTCCCGAATCGCTCCCCCTCGCCAGGGGGTGGCAGCTCGACGCGGCCCTGCATCCGGCCCTCCAGGTCTCCGGCGACTTCTACGACGCCTTCATGCTCGCGCCCTCCGGCACGATCGTCCTGGTGGTCGGAGACGTCTGCGACAAGGGGTTCGGCGCCGCGCTGTTCATGGCGCTGTTCCGCAGCCTCATCCGCGCCTCGGCCGATCCCGTCGGAGGCGGCGCGATCCAGATGATCGGCGGCCGCCGCACCCTGGTGCGCCAGTCGCTGGAGGCCGCCTCGCCGGCCGACCTGCTGACCCGGGTCGCCGGCTTCACCAATGACTACATCGCGCGGCTCCACGGACGCACCAACATGTTCGCCACGGCCTTCCTGGCGGCGCTCAGTCCGATGACCGGGCAGTTCGACTACGTCAACGCCGGTCACGTGCCGGCCCTCGTGATCGCTCCGGATGGCACCACGCAGGAATTGCAGCCGACGGGTCCCGTGCTCGGAGTCCGGCCAGATCAGGCGTTCAGTGCGGGCGAGGGAACGCTCGAGCGTGGCGACTCCATCTTCGCGTTTACGGACGGGCTGGTGGAAGCCCGGAACCCGACCGGTGAGGCCTTCGGTGCGGAGCGTCTCCGGGACGCCCTACGCGCGCATAACACCTCCGCCGCCACGCTCGTCGGGGGAGTCATGGACGCGCTCACGGCGTTCACCCGACAGGCCGAAGCACACGACGACGTGACGCTGCTCGCTGCGACGCGCACGATCGGGTAACGGGTCGAGCGGGTGCGCCGCATGAACAGCGAGGGGGCCGAGAGCCGCCGCATGTTCGTGGGTCGTTGTGGCGGGAGCGTGTAGGAATCGAACCTACCGAGGTCCTTGCGAACCCCAGCTGGTTTTGAAGACCAGTCGGGACACCAGCCCCGATCCGCCCCCGGGTTAGGCGCAGCCGCCCGCAATGTGGCCCCCTGCCCCGCGCGGCCGCCAGTAGTCACCAGGCATGACGGCGACCAGGAACGCGCGCCATGACTGGGGTTGCGCGAGGCCGCAACTGCGTACAACCTACAACCCGATGCGGCCACCCGTGCGGATCCCCGTTTTCGCGATCACGGTGCTGTGCTGGCTGGCGTACGGGCCCGGCGCCGTCGGCCTGCAGGCCACGGCCGCCTGCCGCCACGCGCAACATCATCACGCGACCGGGAGCGGGCACAGCCCTGCGCCGCCGCAGGCGTGCTTCTGCGATGCGATGACGGGACACGGCGAGTCGGCCCCAACGCCCATCGCGCACCCGGACCCGCCCGTTCCCGCGATCGCGGTGGCCGCCGAACGCGCCAGCACGCTCGGCGAGCCGCCCACCATTCCATCACGGGCCCCGCGCGCCCCCGAGCCCCCCCCTCCGATCCCCGCCTGACGGGTCCGACAAGGGTCACGTCTTCAGATCGACAATCCGGAGGGAAGCGTATGCGCAGTGCGCTCGCGGGCACGCTGCTCTGCTGTCTGTGGTCCGCCGCAGCGGCCCAGGATCAGATCGTCACGTTCGACGAAGGACCGACATCGGTCACACTCAGCGGCTTCGCCGTGGCCGACGCCGTGTGGGACCGGAATCGCAACGAGAGCAGTATGCTGGCCGGGAAACTGGCGGTCAGCCTGTTCCGCCCCTGGTCCGACCACCTTTACTTCTTCGGCCAGCTCACGACACTCCTCGGCCAGGATGAGGTCACGGGCGAGACCCACACCGAAATCGAGATCGACAACCTGATCATCTCCTGGACCCCGCCCGGCGCCACCGCTCTGAATCTCTCGGTTGGCCGCTTCGACGCGCCGCTCGGTTTCGAGCGCGATGATGAGCCGCTCAATCTGATCCCCACGCCGTCGTTCAACTTCGAGCTTGCCCGGCCCGCGAAACTGAGCGGGGCCATCCTCCGCTGGACCGCCGGGCCCGCCCTCGGCCTCTCGACGTTCGTGGCGAACGGCTGGAACACCCCCATCGACAACAACAGCGGCAAGACCGCCGGGGTGCGCGTGCAATGGCTGCCGCGGGACAGCTACGCGATCGGCTTGAACGCCCTCTACGGCCCCGAGGAGAACGGCGCCAATCAGCCGAAACGGACGCTGTTCACCGGCGACGCCACCCTGCAACCGGTGCCCGCGGTGATCCTCGGTCTCGAAGTCAATCACGGCCGCCAGCCCGATGCGGGGGCGTCCGCCACGTGGACCGGCGCCGTCGCGACGGGGTTCCTGCGCTTCGACCGCAACCTCGCCGTCACGGTGCGCGGCGAGGTACTCGACGATCCCGACGGGTTCACCAGCGGTCAGGCACAGACCCTCAGCTCGCTCACCATCGCGCCGATGTACTTCTATCGCGAGGCGCAGCAGGGGATCTTCAGCACCATCGAGCACACGACGTTCCGGCTGCCGGCGTTCTCCCTGCGACCCGCGGTCCGCTTCGACTGGTCGAACGCGCCATACTTCGAGGACGCGGACGGCGCGCTGCAGCGCTCCAACGTGACCGGGATCCTCGAGCTGGTGTACCTGTTCTGAACGACGGAGCACATGGGCCCATGCCTTACGATCTGCGCCACGCGGATGTCCGCGTCAAATGGCTGGTCACGTGTCTGCTGGCCACCTTCGGCATCGCGTACGCCTTCGGCGCGTGGATGGTGACACTGTACGCGGGGTTCCGGCCCGCCACCGTCGCAGCCGCCTACGCCGAGGCGGAGATGCCCATGACGATGCCACCCGAGAGCACCATGGTACTCGAGCACCGCATGGAGCTCTCGGACTTCTCCGAGGCCGCACCGCACCGCGTGGACCGGGATCTGCTGATTCAGGACACCCACGTGCACGTGCCGATCTACGGCCTGATCGCGGCCGCCCTGGCGTGCGTCGTGCTCGGCCTGGCCCTGCCCCGTTGGGCGGGGCTCACCCTGATCACGCTCGTCTTCGCCGCACCCTGGCTCGACTTCGCCGGGATGTGGCTCACCAAGCTGGTGGCGTCGCGGTTCGCACTGCTGACCGTCGTGGGCGGCTGGTCCATGGGGGCGGGCTACACCCTCATCGCCGGGCTGGCCATATGGCAGATGTGGGGACCGCGGAAAGGACCATCCACATGACCTTCGTGCTCGCCCTGGCGACGATGCTGCTCCACATCACCCCGACCGTGGTGCTCGTGACGCGCCCGGCCGCCGTCGCCGCGCTGCTGCCCGACGCGCAGACCTTCCTGGCACGCGAGATCCACCTCAGCGACGCCGACGCCCATCGGTTGCACGAGGCGGTCGACTGGAGCCCCGAGGACGGTGTCCTCACCTTCTACACCGGACGCAACGGCGACGCCGTGACCGGTGCCCTGACGTTCGTGCGGGTGGATACGCCGCACGGCCCGGTGGAGATCGCCGTCGGATTCGAGACGAGCGGTGCGATCCGCAAGGTCGTGGTGACGAAGGCGACCGTCGAGACGAAACCCTGGCTGATCGAAGCCCTGCGCGCGGGTCTCACGTCATCCTACGAGGGGATGCAGCCGGGCGCCACGCCCGACGGCGCCGGCGCGGTTCAGAGCGCCGTCGGGCCGATGCCGGCGTACATGGCCGAGCGCGTCGACCGGGGAGTGGCGCGCGCGCTGGCGGCATACGGCACGTTCTACCGGTAGCCGGCCATCCGCCTCTGCCGGTGGCCCGCGCCCCCGCCCTCGAATAGAATACGCCTGGTCGCCGTATCCCTGTCACCCATCTGCGGAGCACCATGAGCGAGCGGAGGAAGGTCGCGATCGTCGTCGGCGGCGGGCCGGCCCCGGGCATCAATGCGGTGATCGGCGCCGCCACGATCCGCTGCGTCGTGGAGGGCGTGGACGTCCTCGGCATCCAGGACGGGTTCCAGTGGATCATGCACAGCGACATCGAGCACGTCATGCCGCTCGACATCCAGGGGGTCAGCCGCATCCACTCCCGCGGCGGGTCGATCATCGGGATCGCCCGCGCCAATCCCACCACGGACCCGCAGCTGCTCGAGAACACCATCCTCTCGCTGCTGCGCCTCGACGTGACGCACCTGATCACCATCGGCGGCGACGACACCGCCTATACGGCGATGCGCCTCGAGCAGCAGTCGGCCGGCCGCATCCACGTGGTGCACGTCCCGAAAACGATCGACAACGACATCGGGCTGCCCCCCGAGACCGATACGTTCGGTTTCCAGACGGCGCGGCACCACGGCGCCGAGATCGTCAAGAACCTGATGGTGGATGCGCACACCACCTCGCGCTGGTACTTCCTCATCACGATGGGCCGCAAGGCGGGGCACCTCGCCCTGGGGATCGGCAAGGCCGCCGGCGCGACGCTCACGCTCATCCCGGAGGAGTTCGGCGTGAGCGGCATCCCCTTCAAGGCCATCACCGATACGCTCGTCGGTGCCATCATCAAGCGGCTGGCGTCGGGCAAGCGGCACGGCGTGGCCATCATCGCCGAGGGGGTCGTCGAAGGGATCAATCCCGGCGATCTGGAGGGCCTGGACGGCGTCGAGCGGGACGCGCACGGCCACCTCCGCATCGCCGAGGTCGCCATCGGGGCGATCGTGAAGCAGGCGGTCCAGGACCGCCTGCGGGAGTTCGGGCTGAAGACGACCATCGTCGCCAAGGACATCGGCTACGAGCTGCGCTGCGCCGATCCGATCCCCTACGACATGGAATACGCGCGGGACCTGGGGTACTGCGCCGCGAAGTACCTGCTCTCCGGAGGCCGGGCGGCCATGGTCTCGATGCAGGGCGGCGAATTCGTGCCCATCCCCTTCGGGCAGCTGCTGGACCCGAAGACGGGCCGCACCCGCCTGCGCTACGTGAACGTCCACTCGACGCGCTACGCCATCGCGCGCCGCTACATGATCCGGCTGCGCCGCGACGATTTCGACGACCCGCACGAGATCGCCCGCTTCGCCGCGGTCGCACACCTCTCGCTGGAGCAGTTCCGCGACCAGTTCGAGTCCCTGGTGCGGGACGAACCGCCCGCGCTGGACCTCCCGGTGCTCGAGCCGACGCCTCTGGCGACCCGGTGAGCGGTCCCCGCGCGGGGCGGACGGAGGTCACGCGCGCGCCGTTCGGCACCACCCCCGCCGGGGACCCGGTCGAGCTCTTCACGCTGTCGCACGCGGGCGGCCTCGTCGTCCGTGCCACGAACTGCGGCGGCATCATCGTGTCGCTCCTCGCCCCGGATCGCGATGGACGGCCGGCCAACGTGGTCCTGGGCCATGACACGCTCGACGAGTACCTGCGTGACTCCCGGTACCTCGGCGCCATCGTCGGACGCTACGCCAACCGCATCGCGTACGCCCGGTTCACCCTCGACGGGACGACCTATCGCCTGACCGCCAACCAGGGGCCTCACCACCTGCACGGCGGCCGCCGGGGGTTCGACAAGGTCGTGTGGCGGGCGACCCCGTTTCGCACCGACGCCACGGCCGGGATCGTCCTGACCCACACCAGCCCCGACGGCGACGAGGGCTACCCCGGCACGCTCGACGCCCGGGTCACCTACACCCTCACCGACCGCCAGGCGCTGGTGGTCGACTACCTGGCGACGACCGACCGCCCCACGGCCGTCAACCTCACCCAGCACAGCTACTTCAACCTCGCGGGCGCGGGCGACATCCTCGGTCACCTGCTCCAGATCGACGCGGACGCCATCACCCCCGTGGACGAAGGGCTCATCCCGACCGGGGCGATGGCCCCGGTCGGCGGGACGCCGTTCGACTTCCGGTCGCCCACCCCGGTCGGCGCTCGGCTCGGCG